>Ga0255338_1000603_pt1 | contig 101069 bp, 95 predicted proteins | sample MeOH1_35cm_T4_19_FD_203715 | JGI IMG/M metagenome (GOLD analysis project Ga0255338, IMG submission 203715) | Sandy soil microbial communities from University of British Columbia, Vancouver, Canada - MeOH1_35cm_T4_195 | ecosystem: Engineered > Artificial ecosystem > Sand microcosm > Unclassified...
CCCGCCCCGCCGCCCCGCGCGCCGAGGCGCCCGTGCCGCCGGCTCCCCGCGCCCCCGCACCGCCGCCGCGCGCTCCGGCGCCGCCGCCGCGCCCGCTGCCGCCGCGTCCGCCGGCCGCCGCCGCGCCGCTGCCGCCGAAGCCGGAGGCCCCGTCCGAGCCGCCCGCCCCTCCGGCCGCCGAAGGCCGGGTCGAGCCGGTCCTCGAGGCGCCCGCCGACGAGCCCGGCCACCGCGAGCCGCAGGCGCCGAGCGCCCCGGCCACTCCGAGCGCCGCGCCCGCTCCGAACGCTTCTCCCACTCCGAGCGCTCCCGTCGCGCCGCGGCCCCCGCTCCCGCCGCGGTCCCGCGTCGAGGGGACGGACGCGCCGCGGCCCGAGCCGCGCTTCGCCGCCCCGCGCCCGCCCGCGGACCGCGAGCCGGCCACGACGGCGGCGCCCGAGCCGCGCATCGACGTGCCCGCCGACGAGCCCGCCGGCGACGAGGCGGCGCTCGCCCCCGATGTCCTCGGCGCCCTCGACGAGCCGCCGGCCGCCGCGCCGAAGAAGCGCCGCGGCCTGTTCGGCCGCCGCCAGCCGGAGCCCGACGCCGCGGCCGTCGCCGCGGACGCCGCCGAGAGCACGGTCGAGGAGGCGCGCAAGGAGCGCCGCGGCCGCCGGCAGGCGCTGCGGGCCGCCAACGATCCGGCCGCCTTCGCCGCCCCCGAGGCCACCGCCGAGGGCGAGGACTGGAGCGACGCCGGCAACCTCAGCCTGCGCCGGCCGACCGTTCGCCGCCGGCCCCGCCGGCGCGCCTGGATCGCCCCGCTCGCCGGCATCGTCGCCGCCGTCGTGCTGATCGCGCTCATCCTCGGCGGCGCCTACGTCTATCGCGACGCCCTGCTCGGGCTCGTCGATTCCCAGCTCGCCGAGACCCCGGCGCCGGCCCAGCAGGCCGAGCCGGCGCCCGAGGAGCAGGCGGCCCCGAAGAACGACGACCGCCTGCCCTCCGCCGCCGCTCCGACGACCGGCGCCGCGACCGGTGCCGCGAATGGCACCGCGACCGGCGCGGCGGGCAACGGAGCGCCCGCCGACGGCGACACCCGCACCGTCCCGACCACCCGGGTCGTGACGCCGCAGCCCGTCGCCCCGGTTCCGCCCGCCGGAACGGACGCCCCGGCGCCCGGCACGCCGCCCGCCGACGGCGCCGCGGCCCCCGACGCCACCGCCCCCGGCCCCGAGACCGGCGGCAACGGCCTCACCGGCCCGTCGCAGGGCATCCTCTACGAGGAGGGCGAGGTCGCCGGCAGCAAGGGCGCCGCGCTGCAGGGCACCGCGAAGTGGGAGATGGTGCGTGAATCGATCGGCGGCGGCGCGCCGGAGCCGATCGTGCGGGCGACCATCGAGGTTCCCGAGCGGTCGGTCACCACCACCATCATCATCCGTCGCAACCGCGACGAGGCGCTGCCGGCGAGCCACCTCGTCGAGGTCGCCTTCGAGCTCCCCGTCAACTTCCCGGCCGGCGGCATCACCAACCTGCCCGGCCTGATCATGAAGACCACCGAGGGATCGCGCGGCGACGCGCTGATCGGCGCCTCGGCCCGGGTCTCCGACGGGCTGTTCTGGATCGCGCTGTCCTCCTCCGAGAGCGACCAGAAGCTCAACCTCGAGCTCCTGCGCGACCGCGGCTGGATCGACCTGCCGATGCTCTACAACAACGGACGGCGCGCCATCCTGACCCTCGCCAAGGGCTCGGAAGGCGCCGCCGCCATCGACCAGGCGATCGACGCCTGGGCGACCGAGAAGTGAGGCGCCGGCGCATCGCCGCCGCAGATTCGTCGCGTCGGGCCGATCGGTTCCGGCGGCGGGCGTCATCGCCGGTTGACCGGGGCGCCCGGCTTGCGCATGGTCCTATCGGCAATCCCGGAGTGACCGACCGATGACCGCCTCCCTCCCGCGCCGCCTCCTGGCCGTCGCAGCGTTCGCGGCCGTCGCCGTCGTCGCCGTGCAGGCTTCGGCCTTCGAGATCACCGATCCGCAGAGCTGGTTCGCCTCGAAGACGCCGCCGCCGATCGACAAGCGCGTGCCGCTCTGCGACGACGCCGGCGTCCGCAAGGAGGTCACGGCCCGCATCGCCGACGCGATCCCGGCCTACTACGACGGCCTCGAGGTGCGCGCGATCGACCACGTCGAGCAGTCGCAGGTCACCGTCGACGACCCGAGCACCCTCGCCCGGCGCTACTGCACGGCACGGCTCGCCCTGTCGGCCGAGCCGAAGCAGCCGCCGATCGAGCAGTTCGCCTACTACATGGTCGAGGAGCGGGCCGGCTTCGTCGGCGTCTCCTGGTCCGTCGAGGTCTGTCTCCCCGGCCGCGACAAGTGGCGCGTCTACGACGGCGCCTGCCGGACGGTCAGGCCCGCCCCGGCGCAATGACCACCGGACGGCCCGCGACGTCGTCCGCGTCGGATCGCCTGGCCGCAGCCGCCGGGCATGGCCTCCGCGCCGGTCTCTTGGCCGGCCTCCTGGCCGCCCGGCGCTGGCGCGCGGCGATCGCCGCCGCCGGCCTCGCGCTTCTCCTCGCCGTCGCCGCGATCGCCGTTCCCGCTTCGGCCGGCGGCGTCCCCGGCCGCTACGACTATCTCGTCCTGGTGCTGTCGTGGTCGCCGAGCTACTGCGAGGCCGAGGGCGACCGCGCGAGCCCCGAGCAGTGCGCGTGGTACGCGCGCAACTACGCCTTCGTCGTGCACGGCCTGTGGCCGCAGTTCGAGCGCGGCTGGCCGGAGGACTGCATCGTGCCGGCGCCGCGGCTCGACGAGGAGACCGTCGACGGCATGCTCGACATCATGCCGAGCCGCAAGCTCGTCGAGCACGAGTGGGTCCGCCACGGCACCTGCTCCGGCCTCGATCCGACCGCCTACTTCGAGCTGGTGCGGCAGGCGCGGGATCTCATCCGCGTGCCGTCGGACCTGCAGGAGATGTACGTCCCCGCCACCGTCTCGCCGGCGGTGATCGAGCGGATGTTCCGCGAGCTCAACCCCGGCCTGAAGGCGGACGAGATCGCCGTCACCTGCGACCGGCGCCGCCTGCGCGAGGTGCGCATCTGCATGGACCGCGACCTCAATTTCCGCGCCTGCCGCGAGGTCGAGAAGCGCGCCTGTCGGTCCGACTGGATCCTGATGCCGCCGGTGCGCAAGCCGGGCTGGCCGTGACCGCCGGCCGGGCATGATTCGGGCCCGCTCCCGACGGGCGGTGGCGCTCGCCGCCCTCCTCGCCCTGGCGGCGCCCGCATCCGGCGCGACGCCGGAGGACCACCCGGCCGATTCGCCTCCCCCGGCCGACGCCGCCCCCGCCTCGCCGTCGACGGAGCCGGAGCCGCCGGTCTCCGCGGCGCTCGCCGCGGTGCCGCCGCCGGTGCTCGACCTGCACGCGGCGATCGCCTTCTGCGAGGATCCCGCCGGCGGCCTCGCCGAGCGCCACCCGCCGGTGACGGCGGAGCTCTCCGCCGCCGCGCTCCTCGTCGCCATCCCCTGCACGGGCGACGCGGCGGAGGCGACCTTCCGGCTGTATGTCCTCGAGACCGGCGAGATCGGCGGCATCCATCCGCTCCTCTTCGCGCTGCCGGCGGCGAGCGTCGGCTGGGCCGGCACCGACCTCCTGCGCGACGTCGCCGTCGGCGCCGACGGGCTCCTCACCGGCACCCTGCGCGACCCCGACCAGGCCCGCTGCGTCAGCCGCGGCGCCTGGCGCTGGAACGGCTTCGCCTTCGCGCTCGAGCGCGCGGAGATCGGCGAGCCGTGCAGCGAGGGAACCCCGGCCGGCTGGCGCACGGTGTTCCCCGCCCCCGGATAGCGTTCGGCACCGTAGCCGTGCCTCCCGCCTCATGGCAGCGGGCCGGGCGAGCCCGGCTCAGGCGACCATCGTCACCCGGCCGGTGGCGATGTCGTAGACGCCGCCGACCACCTTGATCTTGCCGGCCGCCGCGGCGCTCGCGAGGATCGGCCGGGACGTGACGAGCTCGGTCATCGCGAGCTTGACGTTCTCGACGATCGAGGCGGCGAGCAGGTCGTCGGGGTTCGTCTTCATCGCCGCCTCGACCGCCGGCGTCACCGAATCGATGAGCCCCGGCAGGTGGCCGGGCAGCACCGCGCCGTCCTTCACCACCTTGATCGCCGAGGCGACGGCGCCGCAGCCGCTGTGGCCGAGCACCACCAGCAGCGGCGTGCCGAGGAACGCGACACCGTACTCGAGGCTCGCGAGCCCGTCGTCGCTGACGAAGTTGCCGGCGACGCGCACGATGAAGAGGTCGCCCGCGCCCTGGTCGAAGATGAACTCGGGGGCGACGCGCGAGTCGGCGCAGCTGACGATGCCGGCGATCGGGTGCTGCGCCACCGCGCGCGCGGCGCGGCCGATCTCGAAGTCCTTCGGGTCGAGCTTGCCGGTGGCGTAGCGCTCGTTGCCCTCCAGCAGCCGCGTCAGCGCCGCGTCGGGCGTCACGCTGCTCGCCACCGGATCGGCGGCGAAGGCCCGCCCGGCCGGCAGCAGCAATGGCGCGGCGGTGGCGGCGAGGCCGGCGGCGAGGAAGCCGCGCCGCGACAGGCCGGCGTGCGCGGGGCAGGTGCAGGTCGGAAGCATCGGTCGGCCCTTCTCGTTGCGCGGACGGCGCGCGCCGATGGCGCGCGGGCGGTTGCAGGCAGGGTGCCGGAGATCGTTGCGGCGGCCCGGCCCCCCTGGAGTCGCCGCCGCCAGAATAGCGTGCTCCCCGGGCGGCGGAAGCCCCTCCCCGGCACCGTCGGCCCCCGTGATCTATGCGGGAACGCGTGGCCCGGCCACGCTCCGGCCGCCGCGAAGACAAGGCGCTCAGAATTGTCAAGAACGTTTCCGAAAGTATCTATGCAAGATTTATTTCGCGATACTGTCGCGGCGAAATATCGGGCGCTTGAACGGAATGCGGACTTGCATCATTCTCCCGTCCGGCACCGGGCGCGTTCGGCGTTCTGGCGGTAGGGGAGATGAAGATCATGGTTCCGGTCATCGCGTCCGAGACGCTCGCGCGCGCCCACGTGCAGGGCGCCAAGGACAAGACGGTCAACTGGAAGGGGGCGTTCGCGACCTGCGGCGGCAACAATGCCGTACAGTCGTCGACGATCGTCTACGAGATCGAGCCGGGCGGCCATCTCGGCTGGCACACCGACGCGACCGAGGAGACGCAGTACATCATCGCCGGCACCGGCGAGCTGCGCATGGAGGACGGCACCCACGCCGTCGGCCCGGGCAGCGTGTTCGCCCTGCCGGCGAACGTCCGGCACGACCTCGCCAACACCGGCATCGAGACGCTGCGCGCCGTCGCCTTCTTCGCCGCGGCGATGTTCACCCAGACCTTCGACGAGGTGATGCTGCCGCCGGACACCCACGTCCTCGGCACGCCCAACCGGGAAGGCTGAGCCTCGCATTGCCGGCGCCGGCGCGAGCCGCGCCGGCGCTAGGCCTCGAGATTGTCGATGAGGCGCGTGCCGCCAAGGCGCGCGGCCGCGAGCACGACGAGCGGGCGGCCGGCATCGAGGTCGGCCGGCCCCGGGGCGAGGAGGTCGGCCCGGCGGCGGACGGCGATGTAGTCGACGTCCCAACCGCGGCCGGCGAGCCCCTGCGCCGCCTCGGCCTCGAGCGCCGCCACGTCGCGGCGCCCGCCCGCAAGCCCGGCCGCGACGCCCCGCAGGGCTTCGGCGAGGGCCGGCGCCTCGGCCCGCTCCGCGGCGCTCAGGTAGCCGTTGCGCGAGGACAGCGCGAGGCCGTCGGCGGCGCGCACGGTCTCGCACGGGATGATCGAGATCGGCATCGCCATCTGGCGCACCAGCCCCTCGATGACGCGCAACTGCTGGTAGTCCTTCTTGCCGAAGATCGCCGCCTTCGGCTCGACGATGCCGAACAGCTTGGCGACGACCGTCGCGACACCGACGAAGAAGCCCGGACGGCTCGCGCCCTCCAGGATGTCGGCGAGCTCCGGCGTCGGGTGGACCTTGTAGCCCTGCGGCTGCGGGTACATCTCCTCCTCGCCCGGCGCGAAGACGATGTCGCAGCCCGCCGCGGCCAGCCGCTCGGCGTCGGCGGCGAGGGTGCGCGGGTAGCGGTCGAAGTCCTCGTTCGGGCGGAACTGCAGGCGGTTGACGAAGATCGAGGCGACCACCGGCGCGCCGTGCCGCCGCGCCTCCTCGACGAGGGCGATGTGGCCCTCGTGCAGGTTGCCCATGGTCGGCACCAGGGCGGCGCGGCGCGGCCCGGCAAGCGCCCGCCGGAGGTCGGCGACAGTCTTGATGATCTGCATCTTGGTGTCAGGCCGGAACGCGTCGGGACGGCGCGAAGACGTGCTCCGGGCCAGGGAAGCGGCGGGCGCGCACGTCGGCCGCATAGGCCGCCGCCGCCTCCGACACCGCGGCGCCGAGGTCGGCGTAGCGCTTCACGAAGCGCGGCTTGAAGCTGTCGAACAGCCCGACGAGGTCCTCGGTCACGAGCACCTGGCCGTCGCAGGCGGACGAGCCGCCGATGCCGATCGTCGGCACCGCCACCGCGGCGGTGATCGAGCGCGCCAGGGGCTCGAGGACCGCCTCGACGACGAGGGCGAAGGCGCCGGCCTCGGCCACGGCGCGGGCGTCGCCGGCGATCCGCTCGGCCTCGGCGTCGCTGCGGCCGCGCGCCTTGAAGCCGCCGAGGCTGTTCACCGCCTGCGGCGTCAGCCCGACGTGGCCGACCACCGGCACGCCGCGGGCGGCGAGGAAGTGGACCGTCTCGGCCATCTCGGCCCCGCCCTCGAGCTTGACGGCGCCGCAGCCGGTCTCCGCCATCACCCGGGCGGCGGTGCGGAACGCCTGCTCCGGGCTCTCCTGGTAGGAGCCGAACGGCAGGTCGACGACGACGAGGGCGCGGCTCGAGCCGCGCACCACCGCGGCGCCGTGCGCGATCATCATGTCGGGGGTCACGGCGAGGGTCGTCTCGAGGCCGTAGACGACCATGCCGAGGCTGTCGCCGACGAGCAGCACGTCGACGTGCGGATCGAGCATCCGCGCCATCGGCGCCGTATAGGCCGTGAGCACCACCAGCGGGTCGCCGCCCTTGCGGGCGGACACGTCCGGTACGCTCACGCGACCGCTCTTGCCGGCTGCGCTCATCTGGCTCTCCGTCCCGATGCCGCCGTGCCGCGGCTTTGTGCGCTGCGCCCATTCGAGCGGCAGCTTTGTCAGTTTTGTAACGCTGCATCGCGGCATGGGCAACGAGGATTCCTTCCGCGCCGCACCATCGGCCGCTCCCGATCGCCACGGCGGTTGCATCCTGGGCGGACTTGAGGAATCTCATGGCCCGGCGGCCGCGGAGCGTGCCCATTCGCTCGGCATTCAAGACGAGGACAACGCCCGTGACATCCCTGCCCGACAGCCTGAAGAAGATCCGCCTGACGCTGGCGCGGACGCCCGAGTTCCCGAACGGCTCGACGCGGCACGGCTACGAGTTCGCCGCCCCGCTCGACGCGGCCGGCCGGATCGACGCCACCGCCTGGAAGGCGGTGCGCGACCATTGCCGCGTGCGCCGCTTCTGGGGCGACGAGGAGGAGGACATCGGCCACCTGGTGCGCCGGCCCGGCGGCAGTTGGGCATTCCACTACGACCTCGCCGGCGACGAGGACGACGAGGCCGGCTACCGCTTCGGCGACCACGCCTTCCTGATCGGCGAGTACGTCTCGATCCGTGACGAGGACGGCGAGATGCAGACCTTCCAGGTGGTCTCCGTCATCGAGGCCTGATCCGCCGGCACCCGGCTCTCAGGGCACCGGGACCTGGGCGACGTCGAGGGTCACCTCGGCGATCGCCGGGTCGGATTCGCTCGCGTGGATGGTGAAGCCGAGCGCCTCGCACATCGCCAGCATCGTGCGGTTCTCGCGCAGCACCTCGCCGGTGATCGTCGGGATGCCGTCGGCGCGCGCGTACTCGATGATGAGCTGCATCAGCGCCCAGCCGAGCCCGCGCCCCTTGAGGTCGGAGCGCACCAGGATCGCGTACTCGCCGGCGCGGTGGTCGGCGTCGGCATGCAGGCGGACGACGCCGAGGATCTCGCCGGTCGCCTCGTCCACCGCCGCGAAGGCCATCGCCCGCACGTAGTCGAGCTGCGTCAGCCGCGCCAGGAAGGCGTGGCTGAAGTCCTTCACCGGCGCGAAGAAGCGCAGCCGGAGATCCTCCGGCGTCACCTTCTCGATCAGCGCCTTGACCGTCGGCTCGTCCTCCGGGCGGATCGGCCGGGCGAGCAGCACCGTGCCGTCGCGCAGCGAGATGTGGTGCTCCCACTCCTTCGGATAGGGGCGGATGGCGAGCCGCGGGTGGCCGATCAGGCCGCGGGCGCGCGGCTGCGTGGCGACCGCGGCGCGGGCGTCGAGGCAGACGATGCCGGTCTCGTCGGCGACGAGCGGGTTGAGGTCGAGGGCGACGATCTCCGGCAGGTCGACGGCGAGCTGCGAGAGCTTCACGAGCAGCAGCGCCAGCGCGTCGGCCTCGGGCGCGGGCGGCGGCGCCGGCGGCGCGAGCCGGCGGGCGACGCGGGTGCGGGCGACGAGCGAGCGCGCCAGCGCGCGGTCGAGCGGTACGAGGTCGAGGGCGCAGTCGACGATCGTCTCGACGGCGGTGCCGCCGCGCCCGACCACCATCACCGGGCCGAACACCGCGTCGTCGGCGATGCCGGCATAGAGCTCGATGCCGCGGTCGCGCTCGACCATCGGCTGCACCAGCACGCCGAGGTCCGGCGCCGGCACCGCCGCCCGGCCGGCCGCCAGCACCTCCTCGGCGGCCGCCGCCACGGCCGCCTCGCTGGCGAGGCCGAGGCGGACGCCGCCGACGTCGCTCTTCGAATGGACCCCCGGATCGTCGATCTTGACGACGACCCGCCCGCCGGCGGCGAGGTAGGGCCGCGCCAGCGCCGCGGCGGCGCCCGGATCGGCGGCGCGGGCGGTCGGCACGTGGTCGATGCGGTAGGCGGCGAGGAGGTCGGCCATCTCGGTCGCCGACAGCCATTTCCGGCCGGCCGCCAGCGCCGCCTCGACGATGCGGCGGCCGGCGGCGACGTCCGGCTCGAACTCCGCCGGCAGGCTCGGCGGCGTCTCCATCAGCCGGGCGATCGCCTCGGCGTGGCGGACGAGGTGGAGGAAGCTCTGGGCGGCCCGCCCGGCGCCGGCCCGCACCAGCACGCGGGCGCGGTCGAGCCGGGCGATCGAGGCGGCGTCGGCGCCGGCCATGGCGACGAGCAGCGGCTTCGCCCCGGCGGTGCGCCGGTGCTCCTCGGCCACGGTGGCGATCGCCTCGGCGACGACGCGCGGCTCGGTGAACGCCGACGGCGCGATCGCCGCCAGCACGCCGTCGGCGTTGTGGTCGGCGAGGCACGCGCCGACCGCCGCCTGCAGGTCCGCCGCCGAGGCGTCGCCGTCGAACACCGCCGGGTTGGTGGCCGGCAGGTCGCTGCGGGCGATCGCCGCGAGCGTCGTCGCGGCCTTCGGGCCGAGGGTCGCGAGGGTGCCGCCGCCCTCGACGAGGCGGTCGGCGGCGAACGAGGCGAGGCTCTTGCCGTTGGCGAGCACGGCGAGCCGGCCGCCGGGCACCGAGCGCAGGCGGCTGATCGTCTCGGCGGCGTCGAACATCTCGTCGACGTCGGCGACGCGCAGGCAGCCGGCGCGCGCGAACGCCGCGTCGTAGACGGCGTCCGGCCCGGCGAGGCGGGCGGCGTGCGTCTCCGAGCCGTCGCCGGCGTCGCCGCTGGCGCCGGAGCGGACGACGATCACCGGCTTGCCGCGCGCCGCCGCGCGCGTCGCCGAGAGGAACTTGCGCGGGTCGGAGACGTGCTCGAGGTGGACGAGGATCGCCCGGGTGTGCGGGTCGATGGCGAACCAGTCGATGAGGTCGGAGAGGTCGACGTCGGATTTCTGGCCGAGCGAGACCACCGCCGAGAAGCCGACCCCGCGCCCGGCGGCGAGGGCGAGCGTCGCGTTCATCACCGCGCCCGAGCGCGAGAGGAGGGCGAGGTCGCCCGGCTCGGCCCGGAGCGCGGCGAGCGAGGCGTCGAGGCCGGCCGGCGGCACGACGACGCCGAGCCCGCCGGGCCCGACGACGCGGAGCCGGTGCGGCCGCGCCGCCGTCAGCATCGCCAGCACCGCCGCGTCCGGCCAGTCGCGGTGGCGGCGGGCGGGCAGGATCACCGCCCGCGTGCCGGCCGCGCCGAGGCGCGCGACCGCCGCCGGCGCCTCCTCGGGTCCGGCCAGCACCACCGCGAGATCGGGCGGCCCCGGCAGCTCCTCGAGCGTCTCGAACTCCGGGATCGCGTGCTCGTCGGCGAGCCCGCCGAGGCGCACGCCCCAGAGCGGCCGGCGCACGCCGGTGTGGGCGAGGTTGGCGAGCAGGACGCGCGCCGCCTGCTCGTCGACCGCGCCGCACCCGACGACGGCGACCGACGTCGGCTCGAACAGGCCCCCGAGATTGCGGATCGTCATCGCGTCGCTGCTCCCGCGGCGTGTGTCGTCGGGCCGCCGGCCGGCGGTCCGAAGGCTGTCTTCATGCGCACGACCATCGCATCGGCGCGGCCGCGCACGGCGATCGGCTGCGGCGCGCCGTAGCCGGCGGCGATCGCCGCCCGGCGCTCCGGCGCGACCGCGGCGAAGGCCGATTCGCTCACCGTGGCGACGGCGCCCGCCGCCTTGGCGATCTCCTGGAACCGGCTCGCCACATTGACGGTATCTCCCGTGGCGGTGATGTGGCCGTGCCCCGCGGCACCTAGCCGCGACATCGCCACCGGGCCGTAGTTGACGCCGAAGCGGATGATCATGCCGGAGGCCGCCGCCTCCGGCACCGTGGCGATCCATCGGCCGAGCACCGCCGCCAGCCCGTCGACGGCGCGGAGGGACCGCTCGGCGGCGTCGGGGGCGGTGTCGGGAAAGCCGAAGACGAGCATCGCGCCGTCGCCGAGGAAGGCGATCATCAGCCCGCCGTGCGCCTCGGCCTCGGCGCTGACGAGCACGTGGAAGGCGTTGAGGAAATCGCGCGTGCGCGCCGTGCCGAGCCGCTCGCTGACGCCGGTGAAGCCCGAGAGGTCGAGGAACATCACCGCGGCCTCGCCCTGCCACGGGTCGTGCAGGAAGTCCGGGTCGGCGGCGAGGCGCGCGGCGATCGGGCGCGGCAGCAGGTGGCCGAGCGCGTCGCGCGCCGCGGCGAGGCGCCGCGCCACCCGGTGCTCGAGCGCGTAGCGCGCGGCGCCGAACAGCGCCGCCGCCGGCAGAGCCGCGGCGAGCGGCGTCGCGACGGCGAGCCAGTATCCCGCCGAGAACGCCGCCATGGCGGCCGCGAGCCAGCCGGCGACGAGGACGCCCGCCAGCCCGATCCCCAGCATCGGCGAGGCGAGCGCGATCGCCAGCACGGCGAGCACCGGCAGCAGCACGGTCGCCGCCGCGTCGATGCGGCGAACGGCCGGATCGCGGACGAGCCCCTCGCCCGCGACGAGGTTGCCGACCGCCGTCGCCAGCACCTCGACGCCGGGAACGTTCGGATCGAACGGCGTCGCGAACACGTCGCCCGCCCCGAGCGCGGTGGTGCCGAGGAGGACGACCTTCCCGGCGAGCGCCGCGGCCTCCGTCCCGGTGAGCACGTCGGCGGCGCTCGTCGTCGGGATGGTGCCGGCCGGCCCGTAGAAGTCGAGGGCGAGGTGCGCGCCGAGGTCGAGCGGCTGGCGGCGCTCGCCGAGCGTCACGCCGTCGCCGCCGAAGCGCGGCTGGCTGCCGGCGGCCATGGCGGCCGCGACGAGGACGAAGCTCGGGACGACCGCCTGCGGCGTCGCGACGAGCAGCGGCAGGTGGCGCGGCTCGCCGCTGGCATCGACGGCGATGTTGACCACCCCCGCCTGCGCGACCGCGCGGAACGCCGCCTCCGGCCAGGCGATCGCGGCGGCCACCGGCACCGGGCCGAGCGCCGCCACGCCGGCCGGCGCCGGCAGCGCGACGCCGGGCGGGAACAGCGCCGCGGCGCCGATCGTCGCCGGCCCCCGGCCGAGCGCCGCGGCGAGCGCCGCGTCGGCCTCGGCCGGCCCCTGGTCGAGCAGCAGGAGGTCGACGCCGATCAGCTTTGGGCCGGCGCCGGCGATCGCCGCGACGATCGAGGCGAGCGTCCGCCGCGACACCGGGAAGCCGCCGGTGGCGGCGAGCGTCGCGTCGTCGATGGCGACGAGCGCGATCTCCGGCGGCGGCGGCCGCGGCCCGCGCAGCTGGAAGCGCCAGTCGAGGGTGACGGCCTCGAGGCCGTCGAGCACGGACGCGCGGCCGGCGAGATGGCCGGCCGCCAGCGCCCCGCCCCAGGCGGCGGCGAGGACGATCGCCGCGGCGGCGATGAGGCGCGGCCGGAGCCGGCCGCTCATTGACCGAAGCGGGCGAGGAGCGCGGCCGCGCGCGGCGCCGCCCAGCGCGCCACCGTCAGCGGCGCCGTCCCGTCGGCGACGTCGACGCCCTCGCCGGCCTCCAGCGTCACCGCCTCGCCGCCGGCGCGCCGGCGGACCGCCACGGCGCCGCGGACGACGAAGACGGCGGTCGCCTCGGCCCCGGCGTCGACCACCCAGCGGGTTCCGCGCACCGACGCGACGGCCCGCGGCGTCAGGATCTGGAAGGTCGTCCCGGGCCGGTCGAAATCGACGAGGGCGCCGCCGCGGTTGAGCTCCATCGTGTCCACGCCGCCGTCGCCGTCGGCGTCGGAGAGCACGAAGCTGCTCTCCCGCTCGACGGTGATGGTGAAGCCGGCGCCACAGTCGAAGACGACCGCCGGGCCGGACGGCCCCGACGGCGTGCAGCCGGGCTGCTGCGCCGAGGCCGACGGCCCCGCCGCCAGCAGCCCGGCGAAGGCGAGGCCGGCGAGAATCAGGGCGGCGACAAGGCGGCGGTCGATTGAGCGGCGGTCGATTGGGCGGCGCATGGCCAGCGTCTCCGGGCGGGTGCGATCGCCGGGAGGGCGACGCCGCGGTCGGGCGCGAGCATAGCACGGGCCTGCGCCCGATGCGCCGCAGCGCGCCGTCCCGCCGTCGCCGTTGCCGGCGGCCGCCCGGTCTGTTACTTAAGGATATGCTTCAGCGTTCGCCGTCGCTCGATCGCGCCTTCCACGCCCTCGCCGATCCGGCCCGCCGCCGCATGGTGGACCGCCTCTGCGAGGGTCCGGCGTCGGTCAGCGAGCTCGCCCGCCCGTTCGCCATGTCGCTGTCGGCGGTGGTGCAGCACCTCAAGGTGCTCGAGGAGAGCGGCCTCGTCCGGTCCGAGAAGGTCGGGCGGGTGCGCACCTGCCACATCGAGCCCCCGGCGCTGCGGGCGGCGGAGCGGTGGATCTCCGAGCGGCGGACGACCTGGGAGCGCCGCCTCGACCGGCTCGGCGCCTATCTCGCCGAGCACGGGCAAGAACCGGGAAAAGGGAGCGAGGAATGACCGATCGATCCGTCGAGCACGCGACCATCGTCATCGAGCGCCACTACGACGCCCCGCCGGCCGCGGTCTTCGCCGCCTGGGCGGAGCCGGCGGCGCGCCAGCGCTGGTTCGTCGCCGCCGAGGGCTGGGAGATCGCCGAGTACAGCCACGACTTCCGCGTCGGCGGCCGCGAGCGCGGCCGGTTCGCGCAGAAGACGGCGGGCCCGGTCTACGGCAACGACACCCTCTACTGGGACATCGTGCCGGGCCGCCGCATCATCTTCGCCTACACGATGGCGCGCGACGGCACCCTGATCTCCGCCTCGCTCGCCACCGTCGAGCTCGCGGCGGACGGCACGGGAACGCTCCTCGTCTTCACCGAGCAGGGCGCCTTCCTCGACGGCGGCGACCAGCCGCGCTTCCGCGAGCACGGCTGGAACGACCTGCTCGACCGGCTCGGCGTGGAGGTCGGTCCCGCCGCCGCCTGACCGCCGGCCCGCGCGGGGCCGGCGATCCCGTCGGTCCGTCCGGCCTCACTTGGCCGCGAGCAGCTCCGGCACCACGAGCAGCACGAACTCGTTGTCGTCGGCCTTCTGCGTGTCGCGCCCGGCCGAGAACGGCAGGTTGTTGTCGTTCGCGACGATGATCGTCTTATCGTCGAGGATGTCGACGTTCTCGATCGTCTGGAAGGGGAACGAGAACTCGCCCTCCATGCCGCCCTGGCGGGCCTTGCCGTCCGGATCCTTGATCTTCATCAGGTCGACGTGGCCGATCTTGCGGACGAGGCCGCCGGCGTTGGCGTCGGTCATCTCGATCTTGTAGATGCGCTTGAAGGCGGCCGGCTTGGCGAAGCAGTCCGGGCCCTTGTCGTCGCCGGCGCAGGCGCGGGCCGGATGGCCCTCGTTGTTGTCGCGCTCGATGATCAGCGCCGTGGTGTCGTCGATCATGTTGAAGTCGCCGATGTTGTTGCCGGCGAGCTCGAGCGGGTACTTCCAGAAGCGGCCGGTCCAGTCGCCCTTCTCGGTGTCGAACTCGAGGATGGTGAGCACCTCCTTGCCGTCGACGGTCTCCCAGGCGCCGGCGTCGGCGAGCCACAGCGGCCCCTCGAGCAGCGGGTAGAGGCGCTTGCCGTCGGCCGAGGCGGCCATGCCCTCGTAGCCGCGCGAGCGGCGGGCGTTGAAGGCGAGCTTGCCGTCGGGCGTCGCCGGCACCTGCACGGCGAAGTGGTCGGGCGAGCGCACCGGCTGGCCGGCGAGCGCCGTCTCGAACACCGCCTGGACCTTGCCGCTCGCGTCGACCGAGAGGAGGTAGGGCCCGAACTCGTCGCCGATCCAGAATCCGCCGTCGACCGGCTGGATCGATTCGACGTCGAAGTCGGCGCCGGTCAGGTAGCGCTGGTCGGTGCTTTCGGTGACGACGTGGAAGGGCACGACCTTGTCGGGGTCGGAGAGGAACACCGTCTCTTCGATCGCCACCGTGCCGGCCTCGAAGTCCGGCCGCACGCGGCGGAAGGCGAGCATGGCGTCGGGCGAGTTCGCCTTGGCGCCGAAGCCGTTGTCGGTGATCACCCAGTAGGAGCCGTCGCCGATCGCCTTGATGCCGGAGAAGCCCTGCACCGGCTGGCCGTCGAACGGCGTCGCGAGCCCGGTGGCGCGCGGCGCCTCCTTGTTCGACAGCGAGGTGACGCCCGGGAGGCTGCCGACCGCGTCGACGCGGCGGCCGTCCGCGGCGGTGTACTTGCCGGAGACCTTAAGGTCGGCCGGGGCGTCGGCCGGCGCGGCGACCATCGTGTTCGCCGGCAGCACGGCGTGGCCGGCGAGCGTCGCGTCGAAGGTCTGGTCGGCGCGGACGGCGGCGGTCGAGAGCAGCGTGGCGGCGAGCGCGGCGAGGCTCGCGCGGGTGAGGATGCGCATCGGCGGATCTCCATGAGTCGTGGGGCGGCGGGGCTTGGCCCGCACCGTCCGACGGTTATGGAGGCGGCGTGCGACGGCCGCGTCACGCGGCGGTGACGCGACGATGAAGCCCGACCCTTCTCAGGCGGGCTGCGGCGGCAGCAGGCGGCCGGCGGCGATGAGCCGGACGGTGCCGACGGCGAACGCCAGGATGGCGGCGTTGGCGAGCACGAACAGCACCAGCGCGATCACCGCGACGAGCGGTCCGGCGCCCCGCGCGACGAGGATCATCGCCGACAGCGGCGCGGCGGCGATGCCGAACGAATAGGCCCAGTAGGCGGGCGAGAACGGCGCCTCGCGCAGCCAGCCGGCGAGCCCGGCGAGGATCAGGTACTGCAGCAGGCCGTAGCCGAGGAGGCCGTACTCGAACGGTCCCGGCGGCCCCGGCACCAGCGACAGCCAGGCGACGAGGCCGACCACCGGCGGGGCGAGCTGGATGCCGATCAGCGGGCGGATCTGCGGGGCGATCGGTGGGTGGATGAAGAGCCGCATCCACACGGTCGATTCGATGGCGAGCCAGCTCAGCATGCCGGCGCCGAAGAACATCAGCCCGAGCTCGTGGTAGTCGAGCGTGCCGCAGGCAATCGCGGCGGCGAAGTTGCCGGCGACGAGCGGCAGGTAGAGCACCGGCATCATCGCCTCGGCGGGCCGGCCGCCGGTCCACAGCCGGCCGACGCGCCAGCCGATGAACGGCACGTGTCCGGCGAGCCCAAGCCACAGGAAGGCCTCAGCGGCGGCGTGCGAATAGGGCTTCACCGCCCCGGCCATCAGGAGCGTCGCCACGAAGGCGAGGCCGAGGAAGCAGCACTGCACCGGGTGCTCGAGCTCGGCGGCGACGTCGCCCGGCCGGGTGAACGCGCGGGCGACGAAGCCGATCGCCAGCACCAGCCAGACGACCACCGCGAGCAGCAGGACCGCCTCGCCGACGATCGCCGGGGCGCCCCAGAGCGCGACCGCCTGGCGCCATCCGGCGCCGAGCCCAGCGAGGCCGAGGACGATCGAGAACATCGACGGCGGCAGGCGGTTCAGCGGCGGCATGGCGGCACTCCGGGGGGCGGGGCGCCGACAGGACTACGGCATGGGGCGCCGCGAGAGAAGAGCGTTCCTCGCCTCCCGCGGCGCGCCGGTCAGGACGTCAGTACTTGTAGTGGTCGGACTTGAACGGCCCCTGCTGCGGCACGCCGATATAGGCGGCCTGCTCGGGGGTGAGCTCCGTCAGCGTCACGCCGAGCTTGGCGAGGTGCAGGCGGGCGACCTTCTCGTCGAGGTGCTTCGGCAGCACGTAGACCTTGTTCTGATACTGGTCGCCGCGCGTCCACAGCTCGATCTGGGCGAGCGTCTGGTTGGTGAACGACGCCGACATCACGAAGCTCGGGTGGCCGGTGGCGTTGCCGAGGTTCACGAGCCGCCCCTCGGAGAGCAGGATGATGCGGTTGCCGTTCGGGAACTCGACCAGGTCGACCTGCGGCTTGACGTTCTTCCACTTGAAGTTCTTGAGCGCCGCGACCTGGATCTCGTTGTCGAAGTGGCCGATGTTGCAGACGATCGCCATGTCCTTCATGGCGCGCATGTGCTCGATCGTGATGATGTCCTTGTTGCCGGTGGTGGTGACGAAGATGTCGGCCTCGCCCACCGCCTGCTCCAGGGTCTTCACCTCGAAGCCGTCCATCGCCGCCTGCAGCGCGCAGATCGGGTCGATCTCGGTCACGATGACGCGGGCGCCGGAGCCCGACAGCGACTGCGCCGAGCCCTTGCCGACGTCGCCGTAGCCGCAGACGAGCGCCACCTTGCCGGCCATCATCACGTCGGTGCCGCGGCGGATCGCGTCGACCAGGCTCTCGCGGCAGCCGTACTTGTTGTCGAACTTCGACTTCGTGACGGAGTCGTTGACGTTGATCGCCGGGAACGGCAGCTCGCCCTTCTTCTCCATCTCGTAGAGGCGGTGCACGCCCGTCGTCGTCTCCTCGGAGACGCCGCGGATGTTCGCCTTCACCTTCGAGTACCAGCCGGGGTTCTTGGCGAGGCGGGCCTTGATGGTGGCGTAGAGGCACTCCTCCTCCTCGTTCTTCGGCGAGGCGATGAGCGAGGGGTCGCTCTCCGCCTTCGAGCCGAGGAGGACGAGCAGCGTCGCGTCGCCGCCGTCGTCGAGGATCATGTTGGCCGTCTCGCCGTTGCCCCAGTCGAACAGGCGGTCGGTGTAGTTCCAGTATTCGGCGAGGGTCTCGCCCTTCACCGCGAACACCGGGATGCCGCGCGCGGCGATGGCGGCGGCGGCGTGGTCCTGGGTCGAGAAGATGTTGCACGAGGCCCAGCGCACCTCGGCGCCGAGCTCGGTGAGCGTCTCGATCAGCGCCGCCGTCTGGATCGTCATGTGCAGCGAGCCGGCGATGCGGGCGCCCTTCAGGGGCTTCGACGGGCCGTACTCGGCGCGCGTCGCCATCAGGCCGGGCATCTCGGTCTCGGCGATGTCGAGCTCGGTGCGGCCCCAGTCGGCGAGCGCGATGTCCTTGACGACATAATCGGTGAAGGCGGTCATCCGCGGGCTCCTCGATCGGCTGGCGGCGGTGTATTCGGTTCGTCGGCGGTTTATAGGCCCGCCCTTGCCGAGGTTCAATAACGATATAATGATTTCTTTATGTCCCCTCCCCGCTCCGGCCGCACGGCGTGCCGGGGCCGCGACGACGAGCCTGCGATGAAGTCCCTCTCCAACCTCGGCGCGATCGTCGTCGGCGGCACCGGCGGCTCCGGCACGCGGGTGCTCGCCGGCCTCCTCGCCGCCAACGGCATGGCGATGCCCGAGCCGCGCAACAGCGCCGAGGACTGGCTCGGCCTGCAGCGCTTCCTGCGGCTGTGGTCGAAGCGCATCCTCGCGGAGACGGCGAGCCTCGACTACCGCTTCGAGGACCTGCCGCGCGCCATGCGCCGCGGCGTCGAGGCCGACCTCGCCGCCGCCTTCGACGGCGCCCTCCCGGCCGCGGCGGCGAGCGGCGCGGCGCCGTTCGGCTGGAAGAACCCGCGCTCGATCTTCGTCCTGCCGGCGCTCGCCCACTTCCTGCCGCGGCTCTCCTTCGTGCACCTCGTGCGCGACGGCCGCGACATGGCGCTGTCGAAGAACGACCGCCAGAACAGCCTCTATTTCGAGCTCCTGTTCGGCGAGCCGGAGCCGGAGGACGCCCGCCTCTCGGCGGCGCGCTTCTGGGGCCGGGCGAACCTCGAGGCGATGGCCGCCGGCCGGCGCCTGCTCGGGACGCGCTACCATCTCGTCCGCTTCGAGGACGCCTGCGACCCGGCGAGCCCGGCGCTGCCGGGGCTCGTCGCGGCGCTCGGGCTGCCGCGGTCGGAGACGGCCGGCTTCTTCGCCGCGCCGGAGAGCGCCGGGCGCTGGCGCGGCCTGCCGCCCGACGAGGCGGCGGCGGTGGTCGCGGCGGCCGGCCCGGCGGCCCTCGCCGCCTTCGGCTACGCCTGACCGGTCAGGCGGGGGCGCAGTCGTCCGGCCGGTCCTCGCCGAACCCGTCGGCGACGAGGGCGGCGATCGCCGCGATCGCTGCGGCGGCGTCGTGGCCGACGGCGGCGACGCGGATCACCGAGCCGGGCGCCGCCGACAGCATCAGCAGCCCCATGATCGAGGTGCCGTCGACGCTCTGGCCGTCCTTGGAGACGGTCACCGCCGCGTCGAACGATTCGGCCAGCCGGACGAACCGGGCCGAGGCGCGCGCGTGCAGGCCGCGGCGGTTGACGATCGTCAGCTCGCGCGTCTCGGGCTGGTCAGCGGGGTCCTGCAAGGACCTGGCTCGCCACGCTGATGTACTTCTGGCCGGCCTTGCGGGCCTCCTCGACGGCGTTCGCGAGGTCGAGCTCGCCGCGCACGCTGGCGAGCTTCACCAGCATCGGCAGGTTGACGCCGGCGATCACCTCGACGTTGCCGCCCTCCATCACCGAGATCGCGAGGTTCGACGGCGTGCCGCCGAACATGTCGGTGAGGATGATCACGCCGGTGCCGTCCTCGACGCGGCCGACCGCCTCGAGAATGTCCTGCCGCCGCCGCTCGACGTCGTCGTCCGGCCCGATCGAGACCGCCTCGACCCGCGTCTGCGGCCCGACGACGTGCTCCAGGGCCGCCTTCAGCTCGTCGGCCAGGCGGCCGTGGGTCACGAGTACGAGACCGATCATGGCGTCTCCGTCATTCGTCCTCGCGCCGGCCGTCCGCCCGGCGAGGCGGATCGGCTGGACGCCGGGCGGCCCACATTTGGACAGGCTCGTCCGCGGCGCAAGCGAAATTGCTGCGACGCGTCACGTCGTCGTGATCGGCGAGGGCGGCGAAGACGAGCGCGGCGGCGTGGTCGAGATCGGGCGGTACCGGCTGCCGCGGCAGCGTGACGCCGAGGATTTCCGTCATCAGCGCGGCGGGCTCCGGCAGCCGCTCGGCCGCCCCCTCGCCCAGGATGTCGACGACGAGGCGGACGACCGCCGCGGGCTCGTGCGGCAGCGCGACGATGCCGCGGCAGCGCAGCTCGGCGAGGCCCGCGATCGCCGCCGGCACGCGCGCGACGAGGCGTCCGTTGCAGGCGGCGAGCACGACGCGGTCGTCGGCGACGAGGCTGGCGAAGCCCCCCTCCGCCGTCGCCGTGTCGACGAGCCGGCGGGCGAGCGCCGACTTGCCGGCGCCGGACGGGCCGCGGATCAGCACGCCGGCGGCGCCGACCACGACGGCGTTGGCGTGGCAGGTCGGCGCGCTCAACCGCTGCGCCCTCCGTCGAGCGGCAGGCGGACGACGAAGCGCGCGCCGGCCACCCGCGCCGGCTCCCCGGGGGCACCCGGGATCTCGCGGTTCATCGCGGCGATGGTGCCGCCGTGCGCCTCGACGATCTGGCGCGAGATCGACAGGCCGAGCCCGGAGTTGTTGCCGAAGTCGTCCTGCTCCGGCCGGTCGGTGTAGAAGCGCTCGAAGATCCGGTCCGCCGTCTCCGGCCGGATGCCCGGCCCCTCGTCGTCGACGGTCACCTCGACGTCGGTGCCGACGCGCCGCGCCGCGACGCGCACCGTGCCGCCGGGCGGCGAGAACGAGCGGGCGTTGTCGAGCAGGTTGGTGAACACCTGGCCGAGGCGGCTGTCGTGGCCGACGACGCGGTAGGCCGCCGTCCCGCCGCGCTCCGGCGCCACCGCGAGCTCCAGCGTCGGCCCGCCGTCGCGCACGAGGCCGCGCTGCACGTCGACGACGGTCTTCAGGAGGCGCTCGAGGTCGACCGGGCCGCTGTCCTGCCGCGACAGCTCGGCGTCGAGGCGAGAGGCGTCGGAGATGTCGGTGATCAGCCGGTTGAGGCGCCGGACGTCGTGCAGGATGATGTCGGTGAGCCGCGCCCGCGAGGCCTCGCTCTTGGCGAGCGGCAGCGTCTCGACCGCGCTCTTCAGCGAGGTCAGCGGGTTCTTCAGCTCGTGCGACACGTCGGCGGCGAAGGCCTCGATGGCGTCCATCCGGCGATAGAGCGCCTCGGTCATCTCCTTCAGCGCCCGGGCGAGGTGGCCGATCTCGTCGTTGCGGTCGGCGAAGTCGGGGATCGCCTCGCGCGCCCGCACGCCGCGCCGCACCCGGTCGGCCGCGTTGGCGAGCCGGCGCATCGGCCCGGCGATGGTGCCGGCGAGCAGGATCGACAGCGTCACCGTCACCGCCGCCGCGACGAGGAACACCCGGACGATCGCCATCCGCTCGGCGAACAGGATCGCCTCGATGTCCGAGCCCTGGGTCGACAGCAGCAGCGCGCCGAGCACGGTCCGGAAGCGCTGGATCGGCACCGCCACGGAGACGACGAGCTCGCCCCGCTCGTTGGACCGCACGACGCTCGCCGGCGCGCCGGCGAGCGCCCGCTCGACCTCCGGATACTCCTTGCCGTCGAGGCCGGAGAGCTCGTGGTAGAGTGGCAGGTCGCTGCCGAGGAAGAAGCCGCTGACGCTGTCCCAGGCGCGCAGGAAGAAGCCGCGGTCGGCGGCCACCGACGGCGGCCGGTCGAAGCGCAGGATCTGGCCGCGGGCGTAGAGATGGCGCGAATCGAGGAGGATGATGCCGTCGCGGCCGTAGATCCGCGCCCGCGTCTTGGTCGGCGAGATGAGGCGGCTGAGGATCGGCGCGACCCGCTCCGGGTTGATCGGGAAGTCGAGGACGCTGAGGTCGTCGTCGTTGGCCGCCGGCGGCTCGCCCGCCTGCAGGCGCAGCAGCTTGTCGGGGTCGACCGTGAGGCCGCTCGGCTCAGAGGTCGCCGAGGCGGCGATCGCCGCGGCGATGATCTCGCCCTGGGTCAGCAGGCTCTCGACGCGGGCGTCGATGAGGCCGGCGCGGAACTGGTTGAGATAGAGGATGCCCGACACCAGCGCCACGAGCGCGGCGAGGTTGAGGATGACGATCCGCCGCGTCAGGCTGGAGAAGACGTGGTTGCCGAGGAAGCGGCCGACGCGGTGGACGAGGAGGCGCCAGCGCGTCCGCGCGCGCGGCGCGGCGCGGCGGCGCTGGCCGGCGGTGATCTCCTTCGGCGTGATGTCGGTCTCGGCGGTCATGCCCGGTCTTGTCGGCGGCGCGCCCGCACACTCCGCGGGCGCGCCGCGCATCGGTCTGGCGCCTCGGACGTCAGGCTTCCTTGAACCGGTAGCCGACGCCGTAGAGCGTCTCGATCATATCGAAGTCCGTGTCGACGACCTTGAACTTCTTGCGCAGCCGCTTGATGTGGCTGTCGATCGTCCGGTCGTCCACATAGACCTGATCGTCGTAGGCGGCGTCCATCAGGGCGTTGCGGCTCTTCACCACCCCGGGCCGCTGCGCGAGCGCGTAGAGGATCAGGAACTCGGTGACGGTGAGCGTCACCTGCTCGCCCTTCCAGGTGCAGGTGTGCCGCTCCTGGTCCATGACGAGGAGGCCGCGCTCCAGCACCTTGGCCGCGTCGGTCACCTTCGCCGGCTGGCCGTCGCGCGGCTGCGCGCGCCGCAGCACCGCCTTGACCCGCTCGACCAGGAGGCGCTGCGAGAACGGCTTCCGGATGAAGTCGTCGGCCCCCATCTTGAGGCCGAACAACTCGTCGATCTCGTCGTCCTTCGAGGTGAGGAAGATCACCGGCAGGTCGGCGCGCTGGCGCAACCGGCGCAGCAGCTCCATGCCGTCCATGCGCGGCATCTTGATGTCGAGGATGGCGAGGTCCGGTGGGTTCTGGGTGAGGCCGTCCAGCGCCGAGGCGCCGTCGGTGTACGTCTCCACCCGATAGCCTTCCGACTCCAGAGCAATCGAGACCGACGCCAGGATGTTCCGGTCGTCGTCGACGAGAGCGATCGTCGGCATTCGCTTCCCTTCTGGTTGACGTGCCGTCGGCTCGCGCCCTCGGCCGCCCGGTTGTATCCGAGGCGGGATCGCGTCGCATGCCAGCGAAAATAAGGCGGACGCGGAAAAAACAAAACCATTAAGCGCATCTAGCAGCATTTGCCCGCACGGCGCGCCTCGCGCCCGCGCCGGTCCGGGCGCAGATGCTTGACACGGACCGGCGGCCCGACTTCAACCTCCTCGTCCATGCTCGACGGAAGGGCAACCGGTGCCGCAGGCCCACGCCAACGACCACATTCCCCTCCCGCCCGATGCGGCGGCCCGCATCCTCGCCCGCCTCGGCCAGCGCTCGATCGTGCTCGTCGGCATGCCGGGCGCCGGCAAGACAACCCTCGGCCGCCGCCTCGCCCAGATCCTCAAGGTCGACTTCGTCGACGCCGACGCCGAGATCGAGCGGGCGGCGGCGATGACCATCCCCGAGATCTTCGCCCGCCTCGGCGAGGCGCAGTTCCGCGACGGCGAGAAGCGGGTGATCGGCCGCCTGCTGGAGACCGGCCGCCAGGTGATCGCCACCGGCGGCGGCGCCTTCATGGCCGCCGAGACGCGCGCCGCCATCCGCGCCCGCGCCGTCTCGGTGTGGCTCAAGGCCGACGTCGAGGTGCTGCTCGGCCGCGTCCGCCGCAAGTCGAACCGGCCGCTGCTCGCCGACGACCCGGAGGGCACGCTGCGCCGCCTGCTCGCCGTCCGCGAGCCGGTGCTGTCGGAAGCCGACGTCATCGTCCACTCGAGCGACGTCGCGCACGAGGTCGTCGCCGCCGCGCTGGTGACGGCGATCCTCGACTGGCTCGAGAACGAGCCGGCGCGCAAGGAGGCCGTCGAATGACCGCAGAACTCCAGGCGACCGCGGACCGCGGCATCGAGATCGTCGACGTGCCGCTCGGCGAGCGCGGCTACGACGTGGTGATCGGTCCCGGCCTCGTCGCCGGCGCCGGCGCCGTGATCGCCCGCCGATTTCCGGGCGCCCGCGCGACCATCGTCACCGACGAGACGGTGGCCGCGCTGCACCTCGCCGCCCTCGAGGAGAGCCTCGCCGCCGCCGGCCTCGATCCGGGCGCGGCGATCGTCATGCCGGCCGGCGAAGGCAGCAAGAGCTTCGCCGGGCTGCAGACGGTGGTCGACGGCCTCCTGTCGGCGCGGCGCGAGCGCGGCGACCTCGTCATCGCCTTCGGCGGCGGCGTGATCGGCGACCTCGCCGGCTTCGCCGCCGGCATCGTGCGGCGCGGCATGCGCTACGTGCAGATGCCGACGACGCTGCTCTCGCAGGTCGATTCCTCCGTCGGGGGCAAGACCGGCATCAACACGCCGCACGGCAAGAACCTCGTCGGCGTGTTCCACCAGCCGAGCCTCGTGCTCGCCGACACCGGCGCGCTGGCGACCCTCTCGCACCGCCACCTCGTCGCCGGCTACGCCGAGGTGGCGAAGTACGGCCTCATCGACGACCAGGCCTTCTTCGCCTGGCTGGAGCGGCACGGCCGCGAGGTGGTGGCGCGCGGCCCGGCGCTCACCCGGGCGGTCGCGACGAGCGTGCGCGCCAAGGCGCGGGTGGTGGCGGCCGACGAGCGCGAGACCACCGGCGCCCGCGCGCTGCTCAACCTCGGCCACACCTTCGGTCACGCCCTCGAGGCGGCGACGGGCTACGGCGAGCGCCTTGTGCACGGCGAGGCGGTGGCGATCGGCATGGCGCTCGCCTTCCGCTTCTCGGTCCGGCTCGAGCTCGCCCACGGGCAGGACGCCGAGCGGGTGGCCCGCCACCTCGCCGAGGTCGGCCTGCCGACGCGGCTCGCCGACGTGCCCGGCGACCTGCCGGACGACGCGGCCCTCGTCGCCATGATGGCGCAGGACAAGAAGGTGAAGCGCGGACGGCTGACCTTCGTGCTGGCGCGCGGCATCGGCGACAGCTTCCTCGCCGAGGACGTGCCGGCGGACGAGGTCGCCGCCTTCCTCGCCGAGGAGCGACGGCGATGATCGAGCACACGATCTGGCTGAGCGGGGCGGCGATCCTGGCGCTGCTCGCCTGCTCGTTCTTCTTCTCGGGATCGGAGACCGCGATGACCGCGGTCTCGCGCGCCCGCCTGCTGCAGCTCGAGAAGGCCGGCGACCGGCGCGCCGCGGCGGTGTCGCGGCTGATCCAGTCGCGCGAGCGGCTGATCGGCGCCATGCTGCTCGGCAACAACATCGTCAACATCACCGCCTCGGCGCTCGCCACCAGCGTGCTGCTGACGCTGTTCGGCGAGCACGGCGTCGTCTACGCGACGGCGCTGATGACGGTGATGATCGTGGTGTTCTCCGAGGTCCTGCCGAAGACCTGGGCGATCGCCGATCCGGAGCGCTTCTCGCTCGCCGTCGTCGGGCTGATCCGGCCGATCGTCGCGGTGTTCGGCCCGGTGACGCTGACGGTCGAGATGGTCGTCCGGGCCATCCTGCGGGTGTTCGGCGTCCGCGTCGACGAGAAGCAGGCGATCCTCTCCGCGCACGAGGAGCTGCGCGGCACCCTCGACCTGCAGCACCTCGAGGGCGGCATCATCAAGGCCGACCGCGACCGCATCGGCGGCCTCCTCGACCTGCGCGACCTCGACGTCTCCGACGTGATGGTCCACCGCACCTCGATGCAGATGCTGAACGGCGACGACCCGCCCGACCGGATCGTCGAGGAGGCGCTGAAGAGCCCCTACACCCGGCTGCCGCTGTGGCGCGGCAAGACCGAGAACATCGTCGGCGTGCTGCACGCCAAGGACCTGCTGCGCGCCCTCTCGGCCGTCGGCGGCCGCGTCGAGGAGCTCGACCCGGTGGCGATCGCGACGACGCCGTGGTTCGTGCCGGACGCCACCAGCCTGACCGACCAGCTCAACGCCTTCCTGAAGCGCAAGAACCACTTCGCCCTCGTCGTCGACGAGTACGGCGAGGTGATGGGCATGGTGACGCTCGAAGACATCCTCGAGGAGATCGTCGGCGAGATCGCCGACGAGCACGACCTCGTCGTGCAGGGCGTCCGGCCGCAGTCCGACGGCTCGGTCGTCGTCGACGGGTCGGTGCCGATCCGCGACCTCAACCGCGCCCTCGACTGGTCGCTGCCGGACGACGAGGCGACGACCATCGCCGGCCTCGTCATCCACGAGGCGCGGATGATCCCCGAGGAGCGGCAGAGCTTCACCTTCCACGGCTTCCGCTTCCAGGTGCTGAAGCGCGAGCGCAACCGCGTCGCGATGCTGAAGATCGCCCCCGTCGACGCCACCGCGCCGTCGACGCCGCCCCCGCCCCGCGTCGCACCCACCCCGCCCCCGCAGGCCTGATCGCCGCAAGCCTGACGGCCCCGCGAGCCTGGCCGCCGCCGTTCCCGCGCGGCCGACTCCCGGCCCGCCGGGTCCCGGGCCAAGGCAGGGCGATCGCATAGACGAACGAGATGGTTGCGATCGAGCGTCCCCCCTCGCCCCGCTTGCGGGGAGAGGGTGGCGGAGGCGAAGCCGACGCCGGGTGAGGGGCCCGCGGCGAGACGGTGCGTCGTGCTGGCGTCGACCGAGACGTCCGTCGTGGGGCGCCCCTCACCCGGCGCTTCGCGCCACCTTCTCCCCGCAAGCGAAGTCGGCTGTTGCCGACTTCGCCACTCGATAGTGGCCAACTCGCCAACAGGCGAGTTGGCGGGGCGAAGGGAAGATTGGCAACGGCGAGCATCTCTCCCCGCAAGCGATCGCCCTGCGGGCCACGCTGTCCCGGGCCGGCGCACGATGGATCTGCAGTTTTTAATTCTTCCTATTCTAATCTCTATTCAGACACCTGCACCCACGCTGGGAATCTACAATAATTCTATAGTTCCGACGCGGCGATATTCGCGCTTTCATCGACCGACCACTGGCGATAACTGAGGGGCGAATTCACCCGGCACGGCCGACCGGTGCCGACACGCAAGGTTCCGCCCGTGACGCTGCGATCCATTGCCGTCGGCAGTGTCCTGTTCGTGGTGATCGGCCTCGCCTGGTGGGCGGCCGCGCGGCTGCGCCTCGTCGAGCCGTTCCTGCTGCCGCCGCCCGGCGTCGTGCTCGCCACCGCCTGGGACCTCGTCGCCGACGGCACCCTCGCCCGCCACGTCGTCGTCAGCCTGAAGCGGGTCGTGGTGGGCTTCGGCCTCGCCATCGCGCTCGCCGTGCCGGTGGCGCTGGTCTTCGGCCTCTCCCACCCGGTGCGCCGGGTGGCCGAGCCGCCGCTCGAGTTCCTGCGGCAGCTGCCGCCGCTCGCGCTGGTGCCGCTGTTCATCCTCTGGCTCGGCATCGGCGAGGCGCAGAAGATCGGCATCATCCTGTTCGCCTCGTTCTTCCCGGTCTTCCTCGGCGTCTCGGGCGGCATCGCCGGCGTCGATCCGAAGCTCGTCGAGGTCGGCCGCGTCTGCGGCTTCGGGCGGCTCGAGATCGCGCGCCGCATCGTGCTGCCGGCGGCGCTGCCGTCGCTCGTCATCGGCCTCAGGATCGGGCTCGGCTACAGCTGGCGGGCGCTCGTCGGTGCCGAGCTCGTCGCCTCGTCCGCCGGCCTCGGCTACATGATCGTCGACGCCGAGAACCTCGCCCGCACCGACATCGTGCTCGTCGGCGTCCTCGTCATCGGCAGCCTCGGCCTCCTCGCCGATCATCTCGCGCGCCTCGCCGTGCGCCGGGCCGCGCCGTGGATCGGCGACGGCGGCGGGCTCGCCGATGCGTGAGCGCCGCCATGCTTGAGCTCTACGGCATCGGCCGCGACTACAGCGTCGGCGACCGCCGCGTGCCGGCGCTCGCCGACATCGACCTGGCGCTGCCGGCGGGCAGCTTCACCACCGTCGTCGGCCGCAGCGGCTGCGGCAAGACCACCCTCCTGCGCGTCCTCGCCGGCCTCGTCGAGCCGAGCGCCGGCCGCCTCGCGCTCGCCGACGGGCGGCGGCCGCGCGTCGGCTGCGTGTTCCAGGAGCCGCGGCTGATGCCGTGGCTCACCGTCGCCCGCAACGTCGGCTTCGGCCTCGTCGGCCGGATGGCGCCCGCCGAGGCGGCCGGCCGCGTCGCCGCGGCGATCGACCTCGTCGGCCTCGGCGCCTTCAGCGAGGCGCGGCCGCACCAGCTCTCGGGCGGCATGGCGCAGCGCGTCGCGATCGCCCGCGCCCTCGTGCTCGAGCCGGAGCTCCTGCTCCTCGACGAGCCGTTCGCCGCCCTCGACGCCTTCACCCGGCGCGCCTTGCAGCAGCAGTTGAGCGAGATCTGGCGGCTGCGCCGGCCGACCGTCGTGTTCGTCACCCACGACGTCGAGGAGGCCGTCCTGCTCGGCGAGACGGTGATCGAGCTCGCCGGCGGCCGGCTCGTCGGCCGCCACCCGATCAACCTTCCGTTCCCGCGCGACCCGACCGACCCGGCCGTCTCGGCCTACCGCCGCGCGGTGCTCGACCGGCTGATGCAGCCGGCCCCCGCTTCCCCCCACATGCAGATGGAGCCCACGCCATGAAGCCCCTTCACGTCCTCGCCGCGGCGCTCGCCCTCGTGCTCAGCCCGGCCCTCGCCGTCGGCCCGGCGCACGCCGCCGACAAGCCGGCGACGGTCAGCGTCACCTACGTCGCCTCGCCGTTCAACGTGCCGTCGATCGTGATGCGCGAGAAGGGCTACCTCGCCGAGGCCTTCGCCGCCGACGGCATCGCCATCGAAAGCCCCGAGATCACCTCCGGCGCCACGCAGGTGCAGGCGATCGCCGCCGGCGCGGTCGACATCGCCAGCGTCCTCGGCAGCACGTCGGCGATCCTCGGCGCCGCGAACGGCATCGACCTCAAGGTGGTGGCCGCCTACAGCCGCTCGCCGAAGGCCTTCTTCATCATGACCGGCGCGAACGGGCCGACGACGATCGAGGGGCTGAAGGGCCTGAAGGTCGCCGGCCCGAAGGGCACCACCCTCAACCAGCTCCTCGCCGCGGCGCTCGCCTCGAAGGGCATGACGCTGGCCGACGTCGAGTACGTCAACATGGACCTGCCGTCGGCGCGCGCCGCCCTGCTCGCCGGCCAGGTCGACGCGGCGACGCTCGCCGGCAACAACGCGCTCGCCGTCGAGGCCGCCGGCGGGCGGGTGCTGGCGAGCGGCGAAGGGCTGATCGCGCCGACCGCCGTGATCGCCGTCCGCGGCGGCTTCCTGCGCGACCACCCGGAGCTCGTCGCCCGCTACTTCGAGGCCCACCGCAAGGCGCTCGATTTCATGGCCGCCCACCCCGACGAGGCGCTCGCCATCGCCGCCGCCGAGCAGAAGATCTCGCTCGACGACGCCCGCAAGCAGATGCCGTGGTACGACTTCTCGCCGGTCCTGACCGACGCCGACATCGCCAACCTGGAGGCCGACCAGGCGTTCATGCTGGAGTCCGGCATGCTGACGAAGACCATCGACATCCGCGCCGACCTCGTCGAGCCCGTCGCGGCCGCGGCCCGATGATCGACGCGCTGCTCCTCGACTGCGAGCAGGCCGAGGGCGGGGTGCATCTGCTGATGACCCGCCCCGACCTCGGCGCCCGCCTCGACGTCGTGCCGCACTACGACCTCGAGCGCACCGAGCTCGGCCGCTACCGCGGCCTCCTCGTCGGCCTGCACGCCGACCAGCGCTATCTCGCCGCGAGCCGCCCGCAGCTCGAGGCGTTCCTCGCCGGCGGCGGCACGATCGTGTTCTGCGGCCACGTCGCCCATCCGTTCCTCGCCGAGCTCGCCCCCTATCGCCCGATCGAGGGCTACAAGGCCGCCGACCTCGTGGTCGCGCGGGTCGCCGAGCACCCGGTGTGGGCCGGCGTCGACCCGGCCGACCTCACCTGGCGGCGCGGCGTCGCCGGCTTCTACGGGCGCGGCGGCAACCCGCCGCCGCCGGGCGCCACCGTCGTCCACACCCTCGGCCCGCGGGCGGTCCCGGTCGACTTCGTCTGCCGCCCGGCCGTCGGCGGCCGCCTCCTCGTCCATGCCGGCGCGGATCTCTGGGGCTATCTCGAAACCGACGGCACGGCGGCGCGCATGGCGCCGCAGCTGCTCGACTGGCTGCGCGCCGGTCCCGAGGCCGAGGAGGCCGGACGATGACGGTGGCTGTGCTCGACGGCGGCGCCTACTACCACCACGAGACGATCCACGGCGCGCGCTTCCGCGACCGCTTCGACCGGGCGATCTACGCCCGCGATCTCGAGGCCGGCGACCTCGACGGCGTCGCCGCCCTGATCGTCGCCGACCGCATCCTGCCGCCGGTGCTGCGGCGGAAGCGCCGCCTGCTGCTCGGCTTCCTCGACCGCGGCGGCACCCTGATCGTGCTCGGCGAGAACCGCGCCCACGAGTGGCTGCCCGGCGTCGCCTGGTCGTTCCGCCCGACGAACTTCTGGTGGTGGCTGGAGGAGGGCGCCGATCCCGGCCACCGCATCGCCGCGCCGGAGCACGAGATCTTCCGGCATGTCCGTCCGGCCGACGTCGTCTGGCACTTCCACGGGCTGTTCGCGCCGCCCGAGGGGGCCGAGCCGCTCGCCGTCATCGCCCCCGAGGGCGACCCGGAGGGCAGGGGCGGCGCCATCCTCTACGACCACCGCGGCGTCGCCGGCGGGCGCGGCCGGCTCGTCGTCTCGAGCCTCGACCCGTTCTATCACCACGGCAGCCACTTCATGCCGGCCGCGAGCCGCTTCCTCGACGGCCTGCTCGGCTGGACCGACGCGACCTTCCGGCGCTGAGAGCCCTCAGCCCTCGCCCGGCGCGGAGGCCTTGATCGCCAGCGCGTGGACGCGCTCGGCGAGCTCGGCGGCGAGCGCCTCGTTGACCATGCGGTGGCGCTCGAGCCGCGAGCGGCCGGCGAACGCCGGCGAGACCACGGTGACGCGGAAGTGCGTCTCGCCGCCCTCGCGCGCCCCGCCGTGGCCGGCGTGCAGGTGGGATTCGTCCACGACGAGAAGGCTCTGCGGCGCCAGCGCCGCGGTCAGCCGCGCCTCGATCCGTTGCTTCATGGTGGCCATCGCCTTCCTCCCGTCGAATTTCTGCCTCATGCACGATCCTCGTCCGGCGCGCCAGCGGCAAGCCGGGAACACGGGCCTTTGCCAAGGCCGCCCGCGATCGGCTATTGGTCGATCCCCTCGGATCTCCCCGGCCGCCCGGCCGGCAGCAAAGGCGAAGCTGGCGTGCCGACGAGCTCCCCCGTCGTACGGCTCTTGGCGTTGATCGCCGTCCTCCTCCCGGCCATCGCCGCGGGCGGCGCGGCGCGCGCCGACATCGGCTCCTCGATCGTCGTCGACGCGGCGACGGGCCAGGTGCTCGCGGCCGACAACCCGTTCCAGCCCTGGTATCCGGCCTCGATCACCAAGCTGATGACCACCTACGTCACCTTCCGGGCGATGCGGGCCGGCCGGCTCGGCCCCAACTCGCCGGTGACGATCTCGCAGAACGCCGCGAGCCGCCCGCCGAGCAAGATGGGCTTCAAGGTCGGCACGGTGCTGACCATCGACGCCGCCCTCAAGATCATCATGGTGAAGTCGGCCAACGACATCGCGGTGGCGATCGGCGAATCGGTCGGCGGCTCCGAGGCGGCGTTCGTCGCCGAGATGAACGCCGAGGCGCGCCGCCTCGGCATGACCACCACCCGCTTCTACAACCCGCACGGCCTGCCGCACGACGGCCAGGTGACGAGCGCCCGCGACATGGCGATCCTCGCCCGCGCCCTCCTGACCGAATTCCCCGAGCACCGCGACCTCTTCTCGATCACCTCGCTGAAGCTCGGCAAGCAGACGATCCGCACCCACAACAAGCTGCTCGAGCGCTTCAAGGGCGCCGACGGCATGAAGACCGGCTTCATCTGCAACTCCGGCTTCAACATGGTGGCGACGGCGACCCGCAACGGCCGCACGCTGATCGCCGTCGTGCTCGGCGCCTACACCACCCACGAGCGCAACGAGGCGGCGGCGCGGATGTTCACCGAGGCCTTCGCCCAGGGCGGCGGCAGCCTCTTCGGCGGCGGACGGCAGACCCTCGCCACCCTGCGCGTGCCGGCCGACGTCGGCCAGCCGGAGAGCCGCCGGAAGTTCGTCTGCGGGCCGAACCGGGCCCGCGCGCAGAAGGAGGCGGCGGCCGAGGGCGAGAGCGGGGACGACGACGGCGACGCCCAGCCGGCGAAGCGCCGGAGCTATCTCGAGGCCCGCTTCAACCCGCGCGAGCCGGTGACGATCGCCCTCGGCGGCGCCGACCCGGTTCCCCCGGCGCCGAGTCCCTATGCGGCGGTCGCGGCGGCCGAGGCCGCCCCGGCGGGCGTACCGATGGAGATCGCGTCCACCGGCGCGCCGCTGGAGATCGCCGCGACAGGCCCCGCCGTGCCGATGCCGATGCCGCGGCCGACGCGGGCGCTCGCCGGCGGCCCCGGCATCGAGCCGGTGGCGCTCGTCTCCGAGCCCGGGTCGGCGGTCGAGACGCTGCTCCACCCGGGCGCCGGCCCCGCGGCGACCGCGCTCGCGGTGCCGGAAGACATCGCCCCGCCGCGGCCGACCGGCTCGATCGCCTCGGCGGCGCAGCCGGGCCTCCAGGTGCCGATCTCGATCATCCCGCACGCCGACGCGGCGACGATGCCGCCGATCGACCTCACCCAGCCGTTCCTGCGCGGCGGCTCCACCCAGTGAGCAGCCCCGCGGCGACCGGGGGGCGCGGCCGGCGGCCGCCGATCCCGGTGACGATCCTCACCGGCTTCCTCGGGGCCGGCAAGACCACCCTCCTCAACCGGCTCCTCGCCGATCCGGCGCTCGCCGACACGGCGGTGATCATCAACGAGTTCGGCGAGGTGTCGATCGACCACCTGATCGTCGCGCGCGCCGACGAGGGCATCGTCGAGCTCTCGTCCGGGTGCCTCTGCTGCACCGTGCGCGGCGAGCTGGTGACGACGCTCGAGGACCTGCTGCGCGGCCTCGACAACGGCCGCATCGCCCACCTCGCCCGCGTGGTGATCGAGACGACCGGCCTCGCCGACCCCGCCCCGGTGATGCACGCGGTGATGCTCCACCCCTACCTCGTGCAGCGCTACCGGCTCGACGGCGTCGTCACCGTCGTCGACGCGGTCAACGGCGCGGCGACGCTCGACGCGCACGAGGAGGCGGTGAAGCAGGTCGCCGTCGCCGACCGGCTGGTGCTGGCGAAGGGCGACCTCGCCGACGCGGCCGCCCGCGCGGCGCTCGTCGCCCGGCTCCGCGCGCTCAACCCGGCGGCGCCGATCCTCGACGTCGCCGCCGGCGAGGTGACGGCCGCCGCGCTGCTCGACTGCGGCCTCTACGACCCGGCCTCGAAGATCCCCGACGTCGCCCGCTGGCTCGCGGCGGAGGCCTACGGCGCCCCCGGCCAGGGCGGCGGGCACGGCCACGATGATCACGGCCACCACGACCACGGCCATCACCACGGCCACCATCACCACGACGATCACGATCCCCATCATCACGACCACGCGCACGACGTGAACCGGCACGACGCGCGCATCCGCGCCTTCTCGCTGACGAGCGAGACGCCGATCCCGGCCGCCACGCTCGACCTCTTCCTCGACCTCCTGCGCTCGGCGCACGGGCCGAAGCTCCTGCGCATGAAGGGCATCGTGCAGGTGGCGGAGACGCCCGACCGACCGCTCGTCATCCACGCCGTCCAGCACGTCCTCCACCCGCCCGTCGAGCTTCCCGCCTGGCCGGGCGGCGAGCGGCTGACGCGCCTCGTCTTCATCACCCGCGACCTCGACGAGAGCTTCGTGCGCGGCCTGTTCGACGCCTTCACCGGCAAGGTCGCGATCGACCGCCCGGACGCCAAGGCGCTCGCCGACAACCCGCTGCGCATTCCCGGCGGCTGAGCGGCGCCGTGCAGCCGGCCCCGTTATTGTCATTCGCCGGCGCCTCGCCCATGTGGAGCGCTGGGCCGCCGGCCGGGCGGCGGAGCATGAGCGAGGCGATGGCGGACCTGCGCATCGGCAAACGGTCGATCCCCCTGCCCGCCAGCCGGGCGGCGCGGATCGCGCTCGGCGGTGCGCTGATCGCCGGCGGCCTGTTCGGCTTCCTGCCGGTGATCGGCTTCTGGATGCTGCCGCTCGGCCTCGTCGTGCTGTCGGTCGACCTGCCGGCCGTGCGCCGCGCCCGCCGCCGGCTGGTGGTGTGGTGGCACCGCCGCCGCCGGCCGCGCGCCGCCGCGACGCAAGAATCGAAGCCGGACAGAGAGGCGGGCCAGTCGTGAGCAGCCACCCGGTCGTCCTCGTCCTCGGCGGCGCCCGCTCGGGCAAGAGCGGCTTCGCCGAATCGCTCGCCCGGAAGAGCGGCCTCGCGCGGATCTACGTCGCCACCGCCGAGGCCGGCGACGCGGAGATGACGGCGCGCATCGCCCACCATCGCGGCGCGCGCGGCGCGGGCTGGACGACGATCGAGGCGCCGGTCGCCCTCGTCGAGACGCTCGCCGCCGAGGCCCGGCCGGACCGCGTCGTCCTCGTCGACTGCCTGACGCTGTGGCTGTCGAACGTCATGCTCGCCGGCCACGACGCCGCGGTTGAGACCGACCGCCTCGTCGCCGCCCTCGCCGCCGCCGCCGGCCCCGTGGTCCTCGTCTCGAACGAGGTCGGCCTCGCCTTGGTGCCCGAGACGCCGCTCGGCCGCGCCTTCCGCGACGCCCAGGGGCGGCTCAACCAGGCCGTCGCGGCGGTCGCGACCGACGTCGTGCTGGTCGCCGCCGGCCAGCCGCTGCGCCTCAAGCCGGCGCCACCGGTGGAGATCGCCTGGTGAGGCGCCCGGTCGCCGCGGTGATGCTGCAGGGCACCGGCTCCGACGTCGGCAAGTCGCTCCTCGTCGCCGGGCTCTGCCGCCACTTCGCCCGCCAGGGCCTCGTCGTCCGCCCGTTCAAGCCGCAGAACATGTCGAACAACGCCGCCGCGACGGCCGACGGCGGCGAGATCGGCCGCGCCCAGGCGCTGCAGGCGCGCGCCGCCGGGGTGGCGCCCTCGGTCGACATGAACCCGGTGCTGCTGAAGCCGGAGAGCGAGCGCGGCGCCCAGGTGATCGTCTGCGGCCGCCGCCGCACCACCGCCGACGCCGCCGCCTACCAGGCGCTGAAGCCGGGCCTCCTGCCGGAGGTCGTCGCCGCCTTCGAGCGCCTGTCGGCGGGCGCCGACCTCGTCATCGTCGAGGGCGCGGGCAGCGCCGCCGAGATCAACCTCCGCGCCGGCGACATCGCCAACATGGGCTTCGCCCACGCCGCCGGCGTGCCGGTGATCCTCGTCGGCGACATCGACCGCGGCGGCGTCATCGCGAGCCTCGTCGGCACCCGTGCCGTGCTGCCGGCGGCCGACGCCGCGCGCATCGCCGGCTTCCTCGTCAACCGCTTCCGCGGCGACCCGGCCCTCTTCGCCGCCGGCATGGCCGCCGTCACCGAGCGCACCGGCTGGCCGGCCCTCGGCCTCGTGCCGTGGTTCGCCGACGCCCGCCTGCTGCCGGCCGAGGACGCGCTCGGCCTCGCCGCGCCGCTCGACAAGCCGGGGCGGCCCAAGGTGAAGATCGCCGTGCCGATGCTGCCGCGCATCGCCAACTTCGACGACCTCGACCCGCTCCGCCTCGAGCCGGAGGTCGCGGTCGACTTCGTGGCGCGCGGCCGGGCGCTGCCCGGCGACGCCGATCTCGTGGTTCTACCCGGAACAAAATCGACGATCGCCGACCTCGCCGTCGTCCGCGCCGAGGGCTGGGACATCGACCTCGCCGCCCACGTGCGCCGCGGCGGGCGCGTGCTCGGCCTCTGCGGCGGCTACCAGATGCTCGGCCGCACGATATTCGACCCGGATGGAATCGAGGGTCCGGCCGGCCGCACTGACGGCCTCGGCCTGCTCGCCGTCGACACCGTGCTCGCCGCCGACAAGGTGACGCGCCCGATGGCCGGCACCGACCGGGCGACCGGCGCCCCGGTCGCCGGCTACGAGATCCACCTCGGCCGCACCGAGGGGCCGGACGCCGCCCGCCCGATGCTCGACCTCGACCGCGGCCCCGACGGCGCGGTGTCGCCGGACGGGCGCATCGCCGGCACCTACCTGCACGGCCTCTTCACCGGCGACGCCTTCCGCGCCGCCTTCCTCGCCGGCTTCGGCGCCGCCGCGACGATCGCCTACGAGAGCCGGATCGACGCCGCCCTCAACGCCCTCGCCGACCACCTCGCCGCCCACGTCGACGTCGCGGCGATCCTGGCGATCGCCGAGGGGCGCCGGGAACCGGCCGTCTCCTGAAATTCGCGCCGCGTCAGGCCAGCGCCCACGCCGCCGCCAGCGCGGCGTAGAGCGCGGCGTGCAACCCGCAGGCGGAGCGGTAGACGGCGAGGCCGCGGCCGATGTCGGCGCCCACGGCCGTGCGGCGGCCCTCGGCGTTGAACCACGGCTTGTCGTCGGCGACGCCGTCGTAGACCGTCGGCCCGATCAGCGCGAGGTCGAGCGCGCCGGCCATCGCCGCCTCCGGCCAGCCGGCGTTCGGCGAGGCGTGCTTCGGCGCGTCGCGCCGCATCACCGCGAGCGCCCGGGCGACGCGGCCGCCGGCCACCGGCGCGGCGAGCGCGACCAGAAGCCCGGCGAGCCGAGCCGGCACGAGGTTCAGGACATCGTCGAGCCTGGCGGCGGCGCAGCCGAACGCCTCGTGCCGCGGCGTCCGGTGGCCGATCATCGAATCGGCGGTGTTCGCCGCCTTGTAGGCGGCGATGCCCGGCAGCCCGAGGAGCGCGAACCAGAACGCCGGGGCGACGACGCCGTCGCAAAAACTCTCCGCCGTCGTCTCGATCGCGGCCCGCGCCACCCCGGCCTCGTCGAGCCGCTCCGGGTCGCGCCCGACCACCAGGGCGATCGCCCGCCGCCCGCCGGCGAGCCCGTCCGCCTCGAGCCCGGCGGCGACGGCGGCGACGTGCTCGTCGAGGCTGCGCTGGGCGAGCAGGATCGCCGCCACGACCGCGATCGCCGCGAGCGCCAGCGGCAGCGGCAGCAGCGCCAGGAGCGCCGCCTGCAGCGCGCCGGCGATCGCCGCCGGCACCCCGACGATCACCGCCGCCGCGGCGAAGCCGTGAACACGGCGGCGCCGGTCGGAGAGGCGCGGGTCGTTGAGGCGGCGGTCGAGGCGGCCGACGAGCCGGCCGATGAGGGCGACGGGGTGCGGCAGGTGGCGCCATAGCCGCTCCGGGTCGCCGACGAGGGCGTCGAGCGCCAGCGCCGCCAGAAGCGCCAGGAGCGTCGGGAGGCCGAGGCTCACCGCTCGGGCGCCCCGCCGGCCGCTCCCTCGGCGGCGGCGAGATCCGCCTCCACCTGATCGGCTTTCGCCTGGTCCGCCCGCTCCCGCTCGGCGGCGCGCTCGAGGCCGGCGAGGCGGTCGAGCATGCCCTGCAGGATGTAGGTGGCGGCGAGCTTGTCGACGAGCTCAGCCCGGCGCGCCCGCGAGCGGTCGGCCTCGATCAGCGTGCGCGTCACCGCCGCCGTCGACAATCGCTCGTCCCAGTAGGCGACGGGCAGCGCCGTCAGCCGCGGCAGGTTGCGCACGAAGGCGCGCGTCGCCTGCACGCGCGGCCCCTCCGAACCGTCCATGTTGAGCGGCAGGCCGATGACGAGGCCACCGACGCCGTGCCGTTCGGCGAGCATCACCAGCCGCTCGACGTCCGGCGTGAACTTCACGCGCTTGATCGTCTCGAGCGGCGTCGCGATGCGGCGGCCGACGTCGGAGAGCGCGAGCCCGATCGTCTTGGTGCCGAGGTCGAGGCCGATCAGCCGCTGGCCCTTGCCGAGCGCGGCGGCGAAGTCTTCGAGGGAAAGGGCCGGATCGCTCATGCCGCGAGCGGTAGCACGCGGGCGCGGCCGCGGCGAGTGCCGGGCGGGTTGAGCCGCGGCCGCGCGGCCCTATACTGCCGCCCGTTCCGGGAGCCGGCCGCGGCCGCCCTCCCCCTCCTCGCTCCTGGGTCCGCGCCGTTCGCGCGGGCCGATCGCCACATGCCCGGCCGTGCCGCGGCGCTCGCGGCCTTCCCGCCCGCGACCGTCCGGCCGGCCGTCGCCCAGACGACGAGGCCAACATGAAGCTGACCTGGTTCGGACACTCCGCCTTCCGTGCCGAATTCGCCGGCGCGGTGGTGCTGATCGACCCGTTCTTGACCGGCAACCCCGCCTTCACCGGCACGCTCGAGGCCGCATCGGCCGGCTGCACCCACGTCGTGCTGACGCACGGCCACGACGATCACGTCGGCGACACCGCCGCCATCTGCAAGGCGACCGGCGCCCAGCTCGTCTCCAACTTCGAGATCGCCATGTGGCTCGCCAGCCAGGGCGTCGAGAACATCAACCCCGGCAACACCGGCGGCACCGTGCCGTGCGGCGACTTCACCGTCACCTTCACGCCGGCGCTGCACTCCTCCGGCACCGTCAAGGACGGCGCCTCGATCTATCTCGGCAACCCGCTCGGCGTCGTCCTGAAGGCGGCCGGCGAGCCGACGCTCTACCACATGGGCGACACCGACCTCTTCAGCGACATGAAGCTGATCGACGAGCTGCACCGCCCCGACGTCGGCATCGTGCCGATCGGCGACCGCTTCACCATGGGCGCGACCACGGCGACCTACGCCTGCCAGCGCTTCTTCAACTTCAAGGCGGTCATCCCCTGCCACTACGGCTCGTTCCCGATCATCGACGCGACGGCCGACCAGTTCGTCGAGCAGATGGCCGGCAACTCCCGCGCCCTCGTCGTGGTGCCTGAGAAGAACACCGCGTTCGATCCCCTGGCCGACGTTCCGCCGCCGGGTTGAAGCCGGCGAAAGCCGGGTGCTATAGCCGAGCCGCCCATTCTCGAGCGCCGCACCACGGCGGCGCTCGACGCTCCGGAGACGCTGCCGCATGTCGGTCGACACCAAGACGGTCCTGAAAGTGGCGCATCTCGCCCGCATCGCGGTCGGGCAGGAGGAGGCGGCGCGCCTCGAGGGCGAGCTCAACGCCATCCTCGGCTTCGTCGAGGAGCTCGCCGCGGTCGACGTCGAGGGCGTCGAGCCGATGACCTCGGTCGTCGCGATGTCGCTGAAGATGCGCGACGACGTCGTCACCGCCGGCGGCGACGCCGCGCCCATCCTGAAGAACGCCCCGGCGAGCGAGGACGGCTACTTCCTCGTCCCGAAGGTGGTCGAGTGAGCGGGGCCGCGACGATGACCGATCTCACCGCGCTCTCCGCCGCCGAGGCCGCCGCCGGCCTGGTGCGCCGCGACTTCACCGCCCGCGAGCTGACCGAGGCCTATCTCGCCGCCATGGAGGCGGCCCGCGACCTCAACGCCTACGTGCTCGAGACGCCCGAGCAGGCGCGCGCCATGGCGGCCGCGTCCGACGAGCGCCTCGCCCGCGGCGAGGCCCGCCCGCTCGAGGGCGTGCCGATCGGCGTCAAGGACCTGTTCTGCACCGAGGGCGTGCGGACGACCGCCTGCTCGCGCATCCTCGGCAATTTCGTGCCGCCCTACGAATCGACCGTCACCGGCAAGCTGTGGGATGCCGGCGCCGTCCTCCTCGGCAAGCTCAACTGCGACGAGTTCGCCATGGGCTCGTCGAACGAGACCTCGGCCTACGGCCCGGCCGTCAGCCCGTGGCGGCGCACCGGCGACGCGACGCCGCTCGTGCCCGGCGGCTCCTCCGGCGGCTCGGCCGCGGCGGTCGCCGCCCGCATCTCGGCGGCGGCCACCGGCACCGACACCGGCGGCTCGATCCGCCAGCCGGCGGCCCTCACCGGCACCGTCGGCATCAAGCCGACCTACGGCCGCTGCTCGCGCTGGGGCATCGTCGCCTTCGCCTCCTCGCTCGACCAGGCCGGGCCGATCGCCCGCGACGTCGCCGACGCGGCGCTGATGCTGCAGGCGATGGCCGGCCACGACCCGCAGGATTCGACCTCCGTCGACCTGCCGGTGCCGGACTATCCGGCGGCGGTCGGCGCCAGCGTGCGCGGCCTCCGCATCGGCATCCCGGCCGAGTACCGCCTCGACGGCCTGTCGCCCGAGGTCGCCGCGCTGTGGGATCGCGGCATCGCCTGGCTGAAGGACGCCGGCTGCGAGATCGTCGACATCTCGCTGCCGAACACCAGCCACGCGCTGCCGACCTACTACATCATCGCCCCGGCCGAGGCCTCCTCCAACCTCGCCCGCTACGACGGCGTCCGCTACGGCCTCCGGGTCGGCGCCGACGACATCGTCGGCCTCTACGAGAAGACGCGCGCCGCCGGCTTCGGCGCCGAGGTGCGCCGGCGCATCCTGATCGGCACCTACGTGCTCTCGGCCGGCTACTACGACGCCTACTACGCCCGCGCCCAGAAGGTGCGGACGCTGCTGAAGCGCGACTTCGACCTCGCCTTCGCCGCCGGCGTCGACGCGGTGCTGACGCCGACCACCCCGTCGGAGGCCTTCGCGATCGGCTCCAAGGCCGACGCGTCGCCGGTCGAGATGTACCTCAACGACGTCTTCACGGTGACGGTGAACCTCGCCGGCCTGCCGGGCATCTCGGTGCCCGCCGGCCTGTCGGCCGCCGGCCTGCCGCTCGGCCTGCAGCTGATCGGCCGGCCGTTCGGCGAGGAGACGCTGTTCTCCCTCGCCCACACGATCGAAGCCGCCGCCGGCAAGTTCACCCCCACCCCGTGGTGGCGGGGGTAACTGAACCTACCACGGACGACAGAACGAGAGGAAAACGGAACTCTATGAACTAAGCTGCTCAAAAATTGAAAAAATTCGATGACCGCGGTAATTTTTATAGATGAAACTGGAAGTGAAGACCTAAAGGACCCCAACAATAGAACTTTTGGTCGGGGAGGATGCGGTATCCTCCTATCTGAATACGAAGTCAGTTTCGCCAGACCATGGAAGAAGCTCAAGCGAGAGCGCCTCGGCGGCGCCAATCGGCCGTTTCATGCTGCCGACTTCGGACAGTCGCGGCCTTCAATGCATCAAATTGCCGGAATTAACTCGTTTATGAGGCGGCCGTTCTGGAGGTTTGCGGCAATCTGCGAATCAAACACCATGCTGCCTGACGAAATGGACGCCCATCGCGCGACTTCAATATTAACTATTGAATATATTTCTCGATATTTATCAACTTTAAGCATTAGCGACGTAAGGTTATATTTCGAAGGCTCAAGCCGAGGAGATAAACTCGTTCAGCGCGATTTTTCTTTGGAGAAGCATAACTTTAGGAACAAGGATGGCCGCTTCATCCAAGTTGAATGCTATTTTATGAAAAAATCATCGCTTGAGCCAGGATTGGAAGTCGCGGACTTAATCGCCCACACCGTCGGCCGACAGCGTCGCCACGAGATCAATGCCAAGCTTGGCCATCTGCCAGATTTTCAGCAGACATTTTGGAACTGCCGCATCCCACCTGAGTTCATGGCAATCCGCGGTATTACAACGCTGAAGAGCATCACAGACAGCTGATTTTCTCTCAGATCTCCCCCAGCCCCAGCCGCCCGACCACCTCGTCGGCGGCGACGGTGGCGGCGAGGCGGCCGGCGCGGACGTCGGCCTCGAGGCTCGGCAGGCGGTCGCCGAGGCGCGGGTCGGTGTGCACCGCGGTGCGCACGCGGTCCTCGATCATCGACCACATCCAGGCGACCTGCTGGCGTGCCCGCGTCTCGGCGAAGCGGCCGGCTTTGGTCATCGCCGCCCGGTGGCCCTCGACCGCGGCCCAGAACCCGTCGAGCCCCTCGCCGGTGAGGCCGGAGAGGGTCAGCACCGGCGGCGGCCAGGCCGGGTCGCGCGTGCCGAGGATGCGCAGCGCCCCGACGATGTCGCCGGCCGCCCGCGCCGCCCGCGCGCGGCCCTCGCCGTCCGCCTTGTTGACGGCCAGGATGTCGGCGATCTCGATGACGCCCTTCTTGATGCCCTGCAGCTCGTCGCCGGCGCCGGGCAGCAGCAGCACCGCGAAGGTGTCGACCATCTCGGCGACGGTCACCTCCGACTGGCCGATGCCGACCGTCTCGACGATCACCACGTCGAAGCCCGCCGCCTCGCAGAGCAGCATCGTCTCGCGGGTGCGCGCGGCGACGCCGCCGAGGCTGCCGGCCGCCGGCGACGGGCGGATGAAGGCGGCCGGGTCGACGGCGAGGCGGGCCATCCGCGTCTTGTCGCCGAGGATCGAGCCGCCGCTGCGCGTCGACGACGGGTCGACGGCGAGCACCGCGACCTTGAGGCCGCGGCCGGTGAGGAAGACGCCGAGGGCGTCGATCGTCGTCGACTTGCCGACCCCCGGCACGCCGGTGATGCCGAGCCGGATCGCCCCGCCGGTGCGCGGCAGCAGGGTCTGCAGCAGCGCGCGCGCCATCCGCCGGTGCTCGGGCTTGCGCGATTCGACGAGGGTGATCGCGCGGGCGAGCAGCGCCCGGTCGCCGGCGATGATCGCGGCGGCGAGGCGCTCGACGTCGGCGGCGACCAGACCGGACATGCGGGGCGTGCTCCTGACGCGCGGGACTGCCCGGCGGTTAGCACGGAAGCGGCGGGCTGTCAGCGGCCGGCCGGCGCGCCGTCCCCGGCCGGGCCGCCGGCGCGCGAAACCGCCGCAACTTGATCGCGCCGGCGGATGTGTGCTTGTTACGCCCGCCGCCGCCTTCGGGCGCGGCCCCTGCCCCGCAGATCGCCGTGGAAGAGCCGTTCCCTTGCCCAAGGCCGCCCGCCGCCAGAGCCTCCTCACCCGCGTGCTCCGGTCGGTGCAGCGCCGCCGCCGCTACCATTTCCCGGGGCCGCGGCCGCAGATCCGGCCGCTGGTCGATCCGCGGAAGCGCTATCTCGTGATCTGGTCGGCGAAGTCGGCCTGCACCACCACGCTGATCTGGTTCCTCGAGGCCACCGGCCAGGCCGAGGCGGCGCGCCGGCTCGACGAATGGCCGCACCGCTACCGCTCGGGGGTGCTCTACCGCTCGCCGGTCTATTTCAACATGTCCGACGCCGACGTCGCCGGGATGCGGCGGCTGCGCGTCTTCCGCGATCCGCTCGACCGGGCGGTGTCGTCCTACCGCCACGCCGTGTCGATGGGCTACGCCGACACCGAGCTCGCGGCGTTCCTCAAGCGGCCGATCGACCCGGAGGCGACGTTCTCGTTCCGCGAGTTCATCGACTACCTCGAGAGCGTCGACATCACCCGCACCAACCCGCACCACCGCCAGCAGCGCCAGCCGATCGAGGTCGCCTACCCGCCGACCGACGTCATCAACATCACCAAGCAGGACCTCTTCACCGAGCTCAACCGCTTCGAGGCCTCGCTCGGGCTGCCGGTGACCGACTTCCCGAAGCTCGCCTGGCTGCACGGCACCGAGCACAAGCGCAAGGCGACGATCGGCGGGCCGGAAGGCTCGGCCTACGACATGAAGCCGTCGCGCCGCGCCGGCCGCGGCGAGGGCTTCTGGCCGCCGACCGCCGCCCTCCTCACCGAGGAGGCGCAGGCGCGGCTGAGGCGCGTCTACCGCGACGACCTCGAGGCCTACGCGCCCTATCTCTGACCGCGGCGGCCGGTCGGGCGGGCGGGCGGGCTGGCGTTCAGTCGTCGGCCTCGTCGACCGGTCCGCCGTCGATCGCCTCGAGCTCGCGCGGCCGGAAGAAGGCGACGATGCGCCCGCCGCGCGGATGCACCTCCGACCACTTCTTCTCCGGAAAGTCGATCACCGCGAGCGCGGCCGTCGGGTAGTCGGTGCGCAGCGAATCGGCGAGCGCCGGATTGCCGTTGCCGATGAGCTCGCTCGCCACCTCCTGCATCGCCGGATTGTGGCCGATGACGAGCAGCACCCGCGCCGTCCCGCCGAAGGCGCGGATGACGTCGACATAGTCGGCCGCGCCGGTGTCGTAGAGGTCCCGCGACAGGCGGATGTCCATCTCGGCCGCGAGGTACGGCAGGAGGCCGGCCAGCGTCTCGCGGGTCCGCCGCGCCGTCGAGCAGACGATCCGCTCCGGCATCAGGGCGTGCGCGGCGATGTGGCGGCCCATCAGCGGCGCCGACCGCCGGCCGCGCGAGTTGAGCGGCCGGTCGAAGTCCGGCACGCCGGTGGCGTCCCACGACGACTTGGCATGGCGCAGAAGCAGAAGGCGGGGCATCGTCGACCGATCTCGTTGGCGGGCCTCACGAAGGCAAGCTTCGCAAACGCAGCTCTCGCGGAGGCGGGAACGGTCGCAGCCCGTCGCGCCCGTGTCCAGAGCCGAGTGGCGCCGGCTCAGCGCCCGAGCACGACCGGCGATCCGGCGAGCTCGACGCCGACCCCGGCGATGCGCACGGTGAGCCGGCGCGCGCCGCCGAGCCGCAGCCAGCGCGCCGGGCCGCGCCCGAGCCGCACCTCGAAGCCGCCGACGCCGGAGCGCGCGAGCCCCAGCGTGCGCAGGTAGGCGAGGTGGCGGTCGGCCGTCACCCGCGCGACCACGCGGTCGCCGGCCAGCACCTCGACGTCGAGCAGCGCCTCGACGACGCGGTTGACGGCGAAGCCGACCAGCCGGCCGTCCTTCGTCAGGCGGACCCGGCCGACGAAGTCATCCGAGGTCGCCAGCCGCTGCGCGCGGACCACCCGGCGCACCGCGAAGGTATGCTGCAGGTGGCGGTAGAGCTTGGAATCCTCGGCGACGTGGCGGCGCAGCCGGTTGCGCAGCCGCGGGTCGGCCAGGCGCTCGGCGAGCGCCGGGTCGTAGGTGCCCTCGTTCTCGCGCGCCACGTCGAGCGGCCGCCCGATCAGCGCCGAGAGCCGCGCCATGTCGCCGTCGAGGCTCTCGGTGAAGCCGACGAAGCCGAAGCGCGACGGGCTCACCCCGCGCAAGAGGCTCGACAGCAGCCGCGGCTGCGCCGAGGCGGCGAATTCCTCGATCGTCTGGTCGAGCCCCTGGCGGCGGGCGAGGTGGTTGTACTCGGAGATCAGCCGCTCGACCGGGTCGCGCAGCACCGTGACGAAGGATTCGGCGTGAAAATGCCGCCAGTATTTGCGCGCGCGGATGTGTCCGACGAGCAGGATGCCGCGGCCGTCGTCGACCTTGCGGCGAAAATCCTCCGGCACCACCGGCGTCTCGCCGGCGTAGACGAGCGCCTTGATCTCCGGCGAGGTCTCGTCGGCCTGCGGGCCGTAGTCGAGCAGCACCCGCCGGTCCGGCAGCGCCTTCACGAGGGCGTTGCGGACGGCGGTGCCGCCGGTCTTCGGAATGTGCAGGAAGACGAGGTCGCGGCGCATGCCGGTCGGCCGCGGGGTTCGTCAGGAACGGGTTCGGTCGCCCTGGCGGGCGGCCACGAAGGCGAGGCGCTCGAGCAGGTGCACGTCCTGCTCGTTCTTCAGGAGGGCGCCGGCGAGCGGCGGGATCATCGAGCGCGCGTCGCGCGCCCTGAGCGTCGCCGGGTCGACGTCCTCGACGACGAGGAGCCGCAGCCAGTCGAGGAACTCCGAGGTCGACGGCTTCTTCTTCAGCCCCGGCACCTCGCGCAGCTCGTAGAAGGCGGCGAGCGCCTCCGACAGCAGGCGCTTCTTGAGGTCGGGGAAGTGCGCGTCGACGATCCGCGCCATCGTCTCGGGGTCGGGGAAGCGGATGTAGTGGAAGAAGCAGCGGCGCAGGAAGGCGTCCGGCAGCTCCTTCTCGTTGTTGGAGGTGATGACGACCACCGGCCGCACCGCCGCCCGCACCGTCTCGCCGGTCTCGTAGACGTGGAACTCCATCCGGTCGAGCTCCTGCAGGAGATCGTTCGGGAACTCGATGTCGGCCTTGTCGATCTCGTCGATCAGGAGCACCGGGCGGACCGGCTGCTCGAAGGCCTCCCACATCTTGCCCTTGCGGATGTAGCGGGCGATGTCGGTGACGCCGGGGTCGCCGAGCTGGCCGTCGCGCAGGCGGGCCACCGCGTCGTACTCGTAGAGGCCCTGGCGCGCCTTGGTGGTCGACTTCACGTGCCACTCGATGAGCGGCGCCCCGAGCGCGCGGGCGACCTCGACGGCGAGCGCCGTCTTGCCGGTGCCCGGCTCGCCCTTGACGAGCAGCGGGCGCTCCAGCGTGACGGCCGCGTTGACGGCGATCCGGAGGTCCTCGCCGGCGACGTAGCGCGCGGTTCCCTCGAAGCGCATCGCGCCGTCCGCCGTGCTCACGCCGGCTTGCTCGGCCGGAACAGCTTGCGCAGCCGCCGCATCAGCCGGGTCAGGAACGGCTTCTTGGCGGCCTCGCCGCCGGCCTGCGGCTTACGCCGGCCCTGCCGCACGGTCGGTCCCGCCTGGGTCCCGGCCTTCGACCTGGCGGCCGGAGCCGCCTGGGACTTGCCGGCTTGGGTCTTTCCGGCGGGGGCCGCGGCCCTGCCGCCGCCCTTGCCACCCGGCTTGCGCGCACGCTTCAACTTGGCAGCCTCCTCGGCACTGACGATCTTGCGGCCGACCCGCTTCATGGTGCGTTTCGTCGCCGCCGGCTTGACCCGGACGACCGGCTTCAGGACCGGAATCTCGGCGATGGCGGCGAGCGCGTCGACGAGGCCGCGGCCGCCGCGGTCGGGCGGCGCCCCCTCGATGATCCGCCCGTAGAGGGTCGCCGCCGTGACCGACGCCGCGCCGACCTCGAAGAGGTCGCTCGGCTCGGAGCGGTGGTGCTCCGCCTCTTCCGACACGTAGCTGTCGATCTCGGCCTTCTCGGCCTCGCCGAGCGGCGGCAGCGGCAGGTCGAGCGCGGCGATGATGCGCTCGATCTCGCGCGACTTGAGGCGCAGGAACTGGCCGTACTCGGAGAACACGCGGCGATGGGCGCGGGTGTCGCGCTCGCTCGCCGAGACGTGGTCGCTCCACAGCTGCAGCGCGCCCGCGAGGTCCATCTCGTTGCGCGCCGCGAGCGAGCTCGCCACGTCGCGCGGGTTGCGCAGCGGCAGCACGTAGCGCGGCTCGCAGCCGAACTCGCGCAGCACGCGGTCCCAGAACGGGACGAGGCGGGCGATCCGCGGCTCCTTGATGAGGATGTGTCCCGTCTGCCCGTAGAGCGTGCCGAGCAGGGCCACCGCCTCGCGCCGGAGATCGGCGAGGTCGTCGCCGCCGAACCGCTCGGCGGCGATCACGCCCGGGGTGAACCAGTGCATGCCGAACCGGGCGAGCACCTGATTGTCGAGCATGATGATCGACCGGGATTCCCACAGCCGGCGGCCGACGTCCGGCGGCAGCGCGAGGCCGGCCGCCGACAGCGCGCGGGTCAGCGCCGACGTACCGCTGCGGTGCATCCCGACGACGACGACCGCGATGCGTTGTGGCTGTGCAGAATCCATGACGCGCGAAGGGCAAGCTGTGTGGCTGGGTCTGCCCAGCGGGCCGCTCTTCCTAAACCAGCAACCCCGCGGTGTCGAGCGCGGCCCGGTCGCCGCGGGAGGGTGCGCGCGAGCGTTGAAATGGAGCCGTTGTCCGCCCGACGTTCCATCGTTATAAGGGGCGCGCCCGAAGGCGGAGTCGAGGAGCGCCATGGCGGTTGAGATCGACGGCGACTATCGACCTTCTGATGAAGAGTCGTTCATGAACGAGCGGCAAAGGGAGTACTTCCGTAAGAAGCTCCTCGCTTGGAAAGACGAAATCCTGCGCGAGAGTCGTGAGACACTCAATCACTTGCAGGAGGAAAGCCAAAATCATCCGGACTTGGCCGATCGGGCTTCGTCGGAAACCGATCGGGCGATCGAGCTTCGCGCGCGGGACCGGCAGAGGAAGCTCATCGCCAAGATCGACGCGGCGATGAAGCGGATCGACGACGGCACCTACGGCTACTGCGAGGAGACGGGCGAGCCCATCTCGCTGAAGCGTCTCGACGCCCGTCCGATCGCCACCCTGTCGATCGAGGCCCAGGAGCGCCACGAGCGGCGCGAGCGGGTCTACCGGGACGACTGACGATGATCGTCTGCGCCGCGCACCCCTCGTGCGCGGCGTTTTTCGTCACCGCCGCCGGCACGCCCGGCGGCGATGGTCCCCGCTCTGCGATCAGAGCCGCTCGGGCGGCCGTAGCATCCCGTCGGCGGGGCGCGGCGGCGCAGGGGCGCGATCGGCGGCCGGCGCGCGCGGCTCGGCCACCGCCGGCTCGAGGCGCGGCTCCGCGCGCGGCTCCACCCTCTCCCCCATCGACGGCTCGGCGCGCCCGGCATCCGCCGGTGCCGGCTCGGCGCGCGAAGGTTCCGCCCGCGAAGGTTCCGCCCGCGGAGGCTCGGCATGTCTCGCCGGCTCGGCATGCACCGGCTCGGCCCGATGCGGCGCGGCGGCGGGACGCGCTGCCTCCGGCCGGGCCGCCGGCGGCGGACGGCGGAACGCCGCCTCGACGACGATGTCCGACGGCCCGCCGATCAGGATGAGGTGCTCGACGTCGTCGCGCCGGACGAGCACGAGGCGCCGGCGGTCGTCGATCCGCAGCGCGTCGACGACGCGCAGCCGCGCCATCCGCACCTCCTCGTCGCGGCCGGTGAAGCGGCGCACCAGCCGCACCACCATCCAGACGACGAGCCCGACCACCACGGCGATCAGGATGAGCATCAGCACGAGTTGGACGATCCGGACGATGGCCGGGTCGAAGCCGAGGACGTCGACGAAGAAGGAGGTCATAATCCAACCTGAGTGGGAGGGCGGATAACGCAATTTAAACGCGCCGTGCTAGAGAACGAAATCGCCTCTTTCGGCCATCGCCGGGTCATCGGGGCGAGAGGCCGCGGCGCTTCGGCCGCTTGGGGAATTGCGGCATGGCGTCGAGCGACCAAAACGACACGGCTGCGGTATTCGGCCCGGCCGCGCGGCGGACCGGCCGGAGCCGCGCGGGCGGCGTCCTCGTCGCCCTCCTGATCGCGGCGCTGATCGCCGCCGGCACGGTCGCCCTCACCTTCATGACACGCGAGGAGGCCGAGCCCTACATGCTCGCCGGGCTCGGGGCGTTCGCGGTGCTCGGCGTCTTCGCCCTGTTCGCCTTCGCGGTCGGCCTCGTCCGGGTCGGCGCCGGCGCGCCGGCCGCCGAGGGCGGCGGCGACGGCGTCGCCGACCACCTGCCGGAAGGCGTCGTCGTCGCCGACGCCGCCGGCCACGTGCTCTACGCCAACATCGCCTACGCCATGCTGGCCGACCTCGACGAGGCCTCGCGCGCCCGCGCGCCCGGGCCGGAGCGGCTGCTCGCCGGCGACCCGGAGGCGGCCGAGCCGATGTTCCGCCTCGCCGCCGCCGCCCGCACCGGCACGTTCGCCGAGGAGGAGGTCCGCCTCTCGCACGCCGTCGGCCGGACCTCCGGCGGGCCGCGCTGGTACCGCCTGTCGGTCCGCCCCCTCCCCGGCGGCGACGGTCGCCGCCTGTGGCGCGTCGCCGACGTCACCGACGAGCGGCGCGACCAGGAGTCGAGCTTCCAGGAGCTGCAGAGCGTCATCAACTTCCTCGACCACGCCCCGGCCGGCTTCTTCTCGGCCGACGCCGAGGGGCGGATCGTCTACCTCAACGCCACCCTCGCCGAGTGGCTCGGCTACGACCTCGCCCGCATCGAGGCCGGCCGGCTGACCCTCGCCGACGTCGTGCGCGGCGACGGCGCGGCGATGCTGTCCTCGCTCGTCGGGCGGCCGGGCGACGTCCGCACCGAGACCGTCGACATCGACCTCGTGCGCCGCAGCGGGCAGAGCCTGCCCGTCCGCCTGCTGCACCGGGTGTCGTTCGGATCGGGCGGCGCGGCGGGCGATTCGCGCACGCTCGTGCTCAGCCGGGCGCCCGGCGAGGAGGCGGCCGAATCGCTGCGCGCCGCCGAGGTGCGCTTCGCCCGCTTCTTCAACAACGCCCCGATCGCCATCGCCGCGGTCGACCGGTCGGGCCGTCTCGGCCGCGCCAACGCGCCGTTCCTGCGCCTCTTCGGGGCGCTCGCCAACCGGCCGCAGGGTGAGGCGCGGCCCCGCCTCGCCGAGGCGGTCGGCGAGCGCGACCGCGCCGGCTTCGCCTCGGCGCTCGCCGCCGCGGTCGCCGGCCACGCCGGCATCGCCCCCGTCGAGGCGACGCTCGCCGGCGAGGGCGGCCGCAGCGTCCGCTTCTACATCTCGCCGGTGAAGGACGCCGAGAGCGCCGGCGACGACGAGGCGGCGATCGTCTACGCCCTCGAGACGACCGAGCAGCGCGCGCTCGAGATGCAGTTCACCCAGAGCCAGAAGATGCAGGCCGTCGGCCAGCTCGCCGGCGGGGTGGCGCACGACTTCAACAACCTGCTGACGGCGATCATCGGCTTCGCCGACCTCGTGCTCACCCGCTACCGGCCGAGCGATCCGTTCTTCCAGGACATCATGGCGATCAAGCAGAACGCCAACCGGGCGGCCGGCCTCGTGCGCCAGCTGCTGGCGTTCTCGCGCCGCCAGACGATGCGGCCGGAGCGGATCGTGCTCAACGACGTGCTGGCCGAGCTCACCATCCTGCTCGACCGCCTGCTCGGCGAGACGGTGGAGCTCAAGGTGGTGCACGGCCGCGACCTGTGGCCGGTGATGGCCGACGTCAACCAGCTCGAGCAGGTGATCGTCAACCTCGCCGTCAACGCCCGCGACGCCATGCCGGAGGGCGGCCGCCTGTCGATCCGCACCGCCAACGTGCCGATGGCCGAGTCCGGCGGCTACGCCGCGCACGGCATCCCGATGGGCGACTACGTGCTGATCGACATCGCCGATACCGGCAAGGGCATGTCGGCCGAGGTGATGGAGAAGATCTTCGAGCCGTTCTTCACCACCAAGGAGCGCGGCAAGGGCACCGGCCTCGGCCTCTCGACGGTGTACGGCATCGTCAAGCAGTCCGGCGGCTACATCACCGTCGACAGCGCGCCCGGCGCCGGCACGACCTTCCGCATCCTGCTGCCGCGCGCCGCCGCCGAGCGCGTCGCCCGCTCGCTGCCGCCGATCGAGACGACGGCCGTCCGCGCGCCGGCCGAGCCGACCGTGCGCGCGCCCCGGCCGGCGCCCGGCGAGGCGCCGCCGGCGCGATCGACGCTGGCCGAGCCGCCCGCCGCGGAACCGCCGGCCCCGCCGCCCGCGCGCCGCGCCGAGCCGGCCGCACGCGAGCCGGCCGCCCCGTCGCACCACGCCTACGAGAGCGCCGAGGACGTCGCCTCGGCGCTGGTGACCGGCAGCGCCGCCAACCGCAGCGAGCCGCAGCCGTTCGACGTGTCCGACGTGCCCTATTCCGGCGCCGTGCGCGACGAGCCGGCGGCCGCCGACGAGGCGCCGCCGCCGCGCCAGTCGTGGCTCGACCTGCCGCACCGGCGCGAGGAGAGCGGCCGCCGCCGCGCCGACGGGCCGGCCTCGGCCCTCGTCACCGGCAGCGCCGCGAGCCGCACCCCGACCGAGCAGGTCCAGCCGGAGCCCGAGCCGGCGCCCGAGCCGGTCGTCGACGCCGCCCCCGCGCCGTCGCAGCGCCGCTACACCGAGCCCGAGCCGTCGATCGCCGACCGCGCCGACCTGCGCACCGCGCGCCGGCCGGAGCCGACCGCCGCCGCGCTCGTCTCCGGCAGCGCCGCGAGCCGCACGCCGACGGAGCAGTACACGCCGGCGTACGAGCCGGAGCCCGAGCCGGAGCCCGCCCCCGCCGCCGCCCCGCCGCGGGAGCCCGCCTACGACCCGGCGATCCGCCGGCCCGTCCCCGCCGCCGACGCGATGGTGACCGGCAGCGCCGCGAGCCGCAGCGGCTCCTACGGCGCCGAGGTCGGCGCCGACGCACCGCGCACCGCGCCGACCGACCTCACCGGCAACGGCACGATCCTCCTCGTCGAGGACGAGGATGCCGTGCGCGCCTTCGCGACCCGCGCGCTCGTCTCGCGCGGCTACACGGTGCACCCGGCGGCGAGCGGCGCCGAGGCGCTGAAGGTGATGGAGGAGACCGGCGGACGGATCGACCTCGTCGTCTCCGACGTGGTGATGCCAGAGATGGACGGCCCGTCGCTGCTGCGCGAGCTGCGCCGCACCCGGCCGGACCTCAAGATCATCTTCGTGTCGGGCTACGCGGAGGACGCCTTCGCCCGCAACCTGCCGGACAACGAGCGCTTCTCGTTCCTGCCGAAGCCGTTCACGCTGAAGCAGCTCGCGACCGCCGTAAAGGCGGTGCTGGCCGGCGAAGAGGTGCGCGAGGGCTCGTGACGGCGGCGGGATCGCCGGGGCAGCGCCCCTCCCCGGCTCGCCGGGCGATCGCATATTCCGGGAACACTCGCCGTCGCCGCTCTTCCCTTCGCCCCGCTTGCGGGGAGAAGGTGGCGCGCAGCGCCGGATGAGGGGCGCCACACGACGAGAGTCTCGGCCGGAGCCGCCTGAACGCGCCGTCTCGCCGTGGCCCCCTCACCTGCCTTCGCTGCGCGAAGGCTGTCCTCTCCCCGCAAGAGCGGGCGAGGAGGGAGCCAGCCCCTGAGGGCGCCGCGAGACTCAGACCGGCTGGACCTCGACGACCTCGGGCACGTAGTGCTTGAGGAGGTTCTGGATGCCGTGCCGCAGCGTCGCGGTCGACGACGGGCAGCCGGAGCAGGCGCCGCGCATCGACAGGTAGACGATGCCGTCGCGGAAGCCCTTGAAGGTGATGTCGCCGCCGTCCTGCGCCACCGCCGGGCGGACGCGCTCCTCGATCAGCTCGCGGATGACGCCGACGGTCTCGGCGTCGGCGGGGTCGAAGAACTCCTCGTCGTCGGCGGAGCCGGTGTCGCCCGCCCCGGCGGCGAGCGCCGGCTCGCCGGAGAGGTAGTGCTCCATGATGGCGCCGAGCACGGCCGGCTTCAGGTGCTGCCACTCCGCCTCGGTCTTCGTCACCGCCACGAAGTCGGAGCCGAGGAACACGCCGACGACGCCCGGCACGTCGAACAGGCGGCGGGCGAGCGGCGAGGCGGCGCCGTCGTCGGGGCCGAACTCGCGCGGATCGCCGTCGATCACGGTGCGGCCGGGCAGGAATTTCAGCGTCTGCGGATTGGGGGTCGTTTCGGTCTGGATGAACATTGTCCTCGCTCCTGGTTCAAGGCCGGGAGGTCCACCCCGCCAAGGTAAGCCTGTCGCCGGCGACTTCCAAGGGGGTGCGAGCGATAATCATTCCAGTTCGCGGTAGGCGGGCCACGGTGGAACGGCCACGACGACGTGGCGCGGGCGGGCCGGCGACGGCCGGCGGCGGCGTCAGGCGAGCGCGGCGATGTCCTCGTCGGAGAGCGTGCCGGGCACGATCGTCACCGGAATCGGGAACGACGCCGAGGCGCGGCCGGCGATCTGGCTGACGAGCGGCCCCGGCCCCTCCTTGCCGGTGCCGGCGGCGAGCACCAGGATCGCGATGTCGGCGTCGGCCTCGATGAGCTTCAGGATCTCGTCGGCGCGCGCGCCCTCGCGGATCACCGTCTCCGGCTCGACGCGGGCGACGGCGCGGGCGCGGTCGACGAAGCGGGCGAGCGTCGCCTCCGCCTCGGCGGTCTGCTCGGCGCGCATGATGTCCTCGACGCCGAGCCAGTGCTGGAACTCCTCCGGCACGATCACATAGAGCAGCACCAGCGCGCCGCCCGAGCGCTCGGCGCGCTTCGCCGCATAGACGAGCGCGCGGTCGCACTCCGGAGTCTCGTCGATGACGACGAGGAATTTGCGCCGGTGACCGGCCTCGAAGCTCTTTCTCGGTGCGACCATGGCGCGGACTGTGCACCGGCGCGGGGCCCGCGAGCAAGATGCTCGGCCGCCGCGGCGATCCCCCTGCCCCGCCGCGCCGCCCGCGTCAGCGCCCGCGCGCGCCGGAGCGCCGCAGGAAGGTCTCGACCTCGCCGGCGAGGCGCTCGGCGAAGCCCGCGACGTCGCCGGCGACGGTGCGGACGGCGGTGGCGGCGTCGCGCGTCTCGCCGGCGGCGTCGGAGACGCCGGTCATGTGGGCGCTGACCGTGCGGTTCGTCGCCGCCTGCTGCTCCATGGCGGCGGAGAGGGCCACGAACACGTCGCTCATCTGCGCGACGTTGCCGGTGATGTCGGAGACGGCCCCGGCGGCGGCACCGCCGGCGTCCTGGAGGGACGAGACCTGCGCGCGGATGTCCTGCGTCGCCTTGGCCGTCTGGGCGGCGAGCGTCTTCACCTCCTGGGCGACGACCGCGAACCCCTTCCCGGCCTCGCCGGCCCGCGCCGCCTCGATCGTCGCGTTGAGGGCGAGGAGGTTGGTCTGGTCGGCGATCGCCTCGATCAGCGCGGTCACCGTGCCGATGCGGTCGACGCCTGCGGCGAGGTCGCGGACGAGCTGGTCCGCCGAGGCGGCCTTGGCCGCCGTCTCGCGCGACGTCGCCGCGGCGTGGCCCAATTGGCCCGAGATCTCGTCGACGGACGCCGACATCTCGACCGCGGCGGCGGAGACGGCCGCGGCCGTCGATTCGGCCCGCTCGGTGAGCGCGAGCAGGGTCTCGCTCGCGCCCTGCATGCCGTCCGCGGCGCGGCCCATCGCCCCGACCACCTCCGAGACGCCGGCCGCCATGGCGACCCCCTCCGTCACGATCGACCACGTCACCATCGGCCCGAGATAGGCGCCGTCCGCGGAATGAATGGCCGAGACGCGCAGGTTGAGCGTCTCGGAGCCGACGCGGATGTTGGCGGCGTGCGGCAGGTTCTTCGGGTCGGCGAGCAGGGCCCGCTCGCGCGCCGGGGCCTTGTGGAAGATGTCGATCGAGGAGCCGACGAGCGCCGCCGCCTTGATCGGCAGGTCGTGCTCGATGCGCTTCAAGGTCTCGAGGGTCGCCCGGTTCGCGTAGTTGATGCGGAAGCCGTCGAGGTCGCAGGTCATCACGTTGATCGGCATGTTGTCGATCATCTGCAGCAGGCGGGCGCTTTCGCGCTCGCGCGCGATCCGCTCGGTGACGATGCTCCAGGCGATCTGGGCGAAGCGGTAGCCGCCCTGCGCGTCGCGCACCGCGTCGATCTCGACCTCGAGCACCTCGCCGCCGGCGGTGATGGTGGCGCGATGCGGCAGGTTGCCCGGATCGGCCAGGAGCCCGCGCGGCCAGGACGCCTCGCCCCCGAGCACCTCGATCGAGGCGCCGACGATCTCGCCCGCCTCGATGGGCAGGGCGTGCGCGATCGATGCCAGCAGCGCGAGCGACTTGCGGTTCGCATAGACCACGGCGCGGCTGCGCGGGTCGCACAGGAGGACGGCGACCGGCAGGCCGTCGAGATGGTCGCTGGCCTCTCCGAGCCTGGCGGACGAACGGCCGAAGCGAAAGACCGAAGCGAGAGACATGCCCGTCGTTCCCCATTCCTGTAGCGGCGCCGCGGCGTTCGAGGACGCCTCGCCGCCGGCGCCGGTCCGCGGCAAATGGGCATGGCCTGCTTTCTCGGAGCTTGCATTGCGGCCGGCCGCGGCGGCGCGCGCGCGTCCGTCCGGTCGCGCCCGAGGCCGCCCGGCGCCGGCAAACCTCCGCGGGCACGCGAATTGTCGCGCGTCATCTTAGAATTGATGCAAATCAACCGGGCCGCCGCACCCCGGCCTAGAGTTCACCCGCAATGATCGCAACGCGACGTTCGACTGCCGTTGCAGGAAGCGAGGTGGGTCATGAGCCGTCTTGTGAATCTTGTTGTTCTCGGCGCGCTGCTCGCGTCGTCCTCCGCCGGCGGCGCGGCCGCCAGCGACTTGCGCGATACCGCGCTCGATTGGTTCAAGCCGCTGCCCTCGACCGTGCCGGCGGTGAACGACAATAAGATCACCGACGAGAAGATCGCGCTTGGCAAGGCGCTGTTCTTCGATCCCCGGCTGTCGGCCTCCGGCGTCTTCTCCTGCAACTCCTGCCACAACCTGGCGACCGGCGGCGACGACAACCTCGAGACGTCCATCGGCCACGGCTGGCAGAAGGGGCCGCGCAACGCCCCGACCGCCCTCAACGCGGTCTTCAACACGGCGCAGTTCTGGGACGGCCGCGCCGAGGACCTGAAGGCGCAGGCCAAGGGCCCGGTGCAGGCCGGCGTCGAGATGGCCAACACGCCGGACCAGGTCGTGGCGACCCTCGACTCCATGCCGCAATACGTCGCCTGGTTCCGCGGCGCCTTTCCCGGCGAGAGCGACCCGGTGAGCTTCGACAACATGGCCAAGGCGATCGAGGCGTTCGAGGCGACGCTGATCACCCCGGCACCGTTCGATTCCTATCTCAACGGCGACGAGGCGGCCCTCACCGACCTGCAGAAGGAGGGCCTCGCCCTCTTCCTCGACAAGGGCTGCGCCACCTGCCACAACGGCGTCAATCTCGGCGGCAACGGCTACTATCCGTTCGGCCTGGTGCAGCGCCCCGGCGGCGACGTGATGCCGGAGGGCGACAAGGGGCGCTTCGCCGTCACCTCGACGCCGGACGACTCCTACGTCTTCCGCGCCGCGCCGCTGCGCAACATCGCCCTCACCGCCCCCTACTTCCACTCCGGCAAGGTCTGGAATCTCGAGGAGGCGGTGGCCGTGATGGGCACCGTGCAGCTCGGCGAGGAGTTGACCGACCCGCAGGTCGAGGCGATCGTCGCCTTCCTCGGCTCGCTCACCGGCAAGATGCCGGAGGTCACCTACCCGGTCCTGCCAGCCGAGACCGCCACCACGCCGCGCCCGTCCGGCGAGGTCATCACCAAGTAGCCGGCGCCGGCCGTCGGGAAAGAAAGCGGCCCGGGGATCGCGCCCCGGGCCGCGCTCGTTTCGCGCCTCAGCCGTTCCGCGCGCCCGTCGCCGGCGTGCGGTACTGGCCCTGGCGCTCCAGCATCCAGCCCGGATACTCGCTCGGCAGGCGGCTCACCGCGTCGAGGGCGGCGAGATCCTCGGCCGTCAGCGCGACGTCGACCGCCGCGAGGTTGTCGGCGAGCTGGTCGGGCCGCTTGGCGCCGATGATCACGCTCGTCACCACCGGTTGGTGCAGGAGCCAGGCGAGCGCCACCTGCGCCACTGTGACGCCGCGGGCGGCCGCGATCGAGCGGGCGGTGTCGATGACGTCGTAGGCGCGGTCGCGGTCGACCGGCGGGAAGTCGAAGGTCGCCCGCCGGCCCTCGCCGGACGCCTCGTCGCCGCGGCTGTACTTGCCGCTGAGGAGGCCGCCGGCGAGCGGGCTCCAGACCATCAGCCCGACCTTCTCCGACGTCAGCATCGGCACGATCTCGCGCTCGAGGTCGCGGCCCGCCAGCGTGTAGTAGGACTGCAGCGAGCGGATCGGCGCGAGGTTGCGCCGCTCGGCGATGCCGAGCGCCTTGGCGACGTGCCAGGCGGCCCAGTTGGACACCCCGACATAGCGGACGTGGCCGTGCCGGACGAGGATGTCGAGCGCCTCGAGCGTCTCCTCGATCGGCGTCAGAGGATCGAACCCGTGGATCTGGTAGAGGTCGATGTGGTCGAGCCCGAGCCGCTTCAGGCTCGCCTTCGCCTGGGCGAGGATGTGGGCGCGCGAGGCGCCGGCGGCGTTGACGCCCGGCCCGGTGCGGCCGAACACCTTGGTGGCGACGACGACGTCGTCGCGGGCGACGCCGAGGTTGCGCAGCGCCTGGCCGGTGATCTCCTCCGACCGCCCGTCGGCGTAGACGTTGGCGGTGTCGATGAAGTTGATGCCGGCGTCGAGGGCGGCGCGCACGAGGCCGTCGGCCTCCTGCTGCTGCAGCGTGCCGATCTGCCCCCACAGGCCCTCGGAGCCGCCGAAGGTCATGGTGCCGAGGCAGAGCTCGGAGACGAGCAGGCCGGTCTGGCCGAGGGGATTGTAGCGCATGGTGGAGACCCTTCGATGGGGTGGCGGGGCGGCGGCCGTGACGGCCGGCGCCTCGCCGGATGGTCGGATGTCATAGGACGGCGGGCGCCCGGTCGCTCCGATCCGCACGGCGGCGGAGGCGGGCGGCGCGACCTCGGGAAGGAGGTCGGCGGCTCCGCGCGACCGGCGGGGCTCGCCGACCGCCCCAAGATGGGGGCCGGGCCGCCATCGCGTTAGCGTGATCGCACCCGCTCCTTGCACGATCGTCTCAAAATACCGATATCGGCCACGCCCCCGATGGCGACGCCGGCCGGGGATCGGGTAGGGAGCCGGCCATGGATCATCTCGACGAGCTGCGCGCCATCCTCCTCCGGCACCGCCGCCACGCGGTGCCGGGCATGCCGATCCCGCGGGTCGGGCTGATGCACGCCGACGCGCCGACGACGCCCACCTGCGCGAGCTACGAGCCGATCTTCTGCGTCGTCGCGCAGGGCGCCAAGCGGGTGATGCTCGGCGAGCGCGTGTTCGAATACGGCGCCGGCAGCTACTTCGTCGTCTCGACCGACCTGCCGGTGATCGGCGGCGTCTGCGAGGCGAGCGCCGCGGCGCCCTATCTCGGGATCGGCCTGAAGCTCGACCGCGCGCTTCTCGCCGACGCCCTCCTCGACATTCCCGCCGGCACCGCGCCGGCGCCGGCCGCCGGAATGGCGGTCGGCACCGTGCCGGACGACCTCCTCGAGCCCGTGGTGCGGCTCGCCCGCCTGCTCGACCGCCCCGCCGACATCGCCGTGCTCGCGCCGCTGATCGAGCGCGAGATCCTCTACCGCCTGGCGCTCGGCCCGCAGGGGGCGACGCTGCGCCAGATCACCGCCGCCGACAGCAAGCTCGCGCGCATCGCCCGGGCGATCCGCTGGATCGCGCAGAACTACGCCGAGGCGCTCAGCGTCGACGCCCTCGCCGATCTCGCCGGCATGAGCCGCTCCTCGTTCCACCGCCACTTCCGTGCCGTGACGTCGATGAGCCCGCTGCAGTACCAGAAGCGGATCCGCCTGCAGGAGGCGCGCCGCCTGCTCTTCGCCGCCGAGGCGGACGCGATGCGCGTCGGCTTCGCCGTCGGCTACGAGAGCCCGTCGCAGTTCAGCCGCGAGTACGGCCGGCTGTTCGGCGCCCCGCCCGGGCGCGACGCCGCCCGCCTGCGCGCCCTGCCGGCGCGCGACCCCCAGCGCATGGCCGAGCCGCTCTGAGGCGGCCCGCTCACGCCGCCGCGTCGAGGTGGCCCGCGAGCACGCGGGCGGTCTCCTCCGGAAGCAGGTCGACGAAGAAGTGGCCGCCCGGCAGCGACGCCGCGCCGACCGTCGTGCAGCGCCGCCGCCACTCGGCCGGAATGTCGAACAGCCGCGCCATCGCCCCGACGGCGCCGTAGAGCACGAGCGTCGGGCAGGCGACCTTCACGTCGAGGTCGGCGGCGTCGTGCTCGAGGTCGATGCTTGCGGCCGCCCGGTAGTCCGACGTCGAGCCGTGGATCATCGCCGGGTCGCGCCAGGCGGCCCGGTAGGCCGCGAGCAGCTCCGGATCGAAGTCGGAGATCTTCGCCGCGCCCCAGCCGACGAGGCACGTCTCGTAGAAGAAGTCCGGGTCGGCGCCGATCATCCGTTCCGGGAACGGCTCGGGCTGGGCGAGGAAGTACCAGTGCCAGTAGGCCCCGGCGACCAGCCGGTTCGTCTCCATGAACATCGCGTGCGTCGGCACGATGTCGAGCACCGCGAGCGAGGCGACGGCGGCCGGATGGTCGAGCGCCAGGCGGTGCGCCGTGCGGCCGCCGCGGTCGTGGCCGACGAGATGGAAGCGCTCGAAGCCGAGCCGCCGCATCAGCCCGCGCTGGTCGGCCGCCATCGCCCGGAAGGCGTAGTTCGAGCGGTCCGGCAGGCACACGGGCTTCGCGGAGGCGCCGTAGCCGCGCAGGTCCGCGCAGACGACGGTGAAGCGCTCGGCGAGGCGCGGCGCGACGCGCGCCCACATCGCCATGGTCTGCGGAAAGCCGTGCAGCAGCAGCACCGGCGGGCCGGCGCCACCGACGACGCAGGCGACCCGGACGCCGTCGACCTCGACCGTCCGCCGGTCAAACCCCTCGAACACGGCCCGCCTCCTCCGCCTTCGCCGCCACCTTGGCGAGGAAGCGCGCCTCGTCGATCACGGCGCGCTCGTGCGTGCCCTCTCCGATCGGGCCGGCCTCGTCGCGGCAGGCGACCTTGAAGCGCAGGATGCGGCCCTCGACCGCCACCAGCGTCACCTCCGCCGTCACCTCCATGCCGATCGGCGTCGCCGCGGTGTGGCTGAGGTCGACGCGGGTGCCGACGGTCCGCTCGCCGGCGCCGAGATAGGGCGCGAGCGCCTCGATGCAGGCCCATTCGGCGAAGCCGACCAGCATCGCGGTGGCGAACACCGGCGGCATGCCGGCGAAGCTCGGGAAGGTGCCGGCGAGGCCGGGAACGGTGGCGGCGGGCGTGACGCGGAGGGTCTGGACGTGGCGCAGGCCGGGCTTCAGGTCGGGACTCACGGGCGGCGTTCCTCTCTTGGGGCCTCTTCGGAATGACGGGGCCGCCGCCGGCTCACAGGCCCGCGGCGAGCGCCGCCTTGGCGGCGCGGATGCGCGCCTCGTCGCGCTTGTAGAAGGTCCACTGCCTGATCCGCTTCGGGCGGACGAGGCCCGCCTGCACCAGCACCCGCATGTGCTCGCTCAGCGTCGCCGGCGAGACGCCGAGCTTCTCGGCGATGAAGAGCGCGCAGACGCCGTCCGCGACGAGGTCGCCGTCGACCTGCGCCGGGAAATGGGCGCGCGGGTCCTTCAGCCAGCCGAGGATGGCGAGGCGGCGCTCGCTCGCGAGCGCCTTGATGAGCGCGAGGTCGAGCGCCGGGCCGGCCGCCGAGCCGGCTGCCACGTCTTGGACGTGGGCGAGGTCTCGGGTCTGCGCCAAATCTCGGATGGACGGCGTGTCTTGCATTTCGTCAGTTTGCTAATTACCAAAGTGCGCGTCAACCGCTTCGTGAGGCCCGCCATGCCGGACGCCGCCGCCCTCGCCGCGACCATAACCCCCGAGCGCATCGCCGAGACGTGGCGGCTGATCGGCCCGCACATCCGCCGCACGCCGGTGATGACGGCCGACATGGCCGATTTCGGCCTCCCCGCGCGGCCGGTCGCCCTGAAGCTCGAGAGCCTGCAGCATTCCGGCTCGTTCAAGGCGCGCGGCGCCTTCGCCAACCTCCTGACGCGGCCGGTGCCGGCGGCGGGGGTGGCGGCGGCGTCGGGCGGCAACCACGGCGCGGCGGTCGCCTACGCGGCGATGCGGCTCGGCGTCAAGGCGACGATCTTCGTGCCGTCCGTCACCTCGCCGGCGAAGGCCGAGCGCATCCGCGGCTACGGCGCCGAGCTCGTGGTCGGCGGCGAGCGCTACGCCGATGCGCTCGCGGCGTGCGAGGCCTTCGTCGCCGCCCACGGCGCGCTCGCGGTGCACGCCTTCGAGCAGCCGGAGACGCTGCTCGGCCAGGGCACCCTCGGCGCCGAGATCGCGGCCGACCTGCCGGACATCGACACCCTCCTCGTCGCGGTCGGCGGCGGCGGGCTGATCGGCGGCATCGCCGCCTGGTTCCGCGGCCGGGTGAAGGTGGTGGCGGTCGAGCCCGAGACCGCGCCGACGCTCTTCGAGGCGGTCGCCGCCGGCCGCCCGGTCGACGCCGCCGCCGGCGGCATCGCCGCGGATTCGCTGGCGCCGAAGCGGGTCGGCGAGATCATGTTCGCGATCGCCCGCGAGCACGTCGCCGCGACGGTGCTCGTCGCCGACGACGACATCCGCGCCGCCCAGCGCGCCCTGTGGGAGACCGTGCGGGTGGTGGCCGAGCCCGGCGGCGCCGCGGCCTTCGCCGCGCTCCTCGCCGGCCGCTACGTACCGGCGCCCGGCGAGCGGGTGGCGGTGCTCGTCTGCGGCGCCAACACGACGGCGGTGAATTTCGACTAAGCGACCGACTTTTCGACGCCTTCCGGCCAGGCGCGGAGCGCCACCGCGGCGGCGGCCGCGAGCTCGGCGCGCCCCGCGCCGCCGGCCGCCTGGACGGCGAGGCCGAACATCACCGCGGCGAGGAAGCGGGCGAGCGCGGCGGGGTCGGCCCCCGCCGGCAGGTCGCCCTCGGCGGCGGCCCGCTCGAGCCGGGCGCGGATCTCGGCCTCGCGGGCGGCGCGGCAGGCGGCGAGGTGGGCGCGGGCGGCCTCGGAGGCCTCGCCGGCGGCGAGGGCGCCCTGGACGACGAGGCAGCCGGGCGGCGTCTCGGGGTCGGCGAGGAGGTCGACGACGCCGGCGAGCAGCGCCTCGGCGACGCCGCGGGCGGTCGGCCGGGCGAGCGCGCGGGCCTGGTAGGCGGCCGGCCCGGCGGCGTACCTATCGACCGCGCGGCGGAACAGCGCCTCCTTGTTTCCGAAGGCGGCATAGAGACTTGGCGGGCTGATGCCCATCTCGCGGGTGAGGTCGGCGAGCGAGGCGCCCTCGTAGCCGCGGCGCCAGAACACCGCCAGCGCCCGATCGAGCGCCTCGTCGACATCGAAGGCACGCGGACGGCCGAGAGCCACGGATTTTCCCCCCATTCGCCGCACCCGACGAGACCTTGACGAAAGCGGCCGCACGGGCCGCCGTCGTTGATCCGTATCAAGCGCTACGAATGGATTAAACGTGCGATTCCAACTGGAAGTGCCGCACCGCCCGGAAAACCGCGGGCCGGACTTCGAAAGTTCGAATTAGAATTCGAACTCGAACACCGCGCCCGCCGCTGCGCACGGGTCCCCCCCAAGCCCCCTTCCCACTGCCCACTGCCGACTGCCCACTGCCGACTGCCGCCCCTCAATCCACCGGCACCGCCCGGAGCCCCTGCCGCCGCACGATCTCCCGCATCGCCGCCTCGATCGCCGCCCGCTCGGCGGGCGCGAGGTGGCCGAAGAACTCCTGGTCGTTGGCGTCGGCGAGGGCGGCCAGCGCCGGCACCAGCGCGCGGCCGGCGGCGGTGAGCGCCAAGGTCTGGAAGCGCCGGTCGGCGGCGTTCGCCGCCCGCGCCGCGAGGCCCTTGCCGGCCAGCCGGTCGGCGAGCTTGGAGATCGCCCCGCGCGTCATCCCGAGCCTCTCGGCGAGCGCGCTCGGCACCACCGCCTCGGCCTCGTAGAGCTCGCGCAGCACCACCCACTCCGCCGCCGTGACGCCGCGCCCGGCGAGCTTCTGCGCGAAGGCGTGCAACACCTGGTTCGACACGAAGCGCAGCCAATAGCCGAGGTGCGCCTCGAGCGGGCTCGGCGGGATGGCGGCGGCCCCCGCCCCGGCTGCGGACGGCGCTTCTCCGATCTCGGACGGCTTCCGCATGGCGGCCTGCGACCCCTCCCCGGCGACGGCCCGCCCGGCACGGCGGCGACCGATCTGTTGAGCAAAAAACTATCGAGCGATGGTTTCCTTGTCAACCGATGCGCCGAAGGGGACGCAGAGGTGGGAGAGCGGGCGGCGGGGTGGACGGGAGGGCCTATTGTGCGAAGCTTGAGGACTTGTCTCAGATGCTCAGAAAGTGCCCCTTTGCCCAGGACACAGCGTGCTGCCTCAGCGACCAGCTCCCGAACCGCGTAGAGATCATAGCTCTAAATGCCGTCTCTGCCGCCCCGTCCCGCCGCAGCATCAAATACAGTCTAAAGAGAATCATATTTGTTGCCCGCAATCCCCGCGCCTTCGGAACACCGTTTCTCCAGATATGATCAAGAAACGAAGAAGAAACATTAACATGAGAGGACACTTCGGCATCTATATTTCCAATAACTCCTAATACAATCTGCAGCTTCTCTAGTTCATTTGTCAAATCATGCTCAAATATCTCAAGTAATATTAAGCTCGTCAGTGATACGTGGCTGTGTCGCCGCACTGCTAAGCCGAACACCGCATCTGCGTATCTTCCGATCCCAATTACTTCGGTCATACACGCAACCATCAGCGCCGCTTGTAGCCATGCGCCTTCTCTTCCATGCAATTCCAATGCTAGCGATCTATATAGAAGGTCATCAGATAGCACCAGCAAATCCTCTGAGTAGCTTATGTATATCGGATCAAAGACGCCGTACTTGCAGATCGATGTAATTCGCTCCTCGACTTCTGACGGCGCACCGGGCGCGATTGCCGGAAGAATCTCTAGTTCGCGACAGATCGCACTGATGCCCTCTCCGATGCGGGCTGCACTCTCTCGCAACCGTTCCGCAGGAATCTCCTCCCGGAAGTGCTGGCCGTCGAGATACCCGACTGTCAGAAGCGGCTCGTCGCCGTCAGGTTCCAGCCGTCTCCGCCAGTCACCAAGCTCATCAACGCTTGATCGCGGCAAAGCCACCCTACCGAATAGGCTTTTGAGGACATCGAGCAGGCCAAGTTGCTGGGCGATCCACGCCGTATAGGTATCTAGAACAACTCCCTTCGACCGCGCAGCGAGTACGGCTTGCACTGCGGAGCTCCGCTCCTCATTGTTTCCCATGCAGGTACGGATGCCTTCGCCGCGACTTACAAGGCGTCCAGCAAATTCGACGGCGCTTTTCCCATGGAGACCGGCCGCCAGAGCTAGTGGGATCTGCCCATCGGCATAGTTTCTGACAATCCGCTCGTCCTGCTCGCCTAGCCGCTTAATTTCATTCAAGAAACCTTCAAAATCTCCTCCATTAGCCTCAAATCTATATATCCCCGCTGCATCTGGAAATCTGGCGGGAAAATTGTCTATAAACTCCCTCAGGAGCGCAATATATTTGTGCCGTATCTCAACAACGCGCCATCTTTCCTCCGTTCCGATCCTCGGCACTGAAACAACCGTAGCATTCACGCGCTGACCGAGGAACAGCTTCGAAAAGGCGTGATCGGAGCCGAAGTGACTCGGGTCTTCTCGGGTTGGGCGGGCTTCGATGACGAACGTTAGGATATGCCCATCCGCCCTCTCAACCTTTACCCAGCAATCGATTCCAACGACCGCTCCGGTGGCGGGAATACGCGCGCCGGTCGGATCGGGCAAAATCAACCCAATATAGAGCATAACCACACGTCGATCGCCGCGATTCTTGAGCGCGACATCGTAGCCGTATGACAAGCCGCGCACCGTACGCTCGAACGCCACCAAGATTTGGGCGAGCTCCAACTTATGTGCTGGCGACCCATTTAGGGTACCAAGGTCTATACCGTCGAGATGCGCCCCCACATTCTCATGCCTATCCCGACGCAACCAGGTGTTGATCAATCCGATGTGCGCCGCTACGTCGTTTCTGTCTAAGTTTACAGCTTTCTGAAAGTACGTTTCAGAATTTGCAAGATCGCCACAATTATAGTATATACCCGCGATTACGCGAAGATAGAATAAATATGACTCTAACCTTAACGACAGAGCCTGGGCAAACGCTATTGATGACTGGCGAACCGGAGCATTTACGAATGCGCGGGCCAGAATTCTAAGTTGCTCAGAGTCGTTATTGAGATCCACTCTCCCATCAAGTAGTTCTATGGCCTTCTCCATATCATCTTCACGCTCGGCAATGGCGGCTAGCATGATCTTGGTCGCGGAATTGGCCTGATCGCGCCTTTCGAAGGCAACCCGAAACAACTCGGATGCCCATATCCTATCGCGCGATTCAATTGCGATATCATAAAATATTACTGGAACAATCGCACTCATACTGTATTTATTTAGAATATCATCTGCTTGGCCCCTAATATCTTTTACACCGTAAATTTTTGACTTAGACAATAACTTCAACGATTCAATTAGAGCCAAATCATCGGATTCAAACTCATCAAGGTTGTCATCCACTCGAATCTCTATGATAGAGTGCCAGTCTCCAGCATTTGCCGCGACTTCTAAGCGGCCGATGATCACATCTCGGCACTCTGGTAGCTCCTCCAACGCCCTCCTCGCCTTTGAATGGTCTCCAGATTCTAGGCAAATCGAGAGCAACGCCTTGAGTAAGGCGATATCGCCTGGGATCTTATCAAGAGATTTGACGATCTCATTCTTCGCCTTCTCATACATTCCCAATAGTCGATATCCTATCGATATATTAATGCATAATGAAGTGTTGTAATCACTCCAAGATGACTCTGATATATGAAACCGATCTATAATTACTTGAAGTGTTTTTGTTGCATCAAATACTTGTTCTCGCAGATCGAGATCAAGTGGGCGCCGATCATTGGCGTTCGTCCAATGCGCGGCGCGGTCGATGTCTGCCTCAGCGGATGCACTTGCCAGATTCTCGTCGCCGGGATGGCGAAGGTGGCTTTCTTTCGCGAACCTCCACCACACTTCCGTATCCTGACGGCTGCGCAGGTAGTCGATTTTAGCCAACAAAACAGCCGGATCATCGGCTACGGCTGGTGTTATTAGGTCAAGCGCGCTTTCTTCGTCCGATACAAACTTCGACGCTGAGATCATATTGGCGATCAGACTCCCCTGATCGCAGTCATTGGTCAGGACTATGCGGCCAAACGCAAGCGCATCGCTTGGTCTTCCGAGCAATATGTATGCCAGTACTTTCAGGGCTTTCGCTTTTGGGTCGGATGGCGCATATTCATATGCCTCGAGATATATTTCGGCAGCCTTTTTCTCATCGCCGATTCGTAGATGACATGCGGCTATATTGGCTCTTATTCGGAAACGCAGGCGACGCTCAACGCCATCCGCTAAATTTTCCCAAAGCCCCTCTAGAAGTTCCAAGGCGGTTCGCGGCCGACCCGCATTGATCATATCGCGAAAGCGATCGACTTGGCGATCTATCAGCGTATCAACAGATCGGTCATCCCAGGCGCCCTGGATTGGAGCGCCGCTCATTGTATTTATACATATCTTCTCTAAAAATTCGAGAGCAGCACCTTGATTGAATAAAATGCTACTTTGACTGCGTGATATTTCGCTTAATTCTTCAGTTATTCGTTCTTGGCCACGGACCATGCGATTGATTTGCGGAAATGCGTCCGGCATGAATGCCTTAAGGGCCTTCTCGCTTTGAGCAATATGCGTCGAGAGTGTTTCCCAACCCCAGACCTGTACTGTGAAATCTCGCCCGAGTTTCGCCTGCCGGTCTGTGAAGTTCGCAGCTTCTTTTTGCAGAGATGCGTCGTTATTCGCTGTCGTTGCAATGATAAGCTCTCTCAAGGTAGGATCAAACGCGAGTGCTCTAGCTGCCTCAACCTCAACGACGCCGTTCCTTCCTGTCTTTAGCCGTTGAGATTTTATTGTTAACTTACACTGGACGCCCACCCAGTGATCTAGCCCCCGATCACGTCGCCGGCCAAGTAGGTCAATGCCGCTCTGGCCTTGGCCGGATGTGCCAAATTCCTCAATGTGAGGGTCCTTAAGCACGCATTCGAACAGGACCTTGCACTGTCGCTGAAAGACAGCTGGGTCCGATGTTTTTTGAATCTGCGTCGAGGCGCTTACACTCATTGTTTATGCCTATCGGATGACGGCGACCGTATGATAGAATAAATTATGATTTTCCACATCTACCCAAGGAATCGAAGACAGCTCAAGCTCCGAGGAGCGGCCAAGGTCGCCGGTGGATCCGAAGTGTCTGCCTTACTCCGGATTCGTGTGGCAACCTATTGTAGTCTGTCTGTCGTTGTGGGGCACTCCCCCTCAATGAAAATCCCGCGACTTCGGCAGGACGCGCACGTCGCGCGGATGCCGGGAGCCGCGGGAGGCCGGCTGGCCAGCGAAGTCGCCGGGCGGTGACGGCGGCGGGGTGACGCCGCTCGGGGCGCGCCCGCCATCCGTCCGCGCCCCCTCCCCCGCCGTCAGCCGGGCGAGTTCCGCCGTGCGGTCGGTGATGCGCTCGGCCACCACGTGGACGATGCCTTCCGGGCTCTTCTGCAGGCGGCCGGCGATCTCGATCAGGCGGGCGGCCATCACGGCGGCGCGGTGGCGCTCCAGGAGGCGGGCCCAGATCACCACGTTGGCGATGCCGGTCTCGTCCTCGAGCGTCATGAACACCACGTTGCCCTTGCCCGGCCGCTGGCGGATGAGCACGGCGCCGGCGACGCGCACGCGGGCGCCGTCGTTCAGCGCCGCCGCCTCGGCCGCCGAGAGGATGCCGTCCCGCCGGAACACCGGGCGCAGCACCTGCATCGGGTGCGCCTTCAGCGACAGGCGGAGCATCTGGTAGTCGGTCGCGACGTGCTCGCCGAGCGGCATCTCCGGCAGGCGCGCGTCGGGCTCGGCGGCGAGCTCGCGCGCGTCCGCCGCGGCGAACAGCGGCAGCGACGCGTCGTCCGGCAGGCGGCGCACCGCCCACAGCCCCTCGCGCCGGCCGAGGCCGAGGGAGCCGAGGCCGTCGGCGTCGGCGAGCGCCCGCATGGCGCGGGCCGGCAGGCGGGCGCGCGCCGCGATCTCCTCCACCGCGGCGTAGCCCGCCCCGCGCGCGGCGACGAGGCGGTCGGCCCACTCGGTGGCGAAGCCGTCGATCTGGCGGAGGCCGAGCCGCAGCGCCAGCGCGCCGTCGGCCCGCCGCTCCAGCGTGTTGTCGAACCGGCTCGCGTTGACGTCGACCGGGCGCACCTCGACGCCGTGCTCGCGCGCGTCGCGCACGATCTGCGCCGGGGCGTAGAAACCCATCGGCTGGGAATTGAGCAGCGCGCAGGCGAACACCGCCGGGTGGCGGCACTTGATGTAGGCGGAGACGTAGACGAGCTTGGCGAAGGAGGCGGCGTGGCTCTCCGGAAAGCCGTATTCGCCGAACCCCTTGATCTGCTGGAAGCAGCGCTCGGCGAAGCCGCGGGCATAGCCGCGCGCCACCATGCGGCCGACGAGCTTCCGCTCGAAGGTGTGGATGGTGCCGACGTGGCGGAAGGTCGCCATGGCGCGGCGGAGCTGGTTCGCCTCGACGTCGGTGAAGTGCGCCGCCGTCATGGCGAGCTGCATCGCCTGCTCCTGGAACAAGGGCACGCCGAGGGTGCGGCCGAGCACCGCCTGAAGCTCGTCGGCCGGGCCGTGCGCCGGGGCGGGGCCCGGCAGATCGGCCTTCTCGAGGCCCTGGCGGCGGCGCAGGTAGGGGTGCACCATGTCGCCCTGGATCGGCCCCGGCCGGACGATCGCCACCTGGATGACGAGGTCGTAGAAGCGGGCGGGCTTCAGGCGCGGCAGCATGTTCATCTGCGCCCGGCTCTCGACCTGGAACACGCCGACGGAATCGCCCCGCTGCAGCATGGCGTAGACGTCGGCCTGGTCGGCCGGCACGTCGGGAAGCGCCATGTCGACGCCCGCGTGCGCGCGCATCAGGTCGAACGCCTTGCGGATGCAGGTGAGCATGCCGAGGGCGAGCACGTCGACCTTCATCAGGCCGAGCACGTCGATGTCGTCCTTGTCCCACTCGATGCAGGTGCGCTCGGCCATGGCGGCGTTGCCGATCGGCACGAGGTCGTCGAGCCGGCCGCGGGCGAGCACGAAGCCGCCGACGTGCTGCGAGAGGTGGCGCGGAAAGCCCATCAGCCGCTCGGCGAAGGCGACGGCGCGGGCGACCACCGGGTTCTCCGGGTCGAGCCCGGCCTCGCGCACCTGGCTGCCGGGGATCTCGCGGCCCCAGCTGCCCCACACGGTGCCGGCGATGCGGGCGGTGACGTCGGCGGTGAGGCCGAGCGCCTTGCCGACGTCGCGGATGGCGCTGCGCGGCCGGTAGCGGATGACGGTGGCGACGAGGCCGGCGCGGTGGCGGCCGTAGCGGGCGTAGATGTGCTGGATCACCTCCTCGCGCCGCTCGTGCTCGAAGTCGACGTCGATGTCGGGCGGCTCGCGGCGCTCCTCGGAGAGGAAGCGGGCGAACAAGAGCTCGTGCTCGGCCGGGTCGACCGCGGTGATGCCGAGCACGTAGCAGACGGCCGAGTTCGCCGCCGAGCCGCGCCCCTGGCAGAGGATGCCGCGCTCCTCGGCGAAGCGGACGATGTCGTGGATGGTGAGGAAGTAGCAGGCGTAGCCGAGCGTCTCGATGAGCGCGAGCTCGGCCGCGAGGAGGCCGGCGACCTTCGCCGGCACGCCGGCCGGATAGCGCACCGCGGCGCGGCGGCGCACGAGCTCGGCCAGCCAGGCCTGCGGCGCCCAGCCGGGCGGCACCGGCTCGTCGGGGTATTCGTAGCGGAGCTCGCCGAGCGAGAAGCGGACGCGGGCGAGGAAGGCGGCGGTCTCCGCGATCGCCTCCGGCGCGTCGCGGAAGAGGCGGGCCATCTCGGCAGGGGACTTCAGGTGGCGCTCGGCGTTCGCCTCGAGCCTTCGGCCGGCGGCCTCGACCGTGGTGCCCTCGCGGATGCAGGTGAGCACGTCCTGCAGGTCGCGGTCCTCCGGCGCGGCGTAGAGGACGTCGTTGACGGCGAGGAGCGGCACGCCCGCCCCCGCCGCCACCGCGGCGAGGCGGGCGAGGCGGCGGCGGTCGTCGCCCTGGCGGCGCATCTGGGCGGCGAGCCAGACGGCGCCGGGCGCCGCTTCCGCCAGGCGGGCGAGCGGGGCGGCGGCGTCCTCCGGCCGGCGCGGCGGCATCACGGCGAGGAGGAGGTGGGCGGTGTCGGCCAGGAGGTCGTCGAGGGAGAGCTCGCAATCCCCTTTCTTCGCCCGGCGGTTGCCCTCGGTGAGGAGCCGGCAGAGCCGGGCCCAGCCGGCGCGGCTTTCCGGATAGGCGAGGACGTCGGGCGCGCCGTCGGCGAAGACGAGGCGGGCGCCGACGGCGAGGGTGAAGGCGAACGGCCGGCCCTCGGCCGCCGCCGCGTCGCGCGCGTCCCTCCAGGCGGCGAAGGCGCGCACCACCCCGGCGACGGAGTTCTCGTCGGCGAGGCCGAGGCCGGCGTGGCCGAGGGCGAGGGCGCGCCGCACCAGCTCGCCCGGGTGCGAGGCGCCGCGCAGGAACGAGAAGTTCGAGGTGGCGGCGAGCTCGGCATAGGCGGGCGCCGGCTCGGCCGGCGGGGCCGGCGGCAGTGGCGGCGACCGGCGGCCGGCGGCGAACGGCACCACGCCCGCGCCCCCGGCGCCCGTCTCCTCGCCGCCCCTTCCCTCGTCATCCCTCTCCCGCCCGCTCATGCGAACAGCCCGTGCAGGAACCAGCGCGGCTCGCCGGCCTCGCGGCCGTAGAGCCCGGCGCGGGAGAGCCAGAAGCGGCGGCCCTCGGCGTCCTCGACGCGGTAGTAGTCGCGCGTCGGGGCGGGGCCGGCGGCGCGCCACCACTCGGCGGCGATGCGCTCCGGCCCCTCGGCCTTGACCACCTCGTGCAGCACCCGGCGCCAGCGGAAGCGCAGCGGCGGCCCGTCCGGCACCTCGGCGATGGCCTCGACCGGCTGCGGCCGCTCGAAGAGGTGCAGCGGCCGCGCCGGCGGCTCGCCCGCCTCGGCCGCCGGCCAAGACGCCGCCGACCAGGACGCCGGCGGCCCGTCGACGGCCGGCACCAGGCGGTCGGCGCGGGCCGGGTCGTGGCTGTCGCCGACGGCGAAGCGCAGCACCCGGTCGCGGCCGAAGCGGGCGACCAGGCGGTCGATCAGGTCCGACACCTCGGTCTCGCCGGCGAGCCCCCCGTCGAGACTCGCCTGCAGCGGCGCCGCCGGCTCGGCGAGGCGCGCGCCGAAGCGCACGAGGTCGAAGCCGAAGCCGGCGTCGAGCGGGTCGCCCAGCGTCTCGAGCCGCTCGCGGTAGAGCCGCACCAGCGTCGCCGGGTCGCGCACCGGCCGGCCGGTCTCGACCGCGATGCGGCGGACCGCGCCGTCGACGCGGAAGAAGCTCGCCTCGAACAGCCGGCCACCCTCGCCGCGCTCGGCGAGGCGGGCGCCGACGCGGCCAGCGAGGTCGGCGATCACCGCCTCGATGTCGGCCGCCCGCACGATCGGCTCGGCGAAGCGCCGCTCGGCGAGGCAGGCGGGCGGCGGCCGGCGCGGGGTGATGCGGACGTCCTCGCGGCCGAGGGTGCGGCGGAGCCGCGCCAGCAGCCCCTCGCCGAAGCGGGCGGCGAGCGGGCCGGACGGCCGGACGGCGAGGTCGCCGAGCGTCTTCAGCCCCGCCCGCGCGAGCGCCGTCACCGTCTCGGCCGCGACGCCGAGCGCGGCGACGGGGAGCGCCAGCGCCGCCGCCGCCTCCTCCTCCGGCGACGCCCCGCCCTGCGGCGGCCGGCGGGCGTGGCGGGCGAGGGCGCGCGCCTGGTCGGGCGTCGCCGCGGCGGCGGCGCGGACGGCGAAGCCCTGCCCGGCGATCCGCGCGACGACGGCGGCGGCGAGCGCCGCCTCGCCGCCGAACAGGTGGGCGCAGCCGGTGATGTCGAGGGTGAGGCCGTCGGGCGCGTCGAGGGCGACGAGCGGCGTCCAGCGGTCGCAGTCCTCGGCGAGGCGCTCGAGGAGGCGCGCGTCGGCGGCCGGGTCGGCGTCGGCGACGGCGAGCGCCGGCACGCGCGCCCGCGCGTCGGCGAGCGTCAGCCCCGGCGCGAGGCCGAGGGCGGCGGCGTGGCGGTCGACGGCGACGAGGCGGAGCGCGCCCTGGATCTTCTCGACGAAGGCGAGCGGCCGCTCAGCCGGCGCGCCGCCCGCCCGCGCCGCGCCCGCCGTCGCCGTGGCTCCCAAGTCCCCGCCCGTCCAGTCCCCGCCCGTCCAGTCCCCGGCCCGCCTCGCCTCCCCCGTCCGGGCCCGCGCGCGGGCCAGCCGGTCGGCCGGCAGGAAGGGCAGCCACAGCGCGAGATAGCGGCGCGAGCGCGCGGAAGCAGGCATCGTCACGGTTCCACTCCACATGCCAGCCGCGCCCGGCGGCGGAGCCGCGGTGGCGCAGCAGGGTGACGGCGAAGGCGGGCCCGCCCGGCGCGCCGGCCGGCAGCGGCGCCGAGGCGACCGACCGCACCGCCCAGCGCGTCGCCGCCGCGCTCGGCCCCGGCCGGGCGGCGATGCGCACCAAGAGCGCCGTCACCCCCGAGGCTTCGGCGGCGAGCGACAGGCGCCGCGTGGCGGTGAGGTCGAGCACCTTCGGCTCGCCCCACAGCTCGATCAGCACGGCGCCGAGGGCGGCGCAGCGCACCGCCTCGAGCCCCGAGCGCAGGCCCGCCGCGGCGTCGCGGGCGGAGACGACGACGAGCCGGGCGGGGTCGATCCCGAGCTCGGCGAGGCCCGGCCCGTAGAGCCGCCCGGTCTCGGCCGAAAGCCCCTCCTGGCGCACCCAGACGAGCGTCCGCCGGCCGGCCGCGCGGAGCGCCAGGAGGGCGGCGAAGCCCGCCGCCGGCGCCGCGTCCGCCCCCTCGCCCACCACCTCGTGCAGCCGCCCGCGCGCCAGCCCGCCGCCGAGCGCGCCGTCGACCTCGGCGACGCCGAGCGCCACCGGCCCGGCCGCCGCCCCCGGCCGGCCGGCCTCCAACACGGCGAGCCGCCGCCTGAGGCGGGCGAGGGTCTCCTGCGCAGCCATCTCGTTCCTGTTTTGTTCCCACTAGAACGACTCCATCCGCGGCGGGAGTCAAGGGCGGGGGTGGGGAGGCGGAGCCGCCGGGGGGCCGCGCGGCAGCGCGGCGGAAAAACTGCCCCCGCCGCGCCGCAAGTCCGAGCGCACACGCCCGCCGGCAAGTCCGAAACCGCACGCCGAGCCGCCCTCCAACCCTGCCAGGAGGGTTCACGTCGTGGGTGGGGATGCGGGTCGCCTCACGGCGCGAGACACGGCCCCGCGCGCCGCCGGCAGGGAGGGGCCGGAACCGCGCCGAGAGCGCCCACCGTCGGCGGCCGCCGCAGCGGCCCTGCCGGCGACCGGCGGCGGTGCTCGATCGCCGCCGCCCCTGCGCCGCGGCCGGCCGCTCGATCAGGCCTTCGGCTTCGGCGCGGGCCAGTTGTGCGTCTCCTCCGTGGCGTCCCGGCACCAGCGGTAGAAGGCGTCGTAGACCGGCATGCCGGCCTCGAGCTGCTCCAGGTCGTCGGAAAACATCCGCGACAGGCCGAGCGACACCGCCAGCAGGCCCGGCGCCTCGGGGGCGAGGTCGAGGCGCGCGAGATCGGCGCCGCGCACGATGGCGGCAAGCCGCCGCAGCGGCTCGGTGCCGAGGCCGAACTCCGCCACCATGACGTCGAAGGTGCAGCGCTCGCCGCGATGGCTCCAGAACACGTCCTCGATATCGAACGGCGCGCCCGAGAAGCGCTCGGCCACGGCGACGACCTCGGACGGGGCGACGAACAGGAACACCGCCCGCGGGTCGACGAAGCGCCGGATGAGCCACGGGCAGGCGATCCGGTCGATCTTCGGGCGGGAGCGGGTGATCCAGACGGTCCGCCCCTCGGCATCGCGCCGGGGAAGCCTGGCGTGCGGGACGGCGGGCAAGGCGGCCGCCCGCCAAGCCTCGAGGCCACCCTCCAGCACCTCCGCCGGAACGCCTTCGTGGCGGAGCCAGGCGGCCGCCCCGTGACTGAGCTTCAAGCCCCGCCGGCAGATCACCACGGCCGTCCTGCCGGCGAACTCGGCCGCCCACGCCGCCGCCCGCATCGGATCGCGACGCACGGCGGACGGAACGAGGACGGGATCGGCCTCGAAATCCTCGTCGGTCCTGACGTCGATCAGCACCGGGCACCTGGGCGTGCCGACCAATCGGATGAGCTTGTCTGGGGAAATCGTGTTCGGCGACGGCATGATTGCGTCCCTTCCTTCACTGGAGCGGAACGCGATTCTTCAGCCTGTCGCCTCGTGGGGAGATCGCAGTCCCCATCACTGAAGTAGAGGCGCGACCCGACCCGATGTCAAGGTCGGGACGATGGGGAGACGGCGGGTGGGCTCGAAGCTCCGGCTCGCCCCACAGCTCGGCCTCCCCACACGGAGCCGAACAGCCAGGCTCATTCGAACCGCTCGTCTCGATCTTTGTCCCGCTCGGTCTCCCGTTGCCGCTCTCGGGCGACTTCCTGCGCAAGTTGATCCTTTGCCTGGGCTATGAAAGACGCCAGTTCGGAGGCAGCCGCCACTTCCAAGTCGTCAAGCAAGCGACCGTTCGCCTCCATCAGCGCGGCACGCGAGTCGCCCCAACTCATTGGCCGGAACCGTTCGATGAACGCCGACAGCACCTCCTCCGGATCAGTAGCGTTGGCGAGAAGCGCCTTCGCTTGATCCGACCAGACCCGAGGTCCAGCTTCCTCGGCCCGGCTCGCAAAGGTGACAATCGAGGCCGCGAGCGGGTAGCGCCTCTCTCGGTCCCGGTCGCACCAGGCGATGAGCTCCTCGCATGAGATCCCGTCGGCAGGATTGGACCGATGGTCATGATCGTGACCGAACACCCCGACTCTCGACAGCTGGGCCTGCTCGTCCCCTTCGAACAGTGCGTCGAGAACCGCCGCTGGCTGAACATTAAGTATCGCCTTCAGCAAGTCATCATTGGTGGAGGCGTAGGTCTCATAGTCTGCCACGGCCCGCTTCAGCCGCGTCGCAATCTCCGCCGCGATCGGGCCGCCCTCCGATTCCCTCAAGCAGGCTCGCGCGACGCCCGCCAGATGATAGTCGCGACGATCGCTGCTCGCCTCGAACGTGGCATGCCGCAAGAGTTCTCGGCCGGCGTCTAAGAGTTCGGATTCATGTTCCCGTTTTGCCGAGCTGTCGGAGTAGAAGCGCATGAAAAGGATTTCAAGCGCAACGTCGAAGCCATCGGGCTGATCGGCGATGAGCAGAAGCAGATCCTTCAGGTCGCAACCTGCCACGCGATCTACCGTTCGCCCAAACGCCAAGTTTTGATACATCCAGATTGGCACATCGCCAGAATGCAGACATCGCTTAAGCCGCTCGACGCCACGTTTATCGAGCTGCACCGCCGAGTGCAAAGCAGGAACGAACGCCACCAAGGCAGGCTGATCGAGTGCGGCGTCGAGGAGACCCTGAGCGAGAGCCCGATCCTCCTCCCAAAGTTCAGCGACAAAGCCTCTCAGTACCTGGACATTGCGTTGCTCAATAGTAATTTTCTCAAGTCCTGCGACGAGCATTGCCCAGATGGCGCGACGGTCCTGGGATGCGGCTGCGAGTCCACGACCGAATGCCCAAGCTCTGCTTCCGCCGCGAAGGAGGTCCAGCAGGAGATCGGCGAGCACGGCCTCATCCGCAGCTACGGCCCCACCAAGCGCTCGCGCGGCCTCTTCAAACCGCTCGAACTCGCCCGTGGCGTCGCCGTCGAGATCCAGATCCTCCAAATCGATCCCGTTCGCTCCGCTACCGAGGACCACGGCCCGAACCCGCTCTGATAGGTTGGACGGCCTTAAATCGGCTTCCAAGGCCGCCAGCCGTGAAGAGCCATCCGGGCTCAGCCTGTCTTTATCGAAGGACATCGTCTGGCGACACGCCGCCCAGCCTTCGTACCAAAAGCGATCGGAGGCGAACCTGCGACCCAAGCTCTCCAGTTCATCGTACATGTGCGCAGAACGCCACAAGCCGCGGAACTTCTGAGCCAGGATGGTGCGTAGCTCCGAATTGAGTACTCCGTCGTTGAGCGCCAATCGCTCGATCAGTGCCAGTGCGGCTGTGTACCATCGGGTCACGTCTTCATCGCTTGTGGGTCTGAATCCGTAGTCTCGAGACCAGGCGCCGAACGAAAATCCATGAATCGACGTGAAATGCGTCGCCTCGATGAATTCTCGCAAAGTCGATAATCCTAGCGCGCGCTTCTTCGATTCATCCGATCGCAATAGTCGTTCGACTACGCCAAGCCGTTGCTCGATGGTGGCGTGCGTTCCCGACAGGTGGATGGTGAACAGGGAGACGAAGGTGTCGGAAGCCTCCTTGGCTTCACGCTCGTCCGGGACTTGTGTCGCAGCCCGGGCCAACAAGGTAGCGCTCCTCTCGAAAAGGGGCGCCTCGTACGCCAGAGAGCGCAGCAGCGACCGATATCGCCACCACTCCTTTGCATCGGTCTCCGGACCAACGTCGCCGGCGCGCTCCAGAGCGGAGAGAGCCGCATGTGGTGACACCGGTGCAACGTTCTCGAACATCGAGCGACCGAGAACGTTGTAGGCTGTCACATCGCCGAGAAGGCCGCCGGGCGCGAGCCAGCGTTCGACGATTTCCTTCGCTCGGGGATGCTTGTGCAGAAATGACAGCCGCCGCGAAAAGGACCGCGCGAGGCGTTCGGTCCCGCCGGTCACGAGTTGCTCGTCGATAAAGCCGTACGGCGTATCCTCGAGCGCGCGAGCCGCAAGGTAATTCGCGACGGCATGCGGCAGCACTGCTCGCCACACGCCACGCTTCTGGACAAGATCTCTTCGAAGCAGTTCACCGATATGCCGGTAGAATTCCTGGGGTTCTTGACCTGCCAGCAAGGCTAACCGCGGCAGCTCTGCTACCTCCCCCCCGAGCGCTTCGCCCTGGAAAGAGTAGACGAGCGAGCACGCCTGGGCCGCAAGGAGCAGGGCGTTGTCGGAATCATGGCGCTGGCGGAAGAGCCGCTGAAAAAGCTCGTCGTCCGAGAGACCGGCGATCGTCTCAGTTCGCTCGATGGTCCCGGCGATGGCAATCGCAATCCGGGCATTGCCGCCTGACGCCTCGGCGATCGCGCGGGCATTGACCTGGGACAATTCGGGGTAGCGACGCACGACCAGCTTTTCGATAAGCTCGGGCGAAGACGTGTCGAGCGTGACGACCTGGGTCCCCTCGGGCTGGTCATCCCGCACGTCGTATTCGACCGTCAGGACGCTGAGCGTACTGCCAGCTGCCGCGCAAAGCTCCGAAAGCCTTCGATGGAGGTCCGGAGGGCAGTTGTCGACGACAAGCACGGCACGCAAACGGGTCGCGATCAGGTCCGAGGCGAGACCCGTCGGCTGCGGGTTCGGATTGTCGGAAAGGTTTGTGTAGACGGCGAGCGACGGCGGCAGTGGCCGCGCCCCGATCCGAGCGTCGAACAAGGCCTGGACGAGGCGGGTCTTGCCGATCCCCGAAAGGCCGACCAAACGGACGACCTTGCCTGGCCGGGCGAGTTCGTCGCGCAACGAGTCTATCGCCTCGGCCACCGGCTGCGAAGGCTCGTCGAGCCTCTTGCCGACTTGCAGGCGCAACTTGTCGTCGAGCAGATACTCGGCCTCGACACCTTCCGCCGCGCCGCTCCACGCACCGTAGGGACGCCACCCGACGACAGCGCGGCCGATCTTCTCCTTCACCCAGATGACGAGGCCAGGGTGGCGCCGCACCCAGGTCGCGAGCCGCGTGCGATCGTAGAAGTCGGTGTGTAGCTGACCGGCGTTGGCCACGTCCGCCAGGGCTTCGCGCAATGCCCCCTGCCGGCTGCGCAGTGCACTATCGGCGGTCGAGCCTTTGGAGCTGACGATGACATAGGCGCCGACCTCGTCGGCGAGTTCCCGGATGACCGGTCGGACCGCGCCCGCTGGCCGCATCTCGGCGAGAATTGCCGTTCTCGGCATATCCGGCGTCTTGACCTGAAACCCCGTCGCGGGACGGGGGATGAAGCCGTCGATTGCCATGCCTGCCGGCAGGGAGACTCGCACGTCGAGGCCGCCGTCCGCCGCCGTCTGATTTCCGCCCCACGTGACCGCAGCAGGCGAAAGTCCACGACTCGCAAGCTCGGCTTCGCACAAACGGCCGACGAGCTCACGGAGGTCGGTGTCGTTTAGCTGGGAGATCTCGTCTGGTGTGACATCGAACATGGCGCGGACGAATCCCCTGGCGACGGTTTATTTTGCGGACCCAGTGTATATTCCCTCGGGGAGGGCAAGACGGGCAAGTCCGCTGATGTTGGAAGGCTTCGATCTACCAACCGTGACTTTCCCCCTCCCCGGCTCGTCCGTCGAGAGCACCGCTCGGCTGCGCCGAGCAGCCCTCATCCGCCCAGCGGGCCCCTTCTCCCGGCGGCGCGTCGTGGGTGAGGATGCGGATCGTGTCACGACACGAGACGTGGCCCCCATTGCCGCCGTCAGAGGAGAGGGACAGGCGGAGGTCGCACGCACCACCGCCGCAGCGCCGCCGCGGCCGGTCCGATCAGCGTCTCACTTGATCCTTCGCTCGACGAACGACAGCACCCAGTATCCGATGGGTATTCCGATCACCAGCCACAGCATCAAAAGCCCGCCCCGGCCGCTGGCCGACGCGGCCGTCGAGAAGACGCCCATGATGAACGACATGATCAGCAGCCAGGCGGCGTGTCTCTTGACCCACCGCCACATGGTTCGTCGTTCGCTCGGGCCGGGCGCCGCCGCGGCGGAGCCGCCGGCCTGGTGATCGGGGGAAGCCGGCGTGCGCGTCGAACAGCCGGCCTCGCCGCCGCGCCTGAAGAGGAGCGTGCGGTTCTCGGCGAACGGCGGCTGGATGACGGTCCACCGCCAATCCCGATAGAAGCCCGGCAGCGCTTCGAAGCGCTTCATGAGGGCATCGAAGCCTTCGATCTCCTCGTGAAGGGTCCTGACCTGCTCGCCACCCGGCGGGCCGGTCTCGATATCGCAGCAGACGAGGTCGGTGGTGAACTCGTCGATCTTGTAGGCGACGATGGCGTTCACCTCGTCGTAGGCGACCGTGTCGGCCCCCTCCGGGTCGACGACGGAGAAGCCGGTGCGGCCGGCGATGATCTTCGTCCCGCGCATCGGGCCCCCCGTCAGGAAGCGAGCCGCCGCAGCCGGCCGCGCATCGAGGCAGGATGGATCAGCGCCGCCGCCTCGTCGAGGCCCCGCGCCTCGTCGCGGACAAGCCCTCCGCCTCGCATTCTCCCGCCGAGGGGCGATCGACCACACGCCGCCGAGAGGGCGGCCGGGCCGAGATCGAACACTTCGATCACCCCCAAGCGAGCTCAAATAGCAAAGAACCCAAGAGGGTAGAACCGCCAGGATATACGCGAGATCTTGTCGTCGTCCGAGCCAAGACACACCGTTCCCCATCTCCACGATGGGTCCACCAGGAGGTCGTATTCCATCCCGTCGGCGCTGTCGTCCGCCTCGCACGCGATCATATGCGTCTGAGGCCTTACTACCATTCCGCCCGCCGTCAGCAAGCCGACAGCCCGAGATCTGGAAGCGCCGATCTCGACTCCGAGCGCCCCGCCGCGCCGCACGTCACCCGACGAGAAGGTGATTGCAGCACGGTCCAGACTGCTCATCAGAAGCCAACCGACGCAAACCGAAACAATCACAATCAGCAGCGTCGCCGTCCGCTTCATCTCGATGATCTCCAGTATATTTATACCATCTTCTGATTATATCACGTATTCTGAAGCATGATTTTGGCGGTCAATTTCCTTTTCATCGCGACGAAATCCACATAGGTCGCTGCCGCAAGATACGCCCCCGCCCTCAATTGAGCGAGACTGTCTTTCGGCATTGCCCAGACACCTCTAAGCCCACCGCCGAACGCACGCCATCCCGGCCGTCTCGGCCCCACCGCCACCACTACCCCAGCATCTCCCGCGCGGCCGCCTTCGTCAGGGGGCCGTTGATCGCCGGGTTCGAGAGGATCGTCAGGAGATCCGAGATTTCGTCCAGGTCCGGGGCGTCGTATTCGATGTCGTCCCGGCACTCCACGGCATCCGCCCATCCTTCCACGTCGGCCGCGGTCAGCTCGTCGGCCAGATAGCGCCGCAGGATGCGGGCGACGTCGGCGCGCGTGAGGAGGGCCGGCACCCCGTGGTAGTCCCACGCGCAGCCGGCGATGCGCTCCCGGCACACCGGCAGCGGATCGGCGAGCGCGATCAGCCTCTCGACGGCGGCTATTCTCTCTCGGTCGTTCATCTTATGCCCCGTCGGAGAGGCGCCACGGCCGCCGCGACGCCGCCGCGGCCGGTCCGATCAGCGTCTCACTTGATCCTTCGCTCGACGAGCGGCCTGACCCAGATGCCGATCGGGAACACGATCACCAGCCACAGCATCAACAGCCCATTCCAGCCGCCGGCCGACGCGGCCATCGAGAAGACGCCCATGATGAAGGTCATGATCAGCATAAAGGCGGCGTGTTTCTTGACCCTCGGCCACATGGCAAGTCATTCGCCCGGGCCGGGCGCGGCGGAGCCGCCGGCCTGGTGATCGGCAGAGGCCGGCGCGCGCGTCGCGGGAGTCGCGCTCGTCTTCGACAGCACGGCCTCGAGCAGCGGCGTCATGATGTCCAGCCGCCGCGTCTTGATCACCGCGTCCCACAGCGGCTCGAACTTCTTCCAGCCGACGGCATAGAAGAAGTGCTTCGCCTGGTGCTTCAGACCATCGTGCACGAGCGACCCGCGCGCGATATTGCGCCAGCCGTAGAAATTCCGGTAGGCGCCGCGATAGCCGCTCTCCAACTGCGCCGCCGTCAGCCGCGCCGGACGGAACACGACGTGGCGCGTGTCGTATCGGTCCCAGTCATGGCTGACGATGCGCCCGGCGGCGGCGAGCGTCTGGTGAAGGCGCGTGCCGGGATAGGGCGTTTGAATGTGGAAGGTGGCCGTGGTGATGCCGTTGCGCACCGCCCATTCCACCGTGCGGTCGAACACGTCCGGCCCGTCCTCGTCCATGCCGAACACGAACGATCCGTTGATCATGATGCCGAGGTCGCTCAGCCGGCGGGCGACCGCCCGATAGTCGCGGGCGAGGTTCTGCTTCTTGTTGCTCGCGCGCAGGTTCTCCGGGCTCAGTGTTTCGAACCCGACGAACAGGCTCCGCAGCCCCGCCCGCGCCGCGCGCTCGATGAGGTCGCCCCGCAGCACGGAATCGACCGTCGCCGCGCCTTGAAACAGCCGGCCCATGCCGCGCATGCCCTCGAACAGGCCCTCGGCGAAGCGCCGGTCGCCCAGCAGGTGGTCGTCGAGGAAGTAGAGGTGCCGCCCCGGCAGCCTTTCGATTTCGGCGAGCGCCTCGTCCACCCGCTGCGCGTAGAAACCGCGCCCGCCCGCGAAGAACGCGTCCTTGTAGCAGAAATCGCAGTGCTGCGGGCACCCGCGCGTCACCACGATCGAGTTCGGAACGAGATACCGCTCGCGCTTGATCAGGTCGCGGCGGACCGGCGGCAAGCCTTCGATGGAGCGGCCCGGGCCGGATGCATAGCGAGGCAGCGGCCGCTTGGCGCGGAAATCCGCCAGGAACTGCGGAAAGGTCTGCTCGCCGGGCCCGAGAAAGATCGCGTCCGCGTGGGCCGCGGCTTCGTCGGGCAGCGAGGTCACGTGCAGGCCGCCGAGGGCGACGAAGCTGCCCTTGGCGCGGTATTGGTCGGCCAAGGCATAGGCCCGGTAGGCATTCGTGATGTAGACCTGGATCACCACCAGGTCGGGCCGGTCGTCGGTGCGCAGCGTCTCGACATGGTCGTCGACCAGGTCGACCTCGTCGTCGGGCGACAGGAACGCCGCGAGCGTCGCGAGGCCGAGCGGCGGGAACAGCGAATACTTGATCGGACGCCAGAGCGGGCTTTTCGCCTCGACGAGTGCCGGCAGAATGAACTTGACCTTCAATGCCGCTCCCTTCCCGCGCCGACGCCCTGCAGCGAGGCGACGATCCGCTTAGACCCAAGCCCGCAGGATCGACGCCCGGTGCACGGCAGCGCCCCCGCCGACCCGCCGCCGCCCATCCGAACCGACATCAGCCGGCCTCGCCGCCACGCCTGGCCTTGTTGCCGGGAATTGCGCCGAATCTGGCCCGATCCCGCGGCGATATCGGCGCCTCTCTGTGGCCCCCCGCCCTTGCCCGCCGCCGCCTGCGCGCTATCCTCCGGCGCGGCGGCGGCGGCCGGGTACCCGGGCGACGCCCGCCGATGTGCCTCCCCTCGCGGAGCATCCTCGCGATGACCACCACGGGCGAGACGACCGATCGCGATCCGCTTCGGCCGACCGACCACACCACCCTGCTGCTGCACGTGCTGCGGCCGGGCCGAGACGCCCGCGGGCGCCGTCACGCGCTCTGAATCGGAATCTTGGCGAGCAGCTCCTTGTTCAGCGCGACGAGCTCCTCGTAGGTCGTCGCCGCGAGATATCTCTGCCGCCACGTCTTCGAGAGCCGATAGTGCCCCCAGTGGAACATCGCGGCCACGCTCGGCAGCAGGACGAGGTGCAGGCCGGCCACCAGCAGCATCAGGATGCCGAGGCTCTCCTTGCCACCGCCATCGCCCTGGGTTCTGTTGAAGCCTATCATCAGGACGATCATGACCACCAGGGCGGCGGTCTTCATGAGAAACAAGAGGCTGAAATCGACCAAATACTTGGCGAACGCCTTCGCCCTCAGCCGCGCCAGACCGTCCTTCGCCGCCACCCAGCCCCCCACTCACCGGCCCGCGCGCCGTCCGGCCGCGCGCGGCCTCACGAGATCCTCCACCCCCGCAGAACGGAGGCGAGGCCGTACCCCATCACCGGAACGAGGATCCAGAGGTTCGAATCCGTCGGATACCACTCCGGCGCGGGCCGGCTGAGCAGCGAATTTGCAATGTAGACGACCCCCAGCAGGCCGACATAATAGGGGATCTTGTACTTGACGACGTGCCGGCCGCTGAACGGATACAGCGACAGCTCGCCGAAGACGAAGTAGACGACGAGGATGACGACGACGATGATCGGGCCGAGCAGGGTGAAAAAGTCGGTCACCGTCAGCAGGACGCACCAGACGATCAGCCCCACGACGTTGATGAGGAAGATGGCCCGGCCGATCTGAAATTTCGCCGTCGCAGCGTCCATGATTCCCCCCGCCCCGGCCATCCGGACGCGAGCCTTTCCTAGCCCGCCCGGCGCGGGCGGGGCAAGGCCCGCGCCGGGGCAGCCGGACCCCGCCGCGACTGCGAGACGACCGCGGGGCGGGCCCGCCCTACGAGGGCGTCCAGTCGTCGGGCAGCACCGTCTCGGTGGTGAAGACGAGCTGGACGACCGCGTTGCCGTCCTCGTCGGTCTCGTCGTCCACCACGACGATGAACCGCTCGTTCGGATAGAGGTCGCGGCATCGCCTGCCGTATTCGGCCTCGACCCACGCGCGCTCCTCGGCGCTCAGCGCCCGCCTGCCGCCCATGCGTGCCTCCCAGCCGCCGCCTCCCGGCTGCTCGCCGGCCTGCCGCGACCGGAGCGCCGCGGCCGGCCTAATCGTAGACGATCGCGAGGCCGTATGCCGAGTCCCGCCGCCGATAGACCTCCTCGTTCTCCGGCGCGTCGATCACCAGCGTGGCGTCGCCGTTCCAGCGGGCGCGGAGGTCGTGGGTGTTGCGCACGGCGAAGATGTCCGGGTAGCGATGGTGGTTGAACGGCTTCGCCGCCGGCGCGATGCCGACCCGCGTGTTGAACGACGAGAGGGCCCCGCAGTCCACCGCGAAGGTGACGGCGGCGAGGCGCCCATTCGGCGAGACCACGCGGCCGAAGACCACCTCGTCGCAGAGGAAGTCCTCGAGCGCGTGCTCGAGCCGCTTCGAGGCCACGAAGAGGACGATGACGACGAGTGCCGCGGCGATGCGCCAGTTGGCGCGGGCGTGCTCCGCGGCGGTCACGCGCCCGCGCCCCCGCCGATCCGGCCACCGGCGCCACGCGGCCGACGGCGCCGCACGCTAAGGCCTCCATCCGCCCTTCGGGCCGGGGTCCGGCAGCAGGCGGAAGCAGAGTTCGCGGCCGGTCGCGGGGTCCGTCCACACGGGCGTGCGCAGGCCGCCCCACCTGTAGCTACTCGTGAGCACATAGCAGGTCCCGTCGAACCGCATCCTGGCCACCACACCCTCGACGCCGCACACCGTCGCGACGGGACTCCATTCTCCGGAGAAGAATCTGTCGTCATCAAAGGTTTTGAATATGTTCATCTCATAGCAAAACGAGCTCATCGACACGACCTCGTCGAGCTCGACGAACAGCCCTGTCGATGGATCTTGCGTTCGATCGATCATCGTGTATCGAAAATGGTGATCATAGTCGCCGACGAGGGAGAAATACAGCACCAGAAGGAGCGCGACGACGAACAGAACGATGAGTGCCAACGACCATGCGACGCTGATCAAGAGATCCCGCAGCACCGTCCCCCAACCCGCCCCCAAAGCCCCGCCCTCGCCCTAGCCCAACCCTCGCCGGGCCGCCGGGAACCGACGCGCCGGCGCCGGGAGAAGGCGGACCCCATGCGCCTTGTTGCCGGGGAATTGCGCCGAATCTGGCCCGATCCCGCGGCGACATCCGCCCCTCTCTATGGCTTCCATCCGCCCTTCGGGCCGGGGTCCGGCAGCAGGCGGAAGCAGAGCGCGCGGCCGGTCGCGGGGTCCGTCCACACGGGGGTGGCGAGGCCGCCGTAGCGGTACTCGACCTCCAGCACGTAGCAGCCCCCGTCGCGGTGGAACGTCCGCGCCTTGCGCCAGTCGACGTTCGCGACGTCGAGGATCGGCTCCCACCGGCGCGATACGGTCCGCCCGTCCTTCGCGTCGTCGAACAGGTTGATCATCAGCCCCAGGGAACTCATGTTGCTGTACTCGCCGAGCTCGACATAGACGCCGGTGCCCTCGTCGTAGATGCGGTCGACGGCGCGGTAGGACGTCATGATCTCGGGGCCGAGCAGGACGTAGAAGATCAAGAAGAAATGGAGCACGACGCCCGCCGCCACGGCGGCGAGCGCCAAGGCGGCCGTCGCCAGGCGCCTTCGCAGGCTCGGCTTCGCAGAGGCGGCCGGGGTGACCATGAACGACGCTCCGGGCGACGGACGGGGCGGGCAGCGGACCTCGGGAGGACGTCCGCTGTCTCGGCGATCGACTGGCATGCGACCGCGGCGCTTTTTCGTCGGTCGCGATCGTCGCGATCTGCGGTGCCCCCCGCCCTTGCCCGCCGCCGCCTGCGCGCTATCCTCCGGCGCGGCGGGGGGCGGCCGGGGCGGGTCTCGGGGAGCGCTCCCGCGCGGAGCGGCGCGGCCATGGACACGACGGGCGAGACGGCCGACCGCGATCCGCTTCGGCCGACCGACCACACCGCCCTGCTGCTGCACGTGCTCCGACGCGAGGCGGCGCGCTTCGGCAAGCGCCGGGGGCTCGACATGGGGGTCGGCAGCGGCGTGCTGCTCGCCGCGCTCGGGCTCCTCGGCGTCGCCGAGCTGCACGGCGTCGACGCCGACGCGGAGGCGGTGGCGGCGACCCGGCGCCTCCTCGGCGAGATGGGCCTCGCGGCGCGCGCCGAGGTGCGCCAGGGCTCGCTGTGGGCGCCGGTGGCAGGCGGGCGGTTCGACGTGGTGGTCGCCAACCTGCCGCAGTTCGCCGCGCTCGAGCCGAGCGACCCCGACCATTCGCCCGGCTGGAGCGCCGCCGGCGCCGACGGGCGGGCCTGGCTCGACCCCTTCCTCGCCGGCCTCGGCGCCCACCTCGCCGAGGACGGCGTCGCCTTCATGACGCACAACGTCGCCGCCGACCGCGCGCGGACCGACGAGATCTTGGCGCGGAGCGGCCTCGCCGCGCGCACCGCGCACGCGACGACGATGGTCCTCGATCCGCGGAAGTCGGCGCTGCTGCACCCGGCCGTGCGGGCGCGCGCCGAAAACGGCCTCAGCCGCATCGGCCCCTACGAGTTCGTCGAGGTGACGGTGCTCGAGATCCGCCCCGTCGGCACGGGGTGACGGCGCGGGCGCGGCGCGCGGGCGAGCGGGCGAGCGGCGCCGGCGCTAGCGCCAGCCCCACGCCGTGCGCAGCGCCAGGCCGGCGAGGATCGCCAGCGTCGGCCACACGAACCACGGGTAGCCGTGCCAGGTCATCATGTTGATGGCGAAGAGCGCGGCAATGAGGACGGCGGCGACGGCGGCGCGGCGCTTCAGGCGCCCGCCCGGCGTCGGCCCGGCCGCTTCCCCCGCGGACGCGCCGGTGGGCGCCGAGAAGCCGGCGGGCGCGGGCGCGGCGACGGTCCGCGGCGGCGCGCCGACCCGCCCCTCCGCCGCCTCGCCGAGCACCACGCGGTAGGCGGGCACCGGCTCGGAGATGTTCTTCACCGCCTGGGCGCCGAGATAGTCGAAGCCGAGGGCGAGCTTCGTGCGCACCTGCTCGTAGACCGGGCCGGAGACGAGCACGCCGCCGGGCTCGGCGAGCTGCTGCAGGCGGGCGGCGACGTTGACGCCTTCGCCGAGCAGGTCGTCCCCGTCGACCATCACGTCGCCGAGGTTGACGCCGATGCGGAAGCGCATGCGGGCGGCCTCCGGCAGGCCGGCGTTGCGCTCGGCGAGGTCGCGCTGGATGCGCACGGCGCAGTCGACCGCGTTGACGACGCTGCCGAACTCGGCGAGCACGCTGTCGCCGGCGGTGTTGACGAGGCGGCCGCGGTGGGCGGCGATCTCGCCCAAGATCACCGCGCGAAACGCCTTCAGGCGGGCGATCGTGCCGGCCTCGTCGGCCTCCATCAGCCGGCTGTAGCCGGCGACGTCGGCGGCGAGGAGCGTGGTGAGCTTGCGGTCGGGCGCGCTGTCCATGGCGCGCACCTTAGCGCGCCGGCGCGGCGAATGCAGGGCGGCGGCCGGCGCTGAAAAAATCCCGCCCTCCTGTCGGATCGGCGGCCGCCCGGGCGTCCTTCGGGTCCAACCGGGAGAGGAGACGGACGATGCCCTATGTCGATGGCTTCGTGGTCGCGGTGCCCAAGGCCAACCTCGAGGCCTACGAGGCGATGGCGCGCAAGGCCGGCGAGGTGTGGATGGAGCACGGCGCGCTCGCCTTCGTCGAGTGCCTGGCCGACGACGTGCCCTACGGCGAGCTCACCTCGTTCCCGCGCGCGGTGCAGGCCAAGGAGGACGAGACGGTGGTGTTCTCGTGGATCCTCTACCGCTCGCGCGCCGAGCGCGACGCGATCAACGCCAAGGTGATGGCCGACCCGCGCCTCGAGGGCAGCATGAAGGACGCCCCCTTCGACGGCAAGCGGATGATCTACGGCGGCTTCGAGACGCTGGTGTCGCTGTAGGCGCCGGGCGGGGGCGCGCGCCCTCCCGAAACGCGGAAGGGGCCGCGTGCGGCCCCTTCCTCTCCGGTCGATCAAGGTTTCAGGGCACCCGCCCTCACTCGCAGGCGCCGTAGGCCTCGCAGAGCGCGACGACGGCGGCGCGCGGGATGAGGGTGTCCGGCCCGCCGTTCAGCTTGCCGTTCACCGTCACGTCGTCGGTCGCCTTGCGCTTGTAGGGGCGGGCGCCGGTGACGCCGAACCACTGCTCGTCGCCCCAGCCGCCGGGGAAGACGACGTTGGCCGGGCCGGGCTCGCATTGGTCGCCCGGCTTGCGGTCGCAGCCGGCCGGGCAGTTGGTGGCCGGGCCGCTGATGCCGTGGAAGGCCGGGTGGGGGTTGTCCTTCCACCACTCGTCGCGGAACTCGAAGGCGAAGCCACCGGAGGTGAGCTTGTTCTCCTCGCGCGGCACGCTGTTGTCGGCCTTGTGCTGGCGGGTGACGTCCCAGAAGGCGGCGAGCCAGTCGGCCTGGAGGGCCGCCGGCAGCTCGTCGCCGGCGGCGTAGCCGCTGTCCGGGAAGAGCTTGGCGAGCGCGCCCGGCAGCTTGTAGTCGCCGGTGCGCTTCGGCAGCAGCTTGGCGCTCGTCTCGCCGCGCTTGTAGTCCTCGGCCGGGTCGGCGCCGGAGCCCGGCGGCGGGCCCTGGTCGGCGGCCGAGAGGCACTCGGCCGGCGGCGGCCGCTGGTTCCAGATGAAGTTCGGCGCCGTCCACTTGTTGGGGTAGAGCTCGGCGGGCTTCGTCGAGGTCTCGCGGGTGTTCGCCGGCACGCCCCACTCGCCCCAGATCAGCGGCTTCACGCACGGGCCGCCGTCGCGCTGCTCGCAGCCGACGACGACGTTCTTGCGGTAGCGGTCGAGGGTGGCCTCCGGCAGCGACGGGTTGGTGTAGGGGTTGAAGCCCCAGACGTCCGGCTCGTAGACCTGCGGGCCGGTGAAGCCCTTGTACTCGCCCTGGGTGATCTTCAGCGCGTAGTCGGGCGTGTCGTGGAAGGTCGTCGCCGTCAGCTTGTCGGGCGCGCTCGCCTTCACCACCTGGTGCAGGTCGTTGATCAGCTTCCAGAACATCGAGGTCTGGACCTTCGCGGTGTTGCCGATCTCGTTGCCGACGACGAAGCCCATGACGGCCGGGTGATCGCCGTACTTCTTGGCGAGCCACTTGGCGGTGTGGAGGTAGAACTGGCGGTAGTCGGCGAGGTCCTTGTTCGGGACGTTGGTGTCGACCGCCTCCTTCGGCAACGAGATGCCGATCCAGACGTAGATCGGGTCGACGCCGCCGTTCCACATCATGTCCAGAAAGTCCATGTGGGTCGGGTGCTTGAAGGTGTAGCTGCCGACGGCGCAGAACTGCGTGTCCTTCTCGGCCGCCACGTCGGCGTCCCAGTTCATCTTGTCCCAGAACTCGGCGGTGCCGATGTTCGCGGTCGGCTGGTCGGGGCTTTGGGCGAAGCCCGGCTCCCACTTCCACATGCCGTAGTTGCGCACCACGTTGACGCCCATCGCCCGCATCAGCGGCGCGTCGCGCTTCCACAGCGGCCGCCAGGTGTCGTTGGTGTTGGTGTAGAAGAAGTCGTTGAACGGGCTCCATTGCGCCGCGCCGCCGATCTGCGTCGGCTCGTAGTTCATACCCTCGAGGAAGAACTGGCGCTTGTCGCCGTCGTTGCGCTTCAGCAGGATCTCGACGCCCTGGGTCGACCACTTGGTGTGGTCGCCCTTGTAGGGATTGGCCGGGTCGGGCGCGAACGTGCCGTCGGCGCGCGGCTCGAGCGGCGCATTGTCGACCTTCGGCTCGCAGGTGACCCAGTCGGGCTGCCCGGCCTCGGCCGCCGGGGCGGCGAGCGCGAGCGCGCACAGGAGCCCGGTGGACAGCGCCGCGGCCAACGTGCGCGGCGGCACCCGCCGGCGGGCGCGGCCCGCGGCGGCGGTTTCAACGACGTGAACTTGAAGCGGCACGAAAATCCTCCCCCGCATGACACCACAACCGGCGCCGGCGGCGCGCGGTCGGCGGCCGCCCGGACGATGGGCCGGGCGGCGAACGGCCGGCGAACGGCCGCGGCCAGCTACTCCGCTCCCCGCCCCGCCTGTCAAGCCGCGGCCGGGCGCCGTGACCGAAAATTCACAGTTCGGGGCGCCGGAAACATCCCGCGAGGCCCCGCGCCGCGGCCGACCTCGCACGGCGGCCGCGCCGGCCCCTCTTCCGCGACCACGGCGCCGATATGCTAGGGTCGGCGCCGACCACCCGGGCCGGAGGCGCGTCGCCGAGCGCCGGACCGAGGAGCCTGTTTGGGACTTCGATGTTGGATCGCAACCCGGTCCGCCTGGCGCTGCTGCACATGCTTCCCGGCGTCGCGGAAGAGCGATCCGTCGCGCTCGTGCCGCTGCTCGCCCGCGCGGGGCTCGCCGCCGACGAGCGGTTCGCCGGCGACGACGTCGTTCCCCGCGCCCAGCTCTGCGCCCTCCTGCGCCACTTCGCGCAGCGCAGCGGCGACCCCGCCGTCGGCCTCGACCTCGCCGCGGCGGCCGATCCGGCCCGGCTCGGCATGGCCGGGCGGGCGCTGTTCTCCGGGCGCACGCTGCGCGAATGCCTCGCCGCGCTCGCGCGGCAGATGTCGGACCTGCAGGGCGGCGTCGCGCTCCGGCTGGAGGAGAGGGACGGCGCCGCCGCGTGGCGCCACGCCTTCTCGGACAGCGATCCCGAGCACGCACGGGTGCTCAACGAGGGCGTCGCCGCCTTCATGCTCCGCGCCCTCACGGCGATCGCCGGGGCGGAGCCCGCGCAGTTCGACGTGCGCCTGCCGCACCGGCCGCAGGCGCCGGTCGCCGTCTACGAGGACAAGCTCGCCGCGCGCGTGCGCTTCGGCGCCGGCGGCGGCATCGCCCTTTCCTTCGACGCGGCGTTGCTCGACCGGCCGAACCGCCTGCTCGGCGCCGCGCCGCCGTTCGGCGACATCCTGCGGCTCGCCGCGTCCGGGCCGGCCGAGGCGCTGTGGCGCGACGACGACGCGCTCCTCGCGGTGATCCACCGCCTGTTCGCCAGCGCCGCCCTCAGCGGCTCCCTGTCGCTCGTCGACACGGCCCGCAGCCTCGGCGTCGCGCCGCGCACGCTGCAGCGGCGCCTCGCCGGCCTCGCCACCACCTTCGAGGTCGAGGTGGACGCCTGGCGGCACGCCCAGGCCCTGCTGCACCTCGCCGACGGCACGCTGCCCGTCGGCTCGGTCGCCCGCACCCTCGGCTACGGCCACCCGGCGCACTTCATCCGCGCCTTCCGGCGCTGGGAAGGCCGCACGCCGCTCGCCTTCCGCCGGGCAGTGGTGGCGCGAAATGGCAATTGAGGGCCCCCGGCCCCGCTCGCTAAAGCACGAAGCGGCGGCCGCGCCCCCGGTGCCCGATCGGCGCCGGGCGCGACCGCCCGCCCGCGAGCCGATGAGGACTGCCGTGACCGATCCGACCGACGCCGCCGCGGACGCGGCTTCCCCGAGCCGGCGCGACGTGCTCGCCGGCGGGGCCGGCTTCCTGGCCGCCGTCGCCGGGCTCTCCCTGCTCGCCCCCGGCGCCCGCGCCGCCGACGCACCGCGCCCGCACATCCTCTACATCCTGGCCGACGACCTCGGCTTCGCCGACGTCGGCTTCCACGGCTCGGACATCCGCACGCCCAACCTCGACCGCCTCGCCGCCGAGGGCGCGGAGCTCGCGCAGTTCTACACGCAGCCGCTGTGCACCCCGACGCGCGCCGCGCTGATGACGGGGCGCTATCCGCTGCGCTACGGGCTGCAGGTGGGCGTCATCCCCTCCGGCGCCGGCTACGGCCTCGACACCGACGAGTTCCTGCTGCCGCAGGCGCTGAACGCGGTCGGCTACCGCACCGCCCTCGTCGGCAAGTGGCACCTCGGCCACGCGGACCAGAAGTACTGGCCGCGCCAGCGCGGCTTCGACAGCTTCTACGGCCCCCTGGTCGGCGAGATCGACCACTTCAAGCACGAGGCGCACGGCGTCACCGACTGGTACCGCGACAACGATCTGGTGCGGGAGGAGGGCTATGACACCGACCTGTTCGGCGCCGAGGCCGTCCGGCTCGTCGGCGCGCACGACCCGAAGACGCCGCTCTTCCTCTACCTCGCCTTCACCGCGCCGCACACGCCGTTCCAGGCGCCGCAGTCCTATCTCGACCTCTACCCCGACATCGCCGACCCCTCGCGCCGCGCCTATGCGGCGATGATCACCGCCATGGACACCGCGATCGGCAAGGTCGTCGACGCGCTCGAGGCGCGCGGCATGCGCCGCGACACGCTGATCGTCTTCCACTCCGACAACGGCGGCACGCGCAACAAGATGTTCGTCGGCGAGGGTGCGGTGGCGGGCGACCTGCCGGCCAGCAACGCGCCGCTCCGCGACGGCAAGGGCTCGCTCTACGAGGGCGGCACCCGCGTCGTCGCCCTCGCCAACTGGCCCGGGCGGATCGCGCCCGGCCAGGCCGACGGCGTGATGCACGTGGTCGACATGCTGCCGACGCTGGCGCGGCTCGCCGGCGCCGACCTCGCCCGCTCGAAGCCGCTCGACGGGCAGGACGCGTGGCCCGCCCTCGCCGCCGGCCGGGCCGGCCGCGGCGAGGTGGTCTACAACGTCGACCCGACCCAGGGCGCGGTGCGCGACGGCCGCTGGAAGCTCGTCTGGCACGCCGTGCTGCCGCCGAAGGTGGAACTCTTCGACCTCGCCGCCGACCCCGCGGAGACCGCCGACCTCGCGGCGCGGCATCCGGACAAGGTGGCGGCGCTGCAGGGCATGGTGATCGCCCTCGCCCGCACGATGGCGCCGCCGCTGTTCTACTCAGCGGCGCTGAAGGCGACGCTCTCCGCCCCGCTTGCGACGCCCGGCGCGGCGCTCTACGAAATGGGCCTGGGGGACGACTGATGGCGATGCGGGCTCCACTCGCGGCGCGCCTGCGCGCCCTCGGCGGCGCGGCGCTCGCCGCCCTCCTCCTCGCCGCCACCCTCCTCGCCGTCCCCCCCGCGACCGCGGCCGACACGGCCCCCGCGCCGGCGGCCGAGCCCGCGCCGGCCGACCCCGCCGCCGCCCCGGCGCCCGATCCGGACGCGCCGGTGTTCTTCGGCACCGTCTACGTCTGGGGCAGCGCGCTCGACGGCACCGCCTCCACCCTGCCGCCGCTGCCGGCGGTCGGCGTCGACCTGTCGTTCGGCGACGTGCTGGAGAACCTCAACGGCGCGCTGATGGGCGCCGCCGAGATGCGCCTCGGGCGCTGGAGCGTGATCGGCGACGTGATGTTCACCCAGGTCACGCCGAGCGGCACGCTGCCCGGCCGCCTCGGGGCGACCGTCGAGGTGCGCTCGCGCAGCCTGATGGTCGAGGGCGACGTGCTCTACCGGCTGTACCAGTCGACCCCGGTCGACTTCGACGCCGGCGCCGGCCTGCGCTTCTGGAACCTCGACAACCGGCTGACCATCCGCGGCGGCCGGCGGCCCGGCGGGCTCGACTACAGCGTCTCCGAGCGCTGGATCGACCCGGTGCTGGCGGGGCGGGTGACCGCCCGGCTCGGCGGGCCGTGGAGCGCCACGGCGGTCGGCGACATCGGCGGCTTCAGCGTCGGCTCGCGCCTCACCTGGCAGGCGATCGGCACCGTCAACTACCAGTGGAACGACAACCTCGCCCTGCGGGCCGGCTACCGCGCCCTCTCGGTCGACTACCAGAACGGCGACTTCCTCTACGACGTCGTGATGCACGGCCCGATCGTCGGCCTCACCTACCGGTTCTGAGAGCCTGTTTGAGAATTGCTCCCGCCGGCCGGCGGAGACCGTCGCCGTCCGCGTCTCGGGCGCGGCCGCCGCGCGGCCCGCAGCGGGCTTGATTTCCGCGCCCGTTCGACTCACTCTCCCGGCTGTTCTCAGGGCGGGGTGCAAGTCCCCACCGGCGGTATCGGGCGGTGCCCGGAGCCCGCGAGCGCTTTCAGGCCCGCCGTTTTCGGGCCGGCCTGGAAGGTCAGCAGATCCGGTGCGAGGCCGGAGCCGACGGTATAGTCCGGATGGAAGAGAGCACGCAGGACGCCCCTGCCCGGAGCCATGGCCCGGCGCAGGCGCCGGCTGCTGTTCGCCCAAGGGAAGGTTCGCCGCGCCCGCGCGGTGTCGAGGCCGCTTCGCCGGGCGCGAGGCGGCCGACCCTTGAAAGGCTCGAGATGACCATCGCCTCCAGACTTGACCCCGACCAGATCGGACTTGACCCCGACCGGATCGCCGTCGTCCGCGCCCGCTGGCACGCCGGCATCGTCGACCGCTGCGTCGATTCCTTCGTCGCCGAATGGCGGGCGCAGGGCGGCACGGCGGACGAGATCGACATCCACGACGTTCCCGGCGCGCTCGAAATCCCGCTGCACGCCCAGACGCTCGCCCGGACCGGCCGATACCGCGCCATCCTCGGCTGCGCGCTGGTGGTGGACGGCGGCATCTACCGCCACGACTTCGTCGCCGCCACCGTGCTCGACGGCATCATGCGGGTGCAGCTCGACACCGGCGTGCCGGTGCTGTCGGCGGTGCTGACGCCGCACCATTTCCAGGAGAGCGCGCCGCACGTCGCCTTCTTCGAGGGCCACTTCGTCCTCAAGGGCAAGGAAGCCGCCGCCGCCTGCAAAGCCCTCCTCGCCGCCCGCGCCGCGGTGGTGGCCTCCGCGCGCTGATGGAGCCCGGCGGGCCGGGGCCCGACCGGCTCCGGGGGCGGGGGCGGGGGACGGCAGGGCACGGATCGCCGGACAGGTCGAGGCGCGGCCGAGGCACGGCCCGTCCCCCCTCGCCCCGCTCTCGCGGGGAGAGGGCAGCCTTCGCGTCAGCGAAGGCGGGTCCACGGCGAGACGGCGCGGGATACTGAGGGCGATGCGCGGGAGCGTTGGCGGCAGGGGCGGTAGGGGGTGGCGGAGGCGAAGGGGACGCCGGGTGAGGGGCCCGCGGCGAGACGGCGATCCCAATGAAACGCAGGACACGACGTCCCATTCCGGCCGCTCACCAGGATTCGCGACCCCCACTGAAGTCTGTTGCTCCCGACGTTCGCATCTTCTCGGTCGCGGAAGCACCAAAAATCGACCTCCCTACCCCCTGAAATGCCTATCGAAAATACTTATGGCCATTCTATTGTACTGGCTAGAATGAAAAGATTGAAAGTCAAACCCGTCAATTCCTCTCAGCTTTTTACTTAAAAAATCAAAACTTATTGGCAAACCTGCGTCGATGATATATCTCATGGTAATCAAAAAGCTATTAACATATGTGACCGTCAGAATTCGGTCCTTCACTTGAGGATCGGTTACCCATCGATCCGTGGGGACATTCGCCTTAATTGCATTCAAAAAAATCTCGATCTGTGACGCACAAAACTTAATGTAGTCATTAAGTGCGTCCTGCGCATTTCCAGATAGAATTCCATCCTTATTGGCGTGCGAAAATATCTTAAATAGCGAGTCACTTCCACTAAGCTTAATAAGAGGGCCCAGCCCATAACTGACAATGGATGTTGTCTTCAGCTTTCCTTTGTCGAAGAAATACGCCTCCACGTGTCCTCTCAGTGGACTTTCTTCAGCTAACCGGCTCATAACCTGCTTCCCAATTGCAGTTGGGCTAAACGGCTTCAGTATCACTTCAATTTCTTGCTTAAGGCCAGGCGATGCATTTGTTTGATTTGAATTGATCGCGAGAAACAGGCCAGCCTCAAATCTCTCGGCCGCCTCCTTCGAGGTTCCGTACGGGTAAATTATCCCCGTTACAAGCAGATTCTGTTCTCGCCGAAGCTTGGCGATCTGCAAGTCGTCTTCCCGGGACTCATAGTACGAAAAAAGACGGTGCTGCCCATCGATTAAACCAACTGAATTCGATCTCAGTGGCAACGATATGATTACTGGCGACGTCTCCTCTAACTCCGCAATTTCAACCGTCTTCCCATTATCATCTACCGGGTGCACGTCCGAAGGCAGCGTAGCAATAATATTATTTACAAACACTTGTCCGTCCGCCTTCAGCTTGCGCCGGATCATCTCGATCTTCGAGGGCAGGAGCATTCGTTGATAGGCCTGAAACGACCCTCTCCACCCATCTCTACGTAAGACATACGCCCGATCCAATAGTGCGGCAGCATCAGCATAGAACGAAACGACCTTGAATCCCGAGGGAAACCCGGACGCAGAGTCGGGTAAGATCGATCCGGCGTACTTATTGTCCGTTGGCGCACTGGAGAACACGCCTTTGTGCGAGACCTTCGACGGGTCAACCTTACAGAATGTCAGCAACTCGGAAAGTGACGACATTTTTATGGCGCCGCATATCGTTTCAAAGTACTTCAGCATTGGAAAATCCAGGTAAACTGGCTCGTCAACAGTTACCTTTACCCCGCTATCGAAATCATACCTAGAGCAATAAATAATGCGCAAAATTAGCTTAGATGGATGATAATTTGTCGAAAGGCGATGGTCGAAGGCCTGACTTTTCTCCCTTAAATACTTCAAGAATCCTGATGTATCATTGGTGACCTTGGAGAAAAGTATCTTCTTGTTCTTAAGATGACCCGAAACTGACGACGACTGCGAAGTTGTGTACTCAATTAGGAATATTACATTCTGATAGACAAAGGCATCGTCAAATTCGCCATCCTGATCACCAAATCGAATTTTGAGCTCAGCTAACTCAGCAGCTCGATCAAAACCCGCATTCCGGAACATTGCTCGAACTGTTCGGATATGATCAGATTTTATCTTTCGGGCCCTGCGCTGCTCTGGTGTAAGCTTTCCTCTTGCCACCACTCCCTCCTCATTCAGCAGCCCATTCCGCAGGAACAGTGGCGACTTTCTCTCCAGAGCGCGGCCTTCGAACTGGCACACCTAGGGGTCTGGTGACGACTGCGCCCGCTTCGAGATCCTCTAGTCGCCGACGCGCCACATCGATGTATCTCTTACTCTTATCAATTCCTACGCCGACGCGATTGTGTTTCGCCGCGGCGATGACCGTCGTCCCAGATCCCACAAATGGATCCAAGACGACATCACTCGGCTTGGTCAGTGCCAATATGCACCTCTCCGCAAGCTCGCTAGGAAATGAGCATGGATGGATTGTCTTTTCGGGATGGCCAGCCTTAACGTTTGGAAGATCCCAGATCGGATCCGAGACAAAGACTTCCCGGGCATCAAAAGTCCAAAAGTCGCTCGGATTTTTCCCCTTGGGATTACCGCTTGGCTTGCCCGCTTTTGCGCCCTTACCTGAAGAATGCCGTTTTCCGGGGTAAATCTGCGGAACCAGCACAGGCTCAAGGTTAAAATAATAATCATCCGACTTTGAAAACCAAAGAACCGTCTCGTACCGACCAGAAAATCGCCTCACAGCGTGAAGTCCAAAATTGAAATGCCAAATTATTCTATTTCTAAGCTTAAATCCCCGATCCATGATCATTTTATAAAAATAGTAGTCGAGAGGAAAAACTTGCCCGTTCTTCACAAAATTTCCAACTTGCCAGCAAATATGGCCGTCTGATTTTACTTTATTGCATATTTTCTCGACGATTGGATCGAGCCAAAGTAAATACTCATCGAGGCTCATACGATTCTCTCGTTCATACTCCTTTCCAACATTGTAGGGCGGAGACGTGACGACTAGACCGCAAGACGAATCCGGCACTTCGTCCAAGGCAGCGATTGCGTCGCCTTCGATGAGCCGGTGTGATGCCAAAGAGAGGCCGGATTGTTGCGGTCTTGCCAATGCCATCGATCAAAGCCTCCGAATCGGCATAGCTTACGCAACCCCTGGTTCCTCCGCCAGCGGCCGTCATTCTGGTCCCGGAGCTGATCCCTCGTCAGTTGTCGGCAACAGCCCCCAACCCTGCAACGTCCTGCGCGCGGTTCGGCGCCTTCACGCCCTTTCCCGCCTCCGCGACGATCTTCGCCTCCGCGTTCCGGCGCGGTGAATCGACGAGGAGGAGGCCGGGGCTGCTAGGTGGCGGCTCCGGGAAGGCCGTCGCCGATCACCATGGTGCGGCGGCAGCCGCGCAGGGCGAGGGTACCGCCCGCCGCGCCGTCGGGGTGAAGTTCCTGGGCCGCCATGCAGCCGACGAGCGACTGTTGTCCATCGGTGGTGGCCCCCCCCTCACCCCCTTCTCGCCGCCTCGATCCTGGCGACGTCGATCTTCCCCATCTCCATCATCGCCGCGAAGGCGCGCCGGGCTTCTTCGCCGCCGGCGGCCATCGCTTCCATCAGGGTGCGCGGGGTGATCTGCCAGGAGACGCCCCAGCGGTCCTTGCACCAGCCGCAGGCGCTCTCGGTGCCGCCGTTGCCGACGATGGCGGCCCAGTAGCGGTCGGTCTCGGCCTGGTCCTCGGTCGAGATCTGGAACGAGAAGGCCTCGCTCTGCTTGAACATCGGCCCGCCGTTGAGGCCGAGGCAGGGGATGCCGGCGACGGTGAACGCCACCATCAGCACGTCGCCCGCCTTGCCCGAGGGGTAGTCGGCGGGCGCCAGGAAGACGCCCGTCACCCGGCTGTCGGGAAAGGTCTCGGCATAGAAGCGGGCCGCCGCCTCGGCGTCCTTGTCGAACCACAGGCAGACGGCGTTCTTCGGCATGGCGTTGGTGATGGTCTCGGCGCTCGTCATCGCGCGTCCTCGCTCTGAAGGTGGGGGGTCTCCGGGTGCAGGTCCTTGGGCGTGGGTCCTTGGTCGTGGGTCTTCGGTCGCGGGTCTTGAAGGCCTCGCGGGCCCCAGCGCGCGGGCACAGCGCCGCCGCCGGGTGAGGGGGCCGCGGCGAGACGGTGCGTCTTACCGGCTCCGACCGAGGCGTCCGTCGTGGGGCGCCCCTCATCCGGCGCCTGCGGCGCCACCTTCTCCCCGCAAGCGAAGTCGGCTGTCGCCGACTTCGCCACTCGATAGCGGCCAACTCGCCAACAGGCGAGTTGGCGGGGCGAACGGAAGAATGGCGGCGCCGGCATCCCCTCCGCCCGGCGGACGGCGACACCTTCGCCCCCCCGCCCGGCTACTCGGCGATCTCGGGCTCGACGAGGCGGGCGAGGTTCTCGAGCGATTGCTGCCAGCCGAGGTAGCAGGCCTCGGGGGGAATGGCGTCAGGCACGCCGGCCTGCTCGATCTCGATCTCGGTGCCGACCGAGACCTTGGTCAGCTTCACCGTCACCTGCATCTCGCCGGCCGGGCCGGGGGCGTCGAAGGTGTCGGTGTAGATGAGCCGCTCGCCCGGCACGAGCTCGCGGTACTCGCCGCCGAAGGCGTGGCTGGCCCCCGTCGTGAAGTTGCGGAACGACATCCGGTGCGTGCCGCCCACCTTCGCCTCGAGGTGGTGCACGGTGCAGGTGAAGCCGTTCGGCGGCAGCCACTTGGCGAGCGCGTCGGCCTCGGTGAAGGCGCGGTAGAGCTTCTGCGGGCTCGCCGCCAGAACGCGGTGCAGACGTATCGTGCCGGGCATGGCGCTTCTCCTCGTTGCCGGTCCGTGCCGCCGGGCGCGTCGCGGCCGGACCGGACATCCAGCCGATCGACGATCGCTCGGGACTATGGCTCAAGGACGGACGAGGGCCGGCCGGGCCGACACGGCAGCCAGCGGTTTTTTCCGGCGCGCCGGCGCGAGGCCTACGCCGCGTTCTCGCGGGCGAAGAAGATCGTCGCCTTGACGCCCTTGCCGGGCTCGGAGGCGAAGTCGACCGTCGCCTTGGCGTTCTGCCGCAGCGACTGGACGATGAGGGCGCTGAGCTTGCCCGGGGCGGGCCAGACGGCGCCTTCGGGCAGGCCGACGCCGTCGTCGGCCACCGTGACGCGGCAGCCGGCCTCGTCGACGAGGCCGCGCAGGGTGATGGTGCCGCCGTCGCGGCCGGCGAAGGCGTGCTTCAGGGTGTTGGTCAAAAGCTCGTTGACGACGAGGCCGGTCGGCATCGCGACGTTGACCGAGACCGGCCAGGTGTCGACCTTGAGGTCGAGGCGGATGCCCTCGACCGCGTGCGCGCCGATCACGGCGGTGGCGATCTGGGTGAGGTAGACGCCGAGGTCGACCGTGCCGCCCGCCGCGCCGTCGAGGGCGCGGTAGAGGATCGCGAGCGCCTCGATGCGGCCGGCGAGGCGGTCGAAGCGCGCCCCGGTGGCGCCGTCGGGCAGGTTGCGCGCCTCGAGGCGGATGAGCGCGGTGATCATCTGCAGGTTGTTCTTGACGCGGTGCTGCAGCTCGCGGAGCTGCACGTCCTTCTCCGAGGCGGTGCGCGCCAGCGCCTCCACCGCGGCGGCGTCGCGGCGCACCTCGGAGAGCGCGACGAGGCGGAACAGCGGCGTGCCGTCGTCGTTCTCGATGACGTTCGACCAGGCGTCGACCGGCGGCGCGGCGGGGTCGGCGTCGGCGGCGTCGGCCGGGGCGTCGGAATCGGCGGCGGGGGCGGCGGGATCGGCGGGGGCCGCGCGCTGGCCGGCGGCCGGCGGCAGGACGAAGGTGCCGAGGAAGTCGTCGCCGGCCTCGATCGCCTCGGCGAGGCGGCGGTCGCCGTCGAGGGCGCGGGCGCCGGCGGGCAGCACGTCCCACGAGGCGCCGTCGACGGCGGCGACCGCGAGGCCGGTCAGGCGCTCGAACTCGGCGTTGGCGTAGACGATGCGCTCCGGCCGGCCGAGCACGGCCACCGCCACCGCGAACGGCACGTGGTCGAGGAACTGCCGGAAGCGGTCGCTCTCGAGCGCGTCCGCGAGGTTCGCGGTCTCGAGCAGCCGCTCGACGTGCCCGGCGCCGTCGTCATCCGAGGCCATGCGACCACCTTCGCCAAAAATTCCGCCGGACGCCGGAATCCGCCGGGCCGTTCGCCGGGGCGGCCCCGTCCGGCAGGGCCGGACCGGCCGCGGCAGAGTTGGGCATCCGCCCCCCGGTTTCAAGGGGCGGCGCCGAATCGGACGGGGCGGCGGCGGCGGAAGGGCTGGCGCTAGTTGCCGCCGTCGATCAGCCGGCGGGCGATCACCTGCGCCTGGATCTCGGCGGCGCCCTCGAAGATGTTGAGGATGCGGGCGTCGCACAGCACCCGGCTCACCGGATATTCGAGGGCGAATCCGTTGCCGCCGTGGATCTGAAGCGCGTTGTCGGCGTTGGACCAGGCGACGCGGGCGGCGAGCAGCTTCGCCATGCCGGCCTCGAGGTCGCAGCGCCGGCCGGAATCCTTCCGCCGGGCGGAGAAGTAGGCGAGCTGGCGGGCGACCATCACCTCGACCGCCATCATGGCGAGCTTGTCGGCGACGCGGGGAAAATGAACGAGGCTCTTGCCGAACTGCACCCGGTCCTCGGCATAGGCGAGGCCGAGCTCGAAGGCCGACTGGGCGACGCCGACGGCGCGCGCGGCGGTCTGGATGCGGGCGGATTCGAAGGTCTGCATCAGCTGCTTGAAGCCCTGCCCCTCGACGCCGCCGAGCAGGTTGCCGGCCGCCACCGCGAAGCCGTCGAAGCCGATCTCGAACTCCTTCATGCCGCGGTAGCCGAGCACCTCGATCTCGCCGCCGGTCATGCCCTCGGCCGGGAACGGCGTCGCGTCGTCGCCGCGCGGCTTCTCGGCGAGCAGCATCGACAGGCCCTTGTAGCCGGGCTCGGCCGGGTCGGTGCGCACGAGGAGGGTCATCAGGTCGGCGCGGACGGGGTGGGTGATCCAGGTCTTGTTGCCGTAGACCTTGTAGACGTCGCCCTCGCGCACCGCGCGGGTCTTGAGCGAGGCGAGGTCGGAGCCGGTGTTCGGCTCGGTGAAGACGGCGGTCGGCAAAATCTCGCCGGCGGCGATCTTCGGCAGGAAGTGCGCCTTCTGCGCCTCGGTGCCGCCGCCGAGGATCAATTCGGCGGCGATCTCCGAGCGGGTGCCGAGCGAGCCGACGCCGATATAGGCGCGCGACAGCTCCTCGGAGACGACGCACATCGATTCCTTGCCGAGGCCGAGGCC
>Ga0255338_1000604_pt1 | contig 101047 bp, 101 predicted proteins | sample MeOH1_35cm_T4_19_FD_203715 | JGI IMG/M metagenome (GOLD analysis project Ga0255338, IMG submission 203715) | Sandy soil microbial communities from University of British Columbia, Vancouver, Canada - MeOH1_35cm_T4_195 | ecosystem: Engineered > Artificial ecosystem > Sand microcosm >...
AGCGGAACCGCCGCGGTGCTTCAACCAGATAAAGCCCCCGGCCCGTCTGTGCCGGCCGGTCGCGCGAGGTGCTGCCCGAGTTCCCTCTGTTTGGCCGAGGCGCGTTATTGACCTGCACGCTGGAGTGGACTTGCCCGCGGCGGTTGCACCGGCCTGAATCCACGCATGCCCGGTCCACGTTTCCGCGTCGTTTCGCCGCCGACCAGCAAGCCGTTGCTGTTGTGGGATGGCGATTGCGGCTTCTGCCGGCTCTGGGCGGAACGCTGGGAGGAAGCCTATGGCGAACGCGTGGATCTCGCCCCGGCGCAGACGCAGGCGGCCCGCTTTCCCGAAATCCCGGCATCCGCCTACGACGCCGGCATCCAACTCGTCGAGACCGATGGCGCGGTTTACTCGGGCATCGCCGCGGCCTTGCGCACCCGCTGGCACGGTCGCGGCGGGCGCGGCGATTGGCTGCTCCGGGCCTACGAGAAAACCCCCGGCCTGGCTCCGACGCTGGAAGCCGGCTACGCCGTGGTCGCCCGGCACCGGCCGTTCATTTCACGCCTGACGCGGTGGTTTTGCGGCCCCGATCTGCGCCGGCCGAAATTCTCGATCGGGGCCGGTGTGTTTCTCCGTCTGCTGGCCGTCATCTACTTCGTCGCCTTCGCTTCGTTCTGGTGGCAGCTTGAGGGCTTGATCGGCCCCGGCGGCATTCTGCCAGCCAAGGATTGGTTGGAGGCATTGGCCCGGCACTCCGCCGCCAGCTGGTGGCAGCTGCCTGGATTGTGTTGGATCTTCGGCGCGGGGAAATTCCTGCATGTCCTCTGCGGTGGAGGCCTGCTGCTCTCCGTCCTGGCCTTTCTCCGCCGTGCGCAGGCGCCCTGCCTGCTGCTGCTGTGGCTGTTCTACCTGTCGCTGTGCAACGTCGGGCAGGTTTTTCTCGGCTACCAGTGGGACAACCTCCTGATCGAGACCGGGCTTCTCGCGATGTTGCTCGCCCCATGGCGGCTGCGTCCCGCCGCGCGGCCGGAACCGCCGGCGGGCGCCCGCCGGCTCCTGGGCTGGCTCCTCTTCCGCCTGATGTTCATGTCGGCCTGGGTCAAGCTCGCCAGCGGCGACAAAACCTGGAGCGACCTGACGGCCCTCACCTACCATTACCAGACCCAGCCGCTTCCGACCGCGTTGGCCTGGTATGCACACCACCTGCCGGCCTGGTTCCACGTCGCCTCGTGCGCGGTGATGTTCGCCGTCGAGTTCGCCGCTCCCTTCCTGCTCTTCGGTCCCCGGCGCTTGCGGCTCGCCGCCGTGGCGTGCCTGATCGCGTTGCAACTCGGCATCATGCTGACCGGCAACTACACGTTCTTCAACCTGCTCACCATCGCCCTGTGCCTGCTCTGGATCGATGACCGGTGGTGGACGCGCGTCTTTCGCCTCGCTCCCGTGCCGCCGGCCGGAAGCGCCGCGAACCCGCCCTGGCTGCGTCGCGGACGGCAGGCCGCGATCGCCATTCTTCTCGGCGCTTCCTTCGTGGTCACGCTTCCGGCCCTGCTGCGCCACCAGGCGTGGCCCGGATGGTTCGCCTCCCTCTACCGGCTCAACGCCGCCACCCGGAGCGTGAACAGTTACGGACTCTTCGCGGTGATGACCACCAAGCGGCCGGAAATCGTCATCGAGGGCAGCCAGGACGGCCGCACCTGGGAGGCCTACGAATTCAAATGGAAACCCGGCGACCCGCGGCGCCGGCCCGGCTTCGCCGCCCCGCACCAGCCGCGCCTCGACTGGCAGCTCTGGTTCGCCGCCCTCGCCTACCCGCGCTACGATTCATGGGTCTCGCCCTTCCTGCAGAAACTGGCGAAAAACGATCCCGCCGTCACCCGACTGCTGGATAAAAATCCGTTTGCGACCGAACCGCCGCGCCACCTGCGCGCGGTGCTCTACGAATACGAATTCACGACGCCCGCCGAACGCGCCCGCACCGGCGACTGGTGGAAGCGCTCCGACCCCGCTTATTATTTGCCACCCACGCGCCTGCGGTGAAGCTCTCCGCATGCCTCCCCGTGAAGATTTTCTCGGACAACTCGGCGCCAGCGTGCGCGACGGCAGCCTGGTCAGGCTGACGCTCGGAAAACCGCGCGGCGGCGACGCCACGCTGCGCAACCTCCTCGTCCGCCCGGTCGAGGTCCGTGGCGCGCCGCATCTCTCGCTGGTCTGGCGTCACGACCGGCAGGACATCACCAAGAATTATCCGTTGGAGGACGCTCTCACCGCGCTCGCCCCGCTCATCGGGACCGATTTTCACAGCGCTCATTTGTTCACGACCGCCCGCCTGGCCCAGCTCGAATACAACAAGAAGGGCGAGCCGCGCCTGACCTACGGCCCGGCCGCACAGGAAAAGCCGGACACCGCCCACGATCGCACGAAGCAGCGACTGCTCACGGAAGCGAGCCAACCCTGGCTGCAGGCACTCGGCGTCACGACTCCGACCGGCTCGGTTCGCGAGGGCATGGCCGACAAGCACCGCCAGCTCCACAAGTTCGTCGAAATCCTTAGCCACCTCGCCGCTTTGCCGGGCGACCGGCCCGGACAAACACCGGCCGGCCAGCAGGCCGGAACGGTGCTCCCTTCGCACCGGCCGATCGAGATCGCCGACATGGGCTGCGGCAAGGGTTACCTCACCTTCGCCACCTACGACTACTTCAACCTCGTCGCCGGCCGGCCCGCCCACGTTCGCGGCATCGAGGCCCGCCCCGAGCTCGTCCAGCTCTGCAACCGCTTCGCCCGCGAAACGGATCGCATCCACCTTAATTTCTTGCCCGGCACGATCGAGACCGCCGCTTTCACCACGCTCGATGTTCTCATCGCGCTGCACGCCTGCGACACCGCCACCGACGACGCCATCGCCAAGGGTGTGCAGGCCGGTGCCACGCTCATCGTCGTGGCACCCTGCTGCCAGAAGGAACTGCGCGCGCAGTTGCGGCCCGCACCGGTGCTGGCGCCGGCGCTGGCGCACGGCATCTTTGCCGAACGCCACGCCGAGTTCGCCACCGACGCGCTCCGCGCCCTCCTGCTCGAGTGGGCCGGCTACGACACCAAGGTCTTCGAGTTCATCTCCACCGAGCACACGGCCAAGAACGTCATGATCGCCGCCACCAAGAGGGCCGATCCCGCCCGCACCGAGGCCGCCGCGCTGAAGGTCCGCGAGCTCGCCGCCTTCTATGGCGTGAAGACCCAGGCCCTCGCCCGCCAGCTCTACTTCGACCTCGGCACATGAAACCCGGCGACAAGCAAATGTGTAACGTAATACGTTACACATATTCCGACGCATGAACTGGGAAACGCTCGACTGGGAGGCGCTCGACCGTCTCCGCGAAACCTTCCTGTCCGACGCCAAGACCGCCGGCCCCTACTGGCACACGATCACCGACCTCGAGTGCTACGATTTCACCTTCGGCGAACGCATCGGTTGGAAATGGGACGCCGTGCTGGGTGAACTCAAGCAGCGCGGCTGGTCGCCGCCGGCGGGCGCGACCGTCCTCGACTGGGGTTGCGGCAGCGGCGTGGCCGGCCGGCGCGTGCTGGACTGCTTCGGTTCGGCAAATTTCTCCCGCCTGCTGGCGCACGACCACTCGGCGCTGGCGATGGATTTCGCCGAGCACCACGGCCGGAGGCAATTTCCCTCGGTCGAGGTCGGCCGGCCCGACACCCGTTTTTTACGCTCTGCCGAACCGATCGGCGTCCTCGTTCTCAGCCATGTGCTGAACGAACTCGATGAAATCGCCCGCGCCGAGCTTACCGACCTGTGCGCCCGCGCCCAGACCATCCTTTGGGTCGAGCCCGGCACGCACGAGGTCAGCCGCGCGCTCGGCGCCTGGCGCGAGAGGCTCCGGGCGACGATGTCGGTCGTGGCCCCCTGCCCGCACCAGGCCGCCTGCGGGATTCTCTCCGCCGGCAACGAGCGCCACTGGTGTCATTTCTTCGCCGCCCCGCCGGTGGGAGTCCACGCGGACTCGGGCTGGGTGAAGTTCGGCCAGCGCGCCGGCATCGACCTGCGCTCGCTGCCCTATTGTTTCCTCGCGCTGGACAGAAAGCCTGTAGCGGCGGTCTGCGACCGCCGGGATGACGGCAACGGACTCGACGGCAATCACAGACCGCCGCTACAGCTCTCCCGCATCATCGGCGAACCCCGCCACTACAAGGGCTACGCGAAGATCTACAATTGCGACGCGACCGGCGTGAACGACCTGATGCTCCAAAAGCGCGACGCCCCGGAAATCTTCAAGGCCCTCAAGCATGCCGAAGGTCCGCAGCTTTATCGCTGGACCCATTCCAACGGCCGCATCACGCAGGTGGCATCGGTTCCGCTTGAGCCCGGACCGGCCTGAATCCCCTGCTCGCAGATTTTTGCTGCAACTCACTCCTGAAATGAGTGTTCATTAGTGGCCGTTAGCGGTTAAGAAATCCCCCTCTTCCATGATCAAACTCAGTCACGTCGAAAAAGTATATCCCCTGAAAGGCGGCGTCTTCTACGCCCTGCGCAACATCCACCTCGAAATCAAGGAGGGCGAGTTCGTCTCCATCATGGGACCGTCGGGCTCGGGCAAATCCACCCTGCTCCACATCCTCGGCCTGCACGACAGCGCCTGGGGCGGCGAATATTTCCTCCACGGCGAACCCGTCCACAAGCTCGACAAGAAGAAGCGCTTCGACCTCCAGAAAAAACACATCGGCTTCGTCTTCCAAAGCTACCACCTGCTCGACGACCTCACCGTCTACGAGAACCTGGAGATTCCGCTTTCCTACCGCGACATGCCCAAGAAGGAGCGCGAGTCGGTCGTGTGCGACGTGCTCGACCGTTTTGGCATCGTCGGGAAAAAGGATCTCTATCCGAGCCAGCTTTCGGGCGGCCAGCAGCAGCTCGTCGGCGTGGCCCGCGCGCTCATCGCCAAGCCCTCGCTCATCCTCGCCGACGAGCCGACCGGCAACCTCCATTCCGACCAGGGCCGCGAGATCATGCAGCTTTTCAAGAAACTTAACGGCGAAGGCACCACGATCATCCAGGTCACCCACTCGGAAGAGAACGCGACCTACGGTTCGCGCATCATCCGCCTCGCCGACGGCGTGCAGGTGGGCACGTAGCGGCAGGCGTTTGCCGTCAGGCCCACGCGGTCGCCAAAGACGGCTCAGCTCGTAGCGCAGGTCTCCCCCGGCGTTTCCGCGTGTGGCAGCCTACGGTGCTGCGGCAGTTGATCGAATGCATTCCCGCGTATCTGGTCACAAAGCTGGCCCGGAAGCACGGGGTCGATGAGCAGGCACGCACGTTCATCCCGTGGAGCCATGTGAACGACATGCGGCTGCTGTGCGCGGAGCTCAAGGCCGGTGAGATCGTGCTCTTCGACAAGGGCTACCATCAACTGGCTCACTTTGCCGAGCTGACCCAGCGGGGCGTGTTCTTTGTCACCCGGCCCAAGGAGGATCTGTTGGTGGGGTGGTGCGTCGACGCTCGCGTATGGGACAGCGCAGGGGAGTTTGACCTGTTTGGCGGGCCCCCGCCAGAGCTGGCTGCCTGGCCCCTTGAGTCATGGGACAGCAGCCGTGCGATCTTACCCTCAGCCCTCACCCAGTCTCTCCAAAATCATACCTCGGCCTCCGCCCATTTACCCGAGATCCTCCCTCGGAAAAACAACCCATAGCCCGCTCCCCTCCCACTCTATGGGACGGCTGTGGTCGAAGACCGGCCTTACTTCAATTCCACGATCACCTGGATCTCGACGGTCGAACCCTTGGGCAGACCGGCGGCGGCCACCGCGGCGCGGGCATGCTTGCCGGCGTCGCCGAAGACTTTCCCGAAGAGTTCCGAGGCTCCGTTGATGACGGCCGGGCTGTCGGCGAAGCCGCTGACAGCGTTCACGAAGCCCGTGACGAGCACGATCTGTTTCACGCTGTCGAGGCTGCCGGTGGCGGCCTTGATGTTGGCGAGCGTGTTGAGCGCGCAGATCTTGGCGGACTCATAGCCGGTCTGCACCGTCTGCTCCTTGCCGACCTGGCCGACATGCGTCATCTCGCCGTTGAAGGCGCTGATGGTGCCCGCGAGATACAGCAGGTTGCCCGTGCGCACATAGGGCACGTAGCTGCCGGCGACGGCCGGGGGATTGGGGAGCTTGAGACCGAGTTCGGTGAGTTTGGCTTCGTAGTTCATGGATATGGGTTTTCTGCAGGGGAACCCACTAATCGAAATGAAACAAGGCGTTTTTGGGCCCGCTAATTACGCGAATTGACGCGAATAGGATCCGGACCGTGCCTTCCATTGGCGTGTATTCGCGTGATTCGCGGGCAAAACCTGCCTTGGCCTTGATCAGTTCGCGGGAGCAAAATTACTTTGCTGTTTGGGAATGAATTCAAACGTCGCGACGTCGCTCACGGCGACCGGTTTGTCGAGCACGCCGACTTCCTGCAGCAAGTCGATCTGCTTTTGCAGGCGCGCGGCCGTCAGCTGGCCGGCTGCCTCGCCCTTCGCGGGATCGCCCGACACCAGTTTGTATTCGTTCATGGCCTTGATGCTGTAGGCCAAAAATTCCGCCGGGAGGTCGTTGCGCTTGGTGAGGATGAGCGCGTTGCCCGGCGCGGGATCGCCGGTCAGGTAGTCCACCCAGCCGCGGATGCTCGCCCGGACGAACTTGCCGACGATATCCGGATGCTTCGCCAGGAATTCCGTCCCGGTGAACATCACCCGGTAAGGTTCGTAAGTATCGCTCGCGATGAGCAGCGCCCCTACCTCCGCGCCGCGCTGTCGGGCAAAGTAAGGCTCGTTGGTCACGAAGCACTGCTGGACGAATTGCTTGTTGTTCATGAAGCGGGCGAGGTCGCCCACCAGCGGGATGAGGTTGAACTTCACGCCCTGCTTCTTCCGCAGCACTTCCAACCAGGTCGAGCCGGCGCCCGCCATGAGGGTCTTGCCCTCGAGGTCATGCAGACTCCGAAGCGGATTCTCCGCGTGGAAGAGAATGCCTTGCGGGTCGCGCTGCATCTCGGCACCGACCATCTTGATCGGCACCCCGCGCGCCACGGCCACGATGACATCGTCCCCATTGGTCATGCCTAAATCCGCTCGGCCCACGGCGACGGTCGTCATCACCTGCGCGTTCGGCCCGCCGGGCAGAATCTCGACGTCGAGACCCTCTGCGGCGTAAAAACCCTTGGCCACGGCCTGATAATAGCCACCGTGCTCCGGCTGCGGGAACCAATCGGTCTGGAAGCGAACCTTGACCAGCCCGCCCGGCGCGGTGACCGGTTCGGCCTTTTTGCCGCAGCCGGCGAAAAACAACAGCCCAGCCGACAGAAGCAGGACGATTGTAGGGCGGGCTTTATGTCCGACAGTCGGGGATGAACCCCGACCTACATGACTGGATTGTGCGTGGTTCATGATACGTGGTCAGTGATCGTTGCGTTCGAAGGAATCGTGCCATTTGTGGAGCACGGCCCAGTTGAGCCAGGAGACGGCGGCCACGAAGATGAAACCCAGCAGGCAGCTGGTCAACGCCGTGGCGAACAGCGCCGGGATCTTGATCTGCGTGTTGTAGCTGTAGACCAGGAAGCCCAGTCCGCCGCTCTTGCCCGACGAGTTGCCGACCATGTATTCGCCAAAAATCGCCCCGATCGGGGCGAGCGTCGCGGCGATGCGCAGGCCGGCGAGGTAGAGCGGCATGGCCGACGGCACCCGCAGCAGCAGCATCTCCTGCAGCCGGCTGGCGTTGCACATCCGGAAGAGCGCCACGTGGTTCATGTCGGTCGAGAGCAGCCCCTGCGTCATGTTGGCGACGATGGGAAAATAACTGATGAGCCAGGTGATCGTGATGATGCCCGGCATGCCGGGCCCGGCCCAGAGCATGATGATCGGCGTCAGCACGATCACCGGCGTCATCTGCAGCACGAGCAGCCACGGATACAGCGAGGCCCGCAGCGAGCGCGAGACCCCGAGCAGCAGCGACGTCACGAAGCCCAGCGCCGCCGCCAGCACGAATCCGCCCAGCGCCCCGATCGCGGTCTGCCCCGCGGCGGCCAGCAGGGTCGCCCGCTCGCTGAACGCCGCCCGGAAGATGTCCACCGGCGTGGGCAAGATCCAGCTCTGCAGCCCGCTCACCGCGCGAACGCCATACCAGACCGCGACGAAAAGCAGTCCGCTCACGACGGGCAGGCCCCAGAGGAGAATCGGCGGCAGCTTCTTCATGCGTGCACCTCCACCTCGTGCAGCCGCTGTGACACCTCGTTGACCTTCGCCTGGAAGTCCTGCCGCGCCCGCAGTTCCGGGTTTCGCGGATAAGGGAACTCGACCGCCACCTCGGCGTGGAATCGCCCGGGATTCGCCGCCATCACCACGATGCGGTTGGACAGAAATACTGCCTCGGCCACCGAATGCGTGACGAACATCGCGGTGAAAGGCGCCTGCACCCGCAGGGCCAGCAGTTCCTCGTTCAGTCGGTTGCGCGTCATCTCATCGAGCGCGCCGAACGGCTCGTCGAGCAACAACAGTTGCGGAGCGAGGGTCAGCGCCCGGGCGATGGACACGCGCATCTTCATCCCGCCGGAGAGTTGCCGCGGGTAGTAGTCGCTTGCCGCGCCCAGTCCGACGAGTTCCAGCATCTGCCGTGCCTTGGCCACGCGTTCTTCCGCCGGCACCCCACGCAGGCGCAGCGGCAGCTCGACGTTGTGCCGCGCCGTGAGCCAAGGCAGCAGCGTGGCATCCTGGAAAATGAAAGCCTGCCGGTCGCGCGCCTGCCGTGGCTTGACGCCGGCGACGGTCAGCCCACCCACCGTCCACGGGCTCAGCCCGGAGACCAGCTTGAGGATGGTGGACTTGCCGCAGCCGCTGGGGCCGATGAAAGTGATGAAATCCCCCGGTTGCACCTGCAGGTTGATGCCATCGAGCACAAGCGGACCGTCGCCATAGCGTTTTTGCAGCGAGGTAAATTTGACGATGGGCGCGACAGCCTCCATGAATGCGGACGAATGGACACAATCGCGCCCAAAACGCCAGCCACTTTGCCGTTCGCCGCCTGGCAGTCCATGCCCCCGGCGGACGCCGCGCGCGAAGTCCACCGGCGCATCGCCGCGCTGCCGGCGAATCTGCGCGCCGCAGCCCTCGCGTGGGTCAGGCCCGAGTCCGAATTGTCCGCTGCCTTGAATGTGGGAGGGGCTTTACGCCCCGACTCAGTCGTCGCGGATGCAAGTCAGTCGGGGCATAAAGCCCCTCCCACATTCGATCCACCGCTGCACGGGATCCCTTATCTCTTGAAGGATCTCTACGATCTGGCCGGCGTGCCCACCCGGGCCGGTTCCACCTTTCTCGACCAAGCCCGCGGCCGGCCGGTGCAAGACGGCGCCATCGTTGGCCGCCTGCGCGAACTCGGCGCCGCCTGCGCGGGCAAGACGCACCTCGTCGAATTCGCCGCCGGATTGTTTGGCGACAACGCACACTACGGCGATTGCCCGCACCCGCAATTTCCCGACCGCCTCTCCGGCGGTTCCAGCAGCGGCTCGGCCGCACTGGTCGCCGCAGGCGTCACGCCACTGGCCATCGGCAGCGACACAGGCGGTTCGGTGCGCCTGCCCGCGGCCTTTTGCGGGCTGTATGGTTTTCGCCTGACACCCGGCGATGACTTCATTCGTGACGCCATGCCACTGTCACCGACGATGGACACCGCCGGTTGGTTCACGGCCAACGCAGGCGACATGCTGACGACGTGGCAGGCGCTCGCAAGCAGCAGCCGTCGTGAGACGGCTGGGAAGGCCAGCGGTCTGATGACAGCTGCTCCACCCCGCGGTTGCTATCTCCCGGCTGCGACTTTCGGTTTTCCGTTCGATCCCGACACCGCCACCGCCTGTGACCGAGCCGCCGCCACTTTCACAACAGCAGCGGACCAAAACACCGCCTCCACTCTCCTCTCCTCTTGGCAGGACGCTATCGAGGCCTACACCGTCACCGCACTGCACGAGGCGAACCGGATCCATCGCGACTGGCTCGCGCCCTACCACGAGCATTACGAGCCCGGCATCTGGCAACGTTTCACCGACGGCGGCCACTACACCCGCGATCAGCTGGCCAAAGCCGCGGCGACCATCGCGAGCGTTCGTGTCACCTGGCGGCAATTCTTCGCGGACCACGATTTCCTCGTGCTGCCCTGCGCGCCCTTCCCCGCCCTGCGCAAGGCCGACTGCACCCCCGAGGCTCGGAAACAAATCCTGACCCTCACCACACCCGCCAGCCTCGGCGGCCTGCCGGTGCTGACGATTCCCGTGCCCCTGCCCTGCGGCCTTACCGCCGGCCTGCAGATCATCTTGCCCGCCGCCGACAGCCTGGTCGTGCCATGGGTGCTGAACGACTGTAGCGGCGGTCTATGACCGCCGTCCGGCGCTCACAGAGTGCCACTACAGGCCAAACAACCGCACCGCATTTCCGCCCAGCACGGCGTCATTCGCGCCCGTTTTCCTCGCTTCATTCAGCAATCCGACAAATCCCGGCGCCGCATCCGTCTTCGGATAAAGCACCAGCGGATAGTCCGACCCGAAGAGCACCCGCCCGACTGTCGCCTTCGTCCATACTTCGGGTCCGTAAAGCAATGGCGTGGCCGCCGTGTCGAACCAGACATTCGGCAGCGCCGCTGCTTCCGGCGCCCACGCCAACCCTCCGCCCCAATGGGCGAGGATGAAGTTCGTCGCCGGGAATTCCCGCGCCATCCACAGAAAGTCAGCCAGCGGCGTATCGACGCGGCCGGGATAAGGACGGCTCGCCGGATCGGTAACATGCAGATTGACCGGCATACCATATTCGCCCGCGCGCTTGAGCACGGCGCTGAATACTTGATCGTCGATGCCATAACCTTGTGAATGGGGCGACAATTCCCCGAAACCGACGAGGCCTGAATCCCGAGCCAGCCACATTTCACCCAACGTCAGCTCATGACCTGCACCGGGATGAATCGTGGCAAATGCAGACAACCGGTCGGGGTGAGCCCGCACACATTCGGCATAAAAGCGATTCTGCATCCGACATGTTTCAGGCCGCTCCCAATACCAGCCCAGCAGCACCGCTCGTGCCACACCGCTCTTGTCCATCGCCCGCAGCAATTCATTTATATTGGGGAAGGTTTGCACTCGTTGGCCATTCTTCCGCCGTCGCGTGCAAAGTTCCGCCCAATGTTTCTCCCCGCACGCCGCGGCCCACGCCGCCGGGTCACGGTTCACCTCCGGCGGGTAGAGATGCACATGACTGTCGATGATCGGCACGGTGCTGATTCTCACAGCGCGTGCCCTCCGGGCAAGCCGGGAACGTCGGTCACCGCGCTGGCGGCCACTTCCAGCCGCGCAACGCATAGTATTTTTCCCGCGGCTCGGCGGTCCAGCCGTGGATGCCGTTTCGTGGCAGCCACCAGGCGTGAATGACCGTCACCACCGCCAGCATCACCCCGAGAAACACGAAGAACCAGCCCCGGCCGGCCGACGCCGAAATCAACACCGCCAGCCCGCAGAAGACAAACGGCTTCACGATCCGCCGCCACTTGGGTGTGCCCTCCTCCCAGTGGCCCATGAGAATGTTGCCGACCGTGGTCAGTCCGAGGATGACAGCCACCTCGAACCAGTAGGGCGAGTTCATGAGACAGGCAGACGCCGCCGCCACAGGAGCAGACCGTGCTTCGGCGCGAATGCCAGGGTGATGACGAACAGCAGGGCCTGCACCAGGACGATGCACGCACCGGTCGAGGCGTTGAGGAAAAAGCTGATGTAGATGCCGCTCACGCTGGAAAACACGGCCGCCCCCGTGGCGATCCCCAACATCCGGCCGAACCGGTCGGTGAGCAGGTAGGCGATGGAACCCGGTGTCACGAGCATGGCGATCACCAGGATGATGCCCACCGCCTTCAGCGAGACGACGATCGTCACGGCCAGCAACGAGAGGAGCAGATAATAAAGCAGGTTGACCGGCAGCCCGATGGTGCGGGCCTGCCCCGGATCGAAACAGTAGAGCAACAGATCCCGCCGGATCGCGAGAATCACGGCCAGCGTGATGCCGGCCACGATGAGGGTGTTGCGCAGGTCGCCGGGTTCCAGCCCCAGAATGTTGCCGAAGAGGATATGGTCGAGGTGTAGGTCGCTCTTGATCTTCGTGAACAGCACCAGCCCGAACGCGAACAGGCCGGTGAAGACCACGCCCATCACCGTGTCCTCCTTCACGCGGCTGTTGGCCTTGATGTAGCCGGTGGCCACCGCGCAAAACAGGCCCGAGACGAACGCCCCGACCGCGAGCGGCAACCCGATGGCGTAGGCGATCACGATGCCAGGCAACACGGCGTGCGAGATGGCGTCGCCCATCAGCGACCAGCCCTTGAGCACGAGAAAGCACGAGAGCACGGCGCACACCGCCCCGATGGCCACGCCCACGATCATGGCGTCGACCATGAAGGGATAGCGAAAGGGATCGAGGAGGACGCTCATGGGATCAGCCAAGGGACGCGGCGCGGCGGCGCGCGCGCGCCGCCCGCAGGCCGTGTTTGGGGGCGAAGATCAGCGCCACGACGAAGAGCACGCTTTGCAACGTGACGATGCAGCCCCCGGTGGAACCGTCGAAGAAGTAGCTCGCATAGGCCCCGACCAGAGAGGTGCCCACCCCCATGGCCGAGGCGATCCCGATCATCCGGCCGAAACGGTCCGTCAGCAGGTAGGCCGTCGCTCCCGGTGTCACAAGCATGGCGACGACCAGGCAGGCCCCCACCGTCTGCAGCGCGGCCACGGCCGTGGCGGAGAGGAGCGTGAGCAGCGTGAAGTGCAGCGCCGTCACATTGAGGCCGATGGCGCGGGCCTGGTTGGCATCGAAGCAGAACAACAGCAGATCGCGCCACTTCAGACCCAGCACCAGCAGCGTGATCCCGGAGATGATCGCCACCTGCACGATGTCCGGATCGGATATGCCCAGGATGTTGCCGAACACGATGGTCCGGAGGTCTACGCTGCTCGGGTAGAGCGAGATCAAAAGCAGCCCGAGCGCGAAGAACGCCGTGAACACCACGCCGATGACCGCATCTTCACGCAGCCGCGTCTTCGTCTTCACGAAGCCCATGCCGACGGCCGCCAGCAGGCCGGTGCCGAACGCACCCGCGGCAAAAGGCCAGCCGAGACTGTAGGCCACGGCCACACCGGGCACGACGGAATGCGAAAGTGCGTCGCCCATCAGCGACCAGCCCTTGAGCGTGATGAAACAGGAGAGAAACGCGCAGACGCCTCCGATCAGGCCGCTCACCAGGATGGCCTTGAGCATGTATTCGTATTCCAGGGGGACGAGCAGCGCGTCGATCATGGCGCGAAAACCTCTTCCATGGGTGGGCGTCGGTTTCCACACCGACGCCGCGCTGTCGCCGCGAGCCTGTCGCCGATGAGGAAATCGGCGACCACCTTTAAGTGCCGGTTCTTGATCACTTGTCGTCCTCCTGCTCGGCCCGCTGCTCGATGACCTTCTCGTGGCCGGCGCGCCGGCTGTATTCCAGGTGGCCGCCCTTGCCGAAGACCAGCGGCCGCTCGTCGTCGGTGAGCAGCGTGACGGCCTTGCCGTCGTGTTTCTGGACCGTGGATTCGTCGAACCGGAAATGCCGGAGCACGCCGCCAAAGGCGCGGGAGAGGTTCTCCTCCGTGAAGACCGTCTCGGTGGGGCCGGCCGCGAGCACGGTGCGGTTGATGAGCACGACCTGGTCGCAGAATTCCGGCACGGTGCCGAGATTGTGCGTCGAGACGAGCATCAGGTGCCCGGCGGCCCGGAGTTCGCGCAGCAGCTCGATGATCGTGGTCTCGGTGTTCACGTCCACGCCGGTGAACGGTTCGTCGAGCAGGATCACGCGGCTGCGCTGCGCCAGCGCCCGCGCGAGGAAGACGCGTTTCCGCTGGCCGCCCGACAGCTCGCCAATCTGGCGCTCGCGGAATTCCAGCATGCCGACCCGGGCGAGGCTTTCCTCCGCGATGCGCCGGTCGGCGGCGCGCGGGATGCGCAGGAAGTTCATGTAGCCGTAGCGGCCCATCAGCACGACGTCCCACACACTCACCGGAAAACTCCAGTCCACTTCCTCCGCCTGCGGAACGTAGGCGACGAGGTTGTCCTTCAGGGCCTCGCGCACCGGTCGCCCGGCGACGCGCACCGAACCCCGGACGGGACGCACGAAGTCCATGATCGCCTTGAACAGCGTCGATTTGCCGCTGCCGTTCACGCCGACGAGACCGCAGATGGAGCCACCGATAAGCTCGAAGTTGGCGTCCCGCAAGGCGATCACGCCATTGGGATAGCTGACCGTCACGTCCGTGACGCTCAATCTGATCGGCGTGATGGGGGCGTTCATGGGCGGGTGAGGCCGCGGACGATCGTCCGGGCGTTGTATTCCATCAACCGCAGGTAAGTCGGGGCCGGACCGTCCGGACCGGTGAGGGAGTCGACATACAGCACCCCGCCATAGTGGATGCCGGTTTCCTTGGCCACCTGCCGCGCCGGCTTGTCGCTGACGGTGCTTTCGCTGAAGATCACGGGAATCTTGTGGGCCCGCACGCCGTCGATCACCTTGCGCACCTGCTGGGGCGTGCCCTGCTGATCCGCGTTCACGGCCCAGAGAAAGAGTTCATTGAGACCGAAATTCCGCGCCAGATAGGGGAAGGCCCCCTCGCTGGTGACCAGCCACCGGTGGCCGGCGGGAATCTTGTCCAGCTCGGCTCGCACTGTTTCCTCGATGAGGCGGAACTTGGCCGTGTAGGCCTTCGCGTTGGCGTCGTAGACCGCCGCGTTCGCCGGATCGAGCCGCACCAGCGCCCGGCGGATGTTCTCCACGTAGATGACCGCGTTGCGGGGCGACATCCAGGCGTGCGGGTTGGGCTTCCCGGTGTAGGGTCCCTCCTCGATGCCGAGGGGCTCGATGCCCTCGGTGAGCACGGCGCGGGGGACACCCTTGAGATTGCCGAAGAATTTCTCGAACCAGCGTTCCAGGTTCAGGCCGTTCCATAGCACGAGGTCGGCCTTCTGGGCCTTGACGATGTCCTGCGGCGTCGGCTCGTAGCCGTGGATCTCGGCGCCGGGCTTCGTGATGGATTCCACGATCGCCGCGTCGCCCGCCACGTTTTGCGCCATGTCTTGGATGATGGTGAACGTGGTGACGATGCGTTTCTTCCCGGCTGCGTGGCCGCTGACGGCGGACAACAACAGCGCAACGGCGAGGAGTCTCTTGAGCAAAATGAGTGATTTCATGTGGTGATCAAAATCCCCAGTTGAAACGCAGCACGTGCGTCCAATCGGCCGCGCCGCTCGATATGCCCCGGTAGACGCCGTAATCCCACCAGGCGTGTTCGCCGACCGCCAGGGTCGCCCCGAACCCCATCGTGCCTTCCCACGGGTAACCACCCGAGGACTTGGCCACGCTGGCCTCGCCGTAGAGACCGATCAGCTTCAGCACCTTCCGGGTCACGGAAACGGACGCGAGCCAGTAAGAGTCGTAGCCGTCATCGTTGTCGTTGCGCGTGAAATCCAGCTCGGCCATCGCGTCCAGATGGAATCCCCCGAGCAGTTGCGTGTGCAGGGGCACGATGAGCCCGCCCTCGACCGCATCGTTGCCCACGCCGCCGGTGTTGGTGGGAATCTTGACGTAAGGCAGCACGGCGATCTCGGTGTAGGTGTTCTCCGACTCGTAGAACCGCCACTTCGTCCGGACATACAGGTCGCCGACGCCCGACTGGCGCTCGGTCAGCCCGCCGACGTCGAATTTCTGGGCGATATAGAATTCCGCGCCCACCTGGAGGTCCCAGTTGGAGGCCAGGCCGGTCGTCAGGAAGGTCGTGGCGGCGCCGAACGCCGTGTATTTCAGGCCGGGCTCCCGGTCGATGCTCAGTGAGAGCGCGTCCACCTCGAGGAGAAAGCGCCCCGGGGCGACGGTGTTCGGCGTCTCCGTGAACTGCGCCTGAAGCGTCCCGGCGCCCAAAGCCGCACCGAGGGCAATCACACGGAATGAGGCGGAAAATCTTTTCATGATGGAGGCGGGCTTAGAAGCGGCGGGAGAGGCCCACGAACGGTTGATAATCGGGGGCGGAGGCGGTGACGCCAAAATTGCAGCCGAGGTCGAGCTGGGTGTTATCGTTCAGAGCGTAGGCCAGGCCGGCGTCGAACTGCCCCTGCCACTGGAAACCCGGGGCGCTGCCGGTCACGACCACGAACTCGACGTAGCCTCCGAGTCGCGCAGTCAGGTCATGGGCGAAGGTGATGGTATTGACCCACTCGGCTTCACGTCCGCCGTCGCCGTCACTGACAAAGTCCACCTCGGTCATCGCGGCCGAGCTCCATCCCGCAGGCAGCTCGAACCCGAGGATGAAGATGAGGCCGCCCTCGGTCTTGCCGTTGCGGACATCCGAGGCGGACAGCGGCCACTTGACGAACGGCATGATGGCAAAAGCTGTCGCGCCACCATCGTTCCCCCAGCAATTGACCTTCAGCCGGGTGACCACATCCCCAAAGCCCGAGACTCGCGTCCTGGTGCCGGCGATCCGGTCCTCGGCCCGTGAACTCACGTGCGGATCGATCATCAGCTGCAGATCCATGCGGTTCGTCAGACCCAGCTTCAGGTTCACCGGAGCGATGCTCCAGTCCTTCACCGACCCGTCGGCCCCGTCGGCGGTGTCGTGATCATGAGTGTATTTCACGAAATCCAATTCGATCTGAAAATGCCCCGCGTCCACCGTATAGGGACTCTCGGTCTGGTCCGGCCGGTCGGTGCTCAGTTCGCGCAGCAGGTCCGCCGGCACAGGCCGAGCCAGCGAATAGCCGGACTTGTCCGCCGCTCCCGCCGCCGCCGCCAGGAGCAGCAGCCCGGCCGCAGCATGTAGGAATTTATACATAATGTAGCTTTGGCTACACTTGAAGCTCGACTTGTCAAGCCCTTCCCGGCATTCATTCTCTCGTGCCAGTGAAAAAAGCCGCCCGCCCGCCCGCCAAATTCGTGCGCCCGTCCGCCCTGCAGGCCGAGAGCCTGCGGCAGACGCGGCGCGAGCATGCCTCGGAGACCGCCGAGGATTACGTGGAGGCCATCGCCGACCTGTCCGCCTCGCAGGGCGAGGCCCGCGTCGTGGATCTGGCCCGCCGGCTCGGCGTCACCCACGTGACGGTCAACCGCACTTTGGCCCGCCTGCAACGCGAGGGTTATGTCTCGGTCCAGCCCTATCGCGCCATCTTCCTGACACCGGGCGGCAGCAAGCTGGCCACGGAGTGCCGGCGACGGCACGGCATCGTCGTCGCCTTCCTGCGTTCGCTGGGGATATCCGAGAAAACCGCCGAGATCGACGCCGAGGGCATCGAACATCACGTCAGCCCCGAGACCCTGGCGGCACTGGCGAAGCACACGGCCAAGTAGGGCAGGTCTCCGACCTGCCTTCGGGGATTTTAACCGGCAGTGTGGTAACCCGCAGGTCAAAGACCTGCCCTACTCCCCCCTTCCGCCTTGTCTCTGCTCCCGGGCTCGGGCATCTGGCAGGTGCATGTCGCAGAATTTCGCGCGCTTCGTCTTCGCCTCGACGCTCCTCTTTTTCTGCGCGTTCCTTCTCTGGCCGGTCCTGCAGATCCTCAAGGGCGGCTTTATCGATGCCGACGGCCGGCTCACCTTCGCCTATCTTGGCGCGGTGCTGACCGATCCCGTCTATCTGGGCGGTCTGGCCAATTCGTTCCAACTCGCCTTGACGACCACGGCGCTCGCCCTGCTGATCGCGCTGCCCCTCGCCTTCATCTCGGACCGGTGCCTTTTCCCGGCGCGAGGGCTCTTCAGTTCTCTCATCCTCGTGCCGATGATCCTGCCGCCCTTCGTCGGCGCCATCGGCATCAAGCAGATCCTCGGGCAATACGGCGCGCTTAACGCCCTCCTCATCGACCTTGGCTTGCGGCCGGAAGGCTGGACCTTCGACTGGCTCGGCGCGAACCAGTTTCTCGGCGTCGCCCTCGTCAACGCGCTGAGCCTTTTCCCCATCATCTACCTCAACGCCATCGCCGCGCTCGCCAACATCGACCCGGCGATGGAGGAAGCGGCCGAGAACCTCGGCTGCACCGGCCTGCGCCGCTTCCGGCGGATCACGCTGCCGCTCATGAAGCCCGGTCTCTTCGCCGGCGGCACCATCGTGTTCATCTGGGCCTTCACCGATCTCGGCGTCCCGCTCATCTTCGACTACTCCCGTGTCACCCCCGTGCAGATTTTTTACGGCCTGAAGGACATCGGCGGCAACCCGTTCCCCTATGCGCTCGTCGCCGTGATGCTGATCAGTTCGGTGCTGCTCTACGCGGTCGGCAAAGGTCTCTTCGGTCGCGACCCGCACGCCATGATGGCCAAGGCCACCTCGTCGGGCGGCCCGCGGGCCTTGCCGCGTGCCCGCGCCTGGTTGTGCACGGCGCTGTTCGCCGGCGTGACCTTCCTCGCCATCCTCCCCCACCTCGGGGTCGTGCTCGTTGCGTTCTCAACCGATTGGTATGCGAGCGTGCTGCCGCCCAGCCTGACACTGCGGAACTTCCAGCTCGCGCTCGGCCACGACCTCACGGTGCCGGCCATCGCCAACAGCCTCAAATACGCGAGCCTCTCCACCCTCATCGACCTCGTGCTCGGCGTGGCGCTGGCCTGGGTCATCGTGCGCTCCAAGCTCGCCGGGCGGCAGCTCCTCGACTTTCTCGCCATGCTGCCGCTGGCCGTGCCGGGGTTGGTGCTGGCCTTCGGCTACCTCGCGATGAGCCAGGACGGAAAACTCTTCGCGTTCCTGAACCCCGTCGAGAATCCCGTCATTCTGCTCATCATCGCCTATTCCATGCGCCGCCTGCCCTACGTCGTGCGCTCGGCGGTCGCGGGTTTCCAACAGACGAGCGAGACCCTCGAGGAAGCCGCCCAGAACCTCGGGTGTCCGCCGCTCAAGGCCACGTTCCGGATCACGCTGCCGCTCATCACGGCCAACCTCATCGCCGGCGGTCTGCTGGCGTTCTCCTTCGCCATGCTCGAGGTGTCGGACTCGCTCGTGCTCGCGCAGAAGCAGCTGTATTACCCGATCACCAAGGCCATCTACGAACTCTTCCAACTGCTCGGCGACGGCCAGCTCATCGCCTCGGCGCTCGGCGTGTGGGCGATGGTTTTCCTCGGCATCTGCATCGCCGGACTGACCATCCTGCTTGGCCGCAAGCTCGGGGCGATTTTCCGGATATAGGCAGGCTTGCGTGGCTACGGCTTCCCGGTTCGACGGGCTCACGGCCCGGAGTGGTTCGACTTGCTCACCACCCTGAGCTTGTCGAGGGGCAGCCGCAGGGCTTCACCAGCTGGACCACATCCAGGCCGCCCTGAAAACTCCGCGCCCTCCGCGTCGAACATTCCGACAATTCACCGCACCTGACCGCTCCGGCTCCGGCCGATGATCGCGGCGATTCCCAGCACCCCCGCTCCCAGCCCGGCGCTGAACAGGAAATACCGCCCGTGCTCGTGCAACCCGAGCGCCGTGATCAGCACCGGCGCAAAGCCCGCGAGGATGCGCCCGAGATTGTAGGCCGCGCCCGATAACATCGTGCGATATTCCCCAAAAACTTCGTTGAACCACGCCCCCATCAGCCCGAACGGAATGCCGTTGAGCAGCGGCAACACCAAGGCGAACCACAATCCCGCGCGCGCCGCAGCGCCCGGCCCGGAGCCCGCTGGCGCTGAGTCGGTCGAACCCGTCGCAAGGCTCAGCCACGCCGACAGCGACAAGACCAGCAGGCCCGCCGCATAGAGCGCCAGCGCCCGGCCCACGCCCCAACGCCGCACCACCCAGGCTCCGGCCAGCATGCCGGGCGCGACGTTGCCCCAGAACAGCACCGTGTAGAGCGTGGATTGCGGCAGATCCCGCGCATAAAAGACGTTTATCGTGCCGCTCGCGATGGTGAGGCTGGCCAGTCCGAAGCACAGCAAGAACGGCCGCCAGTTGCCCAGCATCGCCTCTTTCAGCGAAGGTGTGGGAGGGGCTTTATGCCCCGACGCTCGCTCCAAGTCGCGGGATAAACCCGCTCCCACATTCCATTCCTCCCCGGCCAGCGTCCGCCACCGCACCGCCGTGAGCACCGCCACCGGCAGGATCGAAAGCGCGAACAGCCACCGCCACCCCACCACCGGCAGCGCATACCGCGACGCCAGTGCGGCGAGCAACCCGCCGAGGATGGAGAACTGTAGCAACGCGGAAAACCGGTAGCGCCGCTCTCCGCTCACCCTCTCCGCCAGATAGGTATGGCTGATGCCCCACTCCGCGCCGAGCGACAGCGACGCGAGCAGGCGGAACGCCAGCAGACTCTCGTAGTTCCACGCCAGGCTCAGTCCGGCGATGCCCGCCGCATACACGGCAAAGACGACGAGCATCATCCGGCCGCGTCCGAACCGGTCGGCCAGAAAACCGAACACCAACGCCCCCAACCCGACGCCCGCGAGCCCGGTGAACTGCAGCCAGTTGCCCTGCGCCGTCGTCAAATCGAACACCGTTGCCAGTGTGTTGGCCAGGTAGACGAAGAGGTAGAGATCGTAGTAGTCGAAGAACAACCCGATGAAAGCCGTCCAGTAGACGCGCGCGGCGGACTCGGTTGATGGGACCACGGAGGGCAAAGTGCCCCCCGATAAGCCCGAGTCGGCCCGGCACGTCAAGGGAGGGTGAGCCCCGGCTGCGCCGCCCCCATGGCGACAAAAGGTGGAACCGGTTGTGCGCTGCGCAGGAGCAACGCACCGCCAAGGATGACCCAGGCCATCCGCCTGCCTGCAACTACTCCGTTGAGTTTTCCGCGGGCGGGACTCACTGACTCCCCTGGGCGCGAGCGGAAACCCGTCGAGTGAGTGCCCTCGGCTCACACGAGAGCCGATTCGAGGGAGTTTCCCTGCACTTAACGGAATTGTGGTAGGGATCTCATTCAAACCAACAAATACCCGCTTCCTGTCATTCCGAACGAGGTCGAAGCAAACTTTAAAATACCGGACCCATTGCGAATGATAAACGGGTTTGAAAACACTCCTGTTAATCCACCAGCAACGCGATCTGCTTGCCGGGGCCGTGCACGCCCTCGATCAAGATGCCTTCGACGTCGGCGGTCTTGGAGGGACCGGTGATCCAGATGATGTTGGGATCCTTGGGCAGCGCGGCGATGGCGGCGGGGATGTCGTGATAGATCTGGTTCCGGCGGAGCACGACGATGTGCACCCAGGGCGCGAGCGCCCCAAGGCGGGACGAGGTGCCGCTGTCGGTGATGACGAGTGTGCCCGTTTCCGCGATGGCCCCGGCTGCGGCGGTGATGCCGAAGGCATAGTCGTCGAGCCGCGTGCGGTCGTAGGTGGTCTCGACTTTAAAGCCGGCCGGGAACGCCGCCGACAACGACGGCCAGAGCGCCGGATCGCAGTAGCCGTGCTTCCAGTTGTTCTTTTCCAACAGGGCGACGAGTTCGGCCACCGAGGTGAGCGGCGTGCCGTTGACGGCCTTCATGCGCTCGGCAAAAAGCGGCCAGGCATCGGTCAGGTTCTGCGCCTGGCGAAGGATGACCAGTTCGCGGTCCCAGTCCGGCAAAGCCGCGCGCTGCGGCAGCGGCGCCAAGGCGGCCTTGACGCGGGAAAGAATCTGTTCGCGGGAAGTGCTCATTGGATTTTACAGGAGGCAACAGAGGGAACGGAGCAAAGGCGGCTTTTGCCACAAAAGGCGCAGAAATCACAAAAGGTCGGAATCATTCTCAGATATGGATTGGGCTGTTTTGCGCCTTCTGTGCTTTTTGTGGCCTCTCTTTGTTTCGGTTCTTCATCCAGGACCGGAACTCCCCGCCCTTCCACTCAGGTAGCGTGCGTTTCGCTTCCCAGGCGCGGAGCGGCGGGATCGGGAGCCACTTGGTCGGAAGATAATTGATGATCTTGCCGCCAAAGAGCGCGGTCTTCCACGCGGCGGGCTGCGAGGCGAGCAACGACCAGGCGCCCATCGGCGGCGTGCCGGCGGAGGCGAGCTTGGCGCCCTCGCGCTTGCCCTTCTCGCGCAGGCGCAGGAGCAGGTCGGGAATCGGGATGTTGACCGGGCAGACCTCGTTGCACGCGCCGCAGAGCGACGAAGCCTTGGGCAGATCGGCGAGTTCGGGGAATCTTTTTCCCGCGAGCAGCGGCGACAGCACGGCGCCGACGGGGCCGGGATAGACGCTGCGGTAGGCGTGGCCGCTGGCCTGGCGGTAGACGGGGCAGACGTTGAGGCAGGCGCCGCAGCGGATGCAGCGCAGGATCTCCTTGCACTCGGAGGCGAGGACGTCGGTGCGGCCGTTGTCCACGAAGACGACGTGCATCTCCTCCGGGCCGTCCGGCTGGCCGGCGGACTTCGGGCCGGAGATGAACTCGGTGTAGACCGTAAGCTGCTGCGCCGTGGCGGAGCGGCCGAGCAGATTGAGCAGGAGGCCGAGGTCGCGGTCGTGCGGCACGAGCTTCTCGATGCCGGCGAGGGCGATGTGGCACTTGGTGCCGGCGAGGCAGAAGCGGGAATTGCCCTCGTTGGTCACGATGACCATGCGGCCGCTCTCGACGGAGACGAAGTTGGCGCCGGTCAGGGCGACGTCGGCGGCGAGATACTTGTGGCGGAGAAACTGGCGGGCGCGGCGGGTGATCGTTTCCGGGTCGTCGTTGTAGGCGCCGAGGCCCTCGCGCTCGAAGCTTTTGGCGATCTCGCGGCGGTTCTTGTGGATGATCGGCTTGACGATGTGGCTCGGGTGGTCGTGGTCGATCTGGACGATGAATTCGCCGAGGTCGGTCTCGAGCGTCTCGATGCCGTGCTTGTTCAGGTAATGCTCCAGCTCGATCTCCTCGCTGACCATCGTCTTGGATTTGACGATCTTCTTGAGGCCACGGGCCTGCATGATGTCGCGCACGGCGACGCAGGCGTCCTCGGCGGAGGAGGCCCAGTGGACCTTCACTCCGTTGGACTGCAGCTTCGCCTCGACGGCGGGCAGGAAGGTGTCGAGGTTCTCGATGACGTGCTGCTTGATCTCGCCGGCGAGCTGGCGGAGGCGGTTGGGATCGGCGTAGGTGTCGAAGAGCAGCTTGGTGCGCTTCTCGTGGCCCTTCTTCGAGCCGTCGTAGACGGCAGCCTGGGTGTCCGCCGCCAGGTTTTTTGCAAATTGGTCGATGAGCTGGGTTGCCATGGGGGAATCAGAGGTTTGCCACAAAAGGCGCAAAACTCCGGGGCGCGTAGTTCATTTTTGTGCTTTCTGTGCTTTTTGTGGCCATGGTAGGTCGGGGTTTAGCCCCGACACGTCGGGCGTAAAGCCCGACCTACGATTGAGAAGTTCATAGGAGCCCGGCGTTTTTCAGGCTGTCGCGCAGGACCTGGGCGACGTGCTGGATCTTGATCGGGTGGCCTTCCTTCTCGGCGAGGCCGCCGAGGTGCATCATGCAACTCATGTCCGGCGACACGAGCAGGTCGGGCTTGGCAACGCGGATGTGCTCGAGCTTCAGCTCGCCCATGCTCGCGGAGACGTTGGGGAAGCTGACGGAGAACGTGCCGCCGAAGCCACAGCATTGCTCCACCTCGCCCACCGTCACGACCTTGATGCCCGGGATGGAGGTGAGGAGCGCGATGGCGGAATCGCAGGTCTTGGTGCCGCGGGTGTGACAGGCGCGATGCAGCGCGATCGTGGCGTCGAATTTGCCCGGCCAAGTCTTCACCCCGAGGGCGTTGACGATGAAGTCCGCCAGTTCCCAGGTGCGGTTGGCGAGCTGCTGCACCTCGGGCAGGTCGGGCTCCTTCTCGAACTCGAGCAGGGCGCCATGGAACATCATGGCGGCGCAGGAACCGGAGGGGATGATGACCGGCATGTCGCCGGCGAAGGTCTTCACCGTGTGGCGAACGACCCGGCGCGAGGCCGGCCAATCGCCGCCGTTGAAGGCGGGCTGGCCGCAGCAGGTCTGGCCCTCGGGAAATTCCACCTGGCAGCCGAGGTGTTCCAGGACCTCGACCGTGGCGCGGGCGACGTCGGCGTAGAAGGCGTCGCAGAGGCATGTGGCCATGAGCTGCACGCGCTTGTCGGCGCCGGGGAGCTGGCGGTGGTTCAGATCCATGAGGTAAGGAGGAAACGGTTTTTAACCACGGATTGCACGGATTGATACGGATAAAGGCCTGTTTTTGTCATCCTGAACGAAGTGAAGGATCCAGCGTCACGCCCGCCGGCGGACATCCTGCTGGATTCTTCGCTGCGCTCAGAATGACAGCTGAGGGGAATTGTTTTAGTATCCGTGATCATTCGTGCAATCCGTGGCGGAAATCAGCCGCGCTTGGAGGTGACGGCTTTTTCGTAGCGGGCGACGTCCTTCAGCCAGAGGGAGGCGGGGGCGACGCCGTCGCGTTCGCAGAGTTCGTCCCAGACGGCGCCCCAGGGCAGCGCGCGGGTCTGTTCCATGAGGGCGAGGCGCTCGTGGCCGCGGCCGGCGGTCTCGGCCGCCTGGATCTTCGCCGACGGATCGAGCAGGCCGCACAAAATCGCCTGACGGGTGGCGCGGGCGCCGATGACGTAGGCCGCGATGCGGTTGATCGAGGCGTCGAAGAAATCGAGGGCGACGAACACACGCTCCCACGCGTCGCCGCGGGCGATCTCCAGGAAGAGGTTGCGCACGGCGTCGTCGAGGATGACGACATGGTCGCTGTCCCAGCGGATCGGGCGGCTGGTGTGGAGCAGCAGGCGCTGGTGGAACTGGAGGTGGGCCGAGACCTTGTCGGCGACGGACTCCGTCGGGTGGTAATGGCCGAGGTCGAGGCAGAGCACGAGGTCGCGGCTCAGCGCGTAGTTGGAATAGAATTCCTGCGAACCGACCACGTATTCCTCGCTGCCGAGGCCGAACAGCTTGCCCTCGACGGCGTCGACGCAGAGCTTCCGGTTCACGGACTTGTCGGCGAAGATGGCATCGTAGGCCTCGACAAGGCGCTCGCGCGGGCCGAAGCGGTCGGCCGGGGCGTCCTTGGCGCCGTCCGGGATCCAGTGGTTGTGGACGCAGGGCTTGCCGAGTTCCTTGGCGAAATGCTGGGCGATGTGCCGGCAGGCCTTGCCGTGGTTGATCCAGAAGCGGCGGATGGCCTTGTCCTCGTGGGAGAGCGTGTAGCCCGAGTTGGCCTTTTCGTGGGCGAAATACGTCGGGTTGAAGTCGAGGCCGACGCGGCGCGACTTGGCCCAGCTGAGCCAGCGGGCGAAGTGCTCGGGCTCGAGTTCGTCGCGGTCGACGACCTTCTTGCCCGTCTCGGCGTAGAAGGCGTGGAGGTTGAGGCGCGACTTGCCGGGCAGGAGCTGTAGCACGAGGTCGAGGTCGGCGCGCATCTCGTCGCCATTGCGGGCGCGGCCGGGATAGCCGCCGGTCGACATGATGCCGCCGCCGGCGAGGCCGTCCTTCGGCGTCTCAAGGCCGCGGACGTCATCGGCCTGCCAGCAATGCAGGGAGACCGGGATCGAGAGCGCCTTCTTGATGGCGGCTTCGGTATCGACGCCGTAGGCGGCGTAAGTTGAACGGGCGAGGCGGTAGGCGGCGGCGGTTTTGGAGGCCATGGGAGGAGTAGTGAAAGTGAGGGTGAGGGTGAAAGGGTGAGAAACCAGTGCTTCAGGTGACGTTGAAGACGCGGCGCAGCTCGTCGATGGCGGCGGGCGGCATGGAGACGACGGGGCCGAGCGGGCGGCTCAGGAGCAGGGCCTCGCTGGTGGCCTCGAGGACCTCCAGGCGGTCGAAGGCGTCGAGGATGTTCTTGCCAACGACGAGCACGCCCTCGTTCTCGATGAGGATGACCGGGCAGTTGCGCAGGGAGATCTGGGCGGCGATGCGGTCGGCGTCCTCGACGATGCGGAGGAACGGCAGCATCGGGGCGTTGTTGAGCACGACGTAGCTCTCGGGAATGGTGTGCGTGCTGAGCGGGGCGCCGGAGACGCAGAAGGCGCTGGCGTGGGCCGGCTGGGCGTTGATGACCGCGCCGATGTCGGGGTGCCGCTCGTAGATGAGCGCATGCAGCAGGGCGGCGCGGCTGGGACGCTTGCCGGCCTCACAGGCCGTGCGCGTCGCCCGGATGATACCCGGCGGCTGCACCTCGAGCCGGTCGCGCCGGCGTGGGGTGACAAGAAACTGTTTTTCATCCAGCCGGGCGGAGAACGCCCCCGCCGTGCTGATGAGCAGGCGCTGCTGGTAGGCGCGGTGCAGGAAGCGGCAGAGCTCGGTGCGCAGCTCCTTCTCGCGGATGGTGGGCACGGCCGCCGGCAGATCGCCGAATTCCGGCATCGTGCCGACGCTCAGGAACTCGGGCGGCAGGACGTGCACCGCGCCGAGCTGGTGCGCCTTGATCAGGGTCTGGGCGACGAACTCGAGGGTCTCGAAACGCTGGAAGGCCTCCTGCAGGTCCGCGCCGCCGATGACGACGCCGTGGTTCTCGAGCAGCACGCAGTCGGCGCCGCCGGCGAAGGTCGCGGCGATCTTCTCGCCGAGCTCGGCGGTGCCGGGACAGGCGTAGGGCGCGAGCGCCACGCGGCCGCAGATGCTGAAGGCGTGCGACTGCACGCGGGTGTCCGGCAGCAGCCGGCAGATGGAAAACGCCACGAGCGCACCCGGGTGAGCGTGCACGATCGCCTTGATGTCCGGCCGGCGGCGGTAGATTTCCTGGTGAAAAGGCAGCTCGGAGGACGGCGCGTGCAGACCGGTGCGGGTGCCGTCGGGATGGACACACGCGATGTCGGTGGGCTGGAGGCCGCCCTTGTCGACGCGCGACGGCGTGATCCAGATGTCGCCGGACGGATCGAGGATGGAGAGGTTGCCGCCCGACGTGGTCGTCATCTTGTAGCGGTAGATCCGCTGCATGGTGGCAACGAGCTCGTCGCGGGGATGAAACCAGGTCATTTCCATGGCGGCAGGGGGTCAGCGGGGCGCGGCGCCCGGCAGGTAGCGGGTCTGGGGCAGGCCGGCCCCGAAGAGCTGGCGGAACGCGGCCTTGTTTTTCACGGCGCGGAGCGCGACGAGCTGGCTGGCGAGGTTGCCGACGGCGGTGCCCTCGATCTGAAGCGACACAACCGGCAGGCCGCTGGCATCGGCGGTCGCCTGGCAGAGCAGGCGATTCTTGGAACCCCCGCCCACGATGAGGATGCGGCTGAACTTGCGGCCGGCGAGACGCTCGAAGGCGCGGATGGCGTCGGCGTGGCCCTGGCCGAGCGAGTCGCAGATCAGCCGGACATAGGCGGCGAGGGTCTTCGGCACCGGGAGTTTCCGCCGCTTGAGCTGGCCGTCGATGGCGGCGCGCATGGAGGGCGGGTTGACGAAAACCGGGTCGGTCACGTCGAGGAGGGCGGCGGGCGGCGGGAGCTTGCCGGCGGCGTTGATCAGCGCGGCCCACTCGCGGTCGTTGCACGGGCGGGCGGTGAAATCCTTGAGCGTCTGCTCCAGCAGCCAGAGGCCGATGACATTGGTCAGCGGCCGGTAGCGGCCGTCGCCGATGCGCTCGTTGGAAATGCGCGCGGCGAGGGCCGCGGCGCCGAGCACGGGCGTGTCGTTTTCAAAGCCGACGAGGGACCATGTGCCGGAGCTGATGAACAGATCGCCGCCGGCGGGATCGGCCGGCATGGCGTCGTATGCGGCGGCCGTATCGTGGCCGGGCACGGCGACGACCTTCACGCCCTTGAACTCGGGCAGGCCCTTGACGGGACCGAGCACGGTGTTCGAGAGGATCGGCGGCGTCAGCCAGGTCGACGGAATGTGGAAATGATCGAGCGTGGCGCGCGACCAGCCGGTGCCGTGGACGTCGAGCAGCTGCGTCGTGCTCGCCATCGTGATCTCGTTCTCCATGCGGCCGGAGAGCAGGAAGTTGAAATAATCCGGCAGGAACAGGCAGCGGGTGGCGAGGTCCTCCACGGCCGGGCAATGCGCCACGGTTTCCTCGAGCTGGAGGCTGCTGTTGTAGAAAACATTCGGGATGCCCGTGGCGGCGTAAATGCGCTCGAGGGCTGCGCGGGTATTGGCCAGGCGCTTCAGGCCCGGCTGCGTGCGGGCGTCGCGGTAGGCGTGCGTCGGGAAGACCATGCGGCCCTCGTCGTTGACGAGCACGTAGTCCACGCCCCAGGTGTCGACGCCGACGGACGCGAGCTTGGGGAAGCGCTTTTTGGCCTCGCGCAGGCCCTTGACTACCTCGCTCCACAGTCCGGCCAGGTCCCAGTAGTCGTGGCCGCCGATCGAGCGGAACTGGTTGGGGAAGCGGTGGACCTCGGTCAGCGCGAGGCGGTTCTTCGCCCACGTGCCGACGATGACGCGACCGCTGGTCGCCCCGAGATCAACTGCCGCGCAATGGATGGTTTTGGATACAGCCATTTTTTTGTTCATTAACACAGAGGACACAGAGGGCGCGGAGACGTTTTTATTGGATGCGTAAACATGCAGGCTCCGTGATCGCTGGGTTTAAAGGATTGGTTCCACCGCCCCGGAGGGTCTCCCGGGACCATCGGGACAAGGGCGGCGGCGCGAGACCGCAGTATCGGAAGCCAGAACGGTTTTGGCGATGATGTTTCTCATAACCCAAAACCTGTCATGGCGAGGAGCGTGGCGACGACTTGTCCGCCATAGGTCTGGCGACGGCGGAAGCAATCCCGCGTATGGATCGCCACGCCCTCCTGCGGAGGGCTCGCGATGACAAACCGAACGGTGGTTGGCTTGATAACACGGCCTGGCATCATGAAGGGCCCGACGGCGAGCGCCGGCCCAGCGGTCATTTTCCCGCCAGACTCTTCAGGATCTGCGCGGTGATCTGCTGGACCACGGCCTCGATCTGGGGATCGGCCGGGGCGCCGGCGGCCGCGGGGGCCTGGCTCACGGTGCCGGGGCGGAAATCGTTGGTGTCGCACAGCTCGCACTCCTTGAGGTTGGCGCGCGGGTCGGGCATGCCGAGCTTCTGGCGGAGGTTGATGAGCTCCTTCGCCTGGCCGCCGGTGAAGCGGTGCAGGCCGCCGCCGAGGCCGGCGGCGATCCAGACGGTGCGGCAGTAGGAATCGATGTTCTCCATCTTCCAGTAGGCGTCCTCGACGTCCTTGCCCCAGACGATGACGCCGTGGTTCTGCATGAGCACGGCCTGGTGGGTCTTGCCGACCTCCCCCACCTCGTCGGCGTTGGCGGGCGTGCCGGGCGTCTGGTATTTGGCGACGCCGATCTTGCCGAGGAACACCTCGGCCTCGGGGATGAGGCAGGACGGGATGTCGACGTTGGCGATGGCGAAGGCGGTGGCGTGCGGCGGGTGCGCATGGACGCAGGACTTGGCGTTGGGCTGGCGCTTCATGATGCCGAAGTGCGTCTTGGCCTCGCTCGTGCGGACGCGGGAGCCGGCGAGCTGGTTGCCGTCGAGGTCGACGAGGCACATGTCCTCGGGCTTCATGAAGCCCTTGCAGATGAGCGTCGGGGTGCAGAGCGCGAGGTTGTCGCCGACGCGGATGGTGATGTTGCCGCCGTTGCCGTCGGTGTAGTCGCGCTGCCAGAGGCGACGGCCCATGTCGCAGATGCGCTCCTTGAGCACATGGAGCGCGGGCGAGTTGAAGAAGCGCTGGATCTCGGCGGGCGTCTTCGGGTCGGAGCCGGGCGTCCACTTGAATTCGTAGTCGGGGATGCTCGGCACGACGGCCGCGCCGGTGGCGGCGGCCGCGGCGGCGGGCTTGAAGCTGGGCTTCAGGGTGCCACCGAACACGTCGCGGGCGGACGGGGTCAGGATGGAGCCGGCGGGCGGCTTTTCACCTTTGCGGAGCATTTCCTCGGCTTCTCGGGCGGTGATGACGTTGGACATGGGAATAGTTGAGAGATGAGAGTTGAGAGCCGCTTATTTGGGCGGGTTGTAGAAAACCTGGTCGACGATGGCCGCGTTGAAGGCATCGACGGGGGTGGGATCGTGGAAAGGCACGGCGGCCTCCGCCCCCTCGGTGAAACCGATGACGTGGCCGGGGCCGGCGCCGAGGTTGTCGTAAACGACGAGGCTGCTACCCGGGGCGAGCGGAGTCATCTCCGCACCCGCGAACTGCGCCTTGGCGAACGGCTGCACGAGCAGGAAGCGGCCGCCCTTGTAGGCGGGATCCTGTTTGGAAAGTGTGACCCGACCGATGACATGGCCCAGGCGCATGGTCAGGCGGTCTCCTTTTCCGGCTCGTCGACGATGGCGAGGATGATGTTGCGGAGCGGGGACATCGGGTCGCCGACGTGGTCGCGCGTCTTGGAACCGTCGGTGGAGACCAGCACCTGCTGGTGCTGGCCGGCGCTGAGCGGATCCAGCGAAAGGATGGGCGCGCCCTCGTCCCGGCCGTGCTCGTCGAGCGGCTGGCAGATGACCGTGCGGCAGCCATTCATGCTCGGATGGCAGACGGACGAGACGATCACACCGTCGACGCGCGCGAGGATCATCAGTAGATGCGCAGGTTGTCGACCATCACGCAGCGGCGGGTGCGCGTGAAGGTGGCCGGATTGGTGATGCCCTCGCCGGTGGTGGTGGCGATGGAGTAGCTGAGGTAGCCCTCGCCGCCGAGACCGAGGCCGGCGGTGGACGGGCCGTTCTTGACGAAAAGCGTGGTGTCGAGCGCGCGGGCCATCTGCGTCATGTGGTCGACGTTGAGCGAGTGGATGATCGCGGAGTGCTTGTAGCCGTGCTCGGACTTCTTCGCGAACTCGATGGCCTGCGCGATGCTCTTCACCCGGACGACCGGGATCATGGGCATCATCTGCTCCTCGAGGACATACGGGTGGTCGAGGTCGGTCTCGGCGAAGAGCAGCGGCGTGTTGGCCGGGCAGCTGGCGCCCGCGTGTTTCGCCAGCACGGCGGCGTCGGCGCCGACGAGCGCGCGGTTGAGCACGGCGTGCGAGCAGCCGCCCGCGTCCTTGGAGACGGTGAAGGCGGCGGCGGTGAGCTTGACCAGCTGGGCATCGTTGAGCTGCACGGCGCCGCCGAGCTTCAGGCCCTCCATGAACTTGTCGGCGAACTGCTCGAGGACGAACACCTGTTTTTCGCCGATGCAGAGGAGATTGTTGTCGTAGGCGCCGCCGGTGATGATGTCGCGCGCGGCCTTCTTGAGGCAGCCGGTGCCGTCGACGATGACGGGCGGGTTGCCCGGGCCGGCGCAGATGGCGCGCTTGCCGGACTTCATCGCGGCGTTCACCACGGCCGGGCCGCCGGTGATGCAGAGGAGGTTGATGAATTCGTTTTCCGTCAGCGCGTTGAACGAGTCGAGGGTCGGCTTCTCGACCGTGCAGACGAGGTTCTCGATGCCCAGCGCGGCGTTGATCGCCTCGTTGTAGGCGCGGACCGCCAGCGCGGCGGAGCGGGCGCCGCCCGGGTGCGGGTTGAAGACGACCGAGTTGCCGGCGGCGACGATGTTGATGATGTTGCCGCTGAGGGTCGGGACGGAATGGGTGACCGGGAGGATCGCGCCGACGACGCCGAAGGGCGTGTGCTCCTCCATGGTGATGCCATGGTCGCCGCTGAGGCCGTAGGGCTTGATCCACTCGATGCCGGGGACGAGCTTCACGATCTGGAGTTTCTCGATCTTGTGCTCGAGGCGGCCGATCTTGGTCTCCTCGAACTCGAACTTCCCCCACTCGACCGCCTTGGCGGTGACCATCTCCTTGACGATCTCGACGACCTTGGCGCGGCCGGCGACGCCCTTCTCCTTGAGCTGCTCGAAGGCCGCCTGGGCGGCGGCGCAGGCCTCGTTGACGTCCTCGAACACGCCGAAGCGCGGGCCGCTGCGGCGGGCGGCCGGGGCGGAGGGTTGGGCGGCGGCCGGAGCGCCCGGCGCGGGCGCCGAAGACTGGGCGGGGGCGCGGCCGAGACCGCGCATCACTTCCTCGACCACGGCGCGGATGGCCGATTCATCAAGCTGCAAGGGGGTGCTCATTTTGTTCTGATTGGGATCGGTTGGTAGGGCTGCCGCTGGTCGGCAGGCCGCGGTCCGGCGACAAGCGCCGACCCTACAGGTTTATCATTTCTTCACCGGATAGATCTTCTTGTTCAGCACGTCGACGGTGTCGACGATGCCGACGACGACGGCGTCGACCGGGAGGCTCTTCATGCCGGTGGCCTGGCGGGCCGAGCTGCCCTGGCAGAACAGCACGACCTCGTCGAGGCCGGCCCCGAGGGTGTCGACGGCCACGACCGTGTTGGCGCCGTTGCGGAATTGCGTCGGGTTGGCCTCGTCGACGAGGAGCGGACGCAACAGGACGAGTTTGCGGCCCTTCATCGCCTCATCCTTCTTGGTCGAGACGATGGAACCGATCACACGGGCGATGAACATGGGAGGGAGATGGGTCGAGGTTGCGAAACGCAGGAGCGCGGCCGGGCCGCGCCCGCGGGCGTCGGCGAGCGACGCCCGGACACGTTATTTCTTGGCGGCCTTGGGCAGCACGACGGCCATGTCGTCATGCGGGCGCGGGATGACCTGCACGCTGACGACTTCGCCGACCGTGCGGGCGGCCTGGGCGCCGGCGTCGGTGGCGGCCTTGACGGCGGCCACGTCGCCGATGACGACGGCGGTGCACAGGGCGTTGCCGACCTGCTTCATGGGACCGGCGAGCGAGACGTTGGCGGACTTGAGCATGGCGTCGACGCCGGTGACGAGGGCGGTGAGACCCCGGGTTTCAAGGAGACCGATGGCTTTGGAGGACATAATGATTTTGGGTTGGGAGTTGTGGTTGAAAATCAGTTGCGGGTCGTAGGGGCGTCGCTCGACGACGCCCGTCCGGGTGCGCTCGCCGTGTGGCGGGCGCGGGCGTCGTCAAGCGACGCCCCTACAGGGATGGGTTGGAAAGTTTTCATGCTCATTTTTTCCCGGTGATGCAGCGGAGCGTCTCGCGCGCCACGACGAGTTCCTCGTTGGCGGGGATGACGAAGACCTTCACGGCCGAGCCGGCGGCGGAGATCTCGCCCTCGGTGCGCAAGGCGGCGTTTTTCACGGGATCGAGCACGAGGCCGAGCTGGTCGAGCTGGGCGCAGATGGCGGCACGGAGAGCGGGATTGTTCTCGCCGATGCCTGCGGTGAACACGAGGGCGTCGCAGCCGTTGAGCGCGGTCAAAAATGAGCCGATCCAGTGGCGGGTGGAATGGACGAACACGTCGAGCGCGAGCTGCGCGCGGGCGTTGCCCTGCTGGATGGCCGCGAGGATGTCGCGCAGGTCGTTGCTGACGCCGGAGAGGCCGAGCAGGCCGCTTTCCTTGGTCAGCTGGCGCTCGACCTCGGCCAGCGGGAGGCCGAGGGTCTTCATGACGAACGGCACGGCGGCGGAGTCGAGGTCGCCGACGCGGTTGTTCTGCGGCAGGCCGGACTGCGGGCTGAGGCCCATGCTGGTGCCGATCGCGACGCCGTCGCGGATACCCGTGACGGAGCTGCTGCCGCCGAGGTGGCAGGAGATGACGCGGAGCGGTTTCGCACCGGCCTTCACCGGGACCGGGCCGGCCTGGTAGAGCGAGCGGACGCGGGCGGCGATGTCATCGCGGCCGAGCAGCTCGGCCGAGCGCTCGGCGACGAACTTGTGGCTGGCGCCGTGGAAGCCGTAGCGCCGCACGCCGGCCTGATACCATGTTTCCGGGACGGCGTAGCGCGAGGCGGCCGCCGGCACCCACTGGTAGAAGGCCGTCTCAAAGAGCGCGACGAGCGGCACGCCGGGAAGCTTTTCCCGGAAGCGCTTGATGCCGGTCGCGTAGGGCGGGTTGTGCGCCGGGGCGATCTCGCGGAAACCCTCGAGCGCGGTGATCACGCGCTCATCCGCGAGCACGCAGCCGGTGAGATCCTTCCCGAGGACCGTCTTGAACCCGACCCCGTGGACGTCGGCCGCCGAGCGCACGTGGCCCGCGGCGCGCAGCTCCGCGAGGCAGTCGTCGATGGCCGAGCCGTAGTCGGTCACGCGCTCGTAGCCGCCCTTCGCGAGCAACGACGCCTCCCCCGCCCCGTCGAAGCGAAACAGACGGAACTTGAAGGACGTCGAGCCGAGGTTGGCGACGAGGATGTTCAAGGGATTTTCGGAGTGGCTGTAGGGGCGCTGCTGGACAGCGCCCGCGGGCGTCGGCAAGCGACGCCCCTACATATAGCCGGGTCAGGCCGACGGGGTCTGGACGAGCCACTTGCCGAGGCCGGCGAGTTCCTCGTGCGGGCGCGGGATGACCTGGACGGCGACGACTTCGCCGACGGAGGAGGCGGCGGAGGCGCCGGCGTCAATGGCGGCCTTGACCGCGGCGACATCGCCGCGGAAGAACGCGCACACATAACCGCTGCCGACGGCCTCGTAACCGGTCATGGTCACGCTGGCGGCCTTCAGGGCGGCGTCCGCGGCTTCCATCAGCGCGCAAAAGCCCTTGGTTTCGATCAGTCCGACTGCTTCTTGATTAGCCATAAAGAAAGGGGGTTGAGGTGGGGGTTAGAGCCCGACGGTGCGGATCAGCTCGGCGTGCGGCCGGGCGATGACGTGCGAGCAGACGAGCTCGCCGACGCGCTTGGCGGCCTCGGAGCCGGCTTCGACGGCAGCCTTGACGCTGCCGACGTCGCCCTTGACGAGGACGGTGACGAAGCCGCCGCCGATCTGGATCTGGCGAACGAGGGTGACGTTCGCCGCTTTGACCATGGCGTCGCTGGCTTCGACGCTGCCTACATAGCCTTTGGTTTCTACCATGCCGATGGAATCACTCATAATATTTGGGTTGGTTGAGGGAGGAGACGCGGAAAGTGGAGGTTACTTGAGGAGCTCGACGGGGGTGTCGGGCTGGAGGGCGCAGGCGTTGCCCTCGTCGGTATCGATGTGGATCTCGAGCTTGAACTCGGGGTCGACGCGCACGAAGACGCGGTCGAAGGTCGTGGCGCAGGGGCCGCCCACCCGCAGCTTCATGAAGTCGCCGGCCTTCACGCCGTAGAACGCGGCGTCGTCGGGATGCATGTGGACGTGCGGCGCGGCGCGGATAACGCCCTCCTTCATTTCGAAGAAGCCGTGCGGCCCCATGAGCATGCAGCCCGGGGTGCCCTCGATCTTGCCCGAGAAACGGATCGGCGCGTCGAAGCCCAGCGCGATGGAGTCGGTCAGCGCGAGCTCGACCTGGTTGAGATTCCGGCACGGGCCGAGGATGCGGAGATTGGAGATGACGCGGCTGCGCGGGCCGACGAGCGTGACCGTTTCCTTGGCGGCAAACTGGTCCTTCTGGTAAAGCCACTTCATCGGCGTGAGCTTGGCGCCCGGACCGAAGAGCGCCTCGACCGCCTGCGGCGTGAGGTGGCAGTGGCGCGCGCTGATGTTCACGAGCAGCGGATTCGGGGCGAGCGCGACGCGCGGGAGTTCCTTGCCCAGACGCTGGTAAATCGATCGACGGACAAGATGTTCAATCTCAAGCCGGTGGGGCGATGGAGGGGGTAAAGACATGCGGAAAGTGCCGATTCAGGCCGGATTACTCCCAAAATCTCCCAAGTAGTCAATGTTAACATTGCAATATCTTCCAAAATCTCTCAATGATCTGACTTCGATGCAAGCCGAGGAGCGCCAATCCAAGATAGAGGCCTACCTGCAAAAGGCTGAATTTGCCTCACTTGAGGAGCTGGCCCAGCACATCGGCGTGTCGGTTTCCACGGTCCGACGCGACCTGACGGCGCTGGAGTCCCGCTCTTCGGTCCGTCGCACGCACGGCGGAGCCCGCACCTTGCAGCAGCCGAAGTCCGACGAGTTTGTGTTCAATGTGCGCGACACGCACCAGATCGACGAGAAGGACGCGATCGGCGACGCCTGCGCCGCGCTCATCACACCCGGGCAGAACGTGATCCTGGACAGCGGCACGACCTGCTTCCACGTCGCGAAACGCCTCGGCGACAAGGTTGCGCAGATCATCACCAACTCGCTGCCGATCGCGAATCACTTCTCCGCCTCGAACCGTCACGAGGTGCATCTCTCCGGCGGCGTCATCTATCCGCGGCTCGGCGTGCTCGTGGGCCCGCACGCGGTGGACACCTTTTCCCGCATGCACGCCGACGTGGCGATCCTCAGCGGCAGCGGCATCGCCGAGGACGGCATCTACAATTCGCACGCGCTCATCGTCGACATCCAGCGCGCGATGATGAAAGGCGCGGCCAAGGTCATCTTCTGCCTGGACCACAGCAAATTCGGCCGGCGCTCGACCTTCTTTCTGACGGATTTCAACAGTGTCGATGTGATCGTCACCGACGCCGGCGCGCCGGAACCCCTCGTGGCGGCCTTGAGGGCCAAGGGCCTCGAGGTTGTCATCGCCCCCACGCACTCCCCTGCCCTGGCAAAATGAACCGGCCCCGCCTATTGAATACTGGAGTCGCAGCGACCTCGCTGCGATTTGTCGACGAACCACGGCGAGGTCGCCGTGGCTCCAATTAAACTCCTTACCCCATGAATCTCATTGATCAGGTCCGACAGGCCGGCGTGGTCGGCGCGGGCGGCGGCGGTTTTCCGACTCACGTCAAACTCGCGGGCAAGGCCGACACCGTCATCGCCAACGGCGCCGAGTGCGAGCCGCTCCTGCACAAGGACGCCGCCGTGATGGAGCGACAGGCCAGGGAGATGGTCCGGGGTATCCTGCTCTCGATGGAAGCCGTCGGCGCGGCCAAGGGTGTCGTCGGTATCAAGGCCAAGAACAAACACGCCGTCGGGGCGGTCGAGGCCGCGTGCAAGGGCACGGCCGTGACGGTGAAGCAGCTGGGCGATTTCTATCCTACCGGGGACGAATTCGACCTCGTCTACGAGGTCACCGGCCGGCTCATCCCGCCCGGCGGCATCCCGCTGAATGTCGGTGTCGTCGTCTGCAACGTGGAGACTTTCGTCAACGTGGCCGCCGCCGCCGAGGGCCGCGCCGTCACGACCAAGACCCTCACCATCGCGGGCGCCGTGCGCTCGCCGAAGACCATCACCGTGCCGCTCGGCACCACTTTGCGCGACTGCATCGCCACCGCCGGCGGCGCGACCGTCGCCGACCCGGTCATGGCCATCGGCGGCATGATGATGGGCGAGACGACCGACGACTTTGACCGGCCGGTGACCAAGACCACGGGCGGGCTCATCGTGCTGGCGCGCGACCACCACGTGATCGAGCGCAAGCTCAAGCCGGCGAAGGTGCAGAACGCCATCGGCAAGTCCGCCTGCGACCAGTGTCGCTATTGCACGGAGCTGTGCCCGCGCTACCTCCTCGGCTACGCCGTCGAGCCGCACCAGGTGATGCGCAGCCTGGCCTTCACCGCGACCGGCGCGGCCCACTTCAACGAATGGGCGGCGATGTGCTGCGCCTGCGGCCTCTGCACCCTTTACGCCTGCCCCGAGGAACTTTTCCCGAAGGAAGCCTGCGACCAGTCCAAGGCGGAGATGAAGAAGGCCAACGTGAAGTGGTCCGGCCCGATGACCGTCAAGGTCCACCCGATGCGCGACGGCCGCCGCCTGCCGATCAAGTCGCTGATGAAGAAGCTGAACATCACCCAATACGACCACCCGGCGCATTGGGAGGAAACCACCGTCGCGCCGCGCCGCGTGGTGCTCCCGCTCAAGCAGGGCGCCGGGGCCGTCTGCTCGCCGCTGGTGCGCGCCGGCGAAACCGTCGTCGCCGGCCAGGCGATCGGCGCGATCCCCGAGAAAGCTCTCGGCGCGATGATCCACGCCCCATTCGCGGGAACCATCGGCGAGGTCACCGCCGCACACGTCATCCTCAACCGTTCCTGAATCCTCCCATGACTGAAAAATCCATTGGTATGGTCGAACTCTCCAGCGTGGTCGCCGGATTCCTCGTGGCCGACGCCGCGCTGAAGGCGGGCAACGTGCGGCTCGTGCTGTCGCGCTCCATCTGCTCCGGCAAATACATGGTGCTGGTCGCCGGCGATCCCTCGGCCGTGCAAAGCGCCATCGCGGCCGCCAGCGAGGCGGCCAACGGCTGCCTGATCGACAGCTTCGTCATCACCAACATCCATCCCGACGTCGTCACCGCCATGGGCCGCACGTCGGTCGCGCCGCCGGAAGGGGCGCTCGGAATCCTGGAATCCTTCAACGTCGCCACCCTCATCAAGGCGGCCGACGCCTGCGCGAAGGCCGCGCCGGTGCAATTGTTCGAGGTCCGCGTGGCGATGGCGCTCGGCGGCAAGGCGTTCGTCACCATGGTCGGCGACGTTTCCGCGGTGCAGACCGCGGTGGAAGCCGGCCGCAAGATCATCGCCGACGCCGGCATGCTCGTGAACGCCGCCGTGCTCCCGCGTCCCCACAAGGACGTTTATCGGGAAGTGGTGTGAGCATTGGTGACTTCGTGGCACCGGCTTCCAGCCGGTGAAGGCCTGCGGCTGGAAGCCGCAGCCACCTCATGCCTTGGATTGTCATTCTGAACACAGTGAAGAATCCAACCGCATGACCGCCGGCTCCTATCATGCTGGATTCTTAACTTCGCTGCCAATGAACTCCTCCTGTTTGTCATTCTGAACGCAGTGAAGAATCCATCATGTTGTCCGCGAGCGGTTGTCCTGCTGGATCCTTCGCACGGCTCAGGATGACGCTAAGGGTGTTCTTTGTTAGGAGCACCCAAGTCGGCTCCGACTTGGTCATGGGGCTCAGAATGACAAACGTTGGGTAGTGGCTACTTCAGCTGCACGTCCCACACCTTCGAGCGGCGGGAGGTGCCGTCGGGGCCGGTGACGTCGAGGATGATCACATAGGACCCGGGCTTGGCGTAGGCGTGCTGCGGGTGTTGCTCGGCCGAGGTCGTGCCGTCGCCGAAGTCCCATTTCCAGGCGGTGACCTTGCCGACCGACAGATCCTTGAACGCGACGAGCCGGCGATCCATGTCGACGACCGACCACGTCCATTGCGCGGCCAGCTTGGGCCGGAGCGAGGGCTCCAGCGGCATGAGGCGGAATGCGCACAACTCCGAGGCGTGGCCGTAGGAAGTGCGCTTGAGTGAGAGTGTCCAGAAACCCCGTGGGCTGGAGCCGTCATAATCGATCACGATCCATGCGAGGCCAATGAGCTTGTTCTCCGCGAGGACCGACTCGACCGCGCGCGCCGGGCCCTCGGGGCCGGCGTAATCAAACGGCGTGATCCAGAACTCAAGGGTGTATTTGCCGGCTTCGCCGTGCTTGAAGTTGAACGATTGGGCGGAATTCGCCCAAGGCAGCTCCTTGATCCAGGTGGCCGCGCCCCAGGCCATCGTCCAGTCCTTCTCCACCGCCGGGGTGAAGATGTGGTAATTTTGCCCGGTCACGCCGTGGCCGGCCCAGTTCGCGGCGTCCACGGAGATGCGGTCGTCGGGCCGGGCCGCGGATTCGCCCACGCGGGCCGGGGTCCAAAATTCCTTGTGCCCCTTGGTGATCAGCGGACCGCCCGAGGCATCGCCGTCGACGATGATCTCAAAGGTGTCGTTGCGCAGGCCGGGACCGGAGAATTCCCAGAAGTCGTCCTCCGCCTCGTAGAGAAAATAAAGCCGGTTGAGCCCCTGCACCCACCCCACCCTGACCCTGACGGCCAGCGACCGTTCCCCCGCGGCAGGCGGGGTCTTTGCGTCGTTGATCAGCTGGTCCTTCCCGACCGCGTAGGATTCCGGCACCATCGCCCAATCTGAAGCATCGCCGTCGATGCGGGGGATCTTGTCCGCCGGGAACTGGAAGACCTGGTAGGTGACGTCGGGCCTCTCGAGCGCGTGAACTACCGGCGCCGACGCAACTGACAGGAGCAAGGCGGTGACCAACAGGGAGCGGGGATGTCGGATAAAAATCATTTGGTTTTCTCCGGCACCTTCGGCAATGGCACGTCATCCTCGATAATCCGCAGCGGCCCGAGTTTCACCGTGCTGCGCTGAACATCACGACGGATGGCCACCGGCTCGCGGCTGTCACGCCCCAGGTAATAGCTGCCGCTGAAGATCAGGGGCGGCAGCGACTCCTGCATCGAGACTCCTTGCGCGTTGACCGTCATGGTTGTGCGCCAGGCGAGTTTGCGCCCGCCTTTGGCGAGGCTGGAGAAGTCGTAGGCGGAAACCACGACGTAATAGAGGTCATGGGTCGCCTGATAGCGCAGGAAGTCCCGCTTCAAAGTGTCACCGAGGATGGTCCGGCCGAATTCCATCTCCCATCGCAGCTCGCGGGCATAAGCGCGCCCGCCGACCAGCAGCGCGCGCTCGATTATGTTCCGTTCGTGCAGCTCGCGGAACATCCCGGCCATTTCCGGATCAAGCGCGGTGTGCGAGCCCCAGAAATAATTCAGCATGAGTGCCGGAGGATGCTCGTTGTCCGGCGAAGCGAGATAGCCGCGCCCGGTCAAGGCCCGGAGGAAGGCCTGCTCCAACACCTCGGGCATCGGCGGGTGTTCGCCACCGACGGCGTGACCCATGGGACGGAACCCGCTGTTGTGGGCGACGTAGTAGACGGGGTTTTGCGGCGAGGCTTCCGGCAGCGTGCGACCGTAGTCGGTCAACTCGCTGTGGACGGTCAGCTCAAGGGTCGGATTCGGCGTGAAGGCCTTGGGCAGAAGGTCAAAATGGAATTTGCGGGATTCCACCACCGCATCCGGAGGCAGGGGCGGGCCGTCCGGGGCTTGAGCGAGGCCGACCGCCACGGGCAAACACAGGATGAGCAGTCTGCATACGGGCTTCATGGCCAGGCGCGCTAAAAACGGGAAGGAGACGGGGCGAACTGGACGGAACCGTCGTTGACGTTGGCGGCGGCGCCCTTGCCTTGACGCAAGGCAAGCACCTCGGCCCCGGCGAGCAGCAGCGGGCCGTAACCGTGCGCCGCGTGGACGCTCACCGGGCGATAATAATAGAACATCGGGTCGAAGCCCATGCCCGTGCCGACACAGGTGTTCTCCACCTGGCCCTGGGCATTGACCTGCGTCGCGACAGCGTTCCAGCCGAGCGACACCATCGGGCCATAGGCGAGCGGATCGAGCCAGCCGCGGTTGATGCCGCGCGCGATCGAGTAGACAAACATGGCCGACGCCGAGGTCTCGAGATAGGAATCGGGACGGTCGATCAGCTGATGCCAGAGCCCGCTGCGCCCCTGCACGGCGGCGAGGCCCGCGGCGTGCGCGCGGTATTGGGTGAGGACGGCGGCGCGACCGTGATGGTCTTCGGGCAACACCGAGAGCAGCTCCGCCATGGCGACGATGGCCCAGCCGTTCGCGCGGCCCCAATGGAAAGACGGATGCGGCTCCATTTCCTGAACCCAGCCGTGCCGGTAGAGGCCGTTTGAGGGGACGAACATACGCGCCGAGAACTGCAGCACCTGCTTCACGGCATCGTCGAAGTATTTCCGCTCACCGGTGAGCGCCCCCATTTGCGCAAGCGCCGGCACGCTCATGTAGAGATCGTCGAGCCAGAGCGTGTTGTGCAGCGGACGGTTGCGAGCCAGCGTGCCGTCGGCCAGCCGGAACTGGGCGGTGGAGATCCACGAAAGGTAATTGTCGATCCACGGCTTGAGCCGGCCGGGCTCGATACCCGCGCGGGCGGCCTTGATGAAGGCGGCGCCCATGGAGCCCGAGTCGTCGAGCGATTGCGGCCGGAGCACGGGCCGGAGCGCGAGCATCCGCTGCGGTCCGGTCAATTCGGTGGTCGGCGCGGGCAACGTTTTCAGGTGGGCGGCGACCGTGGCGATGGCGCGCAGTCGCGACGCGACGTAATCGCGATAACGGACATCACCGGTGACCTCGGCGGCCAGCAACATGCCCGAGTAGGTGACGCCCCATTCGTAGCTGGTGATGAGGAAATCCGTGCGATCGAAGGCGACGTTGCCTGACAACTTGGTGAGATCGGTGACAGGCTCGCGTGTGTCGCGATCGATGACTTTGACCACCTTGATGGGACTGGCCGTCTCGAGATAGCCGAGCACGCGGTCGAGCACAGACTTGATTTCCTCCGTGGAAGCGGGCGCATAGGGCGTCGGATAAGCGGGCGGGATGCGGCCGGGGTTGATCATCGCCGGAGCCGGTGTCTCGGCACCGGCAGGAAGCGATGCCGGAGTCTGGGCAAGCAGCGGCATGGCGAACAGCAACCACGCCATGACGTGGATCATTCGGTAGAGCATGGGAAAGAGGGGTTACTTCGAGACCGCGGAAGGAAAACGAACCTCCGGACGCGTAGGCAGCGGGGCGGATTCGTCGAGATAGAAGCCGGGATGAGGCGGCTGGTTGTAAGCGGTGTTCTGCCAGGCAACCGAGACACGATACTGCGGATCGTGCATGAACGTCACCAGCCGGTGCTTGGTCGGGATCGTGCTCGTGTAGATGCGCAGCTCCTTCTTGTCACGGGTGGCCCAGACGACCTCCTCGCGCCAGTCGCCCCAGAGGTCGGCGCTGACGGTCGGAGTGGACTTGGTGCCGTTGGCGGAAGTGCAGGCGTGGGCGGTGAGCAGCGGATCGACCGTGGCGGTCAGCCAGTTCCACTTCGCGATGCGATTGCCGTCGAGAAGTTCGCTGAGCAGGTCGCCGTCCCAATACAGGCCGAAGTTGACGGGAAAGCCGCGCGGGCGGCGCTCGATGAATTTCCGGCCCGTGGCGTCATGGATGCCGTCCATGCCGGCGCCGGCGGCCCATGACTCGGCACCCGGGTAGCGCGGATCGATGTTGAAGGTGTTGCCGCGGCCCGGCCCCTCCCCCTTGTCGCCGCCTTCGGTGGCAGCCTTGGTGGAAGGGATGGTGAAAATGGGTTTGCCCGTGCGGGCATCGCGCAGGCTCAGGCCCTGCTGGTCGAAACGTTCCTGGATGTCGCCGATCTCGAGGCCGGGATTGTCCGGCACGAAGTCGCCGACATGCAGCGCATCGCCGTGGCCCCAGCCGGTGGAATAAAGCCCCTGCCCGTCGGAACCGACGACCATCGCGCCGTAAATGATGTCCTGCCGGCCGTCGCCATCGACGTCGGCGACCGAAAGGTTGTGGTTCCCCTGCCCGCGCCACGGATTAGACCCGTCGGGCGGGCCGAGTTTGTCGCTGTCGAACACCCAGCGCGAAGTCAGTTTGCCGCCGCGCCAGTCCCACGCGGCGATGACACTGCGGGTGTAGTAGCCGCGACAGAAGATCAGCGAAGGCAGTTCGCCATCGAGATAGGCGACGCCCGCGAGAAACCGGTCGGAGCGGTTGGCATAGCCGTCGCCCCAGACGGCGCTCATTTGCTCCGGCGTGGGATTCTGTGTGTCGGGGTGGCGGCCGGGCAGATAGTCGGTGGTGGCAAGTTCGGCCCCGGTGCGGCCGTCGAAAACGGTCAGATACTCCGGACCGCGGACGATACGGCCTTCCATCCGGGCCACCATGCCGGCAGGCGTGGTGGTGGCACCGCTCCGGTCGCTGGTCGGCACGGTGGTCGCGCCCGGCTCGCGCCAGTCGGCCGTCGCGTCACCGATGATTTTGCCTGTGCCATCCACGGTGCCGTCGGCGGTCCGGCAGGCGACCTCGGCCCGGCCGTCGCCATCGAGATCGATGACCATGAACATCGTGTAGTGCGCGCCTTCGCGGATGTTTTTCCCGAGATGGATCGTCCAAAGCTGTTTTCCGTCGAGCGTGTAGGCTTGGAGCAAGGTCTCCCCGGTCAGACCGGCCTGCGAGTTGTCGCGCGGACGCTGTTCCTGCTTGAGGATGATCTCGTAGCGACCGTCGCCGTCGAGATCGCCGAGCGAAGCATCGCCGGGAGTGTAACCCTCGGGCGTCGAGATCGACACGGCGTGATACGGCAGCGGCGGCGCGCCGGCCGGGAGGACGAAGGCCGCGCTTGGTTCCGCTTCCACGCCATCGATCAACGCGCGAACAAAGTAAGCCGTCTCGCGTTCCAGCGACGGTGTCGCATCCAACAGCCAGGTGGGCCCCGTCTGCGGCAGATCGTTGAGCTTCACCATGACCGGGCCCTGCTCGCGCTGGGCCGCGGGCTGGCCGGACCAGCCGGCGCGAGACGGGCCGGGGGCGGTGGTGCGGTAGACGTTGAAGGCGGTGCTCTCCGGATCGGATGCCAGCAGCCGCCAGCTGACGAATACCTTGCCGTCGGACTGGTGCACGGCGACGACGCCCCGGTCGAGTCTTTCCATGACCGGCACGGGGACGGCGCGGGCGACGCCGAACAAACCGGCGGCGGCCAAAATCAGACCGAGGATGCGTGGGCGAATCTGCATGGCGTGGGCGGGTTCAGTTGCCACCGACGCTGAGCAGGCCGCGGTTGCGCAGCCATTCCTCGGCGCGCTTCGACCAGTCGGAGGCAGTGCCAAGCCCGGTCCTCATGCCCATGCCGTGCGAACCGTGCTCGAACAAATACATCTCGGCCGGCACCTTGGCGCGCGTGAGGGCCTGGAAGAAGCGGATGCTGTTCTCGACCGGCACGGATTGATCCTCCTGCGTGTGGACGAGCAAGGTCGGCGGCGTGGCGGCGGTCACCTGTTTTTCGAGGGACATGAGCTGAAGCAATTCGGGCGCCGGGGTGGCGCCAAGCAGGGCCTTGCGTGAGCCGGCGTGGGCGACGGGATCGTCCATCGAAATGACCGGATACATCAGGATGAGGAAGTCGGGGCGTGCGTTGGTGGCATCGAGGGCCGCGCCGGTCCGGCCGGCGGCATGGTCGAAGAGCGTGCCGGCGCTGGCGGCGAGATGACCGCCGGCCGAGCTGCCCATGACGCCGATGCGGGCGGGGTTGACCTTGAATTCCGCGGCGCGCGACCGGACGATCCGCACGGCGCGCAACACGTCCTGCAAAGGCGCGGGATGGCCGAATTCCTGCAGGCGGTTTTTCAGGACAAAGGACGTGATGCCGAGCGTGCTGAGCCAGTTGGCGTATTGGACACCCTCACGCTCATTGGACAGAATCCGGTATCCGCCGCCCGGGCAGATGATCACCGCGGTGCCGTTGGGCCGGTCGATAGCGGGGCCGTAGACCGTGAACGTGGGCTCGGAAACATTGGCGATACGCCCACCCTCTTCCTGGCGCTCAGGACCGATGGCCTTGGCGCCGGGCACGCCTTCGGGCCAAAGGGGAATCACGACAGGTTCGGCGGCTTGGGCGAAAGCGGCGGCGGTCAAGCAGGCGACAAGGAGAATTCTTTTCATCGGGAGTAATGGGGAAGCTGCAGCTGACGAACAAAACCAAAGCGGAATGTCATCCTGAACGCAGTGAATGAGCAAGCAACATGACCGCCGGCGTGAGCCGGGCGGGAGTCTTCACTGAGCTCAGAAGGACAACAAGGGTCGACATCCGAGCGGAAGAAAAAAGCTCACACCAGCTGGCTGAGGTGCAGGGCTCCGGGGCGGAGGGGCGCGAGGTCGGCGATATTCACGGGCATATTGCGCTTGATGGACTCGACCCCCGCGATGCCGACGAGGATGGAAGCGGCGCCCTGCTCATGACCGGCGAAACGGCCCCACTCGTCTGTCGCCGGGGCGTCCGGGTCGGCAAAGAAGGAGCGGTTGAGGATCTCGTCGGCCCCGCCATGCGCACCGGTGGCGGGCGGCATCGGCACGGTGTAGCTCGGCTTGAAGTGCGGGAAGACCTTGATCCACTCGCCCTCGGCCTCGGCGCCGGGTTTCTCGTCGAGCTTGAAGTCCTTGGGCCGCACGGCGCGGTTCATGTGCGTGCCGATGAACTCGTGATACTCGATGCGGCCGCGATCGCCGTTGAAACACACGCGCATGCCTTCGCGCGGGCTGTAACAGGTGAGCGAATAGGTCAGCACCTCGCCGGTGCGATAGCGGACATTGAGCGACATCTGGTCGTAGATGTCGATGTCGTCGCGAAACACATTGCGGTCGCGGATGTAGCCGGAATCGGCCTCGCCGGCGCGGTAGATCTTCCGGAAGGGCTCGCTCTCGTCGAGGTCGAGGCAGAACGGATCGTTCTTCGCCTCGGGATGGCCGGTGTAGCGCGGATAGGCCGCGAGGGCGCCGTCACCGCGGGCCACGGCGTTTTTCCGGCCGTAGAACACGAGGTCGCCGTAGGCGAAAACCTGCTGCGGAATGGAGTCGAGCCACCAGTTGACGAGGTCGAAGTGGTGCGTGCTCTTGTGGACGAGCAACGTGCCGGACTCGGCGGCGTGCGCGTGCCAGCGGCGGAAGTAATCGGCACCGTGGTTGGTATCGAGCAGGTATTCGAGGTTGACCGAGCGGATCCGGCCGATGGTGCCTTTCGCGATGAGTTCCTTGACCTTGGTGCGGAACGGCGCCCAGCGGTAGTTGAAGGCCACGCGCACCCGGCGGCCGGAAGCGGCCTGGGCCTCGAGGATCGCGCGACACATGGCGGCATCGGTGGTCAGGGGCTTCTCCGTGATGACGTCGCAGCCGGCCCGGAGGGCGCGCACGATGTAGTCGGCATGCGTGCAGTCGACGGTGCACACAAAGACGGTGTCGGGCTGCTCCACGCGCAACATCTCGTCGAAGCGATCGGCGGTGTAGGCTGGCACGGCGTGATACCCGAGTTCGCCGGCCAGCAGACCGTTGTAGTAGGCCATGCGGGCCGGACTGAGATCGCAGAGGCCGACGATCTCGTTGTTGGCGCGATAGGTGGTAGCGACGGGCTCGATGAAGCTCAGGGCGCGTCCGCCGGTGCCGACGAAGGCAATGCGTTTCTTCTGCATGGGGCAGGAGGTATAAACAGTCTTATTTTCCCTCGGAGCAAGATCGGGCGGGCGTTTTCTGACTGTCCGCATTTCTTGCCCGTTTGACGGAAAACCTGAACAAGGCTGGAGTTATGGTTGGTCCAGACACACACTGGCCGCTCAACTTGTCCCCTTCCCCATCATGATCCGCAAAGCCTTCGTCATGTCAGTGCATCCCGGCCACGAAGAGGAATACGCCCGCCGTCACCAGCCCATCTGGGACGAACTCGCCGCCGTGCTCCGCTCGCATGGCAGCCACAACTACTCCATCTTCCTCGACCCGACCACGCACCAGCTCTTCGGCTACGTGGAAATCGAGAGCGAGGCCCGCTGGGCGGCCGTCGCGCAGACCGAGGTCTGCCAACGCTGGTGGAAATTCATGGGCGACATCATGCCGAGCAATCCCGACCACAGCCCGGTGTCACGCGGACTGCAGGAAGTTTTTCACCTGGCCTGAGGCCGACGTAGCCGCGGGTCAGTCGCTGCCCTTCATCCACACCGGCGCCGTGGCGAACCACACGAAGGTGGCCGCAAACATCGTCCACTTCATGGCGTCCAGCGGCATGAGCTTGAACATGAAAAGAGCCGGCGGAACAATCGTGGCCGCGAGGGCCAGCAGACCAAGGTATTTGGCGAATGATTGCATGGGAGGCAGGGGTCAGGCGGTGGCAGGCTTCGGCCCGAAGGCTTTGGAAAAGACGACGTAAAGAACCGCGCACGCGATGGCGCACGGCAGGGGCAGAAACGAGGCGAAGACGCCGTGGAACTTGTAGCCATACATCGCGACCGCCACGGGAATGAGCCAGGCCAGCAGCACCGCGACATTGAAACCGGCTCCGGCCCGCTCGGCCGGATCGGTCGGTATGCCGAGACGTTCGGCAAAATAGAAATCCACCACGATGATCGCGCCGATCGGAGCCAGCACCGTGCCGTAAAGACCGACAAACGACAGGAGGTTCATCGCAAAGGCCGGGAAGATGCCGGCGCCGATGCAAAGACTTCCGGCAATCAGGGTGCCGGTGCTGCGCGTCATGCCGGGGACCATGCCCTGAAAAGCGAGGCCCGCGCGGTAGATCGTGGGATTGGCCGTGGTCCAGCCCGCGATGATGATGCAGATCAGGCCGGCCCAGCCCACGGCATCGTTGACCATCGTGCCGGGATCCTTGCCCACGGTCGGATCGACGCCGTGAAACCGCACCCAGTAAACCAGCAGGAGCGCGGCGCAGATCCACGCGACGTAGTGCCCGAGGAACATGCCGGCGGCCGAAGCCCACCCGGAGGAGGCTTTTTTCGCAAAGCGCAGCACGGACAGGTCGGCCATGCCGAGATGCATGGCGGCGTTGCAGAACCAGGCAAAAAACACGACGCCCCAGAAACTGATCTTGGTCAGCGTGCCGGGCGGCGGCGTGAGCAGTGTCATCAGGTCGAAACTCTCCAGCCGACCCAGCGTCACGAACGCGCAGGCGACAAAGACCAAAAACATCCACGGCGCGGACCAGTGCCCGACCTTGGCGACGAAACCGTAGCCTTTCAGGGCGACCAGGGTCATCGCCCCGCCAATGAGAGCACAGGCGACGATCCAGCCGGGGCCGGTGGGGAGCATGGTATCGAAGGTAGGCATCGCCATGCTCGGGAAGAAGGGTCCGACCGCGGTGGCCGAGACCGTGACCATGGCACCGGCGAGGAAGCAAAAGAGGATACCGTTCGCGAGATTGTAGAGCACCACCAGCTTGCCGCCGGCGATCTTCTCCATCTTATAATAGAGCGTGAGCCGCTGGGCGGTGGCGATGCGCGCCGTTAGAAAGCGCCAGGTGAGCACGGCGAGGAGATTACCGATCAGCAGGCCGAAGATGATGCTGTTGGCGGTGGCGCCCCAGGCGATGAAGAGCGGCCCGAGCATGAACTCGGTGCCGGCGGTATGCTCGCCGGCATACATGCCCCAGAAGGCCGTCGGGCCTTTGAGGGCGCGATCCGGCACGCGCTCGCGTTCAAATTCGCCGGATTCGACGGCAGGAACAACAGCAGGAGGGGTGGTCATGGGTAAGGAAAACAACCAAGAAGGCGGGGCTGAACGGCAAACGGCCCCTAGATGGCCGCAACCGGGGATTGGTCACAATACTATTTTCGATTTCCCACCCGTTCCTGACCGCGAAACTGGGCCAGGCAACGCGAACGAAATCGGTCAGTCCGATTTCAGTCGGTTGCTGGCCGCAAAAAAGCCGGCCTGGCGGCCGGCTGGCGGGTTTAAGGAATGGATCCGAACTCAGTCGTCGCGGCGGCTGCCGGACAGAATGAGCAAAATGTGCAGCAAGCTGCCGAGCGAAGCGACGAACGCCGCCACGTAGGTCAGCGCCGCGGCATCGAGCGTCTCGTGCACGCCCTTCATCTCGCTTTGCTCGACGATGCCGAGGTTGACCAGCTGCAGCTTGGCGCGGCGGGTGGCGTCGAACTCGACCGGCAACGTCACCAGATGAAACAGGCAGATGACCGCAAGCGCAGCCGCGCCGAGCATGAGCATCGTGCCGCCAATCGAGGTGCTGATCAGCAAAATGCCGGCCAGGATCAGGAAGTTCGTGGCGCCGGCGGCGATCTGCGTGGCAGGCACGAGCGTCTGCCGCAGTGTCATCATGGAATAGCCGACCTTGTGCTGGATCGCATGGCCCGCCTCGTGGGCCGACACACCGAGCGCAGCCAGGCTGTAGCCGTGATAGTTCTCGGAGGACAGCGCGAGCCGCCGCTTCGACGGATCGTAGTGGTCGGTCAGATGGCCGGGGATTTCGACGATCTCGACCCCCTGGACACCGGCGCTCTGCATCACGGCGGCGGCGGCCTCGCGGCCGGTGATGCGCCCGCGCGAGGGGATGCGAACATTTTTGTTATAGGCGCTCGACACTCGCATCTGCGCGTAGAGGCCGAACAGGAACGGAATGATAAGGAGGACGATGTAGATCATCATGGCGAAAATGGGTTGGGTTGACGCATAGAACTGATTGCCAGCCGGTAGGTTTTTTCCAGCGGAAAATGCCCCGCTGGAAACGGGACAGAGCGTTGTAAACGTCTCAAGCCAGCCCGGCGCGAAGCAACAGGGCCGTCTGATCAGGCGGCCGCCCCATGAAGTCGACGAACAGCTTCATCGGGTCCGCCGAGTTGCCGCGACTGAGCACCTTGGCCACGAAGTCGGCGCCGACCGCCCGGTTGAAGATGCCCTCGCGCTTGAACCGGGTGAAGGCATCCGCGTCGAGCACCTCCGCCCATTTGTAGGAATAGTAGCCGGCGGCATAACCCACGGGATCGGCGAAGATGTGAGTGAAGCGGTTTTCGATCGTGGGAGCGGCCGGCCGGGTCGGCACCAGGTAGTCGTGCAGCAGCGACTGCAGCTTCGGCGACAATTCGCCCTCCGTGTAGTCGGACGTGTGCAGATGCAGCGCGAGGTCCATGCGGGCAAACGCCAGCTGCCGCATGGTGATGGCGGCACTGCGAAAATTTTTCGCCGCGACCATGCGCTGGTAAAGCGCCTCCGGGATCGTCGCCCCGGTTTCATGATGGCGGGCGAAGAGATCGAGGCTGGCGCGCTCCCAGCACCAGTTCTCCATGATTTGCGAAGGCAGTTCCACGAAGTCCCAGGCGACGTTCGTGCCGTTGAGCGACTTGACCCCGACCTCGCCGAACAGGTGATGCAGCAGGTGGCCGAACTCGTGGAAGACCGTCTCGACCTCGCGGTGCGTGAGCAAGGCGGGCCGACCGTCCCCCTGCCCTGAGCCTGTCGATGGGATCGGCGGCGTCATGTTGCCGCACATGAGACCGAGATGAGGCAGCCGCCGGCCGTCACGCGGGCCGCCGGTGATGAGGGAGTTCATCCAGGCGCCACCGCGCTTCGACTCGCGGGGAAACCAGTCGGCATAAAAGGAACCGAGGTGCCGGCCGGCCTCGTCATGCACATCGTAGAACTTCACCTCGGGATGCCAGGTTTCCACCGCACCGACGGGACGCTCGATCACGCGGATGCCAAAAACGCGGCGCATGATCTCGAACATGCCCGTGAGCACCCGGTCCAGCGGAAAGTAGGGACGCAGTTGTTCTTCATCGAAATCATGACGGGCGCGACGCAGACGTTCGGCCAAGAAACCTGTTTCCCATGGGGCCAGGGGTGCAGGCGCGGCGCCGGTCTGCTCCGCCTTGAATTGTTCGAGCTCGCGGCACTCGCGGGCGAAGGCGGGCGCAATCCGCCGGTGCAGATCCTCGATGAACACCAGGGCCTGCGCGCCGGACTTCGCCATGCGGCGTTCGAGCACGAGGTCGGCGAAATGCGCCTGGCCCAGCAGCGAAGCCTTTTCCTGGCGGAGCGTGAGGATGCGCCGGATGATGTCGCGGTTGTCGTGCGGCGCCTGCACGCCGACGGCGGCGGCCGCCTGCCAGACCTCGCGGCGCAATTCCCCATCTTCGGCGTAAAGCATCACCGGCTCCTGCGAAGGCATGTGCAGGGTGAAGCGCCAGGCGGGGGCCGTCTCCGTCCCCTGCCCTTTCTTCAACGCGCCCTGGCGGGCCGCCTCGCGCGCATGTGGCGGCAGACCGCGCAAACGGGCCTCATCGCGAACCACCAGTTCCCATGCGTTGGTCGCGTCGAGGACGTTTTCGGAATATTTCTGCGTGAGCTGGGCCAGCTCCGCCTGCAACGACTCGAGCCGCTGCTTCTTGTCCGGCGGCAGATCGGCACCCTGCTGCCGGAACTCAGCCATGGTTTCATCGAGCAAACGACGGTGTTCGCCGGACAGAGCGGACGCAGAGGGGTGTTCGGCCGCGGCCTTCAGGCGCAGCCATAGTTCGGCATTCAGGGGTATGCGGGCAAAGAAGGCGGAGACTTTCGGCAACACCGCGTTGTGCGCCTCGCGAAGTGCCGGCGAGTCGACGACCGAGGTCAGATGCGTAACCTTGGCCCAGGTTTCATTCAGCAGATCCCCGGCCTCCTCCAGGGCGAGAAAGGTGGCCTGGAAGGCGACCCCGGCGGGATCAAGCCGGGTGATGCGGTCGAGGGCGGACTCCGCGGCGGCGAGCGCCTGCTCGACGGCAGGCACGACCTGGTCAGCGGTGAGTTGCGACCAGCGGATATGAAACGAGCGGTCAAGAAAGGGATTGTCCATCGGCCGCGTAATGACCGCGCGGACGGCGGTGCTGTCAAACGAATTGACGGTCACCAACGGTAGGCGACGCCCGCGGAAAACTGGCGGCGCGCGGCGGGCACGGCCGGCACTTCCTGAAAGTCGCTGTCCCACAGGTTGTCGACCAGCAGCGACAACTCGAGACCGCGCACCGCAGGCGGCAGATAGTAGAGCCCGCAGGCCGACAGGAAGGCCTCGTTGCCGCCGACGGTGCGCAGAAAGTTTTTCTCCTGCACGCGGTATTCGTTGTCCAGCCGCACCTCAAATCCCGAGCCGAGCCGCAGCACCACCGCCGCGGTGAGCCGGTGGCGGGCGAAATTGAGCGCATAGAAACTGGCGTCGACGGTCGCGGCACCGTAATCGGCGGACTTTTCGAGCCAGGTGTAGCCAAGCACCAGATCGTAACGCGGTGTCCGGCGGGAAGCGACGAGTTCGAGACCGGATGTGCCAATATCCACGGAGTTGGCCGTGCGGGCGGTCACGCCTCGCGCAAAGGTCCAATCGGTCAGTTCGTTATCCCAGCGGTGGAACACGGCAGTTTCGATGTTCCAGCCGGCGGACATGAAGGCCGCTCCCACCTCGAGATTGCGGCTGGTGGCACGGCCAAGGTTGGGATTGCCGCGGAAGAGGCCGGCGGAGGGATTCGAGTTCAGGGCGGTGTAGGTCGACACCTGGGTGCTCTCGGAATATTCGGCATAAAAGCGCGAACCGTCCGGCCGGGTCAGCGCCACGGACACGAGTGGCGAAAGCGCCGAGTCATCGCGGTTGGTGTCGTCATAGGTCGCGCCGGCCCGCAGCTGGAGTTTGCCAGCGGATGTCGCGAGGTCGACCTCCGGCACCGCCACGAGCTTGAGATAGGAGCGATTTTTGAAACGGCCAAAAGTCAGGGCGGTGGATTCGATGCGATCGTGCATGGCTTGGGCGCCGTAGGCGAAGGCCCAGCCGGTGAAGCTCTGGTGCCCGTCGAGGGAAACGGAGCGAACATGCGTCGTGTGTTGAAAGGGGTTCGAGGCGCCCGGCACCGCGCGGTTGAACTCGTAGTCGTCGTAGTTGCGCCGGTAGAGGGCTCCCACCTGCCAGAAATCCCCGGCCGACGACCAGGCGCGGTGGTTGATGATGTAGAGGTCCGTGCGAAGATCCTCGGTCTCATTGAAGCCGAACGGCGTGTAGAGATTGGGCCAGCCGAAGAACTTCCGCTGCAAACCGGCGAAGAAATCCGTCTGCGTCTGCGCCCCGCGCAACTGGATCCGGCCGGCCGCCCGCTCGAAGTGGTGGTCTCCAAACGGCACCGAGCCATCGGACTCGGAACGGGATAGTTCCACGTCCGCACCCAGGGTCAGGCCGGTCGCCGAGGCGGGAGCAACCACGCCCTGATACAGGCTCTGCCGATTGGCCACGTGGTCACCTGCGGCCACGGAGGCTTCGCCCCGCCGCTCAATGGGTCGCCAGCCGTAGGTTATGGTGCCGACCCCGGCATTGAAACCAGCAAGGGCGTTGGCGACACCGGTCAGAACGCCGGGTGATTGCAGCATCGCCGGGGCGACGGGGATCTCCGCAAAATAATGTCCGGTCTGCGGATCGTATAGCGAAGCGGCCCCGATCTTGAAACCGGTGTTCTCGAACACTCCGCCCCGAATCGCGATATCCGCCTGCCCCTCGGCCAGATTGCGCGCCTGCACATCGACCCGGGGTTCAAAGCGCAGCCCCGAAACCGGCATGACAAAGGTGCTGACCGGCGTCTGATTGGCCACTTGTTCCGATAGGACGACATACTTGGGCAGAGCGTAGGTCGCGTCGCCAGCCCAAAGGCTGCCGCCAACCCCGATGAACGCCAGGCCGCAGCCCAGGCGAATCCGGAGCAGAAATGCCCGGTGAGATAAATGAAGACAGGATGACATTGAGTTATAGTTTGGAAGAATCATACTTAACAAGCAGGACCAAGAAAAGCCGCCCGCGGGGGCGGCCTGTGGAGGATTATTCCTCGCCGTCGTTGCCGATGGCCTCAACCGGACAGCCTTCCAAGGCCTCCATGCACATCTGCGTCTCTTCCTCGGTGGTCGGCTGGGCATGCACAAAGGAATAACCGCCCTCCTCATGGCGCTTGAAGAACGCCGGAGCGGTTTCACGGCAAAGATCGCAATCGATGCACTGCTGATCGACGTAGAATTTGCCAGCTGCATTGTCTTTCCACTTTTCTGCTTTGTTGGCCATTTCCAGCCACTCAAAGGTAATCCGTCGGTCTGTCAAGAAGAGGCAAAACGACTGTCGTTTGGAAAAGGTCATATGCAGGCGGACTTGTCTTTGCCCGCTTGCAGCTTAACTTTGCCACATGCTGTCCGACAGATCCTACATGCGCGATGACTACGCGCCCCGGTCCACCTCGATCCTGACCTGGATCCTGTGTGCGCTGGTCTCCGGCTTTGTGCTGCAGAATATCGCCGGTCTGGATTTCGTGCGGGGAAGGCTCGGTTCAAATCTGGTCGAGTCTCTCTTCGCTCTGACGCCAAGCGGCCTGCGCGAGGGTCATGTGTGGGCGCTTCTCACGTATACCCTGCTCCATGCGAACATCCTGCATATTCTCTTCAATGGCCTGGGCCTGTTCCTGCTCGGCCGGGAATTGCTGCCGCTGCTGGGGTCGCGCCGATTCCTGACTGTTCTGGTGTCCGCATCTCTCTTGGGTGCGATGCTCTGGCTGGCCGCCCGCTATTTCAGCGACGGCGGGGCACTGATCGGCGCCTCGGCCTCCGTCATGGCCTTGTTCATCCTGTTCGCCTGCATTTACCCGGAGAGGGAAATCACCTTCCTGCTGTTTTTTGTCCTGCCGGTCACAGTCAAACCGAAGTATCTGGTCTGGATCCTCCTCGGGATTGATCTGTTCGGCTTTCTGTTCAGCGAACTGCCCGGCAAAGCCTTCGACACGGGCATCGCCTACTCCGCCCATCTCGGCGGCATGTTGGCGGGCTGGGTCTACTTCAGGTATTTCCACGCCAACCATGGCTGGGACCGCGCCGCGAGCATCGAGTTGCCGGCCTGGCTCCGCCGGCGCAAGCAGGCCAAGCCCTCCGAATCATTCTTCAAGGCTAGCACCGGCCGGCCATCCACCCAGATACGTGCCGAGGTCGACCGCATCCTCGACAAGATCAACAGCGATGGCTTCGGAGCCCTGACCGAGGAGGAAAAGCGAGTCCTCGACGAAGCCAAAGACCTGCTCAGCCGCCACTAAGGCCATTCTCGCAGCACCCCCGCCTGACAGGATTCGGCCGACCCAGGCCGCCGTCTCGGGCCCGCCTTGTTGCAAATCACTCTTTTGCAGAAACAATACTCGTTTTTAAGCGACTAATCCCTATCAAAATCCGCCCTTCCCCTGTGAATCTCACCTCCCGTATCCCCACCAAAATCGCCGCCCTGTCGCTGATCCTGCTGGTCTCAGTCTTCGCGGCGCCTGACCGCACCTTCAAGACCACGCCGGTCATGCGCCTTGAGACGCGCACCTTGGTGCAGATGCTGGAATATTTCCACTACAACAAGGCGGCGGTTTCCTCGAACGATTACCCGGAACTCATCTCCGACTACCTGAAGGAACTCGATCCCCAGCGGCTCTTCTTCACTGCACTGGATGAACAGACCTTCCGTCGCCAATACGGCCCTCGCCTCGAAACCGACCTGGCCTACCTGGGCAACATCGACACCGCCTTCGAGATTTACCAGACCTACGAACAGCGCGTGAAGTCCCGCACCTCCTGGCTCTTCGAGGAACTGAAGCACGACTTTGATTTCACCGCCAACGAATCCTACACCCCCGACCGCAGCAAAAGCCCTTTCCCGTCCGACACCGCCGAGGCTGACGACCTCTGGCGCCGTCGCATCAAATACGAGATACTTCAGGACCTGCTCGCCAAGAAGACCGTGGATGACGCCAAGACCACGGTCCGCAAGCGCTACGAACGCATGTTGAAGAACCTCGGCGACATCGAGTCCTTCGATGTGCAGGAAATGTTCCTCTCCAGCCTTACCCGGATGTATGACCCGCACTCGTCCTACTTCTCGTCCGACACGCTGCAGGATTTCAGCATCCAGATGAAGCTTTCCCTCGTGGGCATCGGCGCCGTGCTGAGCATCGAGGACGACGGCAACTGCGTGGTGCGCGAGGTCGTGCCCGGCGGACCGGCCTTCCAGAGCGGGCAGATCCGCGTGAACGACAAGATCGTCGCCGTCCAGCAGCCGGGCGCCGAAAACATCGAGGTCATCGGCATGAAACTCCGCCGCATCGTCGACATGATCCGCGGCGACAAGAACACCAAGGTCACGCTCACCATCCTCCCGCACGACGAACCCGACGCCACCAAGACCAAGCTGGTCGTCATCACCCGCGACGTCATCAAACTGAACTCCGCCCGCGCCTCCGCCACCATCTACGAGGTGCCCGCCGAGGACAATCAGACCGTGCCGGTCGGCGTCATCACGCTGAATTCCTTCTACGGCCCCCCGGACGACTCGGAAGAACAAGCGGTCAAAAGCACCGCCACACAGGACGTCGCGGAACTCATCGGCAAACTCAAGCAAGAGGGCATCAAGGCGCTCGTCGTCGACCTGCGCCGCAACGGCGGCGGACTGCTCTCCGAGGCCGTCGACCTCACCGGCCTTTTCATCGACAAGGGCCCGGTGGTGCAGGAACGCGACTTCCAGGGGCAGGTCACCGTCGACAGCGACTCGAACCCGACCGTCGCCTACAACGGTCCGCTCGCCGTGCTGACCTCCCGCTTCAGCGCCTCCGCCTCGGAGATCTTCGCCGGCGCCCTCCAGAATTACGGCCGCGCCGTCATCATCGGCGACAGCTCCACGCACGGCAAGGGCACCGTGCAGGCCGTGCTGGAAATGAAGAATTATCTCCCCCGCCTCAGCCAGAACATCGACAACACCGGCGCCGCCAAGCTCACCGTGCGGAAATTCTACCTGCCCAACGGGGCCTCCACCCAGAAGAAGGGTGTGACCCCCGATATCACGCTGCCTTCCATCGACGACTTCCTGCCCATCGGCGAAGGCAGTCTCCCCCGCGCCCTTGTGTGGGACGAAATCAAGTCCACCCCCTTCGAGGGCAAGCCGCTCGCCCAGACCTTCCTCAAGCCGCTGCTCGACGCCAGCCGCGAGCGGCAGCAGACCCTCGAGGAATTCAGCTACCTCAACAAAAGCATCGATTGGTTCAAGGAACGGCAGGACCAGAAGACCATTTCGCTCAACCTCGACCAACGCCAGGCCCTCAAACTCGCCGACGACGAGTTCAAAAAGAAAATGGACGGCGAACGGGATCTGCTGGCCAAGACGAATTTCCGCGCCCGCGAGATCAAGCTCGACTCCATCATCAAGGCGGAGGCCGACGGCGCGAAACCGGAAGCGGTCGCGACGGTGGATGAAGGCGATACCGACGAACCCGATGCCGAGTCCAAGGCCAAGCTCGATGTCCACCTGCGCGAGACGCTACGCGTCATGACCGACGCCTTGCGCCTGAACCGGGATCCCCAATACTGGGCCGACGGTCGCGCGCCTATCACCGTCATCGGCAGCTTAAACAAAGGCTAAGACGTAACGATCGCGTCCGGTCAGGTCCCGTCGTGATTCGGTGCGGAGATAACCCGCACCCGCCAGCAACGACAGCAATTGCGGATGCTGTGCTATGCCGGTCTCGCACGCCAGCAGACCGCCTGGCTCCAGAAAATCCCGGGCCCCGGCGATGATCTGCTCCAACGCCGCTGCGCTGTTCGGACCTGCGGACAACGCCATCACCGGCTCGAACTCCTTGACCTCCGGCTGCGCCGCGCCGGTCTCTTCATCCGAAAGATAAGGCGGATTGGCGACGATCAGTTGAAACCGCCGGTCTTTCGGCAGTGCGGAAAACCAACTGGAAACGAAAAAAGTCACCCGCCCGGCCAAGCCGGTGGCCTCTGCATTCTCCCGCGCCAAGGCCAGGGCCGCCTCGCTCTTGTCGATCGCCGTGACCGTCGATTCCGGATAAATTTTCGCCAAGGCGAGCGCGATGGCTCCGCTGCCTGTCCCTAGGTCGAGGATGCTGGTCGGAGGCGTCGTCAGCTGCTCTTGGAGCAGTTCGATCAGGCGCTCGGTCTCAGGCCGCGGAATGAGCGCACGCGCGTCGACCTTGAGTTTCAACCCGGAAAACTCGGTTTCACCCGTGATGTATTGCAGCGGTTCGCGATTGCCGCGTCGCTTCACCAGCGGCCGGATTTTCTCCAGCTCCGACTCGGTCAGCGGACGCTCGAATTGCAGATAGAGCTGCATGCGCTTCAGTCCGAGGACATGGCCGATGAGCAGTTCGGCGTTGAGTCGGGCGGACTCCACGCCGCGCTTGTCGAGGAACTCCGTCGTCCGTTTGATGATTTCAAGGACCGTCAGCATGTCAGTCGTCATCCGGCGTGTTGCGCGGGCGGACGGGCAGGGTTCCGCCGGTGAGAGCCGCCAGTTTCTCCTCATACTCGGCGCGCTGCAGCGCCTGGAGGATCGGGTCGATGTTGCCCTCCATCACGGCGGGCAGGCTGTAAAGGGTGAGCCCGATGCGATGATCGGTCATCCGGTTCTGGGGAAAGTTATAGGTGCGGATGCGTTCACTGCGATCACCGGTGCCGATCTGGGTGCGACGCTGGGCGGCGTATTTCGAACGTTCCTCCTCCTCCTTCAATTTCAACAGCCGGGAGCGCAGCACCGCCATGGCCCGCGCCTTGTTTTTCACCTGCGAGCGATCATCCGCGCAATACACGGTGAGGCCGCTCGGCTTGTGCACGATGCGCACGGCGGAGTCGGTGGTATTGACCCCCTGCCCTCCGGGGCCGCTGGCGCGCTGCACGGTGACTTCCAGTTCCTGCGGATCGATCGACACGTCCACCTCCTCGGCCTCCGGCAGCACCGCGACCGTGACCGTGGAGGTGTGGATGCGCCCGTTGGCCTCGGTGACGGGGATACGCTGCACGCGGTGCACGCCGCTCTCGTATTTCAACTGTTTGTAGACTTCCTGCCCGGTGATCAGGAAAATGACCTCCTTGAAGCCGCCGCGGTCGGACATGCTCGAACTCATCGGCTGGATTTTCCAGCCGCGACCTTCCGCGTATTTCGTGTAGAGACGGTAGAGTTCGGCCGCAAACAGGCTGGCCTCGTCGCCACCCGTGCCGGCGCGGATCTCCAGCACCGTGTTGCGCGAGTCGGACGGCTCGGGCGGAATCATCGCCAGCAGCACCGCCGACCGCAGCGGGGCGAGCCGGGCCTGCAACTCCGGCAATTCCTGCTGGGCCAGGGCGCGCAGTTCCGCGTCGGCTGTCGGATCCTTCAACAAGGCGCTGTGCTCGGCGACTTCGCGCTCCAAGCGAGCGTGCGCCTGATAATCCTCGACCAGCCGTCGCAGCCACTGCTGCTCACGCGTGACATCCGCCGCCTTGCGCGAATTGGCGTAGAAGGACGGCTCCGCCATCTGCGCATCGAGTTCGTCGAGGCGCTGTTGAAACGGGGCGATGTCGGGCAGGGTATCCATGCGGAGTGATCGGAGGGAAATTGCGAATTGCGTCAGCCGCAACGCGCGGCTTTATCAAAGGCCAAACCAACGGCTGAGCCAGCCGTCTAGTAAAACATATTCGCGATGGCCTCCACTCTCTTCACTCAGAACATCATCGCCTGCGTCTGGGATTTTGACAAGACATTGATTCCGGACTACATGCAGGCGCCGCTCTTCCGCCGCTATGGCGTGGACGAAGCGACCTTCTGGGCGGAAACCAACGGCTTGGCTGAGACCTACCGCAAGCGTGGCTACAACATCGCACCGGAGATCAGCTACCTGAACCACCTGCTGACCTACGTCCTTGCGGGCAAGATGCCCGGCTTGAGCAACAAGGTGCTTCGCGAAGTCGGCGCCGACATCAAATTCTATCCTGGCCTGCCCAAGTTCTTCGAGGCATCGCGCGGCTGGGCCCAAGCCAAGCCCGAATACGTGAAGCACGACATCCAACTCGAGCATTACGTGGTCAGCACGGGGCTGGCCGAAATGGTTCGCGGCAGCGCACTCGCCCCCTATATCGACGCCGTCTGGGCCTGCGAATTCATCGAAAACCCTCTGCAACCCGGCTTCCTCAGACAGAACGAATTTCCGATGGAAGCCGCCGCGGAGATTGCCCAGATCGGCATCATGGTCGACAACACGACCAAGACCCGGGCCATCTTCGAGATCAACAAGGGCACGAACAAGGACGCGGCGATCGATGTCAACTCCAAGGTCACCCCCGAGGATCGCCGCATTCCCCTGCAGAACATGATCTACATCGCCGACGGTCCGAGCGACGTGCCGAGCTTCTCGGTCGTCAAGAAAGGCGGCGGCAAGACCTACGCCGTCTACAATCCCGCAGTGCGGGCCGAGTTCGAACAGAACGACCGCCTGCGTCAGGCCGGCCGCATCGATCACTACGGGCCCGCCGATTACACGGAAAACAGCCCCACCTCGAACTGGCTCCATTTGCAGATCGAAAAGATGTGCGACCGCATCGTGGCCGACCGCGAGGCCGCCGTCGCTTCGCGGATGACGCGCCCGCCGCGCCATTTGAACGCCTCGCCCGAGGAAGAAGCCGCCCGCAAGGTGGCAAGACTGCCCAAGCAATCCAGCTTCTTGGAATAGCCCCCTCCCCCTTTCCCTCGCTTTCCCTCGGTTGCCAAAAAAAACGCCGCCTTTGCAGGCGGCGTTTCGTTTAAGTCGGGATCAGATTCACTCCGAGCGGCTGACCGTCGACGGATCGATCGGCTGCGGAGTGGTCGTCGGCGGGGGCGTTTCCGTCGTCGGCGTCTCAGTCGTGGGTGTCTCCGTCGTCGGCGTAGTAGTGGTCGTGGTCGTCGGCGTCGTGCTTGTGGCAGTGTTCACTGTCTCTGTCACGGTTACCTGTTGGGCTGCGGTCTGTGTGGCCTGCGTGGCCGTCTGCGTCGCGGTCGAAGCCGCCTGCGTAGCGTTGTTTTGCACCTGGGGGCTATTGGCCACATTGGTCACCGCCGTGACATTGCTGCCGGTCGCGGTCGCGACGGCCGCGGCCACCGACTCGACACTGGTGTTCGTCGCCTGCGCAACGGCGGCGGCAATCGTGGCCTGGGCCTGCACGCTTTGCCCGCCGTTCGCCGTCTGCGCGGCCGTTTGGGCGACCGACGCGGCAACCGCGTTCGCCTGGCTGGGCACCGTGGCGGAAACCGCAGCGGCGATCGTGGCGGCCGATTGAGTCCCGGCTTCTCCGCCGCCGGCAGTCGCCGCAGCGGCAGAGGTCACGGCCGAAGCAATGCCTGCGGCCTGCGCCGGAGGAGCCGCCGCCGCCGTCGACGCGGCGATCTGGGCCGCGGCGGCCGGAGCCGCAGTGGTGGCGGTGGAAGCGATGGCAGCCGCTTGGGCCGGAGCTGCGGTCGTCGCCGCAGCGGCAATCTGGGAGGCCGCGGCGGAAACGGACTCGGCCGTCGCGCCGGTCGCCTGGGTCGCGGTCTGCACCGCGGTCTGCACGACTGCGGTGGCCTGGGCCGGCGCATTGGCGGCGGCGGCCTGCACCACGGCCGAAGTGGCGTTGGGCACGGCGGAAACCGTCGTAGCCACGACGGCGGAAAGCTCGGCATTGGCGGTGCTCGCATCAACGTTGAAAGCCGTCGGATTGTTCGCCACGGCGGCGACCGCCGCGGTGGCGATGGTCACGGCATTTTCCACGACCGCTTGCTGTTCGGCCGAAAGTGCTGAGACGGCCTGCGCTCCGCCGCCATTGGCGGAAAGCGAAACCTGGCCGGCGCTGATGACAACCGGGGGCTGGCCGGGCGCGGAGATCGAAACCGAGCCCGTCCCGGTCACGATGGTGTAATTGACACCGGCAACATTGACGGTGAACACCGTGCCACGCGCCGCCGCCACGCCCTTGGGGGTGCGCACGCCGTAATCGTTGATGCCCTTCTTGGCGGGATCGAGAGAGGAAACCAGGTTGCCGGATTTCAGATTCAACAGGGCGCTTTGCTTGGTGATGGTCGCGCCTTCCGTGGTCACCGAGAGTTTTTCGAGTTCGACATTCGAATTCGGCTTGATGGTGGACACTGCCCCGCCCATCGGCTGAACGAACACTTCGGTGCCCGCTCCGGTGATGACGGTCGCGCCTTGGGGCAGGTCGTCCCCGACAGTCAGGGCCCGCGGCGTGGCCTCGCCAGGCCATTGCACCTGGGCGGCAGTGCCGTTGATTCGCAGAACTTTGGCCGTGGATTGAGCTTCGGCGGCGAATACCGCGGTTACTGACATGGCCGATATTGTGAACGCAAGGAACAGGGCTGTCGTAGTTTTCATAATCAAGGAGGAGGGGTTGGCAGTGACAGCATTTATCCGACGCCCTGCGGCAGAGCAAGTCGTTATTGCCGGTATCGGTGTGCGCAGACTGCTCCTTGTGAGCGCATGGCCGCTGCGTCCTCGGTTTGCTACTTTTCCTTCATCACGAAGACCCCGTTCCAGTTCTCCTCGGGCGGATCGAGTTTGTAACGGGCCACAATCTCGGAATACACCAGAGACGGATTGTTGGTCACGCCCGGCGTCCGATCCGGGGCATTCGGCTCTAGCAACGCACTCTGCTGGAAATGCCGCAACGCCCCTTCCCAGTCCCGTGCGTAGTAGCGCTCAAGACCGGCGCCGAACAGACCGAGACATTCCCTTGTTTCCGGAGTGATCCATTCCTTCAAGCCCACGATCTCGTGGATGGGAACCGCCTGAGTGCGGCCCTTGACCACGATGCGGCCGAGCGGGCGGAATACGACGCGATCCCCACCGTGCTGCTCGCACTGGAGCCTGGTCGCTTCCGTGCACATGGTGTAGGCTCCCCAGCTCTTCGCGCCCGACTCCATGCGCGCGGCCAGGTTTACGTCGTCCCCCATCATCGTGTAGTTGAAACGCGAGCGACTGCCCATGTTGCCGATGACGCAAGGGCCGCTGTTCAGGCCGATGCGCGACTGCATCTTCCAGACCACCGGCGGCCATTTGTCGCCTTCGTTGCGCCATTTCTCGCGCAGTTCACCCAGCCGGCGTTGCACCCGCTGGGTGGCCACGCAGGCCCGGTAGGCATGGTCTTTCAATCCAATGGGCGCGCCAAACATCACCACGACCGCATCACCGATGTATTTGTCGAGGGTGCCTCCCTCCTCCTGCACGATGTCGGTGCAGGCGGTGAGGTATTCGTTCATCAACTCCACCAGGCGTTCCGGCGGCAGCACTTCGGAGAAGGACGAGAAGCCCTGGATATCGCTGAAATACGCGGTGATCTCCTCCAAGTGCCCGCCCAGATGCGGAGGCGTGCCCGCCTTCACGAGACGGTCGACCAGTTGGGGCGACACGTAGGACCCGAACATGTTTTTGATTTCCTGCTTGGCCTTCTGTTCCTGCCAGACCCGCCGGCCGATGACGATGAATTGCAGCCCGGCAAAACCCAATGTCGGTGTCACCCACGGGATCCACCAACTCTCCCCCACCCAAACCCAGACGGCCAGCGACGCGTAGCTGACCAGCCCGAACACCGCGCCGCCGCAGAGCATGAAAATGGATCGGTCGGCCAGGAAGATGATCCCGAGATACCCCAGCATGATCGCCGTCGACCAGATGATCCAATCGGGCACTCTCCTGGCGTAATCATCCGCCAGCACGTTGTTGACCACGTTGGCGACCACGTAAGTCAGTGGCGTAAGCTCCCGCAGCGGACTCGGGCCGGCGTCCGCCTTGCCCGTGACCGTCTGGCCGAGGATCACGATCTTCCCCTTCATGTCCGGCAGCGCGGCATCGGGTGGTTTGTTTTCCAGGTGCACCTCGCTCAATCCGATGAGCAAGGAACCGTAACTGTAGACGGGGAAGTCCGTGCTGCTGCCGGTCTGGTCGAAACGGTAGTTCAGCAGCAGGCATCCATTGGCATCGACGGGGAGGCGCTTGATGCGCCCTTCTGCCGGGAAAGTCACCGCATCGCCCAACCGCACCCGCACGTCCTCCGGCTTGACCTCAAAAAGTGCGAGCACGATCTGCAAGGACAGGGACGGGTAGACCTCCTTGCCGACCCGCACCACGAGCGGAATATTGCGCCTGATCCCATCCGGCCCCGGCGGCGTGTTGGCAAATCCATACAAACTGGCCGCCCGCAATTGGGGAAAGGGAATGAAGGCGTGCTCGTCTCCATCTAGCTTGGAAATATCGCCCTCAATCTGGCGGAGCGGCCTAGTCGGTCCTTCCAGCCCCGGCTCGGCCCCGGTCGGCTCCGGATTCGTCACGGCCGCCGACAAAACCTTTGTGCCTGCCTCGTTGGCCGCACCGGCGATCTGCCCCATGATATTGTCCCCCTCGCCCTCTCGCGAAGCATCGAGAATGACGTCCCAAGCGATCATTTTTGCACCCGCCAAGGCCAGAACCTGGGTCAATTGCGCATGATATTGCCGGTCGACCGGCCAGGGTTGTCCCAACCGGGCCTCCGTGTCGTCCTCGAACAGCACAATCGCGAGCCGCGAATCCGGCTTGGCTTGGAAATGGGTCCGCAAGTTCGTCCGCAGATCCAGGGAATGCCATTCGAACTGCGTCAGGGTGTCGGTGTAATCCAGCGCCAGCGCCAGCCCGAAGCATACCAGCGGCGCCCACCAAAGCTGCCTGAGGGTCTTGCGATACTGGCGGCTCATTATTGGCCACCAGTCTGTCGGCTGTCGGGCCGACAACCAAGCGCTTTCTGTGCGGCCGAACGAAACTCAGCCCGCCACGACAACGAACTTGGGCGCATCCTGCATCACACGGAAGCGCAGCCCTCCTGCGCTGTTGTCCTCCACGCTCCATTGAACATCCGGCGCCGGCGGCAGCTTGGCCTCAACCGCCACCGGACGGACGCGCTGCTTGAAGGTCTCGACCAAATTGGCCACGCGCCCGGCGTAATTGTAGCTTACAACCGGCGCACGACCGTGGAGCACGGCCCCGACCCCGCAATTCCAAGCCATCGCGATATTGAACACGTTGCCCTCGACCCCGCCCTCCTCCAAGGTCCGTTTGATCCATTCGTAGTGTTTGACCGCGATCTCATCGGCCACCGGCTTATGTGCGGCCATGCTGAAAGGCTTGTCCGTATGCATCCGCCAGGTTCTCGGCCGGAACTGATACGGCCCCAACTCACCAAACCGGCCTACCGCCGTATGGTTGGTCGGGTTTTCCACCCAGTTGATGGCCCGCAAGGTCTCCCAGCGGTCGGATGCCCCGGCTACAGTTGTAAAACCGAGAAGTGTGACCAAGAGCAGGATTATTGTGGGCAGTCTTTGCATAGCGTAAGTGGCCGTGAAAAAGGCTATCTCCTAGACCCCGACAAGTTGTTTTTTATCCCGAAAATCTACACCGGGACTCGCTGTCTCTTTTTTTACCGCCTACTTTTGCAAAGCATTGAAACTATCGCTTTTTACGCGCCGTTCTTACCCGAAAATCTTTACCGAAAAAGGCCCCGTTTTTTGCCCTGAATTTCCTCCTTCGCCAGTGCAGTCAAAGTCACAGCAGAATCCCCCAAACTGGCCTCTCCTTCTCTTTCCTTGAGCAGCGGCAGCCCCAGCCGCCAAACATCGATCCAGACCGTCAGACCCGTCTCTGGATAGGACGGGAGATCCACTGAAAACCCACAATATGGGGTTTGGGCGCGCAAAACCCTACAGCAATCGCTCCAGCGGCGCGCGCCCGGTCTTGCTCACCACCACAAACAAGTGGGCCGCGTCGGCCCACGAAGCGATGCTCGCGCCGTTCCGGTCGGTTAGTCTGGGGGTCAACGCCGCCGCCAGCGCAGGGAAATCGGCCCGTCGCGCGATGTAGCAGTGAAACCAGGCGCCGTTGCGCTTGAAGCAAACCTCGAGCACCGGCTGGTCGGCAAAATTCACGGTGCGGCACCCGGCCTTGCGCAAGGCCTCGAAATCGACAGGCAGACCCCGGCTCAGCTGGTTCGCCGGAGCGCTCAACATCGCCTGCAACGCGGCGGTATCCTCGCCATGGCCGTCGTGTGCTTCGCCGTGCATCGCGTCCGCCAAGGCAAATCCCGCCAGATCGATTTTCGCCTCGGCCGTCCGCGGCCACAGGGCGAGGCTGAGGGCGAACAGCACCGCCACACTCGCGGCCGCCGCCATGAAAACAGGCTGCTGCCACCAACGGCGCTGCGTGGAGTCCGAGGAAGTCACCCGGCCGCCGGCAAGAATGGCCTCGCGCAAGCCGGCCGGAGGCTGGATCTGGCCGAGCTTGGCGCTGATCGCACTATCAAAAGCCTGCTCCCGCACGAACCAGTCGTGCAACGCCGGGTCAACCCGGGTCTGCTCAAGGGCGGTCGAGAACGTCGTGTCCCCGGCATCGGCGCCGTTGGGGCGGTAGCCCTGCAGGATGAATTTTGCTTCCACGTTGTTCATGAGAGTTTCCTTGCGGCAGGGGCGTCAAACGGCACGACCTTGGCGCGGGCGCCGGATTCCTTGCGAGCGAGGGCCGCGCGCAACTGCGCTTTGCCGCGAGAGAGGCGCGACATCACCGTGCCGATGGGCACTTCGAGCATGTCGGCGATTTCCTTGTAGGAGAGCTCCTGCATGTAAAACAGGGTCAGTGGCGCGCGATAGACCTCATCCACCTCCTGCAGGGCCTCGACCACCAGGCCGGCGTCCATGCCGGTGACCACATCGACGGCCGGCGCCGGCGGGTCGGCTTCGACCGGCCCAAGATCCTCCAATGCGGTCACACGCTCCGCCCGGCGGCGGCTGCGCAGGAATTCCCGGTAGAGCGTCGTGAAGAGCCAGGACTTGGCCTTGCCTTCCTCGCGCAGCGCATGCCCCTGCTTCGCCCAGATGAAAAAGGTCTGCTGCGTCAAGTCGCCTGCATCCGACGAATTTTTCGTCAGGCTGAGGGCAAAGCGGAAGAGCGGCGTGTAATGCGCGTCCACCAGCTGGTTGAAAATATCACCGGCTTCCATGCGGGGATAAGAGTCTGCCAGAACGGGGCTTATTCCTAGAAAAAGAGCCCCGTTTTCACGGGGCCCAAAAAGTGGTGGCGAGTCTCGGAATCGAACCGAGGACACAATAGGTCCTCGGAATGCAACCGTATTGACGGTCGCGGCTATGGTGTGCGCGCCTCTATAGACCTCCTTGTTAGCTCTGGGACCAATTTCGGAACCATAGCCAGTTTTTGTCAAGTCCCATGGCTTCGCTGACCAAGAGGCACAATACGTGGTTTGCCTGCTTCGCGCTGGCGGATGGGTCGCAGACCCGGCGCAGCACTAAGCAAAAAGACCGTGGCACCCCGGCCGAGCGGGCCGAGGCACGGCGCCGGGCCCAACAGATCGCCCAGTTTTATGAGGACGGCGCCCGGGGAAATTCGACCGAGGCACAAATCCGCAAGACGATGAGCGAGCTATTTCAGAAAATTAACGGTCGTCAGCTGGAGTTTGCCCACACCGGGAGCTACCTCAACGCCTGGCTAGATCGGGTAAAGCTACACAAGGCGCCAACGACGTGGATCCGCTACGATGTGATTGTTCGCGCCTTCCTGAAAAGTATCGGACCCAAAGCGGAATTGCCGCTGGGCGACATTACGCCGCAGGATATTCAGACATTCCTCGACGCGCAGCTCGCGGCTGGCCGGCGGGCGTCGTCGGTCCGCTTGTGCGCCAAAACCCTTTCTACGCCATTTGGCAGGGCGCGACGGGAAGGCATCATTTTGACCAATCCCTGTGCAACCGTCGAATTGCCACAGGGAGCAAGCATTGGGCGTCTGCCCTTCACTTGGCCACAGGTGCGGCAGATATTCGACGCCGCGCCCCCGGATTGGCGCACGGCTGTTCTGTTGGGCGCATTCTGCGGCGCTAGGCTTTCCGACTGTGCTAACATGGCTTGGAGCGCCGTAGACCTGGTGACGGGAGTCATCCGGTTCATTCCACGCAAGACGGCCGCCACGGGCAAGGAAGTGGTCATGCCCATTCATCCTGTGCTCGCGGCTCACTTGCGGGCCAGTGGCCCCGCGGGGCCACTAGAAATTCTAGCGGACACGCGAGGACACGCGTGTCCTCGCTACCTATGCCCCTCTCTCGCCGGCCGGCCCGTCGGCGGCATGAACGGCCTGTCGCGCGATTTTAAAGGGGTAATGCACGCCGCCGGCGTCGTCGAAGCTGCGAATGCCTCTCCCGCAAAGGCCGGCCCCAAACAGCGAAATGTCCCGCGACTCTCCTTCCATTCGCTCCGACATACCATGGTTTCCACCCTGGCCAATGCCGGGGTGGCGCCTGACCTGAGGCAAGCCCTAGCGGGGCACTCTTCCGAGCTCATGTCGGAGCGCTACACGCACCGGGGTCTGAAATTGCTCCAAGCCGCCGTCGAAAAGCTCCCGATGCTGGAAGCAGCGCCTAGCGGACCCATGGGTCCGCTAGCGCAGCCTCAATCCACTCCCGCCACTCCGGCCCCGGCCGGCGAGGCACAACCAGAAACGCAAATATAGAGCCACCATGAAAAACAAGAAACCAGACCAGCTAGATAACAATGCTATTGATGATCTCGCCCGGAGCAAAGCCGCCGCCCTGCTCCATCTCGTATTCCTCCGCGTCGGCCGCGATAGCACGGCCGGCTGTGCACTTCGCCGAGCCTTAGGGTTTTCGTCCGCGAAGGACCTGAAAAGAGCGGCGGAAGCGTTCTGCGTCCCACCATCCTATCTCGACAGAATACAGCGGTCCCTCGAGGGCCAGCTTGGCGATCTAAGCTTTCTGGCGAAGCATGAGCGCGGTGCTTCCGGTCGCCAGGCAAAGCCGGTCATTTGTCTCGAAGTCAGCGAAAAATTGTTCACTCAAGCTGGGGCGTTCGCTACGCTCTTTGGCCAATCCCTGGAGGAATATACGGTCAAGGGTCTTGTCGCTATGGTCGAGGCTGACGGAGATGAACTCGGCATCGACGACAGAGTGCCAGAGGCGCAAGAAACCGGAGGTGCGTCATGAGCGGAAACCTGAGGGTTTCCTTCGTCCTTTCCGGGGATGCCTTGCTCGCGTTTGAGCGCGCTCGCGAGGCCATGCCCTGTTGGGCCACCCACTGGCCCACCAGCCGCTTGGGCGAATACTTCGTCTCGCTCGCCACGCGGGCCTATGCCATCGCGCCCCCGGAAGCGCGACGGGACATTGGGACCGCCGTGGTCGAGGTCCGGCTGCCTACGGACGCTGAATTGGCCACCCGGAAGTTGTTGAGTGAGATGCGTAATCTGAACAGCTAAACCAAATCCTGAGTCTTCAGAAGGCCATGCCGCGGCATGGCCTTCTTTTTTTGGCAAGATCCGCCTGCTGGCAGACCCCGGACCCGCGGGTCCGGGGTGCGGTCTGTTGCGATGTGACCCCTGACCCGCGGGTCAGGGGGTAGTTTTTGCCAGAAAAGTATAACCTGCGCATGCGCCCCAGCCACTTGCGGACAGTGACGACTGAACGGAGAAAGGATAAAACGTCTCTGAATGTCAACGCCAATGCCCGCGGCCTCAAGCCGCAGCATGAGGCCACCATCATCCAGCGCGGCCGGTTCCGGCCGAGTTGGCCAAGGTTTCCCAGCCCTTGATTCCGCTCCGTGGACCTCGGCGGGGTTGACGGCAGTGCCTTCAGTGTATGGGTGCTCCAACCTCTGACACAGAAATCTGGATTCGGCCGCCGAAGCATGGCGAGCTTTGCCCGCGCAGCGGATTAAGCCACTCGGTTTTCTTCTCCGTCTTGAAACGCGCCGGCCGGGCCGTCCGGACAGCCAGCCTTGCGCCGCCGGGCAAGGAGCGGGGCGTGCGGGTCGTCTACTGGCCGGATCTCAAAGCATGGTTGCTCAATCTGGCCGAGCAACAGCAGGCCGGGCCGCAGAGTTCGGAGGCTCAGCGATGATGCCCCGCCTGGTCACCTTTCGCATCCGTTGGCCCATTCACCTGCGCCTGGCATGGGCCTACGTGGATCTGTGGCAGCAATGGGTTCTCGTAAAATGTCTCATCATCCCGTGCTCGAAACTTCGCGCGTGGTGGCGGGCCCGCAAGGTCCCTCAGCTCCAGCGCGAGCTCGCCGCGGTCGAGGCGGAGATCGCGAAAAGGAAACGCATGGGTATGTGGACGCTGTCCGATGATTTCTGTGAGCCTCAAGTGGGCCACGTAACCGGCAATTGCGAAAAACAGGGAGAGCCGAAATGAGTGAGATCAACGACTACGTCGAAGAAGGCGCGTTTCTCGATAGCGTGCCACCTCGGAAATCTGGCGTGCCGGATTTCCTGCTGGATGCACACGGCCGGCCGTTTGGGCCGCCACTCTCTAAGCTCACGCCCTGGCGACATCACATGTTACTTGGTCATAATTCGCCCTTCGTCACCGGGTCACTTTGCCGCCGCAGCCATCTTTGGCAGGCCCTTTATTTTTGTAGTCCGGCCTTCCGGTCTGGATCGCGCACTGCCTTTCTCGTCTACCAGCTGCGCACGTTTTGGTTTGTCACTTTCCGTTTTCAAGCCGCGGCGATCGCACTCACGAAATGGCTCGACGCACATTTTGCCGCAATGCCACCAATGCCAGTCGCGAAGAAAGATGGCGCGGGCGAGCGCCCCGAAGCCGGACTTCACTGGCTCATTTCTCTAATGCAGCTCGGCCGGCTAGCCGGCTTCAATCCACTGGATGTCATTCACCTTCCGTATCCCGTGCTTTGGGCCAGCGTTGATTCCGTCCTATCCGCCAACGACAACGACCGTCCAAAATTCAACCGCGAACGCGATAAAAAGCGCGGCGAATACCTCAGGGCGAAGAAAGCAGGGAGGGGCAAATCATGAGTTTTGGACCTGCAATCACTGCCACGATCGGTGCAGACGTCGCCCCACTGAACGCAGCCGGCCCAGCGGCCGCGGCGGCTGCCGGCAAGATCGCCGGCGGGATTACGCAGAAGTTTGTCGGCGCACAGGCCGTCGCTACCGCGCTCGGCACTGCACTGGGGATAAACATGCAGAGCATGTCCGAGCATGTCGCCGCATTTGTTTTTGGCGTAACTGCCGAGGCAAAGAAAGCCTATCAGGACCTGGCGGATTACGCCGAGAAATCCACCGGCTTTCTGAAGCAACAATTAGCCGCACGTCGGGGAGAGTCGCAGGCTGTTGTCGCTGCAGAACGAGAGTTGGTATCGCTGCAAAAAGAGGCTGTTGGGCTTAGTCAGCAGCAAGCGGACTGGGTTGCCAGGCTGGCGAAGATTCAATCCAACTTTTACGCAGATACTTATATTGGCACTCGGTTGCAGACCGCGGCGACCAACGAGATGGCTGCCGTGCAGGCTAAGCTCGGAGAAAACAAACTGGCGCAGCAACAGGCGGGAGCGGTTCTGGACGCGGCCCGGCTCAAGATGGATGCGGAGGGCCTGCGGCTCGATCAATCGCGCTTTGCGAAGTCCATCGAAAGCCTGCCGTTGCGGGAGCAGATCCTTGAACTCGCGACACGCGAATATAAGCTCCAGGAGAGCATCACCAATTTCAAGGGCAAGGGTGTCGACCTCGACATCCTCAAAAAGCAGCTCGCCGAAACTACGGTCGCCCTCGAGGCCGTCCACCAAAAGCGCCGCGAGGAAGGCGATAAACGCGCGCTGGATATCGACGAGGAGCGTTTTGCCTATGCCAAGGCAATCACGAGATGCTTGAGCTTGAGGCCAAGTTTCTCTCGGGCCGTATCCTGCCAGATGAAAATGCCCGTCTCGATGTTCTCCGTCTCCAGAGCAAGCAAAAGGAGATTTATCGGGATATAGAATATTATTTGGCCAAGCCGGCGGCCGAACGCACGCAACAGGAGAAGGGGGCGCTGGAGGTTCTCCTGCGCCAAGCCGAGCAGCTCAATTCCCAAATCGATCTTAAGGAAGCATTGATCCGCACGATTCAGAATCAGGTCAAGGCCGAGCATGCAGTGACGGCTGAAATCCAGAATCAAATAGCTGCGAAGAATGCACAGGAAGAGCGCGACCAGCTGGGCAGTGCGGGGCGCACCAATTCCAGATATTTGCTCGATGGCGAGTGGTTCAATGGTGCGGCGCGCGATCGCTCGCAATTTGATTCAGCAAGCCCCGCGGCCCTGGCGGAATTTCTGCGCCGCAATGAGCTGAAAATCTCCCAAGTGCGGCAAGGCTACGGCACCGGCGCCACCGCGCTGACGGATGTTGTAACCGGCGGGTTGATTCGGGCGATGGCCGAATCAGTCCTGTCCACAGAGTCACAATATGCCCGGGACCGGCTGAATCAGATAAATGGCCTTTCGGGCGTCGATCGCGGTGCGGCGTTGCGTAACTTTCAGGGCGATCCGCTCGTGTTTGATCGCCTGTATGAGGCCGCGCAAAGCACCCGCACAGACAGCGGGAAGATCGTCTCCGAACTCCAGACGCTGAACGAAAATCTCGTCAGCGGAAGAGCGCGCGTCGGAACTATCAGCCTCGATCGGACCCGACCCACCTAGGCTTGGCGGGGAAACTTTTGCGCAGCAATTCCAACCACTAACAGTCATATGATCGTCTCAAAGAATATCTCCAACGACCCGCACCGGATCCAGTTCCGGGCGAGTGCTCAGTCCGCCCGCTCCGGCGCGGTGGACCTCAAGACGGGCCGGATTTCCGGCGTTTCTCTTCTCACTGCGGATCGCGAAGCGACGGGCTGGGGTCTTTGGATCGATGCCAAGACCCTCGCCACCTTTCACGCTTTGCTCACCGGCCGCAGACTCAAGGCCTACGCTACGCACGGCGCACCTGGTCTCGACGGCACGCTCGATGAAGTGGGTTTCTGGGATGGCTCCCATATTGACGGGGCCAACCTGCGCGGGGATTTCACAGCGCTCGACGCATGGCGCCGCCATTCACCGGCCGAATTTGAAACGCTCTTCGAGCTGGCGGAAAAACTCCCCGCCGAATTCGGCGCGTCTCTTTCGTTCAGTTTCCAACCGGTGTGGGTCTTGCGCGATGGCCGTGAAATTGCCACGACGCGCAAATTCTCTGGGGCCGGCCTGGCGGTCTACGATCCCCCCGCGCCTATGGACACAGTGCGGGCCCTGCCATCTGTGCGCGCTGTCGACGTATACTCCGCCGACTTCGTGGACGATCCCGCGGCAAATGAAGGACTCTTTGCGGCTGGTCCGATTAAAGCCGCCGCACCCGCGCTTTTTGGGAAAAATCGTGCTGCAGCTGCTTTTAACGTCTCATTGGCGCGCACTCAACGGCCAGCATCCCCCTGCACCTCGCAGGCCAAGCCTGCATCGACCAGGGTTGGTCTATCGAGGGCCGCGGCCGCTTGGGGCGCAACCTTTGCCCAGAAAAACAACAACTAACCGCTGCAATTACAGCACCCACAACCTATGAAAAATGATAAATCAATAACTACCCATGCGCGTGAGATCAGCGCGATCATGCAGCTTACGGCCGCCACTAAAAAAGAGCTGCAAGATCCAGCCGGGCGCTCGCGCCTTGTCGACCTCCTCTACGAGAATGGGGTCTTTTCAGAACGCTCCGTCGCCTGCGATTTCGTGACCATACTGGGAGATCAGGCGGCCGGCGTGCCGCTGGTTCCGTCGATGAAGAAGTGGCTGGATGAAGCCCAGGCCATGTGCGCCCATTGGCTAAAAGCCGATGCGGCGCGCGCCAGCGCCTGGCAGGAACAACGCGACCTCAACGGCTTGCGTGAAAGGAAAACGAGACTGCAGCAGGAGATCGCTCTCGAAAAGGAACGCCTCGCGGAACTGGAGACGTGGCTGGCCGGCGCGGTGTCAGTATATCGGAGCAGCATCGCCGGAGACCGCTCGCAGACCTTTGCGATTGTGCTCGCCGCGGGCAAAGCCCGGTGCGGGGCAAGAGAGGCGATTCGATTCTCAACGGAAGAAATCATCCCGGTGCTCGAGGTCGAGCTAAAGACCATCGTAAAAGAAATCTCCGACTACACCGCGGCAATCGGCGCGAACAACAATTTGCCGGAGACGAACGGGGCCTAAGGAACCCCGGCCGCCTCGTGGCGGCCTAGTCGCGCGGTAAACTGGGAGGGTGGGTCCGCAAGGACCAAGGGCGCTGATACCCCTTAGCACACCCTCCCAGCACCGCCGGCAGCGCTCGGGTCCGCTCAGCTTCACGATGAACCAATTCAATTTTTCGATACACTTTGCCGGAGCTGATCAGGGCCTCGGAACCCCGGCCCTCTCGTGAGGGCCTAGGCGCGGCGAACGGGGGTGGGTGACCCGTAAGTAAGGGCAAGGTCGCTGAATACCTCGCAACACCCACCCCCACAGCGCCTGCCGTCGGGCCATGAACCTGACCAAAGAAAACACCATGAACAGCGAATATCACAAGATCACCTGGGCAGGATCCCGCCGCCGTCATGAAATCAAAGCGCTCACTATTCCGCGGGGATCGGCGCTGAAAGAAATTTGCCGGAGCTGATCAGGGCCTCGGAACCCCGGCCGCCTTGTGGCGGCCTAAGCGCGGTGTTCGGTGCGGCCGGATTATCCAACACCGGCCGCCCCGTAACGCCGCCGGGAATCACAGGAACCGCTTTTTAAAATCTATGCATCGCGAAGACATCCAACTCCCCCTTGAATCGTTATCGCCGGGCGCGCGCGCCTGGCTGAACCGGCACTCGAGGCACCCCACCGATATTGTCCGGGATCTGCTCGAGTATGCCGCGCTAAGCAATTGGCGCGCTGCTGCCGTGCTCGCGGCCCCGTGGAGCCGCGAATTGGCAACCTGGCTGCCCGTGGCCTTAATCCGTGATAAAAGGGGCGCAGTAGGCTCAGGCGAGGTCATAGCGGCCTTTCGTGCCCACTGGGGTGAACGGAATGCGCCTTGGCCGGGCGACCGCCGGATTCAGCTGGCGCTTCCGCATCTTTTCCGTGCGCTATTCGATTTAGGAAGGCGCAACGACACACGCATAGGCACCGCGCCATCCCCCGTCCGCGGCTGGTGGGGCGTCCGGTTGCGCCCCCCTCCGACTCCCCCCTTTCGGCCGGAGACAGGTCCGCTGCCAGGGGATATTACTGGGGGCATATCAAGTGAAATGTCCGACCCGTCCGACCCGGACGTCTAGGACGGCTAACTCTATACCCTTCGCGCTATACGCGCATACGCGCACACGCGCGCACATGCAGCTAGGATGTGGGGTTTCTGCCGTCCGTGCCGTATTTTATGATCACCCCTACCGTTCCCATCATGGAGACCAATGAACACGCAGGATTGAGCCAAGGCACCGAGCCTCGGTCTTCGGGTGCCGTAGATATCGAGGCGCAGCTAAGGGGGCGCGGTTTCTCTCGGGAAGACTTTGAATTTTTCGTGGGGCTGATTGCGGCCGGCGATGATGGCGAGGCGCGATGCCAGGCGGGCGAGTTGCTGCACCGGATATTCCTGAGAGTAGCTGATGATAGCGCGTGGGGCGCGGCCCTGATCCTTGCGCTGGGGTTGGAGCGCGGCGCGAGTCTCGCTCGCATGGCCTCCGGCCATGGAGTTTCAAGACAGTATCTGCATGACATCCGGAACCAGCTTAAGGCCCGCCTCGGGGAGGATCTGACCGTCTTGACCAGGCAAGCTCCGCCGGCCACCACTCCACCTCCGGGCGGCGATGAAGAGTCCGAGGAGTCGGCCGGCGACGACGAGCGCGCCACGGAGAGCTGCGACGATATGGACGAGGGAGACCTGGCGCCGCTGCGCGCCGATGCGATCAATCCCGACGATGACGACAATGAACCCGATGAGTGACCCCCACCCCCCCGTGTCACGGGTCCTTTCTGGCAGGTTGCGCTACACAGGTAATTGCGAGTCCAGCCCTTTATGAGAGAGCGCCAAGAATTCGGGTTAGTTGACAGAGCGGTTGCGCAACCGCTAGCCAGTCTCAACGCCCGTGCACGTTGTGGGGTGTTTTCCTGCGGCGTGGGCGTGGACGGCGGTGGTTTCATGGAACCGCCGGGTTCCGTGTTGGAGCGCGTGTTTGGGGTTAAAGCCTCGCGTCCGGACGGCACGGATTTAACTTGGCCGTGAGGGGGGGGAGGCCGGGGTGTTCGTTCCCGACGGTGTGCCTGGGCGTATGGGCCAGCAGGTGCGAGCATATCCCCACGGCTAGGCAGGAGGCGCTATGGCCAGCTTATGGGCCATCTGCGCCGGGTTAAAAACTTGCCCCTGATACCTAATTGCTTAGGTATCAGGGGCAGATGACAAAGTGGTGGCGAGTCTCGGAATCGAACCGAGGACACAAGGATTTTCAGTCCTCTGCTCTACCAACTGAGCTAACTCGCCAAAGTCGAAAGGGGGCGAGTTAAAAGGGTGCCGGAAGGACGCGTCAACGGGGAATTTGCACATTCGGCGGCGGCACCGGCGCAAGGTTGCCGCGCCAGAGTTCGCGATAGACCGGACTGTCCGGCTCCCGCAGGCGCTCAAGGTCAAATCCGCGCTGTTCGACGTGATCCATGCCGTAGTGAAACGACGCCAGCAGCAGCGGATAGGAGAATTTCCCCTTCTTGTGCAGGTAGCTCCGACACCACGCGAGGTAGTCGACGCCGGTCGTCAGATTCTGGCGCCAGTCCCAGACACCCGGCTCGTAAGGGGTGCGGTTCACCTCGCGCCAGGCCGATGGCTTTAGCTGCAGCAGACCTCGCGCCTCACCATTGCGGGCCCGAGGATCGAAGTTGGATTCCGCCGCGATGATGGCGTAGATGAAGGCCGGATCCATCCGATAGCGTGCGGCGTGAGGCTGGATTGCCTCCCATACGGCCTCGCGCGTGACCGGATCGGGCACGATGGCCGGTTGGCGGTCGCAGCCGGCAGCGAGCAGGAGGCCAGCGACGAGGAAACTGGCGACGATCTTATTCACGAGCAGGACGGCGTCTCGCGGGCGGGGTCGCCCGCGATCCAGTTGGAGCCACGGCGACCTCGCCGTGGACTCAGAGCCGCCGGAAGACGAGCGAGGCGTTGTGTCCGCCGAAGCCGAGGTTGTCGGTCAGCACGGCGTTGACCGTGGCGCTGCGTTTGACGTTCGGCACGTAGTCCAGATCGCAATCGGGATCCGGCGTCTCGTAATTGATGGTCGGCGGAATTTCCCCGCTCTCGATGGTCTTTACGCTAATGACCGCCTCGATGCTGCCGGCGGCACCAAGCAGGTGCCCGGTCATCGACTTGGTGGAGCTGATATGGACCTTCCGGGCGTGATCCCCGAAGACCTTCTTGATGGCGAGGGTCTCGAACTTGTCGTTGTAGGGCGTCGAGGTGCCGTGGGCGTTGATGTAGTCGATCTCGTCCGGCCGCAACCGGGCATCGCTCAGCGCGCGCGTCATGGACAGCGACAAGCCCTTGCCGTCCGGGTCGGGCGAAGTGATGTGGTAAGCGTCGCAGGTGGCGGCGTAGCCGGCCAGTTCCGCATAAATGTGTGCTCCGCGGGCCAAGGCATGCTCGAGACTCTCGATGACGAGGATGGCGGAACCTTCGCCCATGATGAAACCGTCGCGATTGAGGTCGAAGGGGCGGCTCGACTTCTGCGGGGCATCGTTGCACGTGCTCATGGCCTTCATCGAACAGAAGCCCGCGTAGGCCAGCGGCGTGATGGCGGCCTCGGCGCCGCCGCAGACCATCACGTCGGCTTCGCCGGTGCGGATCATGCGGAGGGATTCGCCGATGGCGTGCGTGGCGGTGGAGCAGGCGCTGACCACGCCGAAATTGGGGCCGCGCGCACCAAGCTCAATGGCGACCAGCCCGCCGCACATGTTGCTGATGAGCGCGGGAATCATGAACGGCGAAACTTTGCGGGGGCCGCGTTCCATGAGAACCTTGTGCTGGTTCTCGATGGTGAGCATGCCGCCGATGCCGGAACCGATGATGACACCGACCCGGTCGGCATCTTCCTTGGTCATGTCGAGCTTGGCGTCCGCGATCGCCTGCTTGGCGGCGCAAAAACCAAAGTGCGTGTAGCGGTCGTTGCGCCGGACTTCCTTCGGATCCATGTGCTGCGTGGCATCCCAGCCACGCACCTCGGCGCCGATCTGGCAGTTGTAGTCCTTGGCGTCGAAGAGCGAGACCCGGTCGATCCCGCACTTGCCGGCCAGGATGTTCGCCCAGAAATCATTCACGTTGTGACCCAGGGAGGCGATGACACCCATGCCGGTGACGACGACGCGTTTGTTAGGAGTGACGGTTTCCATATCGGGAAATTGGGTGAAAATAAAAAAGCGTCCTACCGGGCCAGCACTAGGCCAGACGGTAGAACGCAGTGATCAAATGCCAAAAGTTATTTCTTCCCAGCCTTCGCCTCGATGTAGGCGGTCACGTCGCCCACAGTCTGGAGTTTCTCGGCGTCGGACTCGGGAATCTCTCCCTTGATCTCGTCCTTGAACTCTTCTTCAAAAGCCATGATGAGCTCGACCGTGTCGAGCGAATCGGCACCCAGGTCGTCGAGGAACGACGCCTGCGGCGTGATTTGTTCTTCGTTAACATTCAGTTGGTTAACGATGATTTCTTTGACGCGCTGGTCGATGGTTTTCTGGTCAGCCATGAGATTGGAAAGTGGGTCTAAAACGTTTAGGAAGAGGCATCACATCACCATGCCGCCGTCAACGGTAAAAACTTGGCCGGTGATGTAGCCGGCTTCTTCAGAGCAAAGATAGGCCGTCATATGGGCGATATCGGCCGCCTCACCGAGGCGTTTCAAGGGGATGATCGAGGTGATTTTCTCCGCCGCCTCGGCCGGCAGCGTCGCGGTCATGTCCGTCTTGATGAATCCGGGGGCGACGGCGTTCGATGTCACTCCGCGGGCGGCAAATTCCTTCGCGATGGCCTTGGTGAAACCGATCAGGCCAGCCTTGGCCGAGCAATAGTTGGCCTGCCCCGCATTGCCCATGATGCCGACCACCGAGGTGATGTTGACGATGCGGCCCCAGCGTTTCTGCGTCATAGAGCGGCCGATGTGCTTCGTCCAATGGTAACAGCTGGTGAGATTGGTCGTGATGACCGAATTCCAGTCGTCCTCGGACATGCGGAACAGCAGGCCGTCCTTCGTGATGCCGGCGTTGTTCACGAGGATGTCGATCTGACCGAACTCGGCGAGCAGGTCGGCGCTGGCCTTGGCCACGGCGGCGCCGTCGGCCACGTCCACCGCGAGGGCCTTGGCCTTGCCGCCCGCGGCCGTGATGGCCGCCGCCGTCGCGCCGCAGCTGTCGGCGGACTTGCTCACACAGATCACGGTCACACCGCTCTTCGCGAGCAGTTCAGCGATGGCCTTGCCGATGCCCCGGCCCGCGCCGGTGACGAGAGCCACACGATTATTGTAGGTCAGAGTCATGGGAGTGGGCGGCATAGAGCGTCACGCGCCGGCCGTTTGTCAATACACGTCGCGCTGGTAGCGCCGGTCCTTTTTCATCTGCTTGACGTAGTCCACGGCCGCCGCGGCATCCATGCCGCCTTGCTCGGCGATGACCTGATGCAGCGTCGCGTCGACGTCCTTCGCCATCCGGTGGGCATCGCCGCAAACATAAAACACGGCCCCGTCCTTGAGCCACGACCACAGTTCCGCCGCGGCCTCGCGCATGCGGTCCTGCACATAGATTTTCTTCGGCTGGTCGCGAGAGAAGGCCAGGTCGACGCGTGCCATCTTTCCTTCCGCCAGCCAGCGCTTCCATTCGTCGCCGTAAAGGTAATCGGTCGCCTCGTGCTGGTCGCCGAAGAAGAGCCAGTTGCGGCCGGTCGCGTTGGTCGCGATGCGCTCCTGCACGAAGGCCCGAAACGGAGCCACGCCCGTGCCCGGCCCGACCATGATGATGTCCTTCGCCGGATCTTCCGGCAGACCGAAGTGCGACGAGGCCACGAACACCGGGATGGGTGTCTTGCGACGGGTGACACGGTCGGCGAAAAAGGTCGAACACACGCCGTAACGCCGGCGGTCATTGGACTCATAGCGCACCGGGGCCACCGTCAGGTGAACCTGTCCCGGATGCATGACGGGCGAAGACGCGATCGAATAGAGCCGCGGCACCAGCCGTCGCAGGTGATCCACGAATTCCTGCGGCGTGAGCTTCGCGCCCGGAAATTCCTCCAGCAGGTCGATGAACTCTCGCTGCCCGAGAAAGGTTTCGCGGATCTCCGCCGCATCCGCGGCGAGCAATTTGGCCAGGCGGACCTGCTCTTCCGCGTTGCCGGTCCGGGCCGCGAGGGTTTCGAGGATTTTCTTGGTCGGCTGGGCGAGCGAAAGTTTGCTCGTCAGCGCATCGCGCAGGCTGACGGGTGCGGACAGGCGCGGCAGATTCACCGGCTCGTTTCCCGTGGCGCCGAGCAATTCGATGATCTCCTCGACAATCTGCGGGCGGTTCGCCGAGTAGACCCCCAGCGAATCCCCCACCTTGTAGGTCAGGCCGCTTCCGGCGATGTCGATGACCAGATGCCGGGTGTCCTTGCTCGAACCGTCCTTGTTGAGGACGCGGTTCTCGAGCAGTTTCGCGGGCAGCGGATTGTCTTTCGTGTAGGAGCTTGACGGCGTTGGTGAAAGGCTCACGAGGCCGGCAGTCTACCGCGCGAAGCCGCCGGCTTGGCAAGCACGCTTTGCCCCGCGGGGAATCTCGTTGCGCCGTCCCGCGGCGCATGCCATGCAGCCACCTCACATGGAGCCTCTTCGCATTCAGAAATTCATCGCCGACTCCGGCCTTTGCTCCCGCCGGGCCGCCGAGGCGCTGATCGTCGCCGGGGGAGTCTATGTGAACGGCCAGAAGGCCACCCTCGGCCAGAAGGTCGAGCCGGACACCGACAAGGTCACCGTCAACGGCAAGTCCGTCCGCTCCCACGCCCAGCCGAAGCTCGCGCTCGTCATGCACAAGCCCCGCGGCGTCGTCTGCAGCAACAGCGACCCGCACGCCGACCAGACCATCTTCGACCTCCTGCCCCGCGAATGGGCCCGCCTGCGCCTCTTCTGCGCCGGCCGGCTCGACAAGGACAGCGAGGGGCTCGTCATCCTCACCTCCGACGGCGACCTCGCGCACAAGCTCATGCACCCGTCCAACCTGGTCGTGAAGCGCTACTACGTCTCGCTCGAGGAACCCTTCCCCGCCGGCCGGCTGCGCCACCTGCTGCGCGGCGTGGTCATCGAGGGCGAACACCTGAAGGTCGAGCGCGCCAATCTCGTCAACCCGAAGTCCGACGGCACCTCGACCCAGCTCGACGTCCACATGCACCACGGCAAGAAACGCGAGATCCGCCAGCTCTTCACCGCCCTCGGTTTCGAGGTCCGCCGCCTGCGTCGCTACCAGATCGGCGCCCTCCGCCTAAAGGGAATACCTTTGCGTGGCGTGAAACAACTTTCTACGAAGGAAATCCAATCTCTCTTCGCCGTCCCCCGTTCGCACTACCGCGACGAGGCGGCACCCGCCCACGATGAAAACTAAAATCATCCTCCTCACCCTCGCCCTGACCGCCACCCGGCTCGCCGCCGACACGCTCACGACCGACACCGCCGTGTTCATCCAGACCGACCCGAAGGCCCCCGTCATCGCCCGCCTCAAGGCCGGCAGCACCGTCACCACCGCGGGCGACGCCCCGGCCGGTTGGCGCCGGGTCAACGTCAGCGGCCCGTTCGAGGCCTACGTGCTGAACCGCGACGTCACCAAGGGCCTCGAGGTCCGCGAGGGCGCCAGCATTTACTCCGCGCCGCGCAAGGACGCGCCCGTCATGACCACCGCCGCCGCAGGCGACAAGACCGAGGTCACCGGCCTCCACGGCATCGACTGGGTGCAGATCAAATTGGACAAGACCATCCAGGGCTTCATCGCCGTTGGCGAAACTGCGAACATGCCTGCGTCGCCGACCCGGCCGCAACCGGTCGCCGCCGCGCCCGCCGGCCCGCTCGCTGCCCCCGGACGTCCCATGGCGCTGACCGGTAACTCCGCCGACCTGCCCCGGCTCTTCGCCGGCAGGCTGGTGCTCGCCCGGCGCGCCCTCATCAATCCCAACCCGCCCTACGACTACCAGCTCACCGACGCCTCCGGCCGCCGCTTCGCCTACGTCGACACCAAGCGCCTCCTCCTCACGGACAAGATCGAGTCCTACTTGGAACGCGATATCTCCATCACCGGCACTGTCCGGAACACCGTCGACGGCAAGGACCTCGTCATCTCCGCCGAGTCCATGACGCTGAAATAACCAGGCCTCATCCGGCCTGCCCCGCCCTTACCCGCATCATGGAATTAATCGACGGTAACAAAATCGCCGCAGACATCATCGCCGAACTCAAGGCCGAGGTCGCCACCCTCCCCGGCCGCAAGCCCTGCATCGCCCTCGTGCGCGTCGGCGAGGACCCCGCCTCCGTTTCCTACGTCGCGAAAAAGCAGAAGACTTCCGCCGAGATCGGCATCGAGAGCCGCCTGATCTTCCCGCCCATCACGATCTCGCAGGACGAACTCTTCGCCCTGATCGACGGGCTCAACGCCGACGCCGGCGTCGACGGCATCCTCGTCCAGTCGCCCTTGCCGAAGCACATCAACGAAGTCGCCGTCTTCCGCCGCATCGCCGCGCACAAGGACGTGGACGGCTTCCACACGATGAACCTCGGCAAGCTCGCGCAGGAGGACGCCACCGGCTTCGTCGCCTGCACGCCCGCCGGCATCATGGAACTCCTCCAACGCTCCGGTGTGAAACTCTCCGGCAAACACGTCGTCGTGCTCGGCCGCAGCCTCATCGTCGGCAAACCGGCCGCACTCCTCGCGCTGCAGCGCCAGCCCTGGGCCAACGCCACCGTCACCGTCTGCCATTCGCAGACCGCCAATCTTCCTTCCTTCACCCGCCAGGCCGATGTCCTCATCGCCGCCATCGGCAAACCCGAGTTCGTCACCGCCGACATGGTCAAACCCGGCGCGGTCGTCATCGATGTCGGCGTTAATCGCGTGGCTGATTCAACCAAGAAGTCCGGCTACCGCCTCACCGGCGACGTGCATTTCCCTTCCGTGTCGCCGCTCTGCAGCAAGATCACCCCGGTTCCGGGAGGCGTGGGCCCGATGACCGTCGCCCTGCTGATGAAGAATACCGTCAAGGCCCGCCGCCAAAACTTGCCGACGAGCCCGGTATAAATACTCCCTTCGGGCTCAACAGGATACTTGCCACGCTCCGGTAAAACCACTTCGCTCCACCAGACCGCATGGCCGCTCCCAAGATCCTCGTCGTCGACGACCAGCCCATCAACGTCCAGTTGCTGAAGCGCAAGCTGGAGCGCGAAGGCATGACCGTCATCACGGCTTACTCCGGCAAGGACGCGCTCGATCTCGTCGCCGCGGACAAGCCCGATCTCATCCTGCTCGACGTCATGATGCCCGAGATGGACGGCATAGAGGTCTGCCAGCGCCTGCAGTCCAGCTCCGAAACGAAGTCCATCCCCGTCATCTTCATCACCGCCCGGACCTCCAAGGAGGGCAAGATCGAGGGCCTCGGCGTCGGCGCCGTGGACTACATCACCAAGCCCATCGATCTCGACGAGACCCTCGCCCGCGTCCAGACGCAGCTCCGCTTCGTCGCCATCAACCGCGAGCTGGTCGACCTGCAGCGCCGCCTCGGCGAGTCCCGCCGCGCCGCCACCATCGGCGCCGTCACCCAGGGCATCGCGCATAATCTGAACAATCTCCTCGGCGTCGTCATCGGTTACGTCGACCTCATCAAGGCCTACAACGAGAAGCCCGAGCTGGTGCGCAAGAACGCCCAGCACCTTGAGGACGCCGTCAACCGCATCGTCGTCATCATCAAGCAGCTCACCGGCCTCGTGGTGAAGAACCGTCCGCCGCTCATCCGCGCCAGCCTCGCGCGCATGATCGACAGCGGCATCCGCCGCTACCAGATCGACTACAAGATCGACCAGCCGATCACCGTCGAGAACACCCCGGGCGATGTCCTCATCGAGACCAACGTCGAGGTCTTCGAGGAGGCGCTGGCCAAGCTCCTCGTCAACGCGTGGGAAAGCTACCACGACGAGCCCGACGACAAGCGCCCCATCAACATCCGCACCGAGATCATCGAGCGCCCCGACGAGGGCCGCTTCGCCCTCGTCCACGTCGAGGACCGCGGCCGCGGTGTCGACCCCGAGATCCGCGACCACGCCTTCGAGCCTTTCACGAGCACCAAACACACCGTCGGCGTCGGCATGGGCCTCACGGTCGCGCGCCATTCCCTGCGCAACCTCGGCGGCGAGGTTTCCCTGGCTGATCGTGCCGGCGGCGGTTCCGTCGCCACCATCCGCCACCCGCTCGACCGCAAGGCGAAGTCCTGAGGCCTTTCGCGGGCGAGGTCGCCCGCGCTTCAGTGTTTCGTCCTGGAGCCACGGCCAGGTCGCCGTGGAGTTTCGTTCGCCGACCTTACGTCTTGAAAAACGCCTCGCTGCGGATGATGCCCATCTCCAATCCACGGAGTTCGGCCATGCCGCGCAGCAGTCCGATCGCCGAATAGCCGGGGTTGGTTTTCTTGTGCAGGTCGTCGAGGATCGTGTGGCCATGATCGGCGCGCATCGGGATCACCGCGTCGCTCCGACCGAGGGCCACGCGTTTGCGCTGCTCCTTCAGGATCTCGCGGATGACGCGGAACATGTCGACGTCGCCCTCCAGGTGCGCCGCCTCGAAGAAGCTGCCGGCCTCGTCGCGCTGCGTGCTGCGCAGGTGGGCGAAGTTCAGCTTGCTGCCGAGCCGCTTGATGATGCCGACGAGGTCGTTGTCCGGCCGCACGCCGAGCGAGCCCGTGCAGAGCGTGAAACCGTTGTAGATCGAGTCGTGCACCCCGCAGATGAAGCGCAGGTCCTCCTCCGTGCTGACCACGCGCGGCACGCCGAACAGCGGCGTCGGCGGATCGTCGGGATGGATGGCCAGCTTGATGCCCGCTTCCTCGGCCACCGGCACGATGGCGCGGAGGAAATACGCGAGGTTTTCCCGCATCTTCTCCTCGGTCACGCCGCGGTAGGCGTCGAGCCGGTGCTGGAACTCCGCGAGCGTGTAGCCCTGCTGGCCGCCGGGCAGGCCGGCGATGATGTTCTGCTGCAACACCGCCTTGTGCTCCGGCGTCAGCGCCGCGAGGTGTTCGCGGGCCGCCTTGACCTCCGCAGGGTTGTAATCCTTTTCCGCGCCGGGGCGCTGGAGAATAAAAAGGTCGAACGCGGCGAACTCGTGCGCGTCGAACCGCAACGCCCTTGAGCCGTCCTCCAGTTCGAATTCGAGGTCGGTGCGCGTCCAGTCGAGGACGGGCATGAAGTTGTAGCACACCGTCGGCACGCCGCACTGGCCGGCGTTGCGCAGGGTCTGTTTGTAGTTCTCGATGTAGCGGTCGCGAGTCGGCGCACCCATCTTGATGTCCTCGTGCACCGGCACGCTCTCGATCACCGACCAGCGCAGCCCGCGGCGGCGCGGCGGCGTGACGGAGTCGTCCAGTTCGATGATCCGCTTGCGCTCGAGGATGGCGGCGACCGGCCAGACCTCCCCGATGGGAATCTCGTGCAACGCCGTGACAATGCCGGTTGCGCCCGCCTGCCGGATGTCGGTCAGCGTCACGGGATCGTCGGGTCCATACCAGCGCCAGGTTTGTTCCATGCCATTCATAGTGCGAACTCGTCGCCGGTAGGTTGGTTGAAGGATCCGGCGACGAAGGCGGAACTTATCCCGGCCCGGAGCCGGCTTGTCTATCGCATTCCGCGTCATCAGGCCCTCCCGCCATTAACAGGTTGATCATTCCACCGGTTGCCCTGTAGTTGCGCCCTTCTGTGACCAAGTCCGCCCTCATTGCCCGCGTCATCGCCCGGCTCTCCGCCGATCTGGAGCAACTGACCGCCGCCGCCCTGGCCACGCACGCCGAGGCCACCGACGAGGAGAACAAGGCCGAGGACAAATACGACACGCGCGGACTCGAGGCCTCCTACCTCGCCCATGGCCAGTCCAAGGCCGCCGAGGAGGCCGCGCAGGCCGTCGCCCAGTTCGAATCGCTCCCGGTCCGGGATTTCGCCGCCGGCGAGCCCATCAGCCTCGGCGCGCTCGTGACCATCGCGGGCAAGGGCCGGAGCCATTACTTCATCGGCCCGCGCGCCGGCGGCACGGAGATCAAGGCCGACGGCCAGGAGGTCATGGTCATCACGCCGCAGTCGCCCCTCGGCCGCCAGCTCGTGGGCCGCAAGCAGGGCGACACCCTCTCCCTCGACTTCGGCGGCAAGCGCAGCGATTACCGCGTGGTTTCGGTGAGCTGAGCACCGACTTTTGAACCACTAATCATCACTAATGGTTCACTGATTTCAGAACTTCCCTGTTCCCAAATTAGTGCCTGCTTAACAGGCTGCTGAAAAAGTCGGTGTTTTGAAGCTCACTTTCGCAACTTGTTGAAAATGGCGTGCAGATTTTTCGATTACGAACCACTTACAAAACCAAATCCAATTTGAGCGACTTTTTCAGCAGCCTGTTAGTGTTCATTAGTGGTTAACTTCCGGTTTTCCGCCTTCTTTCCTCTGCCTTTCCCAACATGCCCACCACCTACGAAACCCTCCGCGCCGACATCGTCACCGCCATGAAGGCCCGTGACACCGCCACGGCCACCGCGCTCCGCACCATGGATGCCGCCATCCAGCGGGCGTCCCTCGACGCCAGCAAGCCGATCGACGAGCCGCTGGTCCTCGCCACGCTGCGCAAGGCGGTGAAGAACCTCACCGACGCCCGCACGGAATTCGAGAAAGGAGGCCGCGCCGATCTGGTCGCGGCCAACACCGCCGAGATCGCCATCCTGCAAAAATACCTGCCGGCCGGTCTCGACGCCGCCAAGGTCGACGCGCTCGTCGCCGAGGTCATCGCCGCCACCGGGGCCACCTCGAAGAAGGAAATGGGCAAGGTCATCGCCGCCCTGAAGCAGCGCCCCGAGGCCCCGCTCCTCGACTTCGGCGCCGTCAGCAAACTCATCCAGGCGAAATTGCCGTAAGCCGGCCAATGGCCGGCGAGTGAAAGTGAGAGTGACGGTGGAAAGTGAGTAGATCACGGACCAATTCGACAAAGCCGTCCCCCTCACTATCACTCTCACTTTCACCAATCACTTCCCTGTGTCCCTCATCGATCCCCTTTTCTCGATCGGCTTTGTCCGCAAGGCCATCTGGAAGCTGTGGTATCCCTTCCTCACCCGCCGGCTGAAGCAGGAGGAGGTGCTGTTCCTCAACTACGCGTTCGAGACCGACCCGCATGTGGGCCTGCCGCTCAGTCCCGCCGACGAGCCCAACCGCACCTGCATCCAACTCTACCACCACGTCGCCAGCCAGGTTGATCTGCGGGGCAAGAAGGTTCTCGAAGTCAGCTGCGGTCACGGTGGCGGCGCGTCCTATCTGACCCGCACCATGCAACCGGCGCACTACACCGGCCTCGATCTCAACCGCACCGGGATCGAGTTCTGTCAGCGGCGACACCGGATCGAGGGGCTCGATTTCATGGAGGGCGACGCGCAGAACCTGATGTTTGCCGATCATACCTTCGACGCCGTCATCAACGTCGAGGCGTCGCACTGTTACCCGGACTTCCCGCATTTCCTCGCCGAGGTTGCGCGCGTGCTCCGGCCGGGCGGGCATTTTCTCTACGCCGATTTTCGATTCAGCGAAGGGCTGGCCGACTGGGAAAAAGCCCTGGCCTCGGCTCCACTGAAGCTTGTGCAGACCCGCGTCATCAACGCCGAGGTGCTGCGCGGCATGGACCGCAACTCGGACCGCTCGCAAGCCCTGATCGTGCGGCACCTGCCTGAATTTCTGCAAAAGCTCGGTCGGGATTTCGCCGGCATCCGCGGCTCCCGCATCTACGCCGCCCTCCAGCGCGGCGAGGTTTCCTATCGCTCGTATTGCTTCGTGAAAGTGTAGCACCAAGACGGCGCCGCTTCATGGCGGACCTCCGCCAGATTTTTCCCGTTTGAGTGTGGGAGGGGCTTCATGCCCCGACAGTTGGGATGCGCTCCGGGGAGTCGGGGCATAAAGCCCCTCCCACATTCGATCAAGAAGGTCGCCGCCTGTTTCGGGCTTTCCCCGATAAGCTGTCTGGCGATAAGCGCGACCCTGCATCAACAAATTCATTCCTCCACCACGTCCACTCCCTCGACCGCCCCGTCGTCGTCGATCCGCACGCTGACCGTCATCGGGCGGCAGCAGACCTCGCAGTCGATCGTGAAGGTGGCGCTCCCCTCGCTGGCGTCGAACGCCAGCGCGAACGTCTCCCCGCAATGCGGGCACTCGATGCTGAGGGCGTCGTTCATGCGTCATCCCGGGGGCGGGGTCGCCCGCGCTCCAGACAATCCTCAGGTTTCAAGTTTCAGGTCTTCGATTAGAAATCCTGCAGCCTCCCTTCGCCGGCGCCGCGGCCGGGCTCGATGCGCTCGAGCACTTCGCCGAGCAGGTAGATCGAACCGGTGACCACCACCGTGTCGTCCCGGCCGCCGATCGTGCAGGTGCGGGCGTCGGGAAAAATGTCCGCGACCGTCGCCCGGTGCACGCGGTGCCGGGCGTCGGCGGGCACGAGGGCCGCCAATTCCTCGAACGTGCATGCCCGGGCCTGGTGCGGCGTCACGAGATGCACTTCGCCCGCGTGGCGCAGCACCACTTCGAGCAAGGCCCGCGCCCTAAACTCGCCCAGCGCGGCGGCGACCACGACGGGCTTGCGGCCGGTCGCGGCGATGAGGTTGCGCAAATTCTGCTCCAGCATCTGCGCGCCCTCGGGATTGTGCGAGGCATCGAGGATGAGCGGCCGGCCGCCGATGCTCGTGCGCTGCCAGCGGCCCGGCCAGTTCACGTGCTGCAGGCCGCGGGCGATGTGCTCAGCATTGGGTGGAGCGTGGCCTCCGGACGCGCTCTGAACGCGCCCGGAGGTCGCGTTCCACCTTTGGGCCAGCACCCGCACGGCGAGAATCGCGGTGGCGGCATTCCAACGCTGGTAATCGCCCTCGAGGTTGGTCGCGGGGTAGCCCGCGATGTCCTCACCGAAGGTCTCCCGCACGGAATGCAGCGGCGCGCTTTGCGCGGCAGCGACCTCCCTCACCACCTGCTCCGCCTCGGGCGGCAGACGACCCATGACGACCGGCCGGCCGGGCTTGATGATGCCGGCCTTTTCGCGCGCGATCTGCGCGATCGTGCCGCCGAGCTCGGCCACGTGGTCCAGGCCGATGGAGGTGATGACTGACACGGCGGGTTCCACGATGTTGGTCGCATCGAGCCGGCCGCCGAGACCGACTTCGACGATGGCGACGTCCACCCTCTTCCGCTGGAACTGCAGGAAGGCCATCGCCGTCATGAACTCGAAGAAGGTCGCATGCTCGTCCGCCGCGAAGGCCGCCGCGGTTTGCGCGACCGGCATCAGTTCGTTGGTGTAGGCGACGATCTCCGCCTCGGTCAGCAGCTGCCGGTCCACCTGCACACGCTCGCCGAGTTTCACGAGGTGTGGCGAGGTGTAGAGTCCCGTGTGGCAACCGGCGGTGCGCAGGATGGACTCGATCATCGCGGAAACCGACCCCTTGCCGTTGGTGCCAGCGACATGGATCACCGGATAACTCCGCTCGGGGTGCCCCAGCGACTCCGCCAGCCGGCGCATGCGGTCGATGCCAAACTTCACCCCGCCCGCCTTGAGCGCGTAGAGGTAGTGCGTAACCGCCGCGTAATCAGAAAGAGCCCGCGGCGGGGAACTTCCAACGTTCAACTTTAAACCCTCAACGTTCACCTTCGCCTCCCTTGCGGAGAGCGCGTTTTTTCGCGGTGGTGATGCTGCGGTAGAATATCTTGATCAACTCCTCCGTCTCCTGAATCAGCGGCTCGGTCGTAGTCGGTGAGCGCACCAACGGCACCCGGTGCACCAGACGCAGCCAGCGCCGGGTTTCCCGCAGCTCCTTCAGGCAGATGCTCATCTTGTGCACAAAGTCGGCGGCCGATTCGGCGGCCTGGGCGTCGCCATGATTGGGCATGGGCGATGTGCCGGACCTCAGCAACTGGCCGGCGACATGCAAACCGGCCGGCGTGCGATGCATCGACTCGGTGAAGCGCACGATGGATGCCGCACAGTCCAGCAGCCTCTCCTCCAGATCAAATCCGGGCTTCGTCTCGTCCATTGGTCCGGCACTTGGAAGTTGGACGTTCAGCGTTGAACGTTGAAAGTTGGGTGGGCTAGCCCACCGTCGCCGCCATCGACGGAAACGGCGAGGCGGTCGGCACCTTGTGGAAGTGGTATTTGCGCGCGTGCAACGCCTGCAGCAGGCTGATTAGGCGGTCGCGCATCTCCAGGCGGCTGACAATCTGGTCCACCAGCCCGTGCTTGAGCAAAAACTCCGCCGTCTGGAAACCGGGCGGCAGCGTCTGCTTGGTCGTCTCCTTGATGACGCGCGCGCCGGCAAAGCCGATCAGCGCGCCCGGCTCGGCCAGGATGACATCGCCCAGGGTCGCGAAGCTGGCGGTCACCCCGCCGGTTGTCGGATAGGTCAGAATCGAAATGAACGGCAGCTTCTTCTCGGCGAGCCGGCCGAGCGCGGCGCTGGTCTTGGCCATCTGCATGAGGCTGAAAATGCCCTCCTGCATGCGCGCGCCGCCGGAGGAACTCACGATGATGCACGGCGCCTTCTTCTTGATCGCGCGCTCGATGGCGCGGGTGATCTTTTCGCCGACGGCCGCGCCCATGGCGCCGCCGCAGAAACGGAAATCCATCACGGCCAGCGACACTTCCATGCCGTCGATCCTGGCCAGGCCGCAGAGGACCGCCTCGGCCAGGCCGCTCTCCTTCTCGTATTTCCTGATGCGGTCGGGATAGGCGGCGGAATCCACGAACTTCAACGGGTCGGCCGACTTCACGTTGGCGTCGAACTCCTCGAAGCTCCCCTCGTCCACCATGCTCTTGATCCGCTCGCGGCAGCCGATCGGGAAATGGTAGCCGCTCTGCGGCACGACCATGTGGTTGGCCTCGAGATCCTTGTTGAAGATGATGTCGCCCGAGACCGGGCACTTGGTCCAGAGGCCGTCGGTGGTGACCTTCTTTTTCTTCGTCTTGGCGCCGACCGGAGCGGACGGCAGCTTGGGTTTCGCAAAATGTGTCATGGAGGTGATCAGCCGTGGCCGAAGGTGACGACGTCGAGATTCAGCGCCCCGCCCCGGCGAAGGACAGTGGCGCAAGCATTGAGGGTGGAACCGGTTGTAAAAACATCATCGACCAGCACGTAACGTTGGGCCGGATTAATGGTGCCACCCGAAGCCAAAGCAAAGGCATTTTTCAGGTTCTCCTGCCGTGTGGCGCGATCGAAGTGTGTCTGCGACACCGTATCCACCACACGGCAAAGCAATTCCTCCACGCGAGTCTGCCCGGTCGTGGCCGAAACGGCACACTCGGCCAGCAGAAGGCTCTGGTTGTAGCATCGCGCCTGCAATTTCCGCGGGTGCAACGGCACCGGCACCAGCACCGCCCCGCGCAAGTAGTCCGCATAGCCCGGCACCGCCGCCATGATGGCCGTGATGTCCTCCAGCACGTGCAGGCCATGGTGGTATTTCAACGCATGCACCAACGACCGTCCCGGGCCTTTCAGCAAGATCGCGGTCTTGCCCCCGCCGAACTCCGGCACGAGCGCCTCGCAATGCTCGCACAAGCGGTTCTCCGCCATCTCCCCGAAATAAGGATGGCCACAAAACGAACAATGTGGTGCCTGCACAATGAACAACAGACGCTCACAAGCCGGGCACAGGTGCCGGAGCCGTCCGCCCTCGACAATGCCCCCGCAATGCACGCAGCTCCGCGGGAAAACCACGTCGAGTCTGTCGCGCCAGAGTTCTTTGACCACGGATTTCACGGAAGTTTTTAAACACAGAGTTCGCGGAGAGCACGGAGGAGCTGAACGAATTATCGATTCTCTGCGGTCGCTGCATCCTCGGTGTTAAATAATCTGTTTCAGTAAATCACCTTCACGAGAAACAGCCCCTGCGGCGGGGCGGTCTGCACGGCGGGGATGCGCTGCCGGGTCTTGAGCAGTTCCGCCACCTGCGCGGGCGTCAGCTTGCCGAGGCCGACGTTCACCAGCGCGCCGGCCAGGCTGCGCACCATCTTGTAGAGAAAACCATCCGCCTCAAAGGTGAACGTCACCTTCCGCCCGCGGCGGCTGATGTCCAGCCGGCGCAGATCCCGCACCGTGGTCTCGTAGGTCCGGTCGTTCTCGCCGGAAAAGGCCCAGAAGTCGTGCTTGCCGCGCAGGATCTTCGCCGCCGCGTCGACCGCTTTCCAATCAAGTTCGCGGTTCACCGACCAGCACCACGCCGTGGCGAACGGATCCGCCATCCCAAGATAAATGTGATACCGATAAATCTTCCCCTGCGCGTCGAAGCGGGCATGGAATTTCGCCGAGGCCTTCCGCAGCGTGGTCAGCCGGATCGACTTTGGCAGGCCGGTCTGCAACGCGATGCGGAGTTTGTCCGCGCCGTGCTTCCACGCGGCGTCGAAATGAAACACCTGCGCCAGGGCATGCACGCCGGAATCGGTGCGCCCGCTGCCGTGGATCCGGATTTTCTCGCCGAAGGTCTTCGCCAGCTGCCGCTCGACTAGATCCTGGATGGTGTTGCCGCCCTCCTGGCTCTGAAAGCCGTTGAAATGCGTGCCGTCGTAGGCGCAGACGCATTTCCAGCGGGAGACGGGAGTTTTGACCACGGATTTCACGGATGGTCGGGATGGAAGACGAAGAAGGAATCAGACCCAAACCTTTTTAAGCACCAATACGCCCTGATGGGCTCTGATCAAAATCCTCCGAAATCATGCTCATTTGTGAGGCATTGGCCGGAACCATACGATTGCCCGCGAATAACGCGAATGGACGCGAATCATAGATCTCCAAAATCACTGTTTCTGCCGACATTGAGGAGTTGGTAACCAACCCGAAGGGCTCGCCGGGCTTTCCTCGGCAATTCGCGTCCATTCGCGCTATTCGCGGGCAGACTTCTGGTGGCATTGTCCCGACCGGCGCCGGAAAAGCATTGAGGTGGGCTGCCTCAGGCCTGCAATCTCCCGCCGAGTGCAGACACCAAGCTACCGCCACATCATCTGGGACTGGAACGGCACCCTGATCGACGACCTCGACTACTGCATCGGGATCATGAATGTCATCCTGCAGCGCCGCGGTCTGCCCGGGCTCGACCGCGCGCGTTACCACGCCGTCTTCGATTTCCCGGTGCGCGACTATTACGCCCGCCTCGGCTTTGACCCGGCCCAGGACAGCTTTGAAGCCCTGAGCGTGGAATTCATCAGCGCCTACGACGCGCACCGGCTGGAGTGCCCGCTTCAACCCGACGCGCGGCGCACGCTCGCCGCCGTCCAGGCGGCCGGCCTCACCCAGTCCATTCTCTCCGCCTACCGGCACGAGACGTTGCTCGATGTCGTGGGACACTTCGGCCTCATCCCGCATTTCATCCACCTGGCCGGCCTCGACAATATCTATGCCCACAGCAAGGCCGAACTCGGCCGCGCCCAGCTGGCCAAGCTCGCCCTGCCCTCCCGTGAAATCCTCCTGATCGGCGACACGGTGCACGATCTGGAAGTCGCCCGTGAGCTCGGCGTCGATTGCGTGCTCGTCGCCGCGGGCCACCACCCGGCCGGGAAACTTCGCCACCACCACCATCGTGTGCTCGATTCGCTGGCGGAACTCCCGACGGTGCCAGGGCTGAGGCTGTGATCGGTTTGAATCAAACCACGGAAGAAATGACTCAACACAGAGGACGCAGAGACCGCAGAAGGGCTGAATGAATTTATAACCTCCTCTGCGATCTCTGCGTCCTCTGTGTTTAAGATCAGGGTATCTATCTTCCGTGTTATGTTTCCCTGCTCGCCAAATCCGGCGGCAGTTTCTGGTCGAGGTAATCCTGTAAAATCAGGCAGGCGGCGCGGGAGTCGACCAGGCCGCTTGCGCGCACGTTGCGCCGATCCTTCTTCGCGATCGACGACTCCGCCTCGCTGCTCGTGAGCGTCTCGTCCACCAGATGCACCGGCAGGCCGAACGACGCCTTCAGCCGCGCGGCGAAGGCGTCGACCTCCTTCGCCTTGAAGCCGACCGATCCGTCCATGTTGTAGGGATAACCGAGAACCAGGTCGGTGATACGCCGCGCCTTGATGATGTCGCCGAGCTTTGCCCAACGCACCGTCTCGTCGGCGTCGATCAGCGCCGGCAGCGGCGTGGCGACGCCGATCTCGTCGCCCTGCGCGAGTCCGACCCGCTTCGTGCCGTAATCGATGCCGAGGCAGCGCATGGCTAACCCTTTGAATCCCTCGATACGCAATCGACACACCCCGGCGCTGCACGCCACCCCTTTTGATAGAGGGGAATCAAAGCCACGCTGCCGAAATCCCGTCTATGAAGAGGGGTGCCCGACAGGGCGGTGTGTGTGGGGTGCAATCGCCGCATGGATAATCCTGCTGCTTCCATAGGAAACGGCCACGCTCACAAAAACTGCTTCTTCTCCGGATCCTTCTTCAGTCGATCGAGGAGCGCCTTGATTTCCTGCGCCCGGTCCTTCGGGCAGACGAGGGTCGCCTCGGGGGTGTGCACCACGACGAGGTCGCTGCAGCCGACGACGCCGATCAGGTGACCGTCGGTGGAGACCACGATGTTGTGCGTCCCGCCCTCGACGAGGGCGTGGCCGCGCAGCACGTTGCCGTCCTTGTCCGGGGTGAAATGCTTGGCGAGGGCCGGCCATGCGCCGACGTCGTCCCAGTCGAAGGTCGCCGGCACCACGACCACGTTGGTGGATTTCTCCATCAGCGCGTAGTCGACGGAAACCTTCTTCAACGTCGGATAGACCTCTGCCAGCGCCTGCGTCCAGCCACCGGCGGACTGCGCCGCAGCCTCGAGCTTGGCCAGGCCGGCGTAGAGCTCGGCGGCATGCGCCTTGAACGCGGCCTCCACGACCGGCACGCGCCAGACGAACATGCCGGCGTTCCAATAATACCCGCCCGCGGCCAGATAGCCCTGGGCTGTCTCCAAGTTGGGTTTCTCGACAAAGCGTTTCACGGCCATCACGTCGCGCCCGCCGATTTGGCGCCAGACTCCGGCCTGCTGGATGTAGCCGAAGCCAGTCTCCGGCGCGGTAGGCTTGATGCCAAGCGTCACGAGGACGTCGGCCGACTCGGCGGACTCAAAGGCGATGGAGAGCAGCTTGGCATATTCGGCCGTGTCCTTGATCACATGGTCGGCCGGCAGCATGGCGAAGGCCGCCTGGGGGTTGCGCTGCTTGACGAGCAGCATGGCCAGGCCGGTCGCCGCGGCGGTGTCGCGCCCCATGGGCTCGGCGATGATGTTGGCTGCCGGCAGGTCCGGACAGGCGCCACGGCAGCCCTCGAGCTGGGCCTGGGTCGTGATGATGAAGACGTTCTCGCGCGGCACGACGCCGGTCACGCGATCGACGGTCTGGGCCAGCATGGGCTTGTCGCCGACGATGGGCAGCAGGTGCTTGGGGGTGGCTTCGCGGCTTTGGGGCCAGAACCGCTCGCCGCGTCCTCCGGCCATGATGACAACAAATCGTTCGGGCATGGTTTATATGGCCCCAAGGTCTTGGCAGGTTCAAGCCTTGGTCAATGGCATAGTGGTAGAACCCGGCCTCCGGACGGGTTCTGCTTGGCAGACGAAACGCGTCCGGAGGCCGCGTTTCACCTCTCAGCAGGCGCATATCGACCGTTGTCTTTTCCTCCTTCCCTCTCAATTTTCGTTTCCATTCCCATGGATTTCCCCCTCGAAACCGATGTCTCAACCGCCGCCCGACTGCTCCGCGAAGGCGCCCTGTTGCTGGATGTCCGCGAGCCCTCCGAGGTCGCCACCTGCCAGGTCGCCGGCAGCCGCCCGATTCCCATGCGCCAGATTCCGGAAAACACCGCCGAACTGCCGCACGACCGGCAGATTCTGGTGCTTTGCCACCATGGCGGCCGCAGCCAGCGAGTGACGCAGTTCCTGCGGGCCAACGGGTTCGACAACGCCACCAACGTCGCCGGCGGCATCGACGCCTGGGCGGCCGAAATCGACCCCTCGCTGACGCGATATTGAAAAATCACGGCGAGGCCGGCGTGGCTCCACCTGGAGCGCGAGCGACCCCGCCCGCGAAGCGCACATCCCGCTGCATCCGTGGTCAAAATCTCGCCCAGACCCGCGCTTGACTCTGGCGCCGCTTTTCAGTCACAAGTCTCCCCTCACACCAACATTTTATGGGTCAACAACTCAACAAGCACATCAAGAAGAAACGCCGCGTCGCCTATCACAAGCGCCGCAATGCCCGCATCAAGGCCGCCATCAAGACCAAGAAGTAAGCCCCGGGCCGCAACGCCCAATCTGTAGCGGCGGTCTATGACCGCCGTTTTCATTTTTCGGGCCCGGCGGTCATAGGCCGCCGCTACAGGTCATCCATGATCAAAGTCAGCCTCATCTCCCTCGGTTGCGCGAAGAATCTCGTCGATAGCGAGATCATGGTCGGCCATCTGCACCAGGCCGGCATGATGGTCATCCCCGAGGCCGAGAAGGCCGACGTCGTCATCGTCAACACCTGCTCGTTCATCGACTCGTCCAAGGAGGAGTCGATCGGCCACATCCTCGAGGTTCACCAGAACAAGGGGATGAAGAAACGTCGCAAGGAGCAGAAACTCATCGTCGCCGGCTGCATGGCCCAGCGGTTCTCGAAGGATCTCGCGACGTCGCTGCACGACGAGGTCGACGCCTTCATCGGCCTCGACCAGGTCACCAAGGTCGCGCCGATCATCGAGGAAATCTACGCCAAGGAACGCGGCAAGAACGCCGCCAAGGAGGCGCCGGTCAATTTCATCGAGGGCAAGTCCACGTGGATCCCGGACTACGACACGCCCCGCTTCCGGCTCACCCCGGCGCATTTCGCCTACGTCAAGATCGCCGAGGGCTGCAACCACCCGTGCACCTTCTGCATCATCCCGCAGATCCGCGGCCGGCACCGCAGCCGCACCGTCGACAGCGTCGTCCAGGAGGCCCGCCGCCTCGTCAAGGAGGGCGTCAAGGAACTCAACCTGATCTCCCAGGACACGACCTTCTTCGGCATGGACACCTGGGAGCAGCGCCCGAATCCGCGCACCCCGGTCGATTCCTCCCGCGGCACCGCCCTCACCACCCTCCTCCGCGAGCTCAACGCCATCGAGGGCGACTTCTGGATCCGCCTGCTCTACACGCACCCGGCCCACTGGAGCGACGAACTCATCAAGACCATCGCCGAGTGCCCGAAGGTCGCCCGCTATATCGACATCCCGCTCCAGCACATCAGCGACAACATGCTCGAGCGCATGCAGCGCGAGACCAGCGGCGACTACATCCGCGACCTGATCAAGCGCATCCGTGCCGGCATCCCCGGCATCGCGGTCCGCACCACCTTCATCGTCGGCTTTCCCGGCGAAACCGACGCCGACGTGGCCGAGCTCTGCGAATTCATCAGGGAAACGAAGTTCGAACGTCTCGGCGTGTTCCGCTATTCGCAGGAGGAAGGCACCCGCGGCGCCAAGATGCCCGACCAGATCGCCCCCAAGGTCAAGGAAGCCCGCTGGCACAAGGTCATGGCCTTGCAGAAAGAAATCGCGGGCGAGGTCTCCCGGTCCTACGTCGGCAAAACCCTGAAGATTCTCGTCGAGGAACCCGGCGTCGCCCGCGGCGAGGCCGACGCCCCCGACATCGACGGTCGCGTCTATGTGCCGCGCGACCTGCGTGTCGGCCAGTTTGTCGAGGTCAAGATCACCGGCTACCAGGATTACGACCTGCTCGCTTTGCCCGAGGGCGAAAAGCCCGCCGAGTTCAAGGTCGCCAAGCAGGCGCAGTGAACGGGGACTCTACGCCTTGGCCGCCGGCGTCCCGATCTCCACCGCCTTGTAGCCGCCCTTCGTGCGATAGAACAGGATCAGGCCGATGTAGCACACCGCCATGATCGCGGGCAGCACCGCCATCTTCGACAGAGTCGCCTGATTGTTGGTGTTGCGCACCTGCTCGACCTCGGCGCGCTGGGCTTCCGGCAGCGCGGCGATCTTCTGCTTGTCGAGCGGACGATAGCTCAGGCCGTTTTTCGACTGGGGCTCACCCGCGACCGAGGCATGCAGCGCCGGATTCTGCGCGGCCAGGGCCTGGTCGAAATATTTGTCCTGGATCACGCCGAGCATGGGACCACCGAGCGCCCCGACTGCGATCATGCCCATGCCGCCCATGGCGCTGAGCGTGAGCGCCCCGCCCTTGGGAAACTGCTCCGACACCACGCCCAGCGTGGTCGGCCAGAAGAAGGATTTGCCGATGCCGTAAAGCGTCGCGGCCAGGAAGATTGTCGTGCCCACCGCACCGGCGTGTGACAGCCAGAACAGACCGCCCGTCGCCAGGATGGCGCCGCCCGCCAGCAGGCCGAGCGGGGAGATGCGGTGCACGATCGGCCCGGCGAAGAAACGCAGGACGAACATGATCGCCGATGTGTAGATGAGGAGCCACGACCCGGCGTTGACGCTGATGTTGGCGAGCACCGGCGTCATCAACGCCACGACCCAGCTGTCCGTGCCGAGTTCGGTCGTGGCCAGCAGCACCATCACGAGCAGCAACAACACGAAGACGGGCCGGCCGAAACTCCTGATCGTGAGGGCAAAGACGACCGTCGGGACGAGCGTGATCGCCCAGGTGGCGGCCGTGCCGAGCGAGGTGTGGAAGATGCCGAGCGCGACCTCGTTGATGGCCAGGGCCGCGAAATAGCTGACGATCAGGCAGCCCGCCCAGCCGAATTCCTTCAGCATGTCGCGGTAGGAAACACCGGCGGCGACTCGCTCCTGCACCGGGAATTTGCAGCCGAGCATCAGCGCGCCGTAGATCAGCGCCGGCAGCAGGAAGAGTCCGATCTTCCACTGCCAGTCGATGCCGCCGAGCGCGATGGCGAGCACACCGCCGAGGACCAGGCCGCCCGGCCAGCCCGCGTGCAGGATGTTCAGGTGGTGCGTCTTGCTCTTCGGGTAGAGCGTGGCGGTGACGGGGTTGACGACCGCCTCGACCGCGCCGTTGGCCAGCGCGAACAGCAGCGTGCCGACATAAAGCTGGGTATAGCTCGTCGCCGTCATCGTGATCACGGCCGACACGACGTGGCCCACCCACGCGAAGCCCATGGCGCGTCCGTAACCGATCTTGTCGATCACGAGCGAAAACAGGATGATGCTCAGCGCGAAGGGGAAGAGGCCCGCGCCCTGCAACGCGCCGATCTGCGTGTCGGTGAGATTGAACTCCACGCCCCATTCGCTGACGAGAAAGGCGCGCACGATGAAACCAAACGAAGTCGTGGCGACCGAGATGACACTGGCGACAAACAAACGGGTATCTTTTTGCATGGGGGTAAAAACGACGGGGTGAAAGCCAACCGGCAAAAGCACTGGCGGGAAAAGCCCCTCGGGGCTAGCAGATTCTGCGACATGGCCGGGATCGCACGAACATTGAAGTGGCCCCCGACAACGGGACAGGTCGGATCGATACCCCAACCATCGAAACCCGATCACCATGTCCCAAAAAGACGGCAGCCTAATCCCGAGTTCAAAGCCAAAGGAGCGCAGGAGGCACTGAAGGGCTCATCCCGGAGCCACGTGTCTCGTTGAAAAGGCCCAAGAATCCGCCCCTCTTCACGTCCCCTAAAGGTTCGTTGGTGTATCTTCAGCGCAATTCCTGAAGTCCCATGCCGATTCCGCAAAACCTTTCCAGCTCCGCCGCCGGGCGCTTCGCTCTCGCCATCCTTGTTCCGATTCTACTCGGCGCCTGCGCCAGTCCGGGTTCCGCAGCGAAGTCCGCCGCCCCCGCCCAATGGCAGGGGTCGGTCGCCGTGAGCGCCCGGGATGATGTCGCCCTCACGCAGTGGTGGCACCAATTCAACGATCCCGTCCTCACCGACCTCATCACCCAGGCCCTGCAGTCGAGCCCCGACGTCCGCACCGCCGTCGCCAAGGTCACCGAGTCCCGCGCCCGTTACGGCGTCCAGCGCGCCAGCCTCCTTCCCTCCCTCTCCACCTCCGTCACCGGCCAGGGCACGAGCCAGGAAGTTCGCTCCACCCACGTCACGACCCGCGCGGAATCCTACTCGGCCTCCCTGGATGCGAGCTGGGAGATCGATCTCTTCGGTCGGAACCGGAAATCCCTTTCCGCCACCGCCGCCGACCTCGCCCAGTCCGAGGAAAACCTCCGCTCCGCCCAGGCCTCCCTCGCCGCCGAAGTCGCCACCGCCTACGTTTCGCTCCGCTCCGCCGAGGCCCAGCTCGCCACCGTCGAGGCCAGCCTCCGCTCGCGCGAGGAAACCCTCCAGCTCACGCGCTGGCGCGAACAGGCCGGCACCGGCAACGCCCTCGATACGCAGCAATCCGTCAGCACGCTGGAGCAGGCCCGCGCCGCCGTGCCCTCCCTGCAGGCCACCATCGCGCAGACCCGCCACCAGCTCGACCTCCTCTCCGGCCAGACCCCCGGCGCGCTCGACTCCCTCCTCACCACGCAGGCAAACGTCCCCGTCGCCACCGCCACGCTCGCCGCCGGCATCCCCGCGGAAACCCTCCGCCAGCGCCCCGACGTCCGCGCCGCCGCGCGCGCCGCCGAGGCCGCCGCCGCCCGCACTTCCGCCGCCCGGCGCGACCGCTTCCCCACGCTCTCGCTCACGGGCTCCATCGGCGTCGACGCCCTGCAGGCAGGCAAACTCTTCTCCCCCGCATCCACCATCGCCAGCGCCCTCGGCAATCTCACCGCCCCCATCTTCGCCGCCGGCCGGATCCAGCAGACAATCAAGATCCAGGACGCCCTCGAACAGCAGGCCCTCATCGCCTACGAGTCCACCGTCCTCACCGCGCTCGCCGAGGTCGAGAACGCCCTCGTCTCCGTCCAGCACGGCGGCGATCGCCTCGCCATCCTCGCCCAGGCCGTCGCCGCCGCCCGCGAAGCCGCCACCCTCGCCCGCCTCCAATACCAATCCGGTCAGTCCGACCTCCTCACCGTCCTCGAGGCCGAGCGCACCCTGCTCAGCCTCGAACAACAGCAGGTCACCACCACGGCCGACCGCACCACCGCCCACATCCAGCTCTACAAAGCCCTCGGCGGCGGTTGGACCCAAGGCTGAACCTCCCCCCTCTCCCATGAAATCCTCCGCTCCCAAGACCTCCGCCGAACTCGTCGCCGCCATCCAGGCCGGCGGACCGGGCCACAGCAAAAAACGCTATGCCCTCATCATCCTCGCCGCCCTCGTCCTCCTGGCCGGCGGATTCTGGGTGAGCCGCGCCCGGGCCGCGAAAAACTTGGGCCCGTCCTACGCCACCGAGGCCCTCCGCCGCGGCGACCTCAGCCTCACCATCACC
>Ga0255338_1000605_pt1 | contig 100894 bp, 65 predicted proteins | sample MeOH1_35cm_T4_19_FD_203715 | JGI IMG/M metagenome (GOLD analysis project Ga0255338, IMG submission 203715) | Sandy soil microbial communities from University of British Columbia, Vancouver, Canada - MeOH1_35cm_T4_195 | ecosystem: Engineered > Artificial ecosystem > Sand microcosm > Unclassified...
GCTGTGCTTACACTCGTTCTTGAGCGCGGCGACAAGGAAGATGGTTCCCCACACCTCACAAACGACTCTTCAACGAGGCAGTCTGATTGTCCGATTCGGAGAAACCCGGCAGGCCGCTATGGGTCGGCTACCGCCCCTCGCCACGAGGTTGTCCGTCCGCCTGCGGCAATCAAGCACTTGCGGCGGTGAATCGGCCGCCGCCGACGTCTGCGACTCTCCTGAAAGCTGCCGACCTGAAAGCGGGGCGCCGCGGCGAGTATCACGACTGCGCGTTGTTGTTGCACTGCGACGACCGTTCGCTTTCAACTGGGCGCGCGTCTCATCCTGTAGAACCCGCGAGTGTTCTGTGTGCTCGCGCACGCGATAGCTGAGCGGTCAGCCATCCGCGCGGGGCGCGGATGGGATTCTTGGGCGTATCCAAGGTCAATACGTGTTGGTCGCTATCGTGGCTTTACCACCAGCCGGCGGCCACACCTGACCCGCCGCCGTGCGACGTTGTCCCACCTCCGTGCAAGTTTCGGCCGCCACAAGTGTGCAAGTCTTGATTGGCGTTGGCACCGCTGGATTCCGTTGCTACGGCAAAAGTGCGAGGAGATCGGACGAGTTGGGCTGATTGGGAGGCACGACGTTGCTCGGTGAAAACCACGGAGCGCTTGCTGCTTGAAATATGCCGGTACGCAGCCCGCTGAAACGTGCCATCAGCTCGCCCTTGTTGCCGGCCGCGTCCGCCGTGTTGAAGTATTCATCGAGGGGCATGCTGTCCTTGAATTCCGTGGCAGACACCTGACCGTCTTTATCGACGTCCATGGCCTCATGGATTTTCGACAGCTCCTCCTCACTCTTGCCGGCCAACTGCTTGCCAAGCTCGCTGAGGGACACCACGTTATCGTGATCGAGATCGGTGGCCTTGAGCTTATCCTCCTTGAACGCATCGACCATGTCCACCAACTTCAGGGGAACGCCGCGCGCTTTGAAGCGCGCCATGGCACCAGCATTTGCGCTCGCCGTTTCGGTGGCCTGCGTGTGCCTGAGTGACGACCATTCTTGCGCGCTGCGGATTGAATCAAGTCCACCGAGTCTGAGTTGGCTCATCAATATCTCCTGAAGAAAATAGGTGAAGCCGGGGTATTCCGGCGGTGACGATTCTAGGCAACGCAAGGGTCCGCAATTCGCAAAATAGGCGGTGTTTACCAAGTCACTTTTGATCTGCCGAAGCTTCATTCAGAAGAAGCGCACGATGTTGGCAGTTATCAAGGGAAACATGGCAGCATCAACCTGCGTCTGAGTTGGCGCAACCGGCTGATCACCCTTGCACGACCAGCTCCGATATGCCAAAAAGGAAGCTATCTCGCTATTCACCGACTCGCGGGAACGGTCGTCCATGCACTCCTGGCCAATCGAAAATGGCCGCCGCTGATTCGTGCTGCAGCTGTGGCGCTACCTTGAATATCAAGGCAGCGGCCACGGATCTGTGTTGCATGCCTTTGATGGGACGGGCCGGTATGGAGACTCTGTCGCGAGAAGATCGCCCCATTCGTGGTCTGCAATGCGCGGCGTGGGCCTGCGCCGCGCGCGGAATGCCGTGGCTGCCCGCTACGACATCCGTCCCGGGCAACCCCGGTGGGTCACCATAGACCCGGTGCCGTCTAGAACATCACGACACGGTTACGTCCTTTGGCTTTTGCCCGGTACAGTGCGCGATCCGCGGATTCAAACGTTGTCTGGCGCGCCAGATCGTTGCTTCCAATCCGTTGTGTGACAGCGGCCCCGATACTGACGGTGACCACACCTGTGGGTGACTGGCGATGTTCAATCGCCAGGTTCATCACGCCGGCGCGCAGATCTTCCAGCGCGGCTTCGAAAGCGAGACGCTGGAGCCCGCACTGAGACAGCCCGAACTCTTCGCCTCCCAGACGTCCTGCAATCATCTTGTGCTCCTCGGCGACAGCGCGAAGCACGTTCGCCACCTCACGCAGGCAGGCATCCCCGGCCTGATGACCATAGGTGTCGTTGTACTGCTTGAACCAGTCGATGTCGACCATCGCTGCGCCCATCTCGACGCCGTCCGCAGCATCATCCCACGTTCTCCGGATGCTCTCGAGCATGTAGCGACGATTGAATAGTTGCGTGAGCGGGTCGGTGGCGCTTGCGGTGCGCAGTCTGAGGTCGTTCTCGATCATCGCACTCAGGTGCCGGAACACGTCCGCGTGCGCATGCGTGAAACGACCCGGTAGGGTGTCCATCGCACATAGTGCGCCGACGATGCCCCCATCGGGCCCGCGCAGTGGGATCGCCGCGTAGGACCGGGCGTATGGCGCCGATTTGACCAGTGTGCAGTCAGAAAACCGTGCATCCGACCGTGTGTCATCCACGATGAACAGATCATTGGCTTGCACAGCGTAATTGCACAATGATTGCCTGCGAGGGATAGGAAGGACAGACAGCCCAACCTCAGCGCGATAGTGCTGGTGCTCGGCATCCAGCAGGAGAATTGCGGAGATGGAGCCCTGCGTAACGCTCTTGAGTATCGCGGTAGCGTGCCGGAAGCACTCCCGCATGACCTGGTCGTCATGTAGCAACCATTCAAGAACGGAAGACTCACCCTGTGCTGGCGAGATGTCGTGCCCGAATGGTTGATCCAGGGCGTAGGGGATGGAGCGATGATTCAAGGGCAATTCGATTCCGCCGGAAGTGTCACTTTTACGTCAACGGCTCTCCGCACGAATTCTTGAGTCCGTCCGTCAATCCATAGTTGTCCTCAATCTGCTCGACGCGCGTTGAGTGAGCAGTGCCATCAACGCGTCCTTCTCCGGCCGATTCGGAGTCCTACCGGTTGCCACGGTAAGCGCAAGCGAGGGAAGGTCCGGCAGGTTCTCATGCCTGCCAAGTATTTTAAGATCGCCGCTTATCGAGTGAATCGGGAGTGCCGCAACTGCTTTTCCGGTTTGGACAGAAGCCAGGATTCCTGCTGTATCTGGGCTCGCATAAACACAGCGATAGGGTATCCCGGCCGTGCCCAGTGCCTCGGCAACAAGCGATCGAGGCACAGATCCAATCTCGAAGAGCGCAAGCGGTATTGGGCGCAATGCGGCCAGGCCCGTCGCAGATTCAAGCGCGACCCATACAAGTTCTTCGAAGAAGATCGGAGGGCCGGGAAATTGGGAGCAGCAAGTGCCTACGGCCAGGTCCAGCGTTCCACTTTCGAGTCGACGGCCTAGTTCAAGCGTTGGTACACAGACGACGTCGACACGAATCTTTGGGTACTGGTCAGCCAGTGCACGCAGTGCAGCCGGGAATATCAGCCTGGCATAGGCATCTGGTGTCCCAACCCGCAAGATATTCTCGCTAGACTCGCATGCCAGTTCTTCCCGCGCTTGTTCATGCAAATCCAGGATCCGCTCAGCATATGTCCTTAACGTCTCTCCAGACGGCGTGAGCGTGAGTGAGCCCGGGGTGCGCGCAAGCAATCTCACGGAAGCTTCTGCCTCTAGCTGACGAAGCTGCGTGCTGACTGCGGCCTGGGTGAGATGCAGGACCTTCGCCGCCTTGGTGAAGCTCCGAAGCTGTGCGACGACAAGAAACGTGCGGAGCTGCTCGGATTTAAAGTGCCTCTTCATGCGCTGCGCTGCCGACGCCGGTTCCGGATTACGTCGTAATGTTTCTTCGTTCATCATAACTGGGCCACGGTCTGTGCGGCGACGGATCCCGCCATCAAAGATATTTTTGCTGCCATAAAAAATACTTTCTTTTCTCGTGGAGAGTCGTGAGAGACACTCATATGCGTGAGCAAACGCGCTGTCGGAACTTCGCGACCTTGCGATACGCGAAGTGTGTGCAGGCCGCTATTCTCACGTCGTAAGGCTTACGCGGAACTGACGAGGCCCGTTTCTTTCGAAATGGGCTTCTTTTTCCGGAGTCAGTCGGCGGGGCGGGGCGGTTACCGCTCGCCGGCGGCGGAGGCCAGCGTCGTATGCGGCTGCATCAGCAAAGTGTCTGCGCGGACCACGCCGTTGCGGCCGGCCCGTTTAGAGACGTAGAGCGCACGATCGGCGGCCTCGAACAGGGTGTCCCACACGCGGCGTGCGTCGCCGGTCGTGTTGACCGTCGCCACGCCGATGCTGACGCTGACGTGCCCCGGCAGCGGCGCGGGCAGCGGCAGGGTGCAGACGCGCTCCACCACACGCTTGGCAATCGCCGCCGCTTCCTCCATTGTGGTGCGCGGGCACAACACACAGAACTCCTCGCCACCGTAGCGCCCCACCACGTCAATGGTACGCACGGTGTCCCGCAGGATGCGCGCGACCGCCTGGAGCACCATATCCCCCGCGCGATGCCCCGCGTTGTCGTTCACACGCTTGAAATGGTCGATGTCGATGACCAGGCAGGCCAGCGGCTTGGCAAGGTGCGCGTGGGCCGCCACCATCCGAAGCGCATGTTTGTCCAGGGCGCCGCGATGCAGCACACCGGTGAGCGGATCAAGCCGCGCGCGAGCCATGTCGAGCGCAGCGCGGTCCTCGATTGCCATCAGCGCGAAGGCCGCAATACTGGCGAACGTCGCCATCAGCAGCAGCAGGACCGGCATGCAGACCAGCCACTGGATTGCCGCCGGCACCATGGACAGCAGCAATGGGCCGTCTTCCCAGCGCCATCCGAGCATGACCAGGAAGCCGGCCTGTGCCGTCAGCTGGATCAGGCACGCCATGAGCGCGAGCGGCCGGCCCATACCCGTTGCCCGACGGCGGTCGCGCAACAGCGTGTCTGTCGTCACGCAGACCACGGCGACCGTGGCGCCATGTCCGAGCAGGGCGATCAGCGCGGCGTCGAGATGCGCGGCAAGCATCGCTGCGAGCCCGATGGATACCATCGCGACGGCCGGCACGTTTTGCGACCAATGGGCCTGCGGGCCATCGACGGGCTGCGGCCGCCGTAACGATTGCAGCAGCCCCAGCTGGCCGACGATGCCGACCATGTGCCCGGCAACGGCCAGCGCGGTGACGTCCCAGCTTGCGTTTAACGCCAGCAGCATGCCGCTGAGCGACGCAAGCACATTGGCACCGGCCCATGCGGTGCGGTCGCTGCCATCCGCGCCAGCGCGGAGCGCCATGGCGATGCCGGTCAGGCCGGCGAACAGCACGATCGCGGCGAAGCTCGGTGAATCCATGTCTGAAGGCATTTCCGCATCCCCGTACGGCTGGCTGGCCGCCTGCGGCATGCAGTCGCGGCGGTGTCCGGGCCAGTCTCGAATGGCGAGCGATTCTACCGAAAGGGGCGCAGTGAACCGTCCGTTTTTGCCACCAAACAACAATATTTGACAGTTCTGCTGAACCAGTCGAACATGCGCACCCGACCCCGTCAGCGTCGCAACAATCATTGACAATTGCCCCCGATGGGATTGGATAGGATGCGCTTCGAACTGCATCCCGTGCGGACGAGGACGTCACTGAATCATGAATATTGCATCCGTGGAAGACGATCCGGGCCAGGCGGCCCTGATCAAGAAGATCCTGACCGGCGCGGGCCACGATTGTGAAAGCTACCCCGATGGCCAGTCATTGCTTCGCGCCATGCGTGACCGGCAGTTCGACCTCCTGGTAATGGACTGGCAACTGCCGGACATCAGCGGCTACGACGTGATCGTCCATATCCGGCGGCGCTCCGGCGCCGTGCCGCCGATAATTTTCCTGACCACGCGCTCGCTCGAGGAAGACATTGTGGCCGGGCTGGCCGCCGGTGCGGACGATTACATGGTCAAGCCGGTCCGCAGCGGCGAGCTGACCGCGCGCGTGGCGGCGCTGCTGCGGCGGACCTATCCCACGGTGCTGTCGCAGGAATCGGTCCGCGAGGGCGCCTATTGCCTCGATCCCGTGGCGCGCACGGTCACCGTCGATGGGCGGCCGGTGGAGGTGTCGCCCAAGGAATTCGACGTCGCGTGGTTCCTGTTCCGGAACATGGACCGGCTACTCTCGCGCGAATTCGTCGAGCTGGCCGTGTGGGGCCGCGCCATGGGCGTGGGGTCGCGCACGCTCGACAGCCATCTGTCGCGCTTGCGCGTCAAGCTCGGGCTTCGACCCGAGAACGGCGTGCGGTTGGCCTCGGTGTATTCGTACGGCTATCGCTTCGAGCGGTGCGGCGGGAGCAGCCATGCCGGCTGACCGCCGTGATTCCAGCCGGCATGGCAGGCGCCGCGCTGCGGTCCTGGCCGGGCTGCTGCTCGGCTGGCAGGCAGGTGTGCTTGCCGGCCCGGCGGGCGCCGACGGCGACCGCTTCATCCATGTAGTGGACTCGGGCGATACGCTGATCGGCCTGGCTGACCGCTATCTCGGCGATGCCCGCAAATGGACTGAGCTGCAACGGATCAACCAGGTCGCGGACCCCCGACGGCTGCCGCCGGGGCTACGCATACGGATACCGCTCAGCTGGATTCCGACGCGACCCGCCAAGGTCCGGGTGATTGCCGCGAGCGGGACGGTACGGCTTGGCGATACGCCGCTGCGCCCAGGCACGCAGCTGGACGAGGCGGCCCGCGTCGTGACCGGCGCCGATGGGCGCGCCACGCTGGAGCTCGACGACGGCTCCCGGGTGGCGCTGCCGCCGGACTCGGTCGTCGAGGTGAGCCGTCTACGCGTCTTTGCGCGGGCGCTGCTGCAGGATGCGGTGCTGCGTATCGAGCGCGGCGGCGCCGATGCCAGCGTGGCGCCCAACCACAACGGCGTCGGTCGCTTTGAGATGCGCACGCGGACGATGATTACCGGCGTGCGCGGCACGCGCTTCGAGGTCGAGGCCAGCGGCGCCGAGTCGCGCAGCACGGTATTAGAAGGCCGCGTGACCGTCGCGGCGCGGCGCGGCAGCCAGGAAGTGCCTGACGGTTTCGGCATTGCCGTAGGCCCGGGCGGCAGGCTGGCCCCCCCGCGCGCGCTGCAGGCGGCCCCGATACTCCAGCCGCTGCCCGCACGGATCTATGCGCCGAGCCTGAACGTGGCCTGGCAGCCCGCGCCGGGCGCCACTGCATGGCGCGTCAGCGTGTCGCGCGATAGCGCACGCACCGAGCCGATCTGGTCCGCCACGATGCGCGAGCCGCATGCCACGCCGGCCGGCCTGCCGCACGGCAGGCTGTACCTCTCAGTTCGGGCCATCGGCGCTGACGGCTTCGCCGGCTATCCCGCTGTCGCGCCGCTCGACGTCAAGCTGGAGCCGGCCGCGCCTTTCACACTGGAACCGGGCGCACGGACCCGCCATCACGGCAGCGCGATCACGCTGCAATGGGCGGCTGTCGCGAACGCCTCGCGCTACGAGATCGAACTGGCCCGCGACGCCGGATGCGCTCCCGTGGAGGCGCGCGAGACGACCGCCGAGGTCAGCTGGCAGGTGCCGCTGGCGCCGGGCGACTGGTGGTGGCGCATCCGCTCCCTCGATGCCGATGGCGAACCGGGCCCGTGGAGCGCCGTGCTGCCGTTCTCGATCTCGCCGGCTGCGCCCGCCGCGGCGGTCACTGGCGACGACGGCGCCGTGCTCCGACTGGGCTGGGGCGTCGATACCACGGTGGCAAAGCCGGCCGCGTACCGGCTCCAGCTGGCGGATGATCCGCGCTTTGCCCATGTGCTGGCCGACCTGCGCAGCACCGAGGGCGAGGCCGCGGTGCCGCGTCCGCCAGCAGGCGACTACTGGGTGCGCGTAGCGCGCATCGAGCCGGATGGCGCGACGTCGCCTTACTCTGCGCCGCAACGCATCGCCCTGCCGGCTTACCTGCGCGATGCCGCGGGGAACCCTGTGCGGGCGACCGATGCCCCGGTGCGCCATGGTGGGTGACGCCGCCACGCCTGCCGCGCGCCGGGGGCTCGTCGGCGGCTATCGCTTGCGCACGTTGGCGGAATGGGGGCTGCTGCTGGCCATGCTCGCCGCGTTTATGGTGGGTGCCAGCGTCCTCGGCTGGACCGGCCGCGCCAGCCTGGCGGTCTATGACGTCGCCATCGCGGCCCAGCAGCATGCGCCGCGCCAGGACATCGTCATCGTCGCCATCGACGACGGCACGCTCGAGGCCAGCGGGAGATGGCCATGGCGGCGGACTCAGCTGAGCCGGCTCATCGATGGCGTGGCCGCGGGCAACCCGGCCGTCATCGCACTCGATGTGGTGCTGACGGAGCCCGACGAGCGCCATCCCGGCGACGACGCCGCGCTCGCCCGCAGCATCGCCCGGGCCGGGAAGGTGGTATTGCCCGCTGTGGCCGCCGAGGCGCCGGACGGTCTGCGTTATCCGATCCCGGCGCTGCGCGCCGATGTGGGCCACATCAACATTGGCGTGGACGGCGACGGCCCGGTTCGCGACGTCTTTCTTCGCGAAGGGCCGCCCGGGCGCGAACTCGATCATCTGGTCGTGCGGATGCTGGCGCTGCGGGACGGCCCCGATGTCATTAGCCAGTTGCGCCAGGAACGGTATCCGGCGGCGCCAGCCGCGGCGTGGCGCCGCGACGGCCGCGTGCGCATCGCGTTCGCCGGCCCGGCGGGCACGTTCGCTACGGTGTCCGCGCGCGACGTGATGGCAGGTCGCGTCGATCCGGCGATGTTCCGCAACCGGCTCGTGCTGATCGGCGTCACGGCCGCCGGCCTCGGCGGCATGTTCGCTGTGCCATTGTCACGGGACGGCGCCGGCATGAGCGGGGTGGAGATCATGGCAAACGCGGCGCAGACGCTGCTCGACGGCCAAGCCATTGTCGCGCTGGACCGCACCGCATCCTGGGCCCTGGCATTTGCCGCACTGGGCGTGGTGTGGGTCGCCGCGCTGCGCCTGTCGCCGCGCTTGGCGCTGCTGGTCAGCCTGGCGATAGTGGCCGGCCTGCTCGGCGCAAGCATCATGCTGGTCCGGGGCGCGCATGCCTGGTTCGATCCGGTGCCCGCGATGCTCGCGTGCCTGGCCTGTTATCCGCTGTGGAGCTGGCGCCGACAGGAAGCGACGCTTGCGTTCCTGGCCGGCGAAGTGGCCAGGCTTGAGCGCGAGCAGGAACCGATGCTGCGTGGGCAGCCGTCGCCGGTGGCCGGGCTCGGACCCTCGTTGGACGCGCGCATGCAGGCCATGTATTGGATGACCACCAGGCTGCGAGATATGCGGCAGTTCCTCGCGGATGCGATGTCCGGCCTGCCCGACGCCACATTGATCTGCAATATCGATGGCAACGTGCTGCTGGCCAACGCGAGGAGCCTGGCGCTGATGCCACGCAGCTTGGGAGCGCTGGCCCAGGCGGGTGCGCCAGCACCCGAGATTCGTGTGGTAATGACCGAAGCGTTCGCTGTGCCACAGCGCGGCATGGACTACTGGAACACCGTGCGGCGGGCGTGCGTCGAGACGATGCCGGCGGCTGGTGCGCCGCCGGTCTTCGATGCCGTGGAACTGACTACGCACACCGACTGCCCGATGCTCGTGCGCGCCGCGTCGCTACGGAGCAGTGACGGCGGTGTGGCCGGTATCGCGCTGAGCTTCGTCGATATTACTGAGGCGCGTGCGGCCGAACGCCGGCGCGAAGAGACGCTGCGCTTCATTTCCCACGACATGCGCTCGCCGCAGGCGTCGATCCTTGCGCTCGTCGAACTGCAGTCCGAGCCAGCCCGAGCCATGCCGTACGACGCGCTGCTCGAGCGGATCCAGCATTTCGCGTCCCGTACGCTCGAGCTCGCGGATGATTTCATCACGCTGGCACGTGCCGAATCGCAGGCGCTGCGTCTGGTCGAGACCGATCTTTCGAGCCTCGTCATGGACGCCACCGACGAGCTCTGGCCGGTAGCGCATGCGCGGCGCATCGGCATTTCGCTCGATATCGCGGAGGAGGAACTGGTCGTGCGCGCCGAGCCCTCGTTGCTGATGCGGGCTGTTGCTAATCTTGTCGACAACGCGATCAAGTTCAGTCCGGACGGCGGCACTGTTACCGTGACCGTGCGCAGGACCGGCAACAGCGGCACCGTTTCCATCGCCGACCGCGGACCCGGTATCGCGCTGGCCGACCAGCCCCGGCTGTTCCAGCCATTCAGTACGTTGCGGGCGGAAGGCGCCCGGCCCACGCGCGGCACGGGGCTGGGCCTGTTGTTCGTTCGCACCGTGGTCGAGCGGCATGCCGGTGGCATTGGACTTGACAGCGCGCCGGGCCGGGGCTCGGTGTTCTCCATGACTCTCCCGCTGGCAGAAGCGCCTGAGTCGGCCGCCGCCTTGTGACCAGAATGAACAGAGTCCGCTGCCGGCCCCCGTCTGCGATTCACTCCGCTATCAATTGCCAATGTCTTCCATCTGACTCCAGCCGGTGCGTGAAGCGAAGCGACTGAAGGAAACGCGTGTCATGAGAGGCGACGACCAGGGCACCGGGAAAGTCCTCCAATGCCTGCTCCAGCGCCTGAATGGATTCCAGATCGACGTGATTCGTCGGTTCGTCCAGCAATAGCAGCTGCGCCGGCTCGGTGCTCCACAGTACGCACGCCAACGCACCTTTCAGGCGCTCACCGCCACTCAACGCACCGGATGGCAGGTTCACCACGTCGGCATTCAGGCCCAGCAACGAAAGATGGCTGCGCAACAGCCCATCAGGCAGCGGCGATTCCAGCTCATGCAAGCGTTCGAGAACGGACACCTGTGGGGGCAATACGCGGGTCGCCTGCTGATCGAGCCATGCGCTGCGCACGCCAGTCTGGCAAACACCAGAGACTGGGGCAATGGTGCCGGCCAACATCTTTAGCAGCGTGGTTTTGCCGCAGCCATTCGGACCGGTCACGGCGACGCGCACCGGTCCCGTCAGCGTCAACGTAAGGGGCGCGCTGTCCTGCGGAAACGGGGGGACGGCGTCCTGCAGATGGATCACGCGCTTTCCCGCCGCAATGGCAGTGGCTGGCAGTATGAGTGCGACGGTTTTGTCGGGCTCGATGCGCCGCGCAGCCTGTTGAACCGCCTCGTCGGCCTTGACCTGCATATCCTGCCGGCGAAGGCGCTGCCGGCCCGCAGACGCCTCTGCGCCATCCTTGCGGCGGCCCAGGGCGATGCCTGGCATATTCGCCTCCTTCGCGCCTTTTGCCTGATGGGCGGTGCGGCGCTGCTGTGCGTCAAGTTGTCGCTGTGCCGCACGTTCGGCGGCATTGCGATCTGTCCGTGCGCGGTCGAGGGAAGCCTGCGCCGCCGATGCTTCGGCGCTGCGCTGAGCCTGATAGAGCGTGTAGTTACCGCCGTAACTGCGCATCCCGCCCGGCGTCAGTTCTACGATGCGGTCCATCAGGTCCAGTAATTCGCGGTCGTGACTGACGAGGATCAGACCGCCTGTCCACCGCGTCAGCTTGTCACGCAGCCAGTCGCGCGCGGTGCGGTCCAGATGGTTGGTGGGTTCGTCGAGTACCAGACCTTCGGCGTCGGAAAGGAAGGCGCCTATCAACGCCACGCGGGTAAGTTCGCCACCGCTCAGCGCTCCCGCCAGCCCTTGCGGGCGCAGGTGTGCCAATCCGCTGTCCGTCAGCGCCTGCTCCAGGCTCGATCGGATATTCCACCTTCCATCCAGCAAGTCGAAGTCAGCGGTGTGCGGCGCCCCGCCTTCCATTCGCGTCAGCGCATCGAGTATCGGTGTCAATCCGGCGACGTCTGCAACCGTCGCCCCTTTTGCGGGGACGATTTCCTGGGGCACGTAGGCGACCGAGCCACGACGCGTGACCTGTCCATTCTCCGGTTTGAACAAGCCAACCAACGCTCGCGCCAGCACACTCTTGCCCGTGCCATTTCGACCCAGCAACCCGGTACGCTCGCGCTGGAATGTTTCACTCAGGTCGTGCAGCAGCGTCCTGCCATCCGGCAACGTCACCGTGACATGCCGCACGGAGATTGAGAAGCCCGTAGAGTCCGGAGGGCGGCCGTCGGCGGCAGTGGGAGGCGCAAGCGTCAATACCCCGAAGGCTTCTCGTTCGATATCCGCCATGGTCGACTTCAAAAAATTGATACGGTGGATTCTCTCACGAGGGCTGGCGATTGTTGCCGCCAGGACAACATGCTGAGTGCCTTCACGATACTACCGGCGTGCGCGCCCCATGCCTACACTCGGTCACACGGTCAGTCGAAAACGCGAGCACAACGAAGTGCGCGAGATTCGCGGGCGTGCTTGTGCACCGCGCCACCCCGTGCGGCTTACCCCCCGCAAATACCAGGACGAATGAAAATGAGCGAAACAATCCATAATGTGCAGCCGGTCATCGCCAACGTTGGCAAGGAAGGCTTCGGCGAGCTCGTGTCTTCCCGCTACGCCGTGCGCGTGGGTGACGTCGATGTCTTGCTGATCAGCGATGGCGTTCTGCCGCTGCCGACTACCACGATGTCCACCAACGTGAGCGAAGCGGACCGCAACGAATGGTTCGATGATCGCTTCCTGCAACGTGACATGTTCGACTGGGCGCTGAATATCGCGCTCGTGCGCAGCGGTGACCGCCTGATCCTGGTCGATTCGGGCGTGGGCGACGGTTTCGAATACTTCTCGCGCGCCGGTCGCTCGGTGTTGCGCCTGGAAACGGCTGGCATCGACCTCGCAGCGATCACCGATATCGTGATTACCCATATGCACATGGATCACGTCGGCGGGCTGAACGTGGCTGGCGTCAAGGCCAAGCTGCGCCCGGACGTGCGCATCCACGTGGCGGCCGCGGAAGTGGAGTTCTGGAAGAATCCGGACTTCAGCAAGACGGTGATGCCAGAAACGGTGCCGCCCGCGCTGCGCAAGGCGGCGGCAAGGTTCGTGGAGCTCTACAGCGAGAACATCGTGCAGTTCGGCCAGACCGTGGAAGTTGCCGCAGGCGTGACCGCGCGCGTGACCGGCGGCCACACACCGGGGCACTGCGTGGTGGACGTCGCATCGAAAGGCGAAAAGCTGACCTTTGTCGGCGACGCGATTTTCGAAGTCGGCTTCGAGCATCCCACGTGGCAAAACGGCTTCGAGCACGAGCCTGAAGTGGCGACGCAAGCCCGCATCGCGCTGCTCGACGAAGCCGCCGAAACCGGCTCCATGCTGGCCGCCGCGCACATCGCGTTCCCGTCCATTGGTCATATTGCCAAGAACGGGGAGAGCTACCGTTTCGTGCCGGTGCAGTGGGATTATTGATTCTGACGGTTGTCAGACAACCGCCGCGAGTTCAAGACTCGCGGCGGTTTTTCGTTAACGACGACCATCTCAAAACAACGTTCTCCCCCTGTATGGCTGAAGCTGGCCGGATGCGGAAGCTCGTCGGTGGCCAGGCGCGCCTCGAACCCTAACTTCCGTTTCCGACCCATTTCCGCCTGTCAGTTACGTTGAAACGGATGACCGGTGTTCGCTCGATTCCCGACATCCGCGTACATCAGGGCATAGAGCATTCGGCGCCGTTTAGTATGCGGCGCTAAAATCCGGCCAATGATGTACTGGTGCGAAGTAAGCCTCACTTTGGCTTAACCACGCGGGTTTCCGGGCGATCCAGTTTCCATCCGTAGCAAATCCGTAGCACTGCCGGGCAAGGCGGGGGCGTCGCGCAAGTGTAGGCTACCGGTCGTGTCACACGCACAGAAGCCTTTTTCCAGTAGTTCTCCCAGCGCGACAAACGGGTGGATCCCCGGCATCGGTGTATCCAGGGTGAGCTCGGTGACGTGCTGGGCGCGCGGGGGGCACAGCCACGCGCGTAGCGCAGGCGGACACTGGTCGAGGGTCCTCTCGGCAAAGAGGATCAGGGTGCGGTGACCGTTGCGGAACAGGACGATTTTCATTTTTTTTGAGGTTGCGGCTGCGCGCCGGCAAACGGCAACTGGGGTCACCGGGTGCGAGGCGGTCGGCCTCCGGGCGGTACGACGGGGGCCGACACGCGTCTGTTTGATGGTAGGCCTGCGTGCATGCCGGGGCAACCTTGCGATATGGCATTTGGGCACCGCCTGATGCAAGCTGCGCGCCAGACGTGTGACGAAGAGGGGCGTCGCCTGTTCTGGCAAGCGATTCGATATACTGCCTGCCGTTGATTTATCGGGATACGCGCGGCCCTGTGGCGCGACCGGAGAGGCGGGGATGCCGAAACTCACCGAAGCACAACTGCAAAACGAGACGCCCGGCGACAAGCCGCGCAAACTGTTCGACGAGCTGGGGTTGTTCCTGCTCATCAGCCCTGATGGCACGATGGCCTGGCGCGTGCGCTACCGCTTCGCGGGCAAGGAGAAGCTCACGCAGATCGGCGCCTACCGCAAGAAGGGCTCCCAGGAGATCGTCATTGGCCTGGACGCCGCGCGGGAACAGCGCGACGTCCTGCGCGACCTGGTGCTGCGCGGCATCGATCCGACCGCGCACCGCAAGGCGCAGTCGACGCCAGCGGAGGGCGACCCCGGCCAAGCCGGTGCCACGGCGTCCGAGAGCCCGGAGCCAGACGGGGATCGGGCGTTCCAGGAGGTCGCCGAGGCGTGGATGGACGCCTATGCGCCGACGTGGTCGGACAAGCATGCCCGGCAGAACCGCCAGCTGATGCGCGACCATGTGTACCCGGTGGTGGGCGCGATGCCGCTGCGCTTCCTTGCGCCGCAGGACATGGCGAATGTGCTGGCCCCTCTGGTCAGCGCAGGGAAGGCGGAGAGCGCGCGCCGCGTGCGGCAGCGCCTGGCCGGCGTCCTCGAGTTCGGCGTGCTGATGGGCTACCTCGAGCGGCACCGCGTGCCGCTGCCCATGAAGCTCGATCCCTCCTTCGGCTGCATCGCCCCCGCAGAGCTGCCCGAACTGGTCCGTGCGATCGACGGGTACCAGGAGCCGGTGGGCCAGCTCGCGCTCAAGCTGGCCATGCTGACGCTTGCGCGGACTGCCGACGCCCGCAGTGCCAAATGGGAGCAGTTCCACGAGCTGTCCGGCGAAGCCCCGCTTTGGCGCCTGCCGGCGTCCCGCACGGGAGGCCATCCGGCCCATGAAATTCCGCTGAGCCGGCAGGCCGTGGCGGTGCTCGACGAGTTGCGATACTTCACCGGCAAGGGAATTTACCTGTTTCCCGACGTGGACCAGCCTGGCCGGCCGGTCGGCGAAAGCCGCTTGCTGCAAGCGCTTTGGTCCCTGGGCTACCGGGGCCGCATGACCGCGCACGGCTTGCGCGCGCTCGGGTCGGCCGTGCTGAGCGAGGCCGGCTATCCGGCAGACTTGATCGCTGGCGCCCTCGGGGCAAATGGAGCGGGCACCCACGGCACCGGCAGCAGGGACCAGCCGGAAGCGCGGCGGACGATGCTGCAGTGGTATGCAGACAGGCTTCAGGCTGCGGCAAGTGAGGAACGTGGGCTGGAGTGATGCATTTTACACTTTTGATATGCGCCGAGGTTGCCGGGGGGCAAATGTGGCGCTCGGCTGACGAAATCTGTCAGGGATGTGCGGGAGGACGGTACAAGGGGTGACAAAAATCGTCACCAAGGACCGATACTTTTTGTTACGGGTGACGGATTTCGTCAAAAACGGTGTGATTTTGGGGTGGCACGCCAGTTGCTCTAGTGTCTGTGCAGCAACACGCTGTATCTAATTTATAAGGGGTCAATTTCATGAAAAAAGCACGGATGGGAATGCAACGGGTACAAAAGGGTTTCACGCTGATCGAACTGATGATCGTGGTCGCGATCATCGGTATCCTTGCCGCTATTGCGATTCCGCAGTATCAGGATTACGTGGCCAAGTCGCAGGTGTCGCGCGCAGTTAGCGAACTGGGTGCCTATAAGACGGGCATTGAAGATCGCCTGAATCAAGGGCAAAACACGATCCTCCCGACTGACGTCGGATATGTGAGGTCGAACCTGACTACGACCGCCGTGTTTCCTGCCGCAGGCGTTACGTTTAATGCCGGCGCCGGTTCCATTACTGCTACGCTTGACGGCAGCGTGAGCTCGTCTGTGAACGGCGCTACGGTGGTCTGGACGCGTGTTGCAGACGGTACCTGGAGTTGCGTCACGAGCAAGGGCACCAACGCCAATTTTAAGAAGATCTACGGCCCGGCTGGCTGCCCGAATACGGACGGCGTCTAATAGATCTAAATGTCGTCAGCGAGCCTTTCCCTCGCCTGATGCAAGAAAAAGCGCCCTCGGGCGCTTTTTCTTTTTCCGGCCGCGCTCAGGTCGTGGCCAGTGTCTGCGGCAGTCTTGGTAGTCGGTACGCGCCTTGGCCCGCGGTTCCATGGTCACAAGAGACGGTCCGCAGCGCATCATGCACGCATGGCGTCGCCGCGGCCCTGTGCACAAATCCTGGAATTTCACACGTCAAACTCGCCCGGCTTCAGGCCCGGACGGTCGGGCTCACGTCGAGAGTCGTCGTAGTAGTCGATCAGGGCAAACAACCAGAAAACGCGTGTTGGCACGCTTCGCAGACGTATTCTTGATGGATCGTCAGGGCGCCAACGCGCGCAGGCGCCACAGGTGATGTCGGTCGATTCGCAGGCCGGGCATAGCGTGGCGCCGGTGGCCACCGCGCGGGCTTTCCATTCGGCGTGATCAAGCATGTGCCCCCTCCGCAAAGCGCGCACGGAGTCATATGCTGGGCTCATGCGTGCCGGCCTTAGTGTACCTCGCCTGGTCAGTAGGGGAAGGCACGCTCGCCACGGCGCTTCCTTCTTGCCTAACGTGCCGCGCTCAGGTCGTGGCAAGCGCCAGCTTCTGTCGCTGATAGTCGGCCCGTGCCACCGCCCGTTGCTCGTCGAGATAGTCCGCCACGTCGCGGATGTCGCCGACAAGATTCCGCCCCTCCTTGCGCATAGGAATCGGAAAGCTCCCGGAGGAGAGGCGGTTGTACGCCGTTTGCTTCTGGATGCCAATCGCGTCGCAGACCTCATCCAAGCTTAATAGTATGCGCCCGTCGAACTGTGCGGCGAGCAGCAAAAGGCAGGACTTCACGTTGTCTCCCTCCGTGCTGACCCTAGGTTGGGACGATGTAGCACCGGCAGTAGACGAAGTCGTCCGGAAGTACTGTCGGGCATGCCCATGATGGCTCTTCATGTAAGCTATATCGCTTACGATTCCCTCCTAAACTCGCGACTATTGTAGGACGATTTGCCATGCCCTTTCAGAACGGGGTGCCCGCGCGGACGATGAGCGCTACCGATCGGGAACTCAAATCCGTGAGATACCCGTTGCGGGGAGCACTACCGTCGACTTGCATGCCACCGGCGGTTTGAAGATGTTGCAGTATGCGGTCGTTGCTGACTACAAAGCTCCACCCTATAGGGTTCGGTTTCAGGTTCGAACAGAAAAGTAGTTTACTGCGATTCGATAAAGCGCTGCCCTGGCGGCCGCCAGTGGGCGGGCCGACGCGCAGGCGGCACGTCGTGGCGAACTCGAAACGGCATTGGCGACCGTGCAGGATCGTGCCGGGGCGGACAAGCGCGCCCACATCGTGGCGATCGCTACCGTCCAGACGCGCTACGAGGCGCTATCGAAGCAGATCCTGCAGGAGACCGCCCATCAGCGCGACGCGGTGCGCGCCGATCGCGCGCAACTGGCCTCGCAACTCAAATTCGCCGAGCGCCGTGCGGAATCAGAACACGATGTTCGCGTCACCGCTTCAGCTCGTGCAGCATGTCGCTGCGATTGTGCTGTCCCGCCAATCGCTCCTTGGGCCAGCGCGTCACGTAGCGTCGCTGATACTCTGCCATCGGGCTGAGATAGAGCGCCTGGTAGGCGAGGATTTGATGGTCCACCAGCGTGTCGGTGCGCCCGTCATACAGGGCGCTCAGCGTACCCATGTCCGATGGCGTGTTCGAACGTGCTTGGAGGCAACCAGCCCGGCGCCCCTTTGATTTCCCTGCACTTTACCGGTTAGACGCCCCTAGCATCCATGCGGGTTTCCGGGCCGCTCGCCTGATACCCCATTATCGCTACGAGCCAGGCAACCGGATGGCGCGATCCTCAAACGTGTAAAGATCACATGTTGGGTAGAATCGACGAAGACGGCATAGACATAGGCGATGCTTTCGAAAGTGTCCAGAGCATCGAACTAGCCTGAAAACGTTTATGTTTTTGAAACGACGGGCGGTAAGTGGGAGACAGAGATGAAGTGGATTACCGATGAAGATCTAAAAACCTGGAGCCGTCGAACCGAAGCGCGGGAACTTTTCGTAGATCTTGTCGGCGACTTGATTCGAGCGACTGTCGCGGATGTTAGGCAATTCAGATTTCCCGGCCAGAGCACGGGGACTATTCGTGGGTTCGACGGGGATCTGGAGACGACTGACGGAGTTTCGAGGGTTCCTGCTGGGCCGTCAAAATGGGAATTCGGGACCACCCCCACAGGCAAGGCCAAGGCTCAAGCCGACTATGACAAGCGTACGTCGACCACATCTGAAGAGGTGATGGCGGCGAATGCCTTTGTCATGCTCAACCTGCATTCGTGGGATACCCCCCGAGACACCCTGGTGGACTGGCTCGCACAGCGGAACGCTGAGAACAAGTGGAGAGAGGTCTGTTTCATCGACGGAACCGCGCTAGTGAGTTGGCTCGAAGAGAAGCCAGCCGTCGCCGCTCGCTATGCAAGGAACGTCCTCGGTAAAGCGCCGCTCAATGGGGCACTCAGCACTGACGAGTTCTGGGAGCGTTATAGCTCAAGCTTCAAAACGCCACTTTCGGAGAAGGTACTCTTGTGTGGGCGAGAGAACGAAGCGAAACAACTCCTGGAGGTGCTAAGTGGAAGTCCCCAAAATTTCACTCTTGCCGCCGACTCAGCGGAAGAAGTCATTGCCTTTGCTGTAGCTGTCATTCGTTCGGCACCGGACGAAGTGCGGAAGACGCTCGAGGCGCGGACGATGATTGTTGAAACCTTTGAAGCGGCGCAGTTCCTCCTCGGCATGAAAGACATGACGTTCCTCATCTGGAAGAACGCCGAAGGATTGGCAGGATCTCTCGGACAGCGCGGCCCCACGCTCACCGCCGCAACAGGCCAACACAAGCGCCAAGGTTTTCCCGTATTGCAGCGGCCGACGGCAAGCGCAATGGCGGAGGCGATGGAGTCAATGAGCATTGATCGCCAGGAAGGCTATGAACTAGCATTTAAATGTGGCCGTAGCCTTACAATTCTGCGCCGGCTAATGCCGGCCGGCGGGATTGCTCCTCTTGCTGAATGGCAACATATGGCGGAGTCGCTCAAACCTGCGCTGCTCGCCGGCGGATGGACCGCTGATTCGGACTTGGATAAAGAGGTCGTTGCGAGCCTGGCAGGAGGGACAGACTACGTTGCTGTCGAGAGTCCAGTCCGGCGCACGTTGAACATGTCCGATGCACCTTTCGATAAAATAGATCAGGTATGGCAGGCGCGCGCGCCGGTCGACGCGTTTCCCTATTATGGTCCGCTGGTTGACGAGAATGATCTACTTAGGCTTAAGGCGGCAGTGGTTCGCGTTCTTGGACACCAAGCGGCTCAACCGAAGGCCGAAGAGAAGTTCTCTTTTAGCTATCAAGCTCCAGCGGACTACAGTAATTGGCTCCGAGACGGCCTAGCTTACACACTGATGCTGTTCGCCGTGATGCCTGAGGTAGGTGGGCTGAATCTCAGTGGAACGACGCCACAACGGTTCGTCGATGACGTCGTCCGATCCCTTCCTGAGTTTGGTCGTACGCATCACTGGATTCTCAAGATTCTGCCGCAACTTTCGGTGGTCGCGGAGGCCGCCCCTGTCCCTTTCCTGGAAGCCCTCGAGAAGAGCCTCGGGGGCCAAGCTGAAGACGCTCTCGGTCTTTTCCAGGAACCTGATGACAATCAGTACTTTCTCAGCGCGACGAGTCCGCACGTTTATGTGCTTTGGGCTCTCGAGATTTTGGCATGGAATCCAGCGTACTTGCCGCGCGTCGCAATCATTCTGGGCAAGCTGGCGGCAATCGATCCAGGGAAAGCATCTAAGAATGGAAATCGTCCGCTCGCCAGTTTAAGAACCATATTTCTACCTTGGTTGCCCAACACCGATGCTGATTTGAACCGACGTTTCATCGCGCTGGATGGTTTGATTCCACTGTTGCCTGATGTCGCATGGGGGCTATTGCTTCAACTTATGCCTCGATCCCATGACACGAGTATGCCGACAGCCAAGCCGAAACTACGGGACACCACACCACTTGAACCGGAGCAAATCACGTTCGGATTGGTCTGGGAAACCGAGAATCGCCTTGTGGACCGAGCGCTGGCGCTGGCGAACCCGGACGAGCGGCGCGTGGTCGAGCTCGTCGAGCATCTCGGAAGTCTGCAGCCCAAGAACCGAAATCGACTAATGACCGTGTTCGATGCGAGTCTTAGGGGACAGTCAGATCCTGAAGGTGGTCCTCTGTGGCACGAACTTAGGGCGTTAGCTGCACGGCACGAAGCATTTCCAGAGGCTGACTGGACGCTTAAGGGTAGTGAGCTGGAGAGTCTAAAGAACTTGTTGAATGAGCACCGTCCTTCTGACGTGGTTGCTCAAGCTCGCCATCTCTTTGACGATTGGTTGCCGCCCGTAAGGGGGAGCGCCGAAGATCCACTGGAGGACGTTGAGGTCTTAAGGGCAGCGGAGTTGCGCCGCGTCTACGCGAGTCTCGGTGTCCCTGGGCTCCTTCGATTGGCGAAGGCCGTTAAGTTGCCAGGTCAAATGGGGCAAGCGTTCAATTCATTGGACTTGCCATATGACGCCGCCGCAGAACTCATTTTTGATCTGATGACTGCGGGAGGAGATTGTTACAACTTGGCGTGCCAGATATCTGGTGGTTTGAGGTATCGGGACGGGCCTGCCTGGGTTAGTTATTTTTCGCTGTTCATAGCGCCCCACTGCAAGTCGGCGTCGGATCGTGTCTGGCTTCTAGCCAACTGGCCAAACGATAGCGAGACCTGGGCGTTCGTTCGTAGCCTTGGAACGGAGGAGGCAGATGCCTATTGGCGTGAGGTAGGCACGCTTCCGTGGAACGCTTCTCAGGAAGATCTTCAAGAAGCTATCAAACAACTCCGCCAGGTAGGTCGCAGCTTGACCGTACTGAACACGCTCCACAAGCGGCAGGATCTTCTAGATTCCCAGACGCTTCTGTCGCTGCTAGATGAATGCGCCTCCGAGATCGCCAAGGGAGGCGGGGCCTCTGCAATGCTCTCTTATGCTGTCAGTGAAGTTTTTACGGCCCTCTCGGGGCGCACCGACGTTACCACGCTGGAAGTGGCACAGCGCGAGTACATCTATCTGCCACTTATCGAAGACAGTGTAAAGGGGCTGTCCGTCCATGCCCTACTGGCGAAGGAGCCAGCGGAATACGTTCAAATTATCAAGGACGTCTTCGTCAGTAAGGACGAGGAGCGAGATAAGGAGCCGACGGCGGAGGAGCGGGCTAAAGCTAAGCTATCCTACAGGCTGCTCAAATCGTTCCATACAATTCCGGGAGACAGAGACGGCGTTATCGACGAGCGCGCGTTGCACGCGTGGGTCGCAGACGTCAGAAGGTTGGCCGCAGAATGCGGGCGCGGAGACATTGCGGACGATTTCGTAGGCCAGCTTCTCGCCCACTCCTCACCAGACGCGGCTTCGGGTGTCTGGCCTCCTGCTGAAGTTGCATCAGTGCTTGAGCTGATCGCGTCCGAGATTGTCGAGCGAGGTATCGAAGTCGAGCGGTTTAACATGCGCGGTGTCTACACGAAGGCTCCCAATGAAGGCGGTAGACAGGAGCGAGATCTTGCTTCGCGCTACCGCGACTGGGCCAGTCAGGCAATATCGCAACGAACGGCAGCGATGCTGGAGCGGATTGCGGAAGGGTGGGAAGAAAGTGCAAAGCGAGCAGATATCGCTGCCGAGCAGGGGAAGTTAAAGCGCTAGCCCCCCAAGAGAGGTGCGGATATTTTGATCTTTTTTGTCATTTGAGCACCGAAGGCCTGAGCTTGCCCCTGTTTCACGAATCCCATATCCGCCGAAGGGCGAGATCGGTTGATTCCTTCGTTCAACAGCACGGGCGCTATTACGGGGTGGCAGTATGAGTCCGCAGAAGATGGCACCGTTGAGGCCTACGACAACACTGGGCTGCTGCGATCCGTCACGGCGCTAAATGGCTGGCAGACGGGGCTTGTTTACAGTGATGCCACTACCCCGACCAGCATCGCGCCAAGAAGCGGGCTCCTGATCAAGATTCGGGGGCAGTTTGGCCGTGAAATGCAGTTGATCTATGACTCGCGTGTGCGAATCGCGCGGGTGGTCGGTCCGGACGGCAAAGCCACGGACTACCAATACAACAACAACAATATGCTGGTCACGGCGACGTGGTCCGATCAAAAGATCCGGCAGTACCACTATGAGGACAGCCGTTTCGCTTTTGCGCTGACTGGCATCACGGATGAGAAGGGTGGTCGCTACGCGACCTACGCGTATGACTCGCTAGGTCGCGCCATCAGCACCGAACATGCCGGCGGCGTAGATAGGTTCCAGTTCAATGTCATGGGGAACGGCCAGACATCGGTCATTTCTCCCAGCGGCGCCGGCTTTACGCTGAGCTCGGAACTGCAAGGTACCGTTCTGCGACCGACTACAGCTTCGGCCGCTTGCCCGGAATGCGGTGGCATTGCGAAATCGACTTCCTACGATGCGACGGGGAATGTCGCGAGTCGGAGGGATTTTGCGGACAAGGAGACCCGCTATAGTTACGACGCCCTCGGCCGTGAAACCCAGCGGATCGAAGGCTACGGCACGGCCGACGCGAAGACTACGACCACCGAGTGGCATCCGACGTGGACTCTGCCGCTAAGGGTGGCTGCGCCGAGTCGCGTAGACTATTTCACCTACGACGGAATGGGCCAAATGACTGCCCATGGGTGGTTTCCCACAGCCGACTCCAATGGCAGCCAAGGGCTCAGCGCAGCGCCATCGGGCGCCGCGTCCAGCAACAGCTATGGCTACGACGCTAACGGGCTGATGACGGCTTTGACTGAGCAAGTCGATGGCGCGGTGAACCAGCAGTGGACCTTCGGCTACGACGCGCAAGGGAACCTGACGTCCGCCGCCGACGGAACGGGTAGAAGTTCGCGGGCAGTGCAGTACGATCCCGCTGGACGCCTTCTCGAAGCGGTCGATCTGGAAGGCACGACAGTCAAGTATGTCTACGATCAGCGGGGTCGTGTGCTCCAGTATCTGTATGGCGACAACGTTACGGCATATGTGTACGACGCGATCGGGCAGAAGGTTCAGGTGACGAGTCCCAATGGAGACGTGACGAACTACACTTACGATGCCGCGCACCGACTTATTGATGTTTTGTACAATGGACAGTCGCTTACTGGCCCTGATCCGGATGAGCAACTACTGGCGTTGGCAAACACAACACGAGAGAATGCGGGGGCCAATCCGTTCGGCGCATGGATGGGGTGGATCTCAAGGTTATTCAACTGGCTGTTCGGCTCGGCACATGCACAGGCTACACCGGCATCTGCTGTGGCGCTGGGCGCATCTGTTTCGATTCCTGGTACTTACACGCCGAATCCATGGGATGTACTCGCTCCCGACGTTGGAGGCAAGAAGCCTTGGGAGTGGCTCGCAATTTGGACGACGCGACTGATAGAGAGTTGCACGGGTCCGAGCAAGAACCAGGTGCACCGGGGGCGTATTCAAGCGCAGGGTCCAGGCTATAGGGATGTGGGAAAAGGCGACGTCGAAAGATGGGGGCCTCAGCCTCAGTCCCCAACGGTGTTGGATGGTCATGCCATGTTGGAGGCCCTTGAGGGTCGAATGAATAGGACTCAATGGAAGACGCGAAACCAGGCTTTGGAGCGAGCTCACCGGTATGTGACAAATGCCGGCATGAACGGCGGCAAAGGTCCTCCTGGGAAATCCTTTCAGAATGATTCTGTTCGCGAGGCAGGCGGGAATGAGCGGGTCGATATTGAAATTATCGAGGGCCTAGCTTTTGTTCCCTAGGAGAGATTCGATGCGGAAACTATATGAGTTATGGACCTCCAGAAGCCCTCAAGGAGGAGTGGAGTTTGCGCTTATCGAGCACGGAAAATTTGCTTCTGAGGAAGCGAGTTTTGATGGGGTGCCAGAGTTGCTGACTTCATTCGAAGCTGACAGCTACGAAGAGGCGGCTCAAAAGCGCAATGACTTTCTCGGATGGGGAAAGTACCACCCTATGGAGGACTAGGGCGAACCTGCGATAGCTCGTCCCTGCTACTTGCTGCGCGGCACTTTCCTAGAGAGTTCTTCATGCGCACCAGCGCGCCGGCAATGCGCGCTTCGAACCGCCATGCCAAGAGCGGCAGCGGCTGATGGGGTCGACAAGCGACAGTTCATGAGCGCATAGCCGGCGCTAGCGGATCAAGTTGCAAGGGCCGAGACTGGCCGGACTCGGCCGACCGCGTAGCCGTGGTCATGGCCGGAAGTCTCTGGTCTACTCGAAGCGGCCATCGGCCTCTCTAGCCATCGATGGCTGATGCGCTCAGTAGCCGACGTCCCCGTTATGAAGTCGGATCTAGTGCTACAGATCGGCCTGATACTGCGAAAGAATTCTTTGATCCAGAAACGCGATCCGTGAGCGGAGCATGTCGGCGGTCTCCTTTGAAGCTGAGGCGTTCACTGGAATCAAATGCTCAACGGACGCCCCTGATTCTGCAGAGGCCACCCAGTCCTCCATAGCTCCCAAATAGCCATCCAGCGCTGTTGCCGGATTGGGCGCATGTTCGCAGGTGATATAGGCTGGAGGTATGTCCCCGACTACGACCCACACCCAATCGTCCACATCCTCACGAGAGTGTCCGATTTTGAACAGGAAGACCCCAATGATTCCGGGGAAGAGCATTCCGACGTGCGACTCATCGATAGACTAGCACCAGCTATAAACCTCGATGAATTCTCTTGCCTCGCCATACATCAGTTCTGCATCCGAAAGATCGGTGGTAGAGGCGCAGTAATTTTCCCAGCCTATGACCTTGGATAAATCTGGAACCGTGTCGCTCATCACGTTCTCATTACGTCAATTGCCGCGAAACATGATTCACCTCGAATACTTGCTCGCGCTCCAAAGCAGGTTTGCTTGGGTGTGCTACGCGATAAGGCGGGATTGTCAATCCTCGCATGCTGTGTCGGGACGGAACTCGACTAGGCTGCGATCAAACGGCACACGGTAGCACCGGTTTGCGATGGGAGCCACTATTGCGAAGGAGGGTGTCCGTAGGGCGCGACAGCTGATCCATCTGCCGCGAGCGGTCCCAACACAGCCTTTCGTGCACCAAGCATCCAATGTCGCCTTCTAGCCGGCAGGCGACTGCGGCCAGATGCAACTAGGCTATTGCTTTGGCCGAGGTGGCTGTCCTTCTACCACCACAGTGCCTCCGATTCGCGATCTATCGAGAGCGCGGCACTGGACGGGGAGGATTGGGGTGCGGCGTAAAGCCAGGTACGTGGATGTATGGCGCGACGATAACGGGGTATGGTGCAGGTCCGTTGATCTGGTGATCATAGTAGGGCGAAATCGGCTGCGTTGCCATGACACCAGCCCCCGCGAGCGGCCCCGTATGCAACACGGTCGCATTGCGTTGGCCATCGCTGATCCCGCGTTGAGTACTTAGGATCAGCGGTTGATTGCCCGCTTCTGGAGCGGCATTCGCTGTAGTTGAACCCAACGTCGAGAGCAGGATGATCGCCGCGAATCTCAGCATGTCAACTCCACATATTCTAATAGCGTATGTCGTGCCTCTAGCGCAATCCAACGCGTTGTATTCAGATAGGCGAATGTGTTATCGGGCAAGGAAGGAGGTCGAAGCATCGCCGCGAATACCCCATGAAAACCATGTCCCGTTTGCGGATTGCTCAACAAGGACAAAGTCACCGGCGTCATCGTCGAACAAAAGTCGATAACAAACGTCTTCGGCAACAACATAGGCTCTCCGCTTGCCTTGCGGAAGACGGAGGTCAGCAGCTACGAGAGCATCGTCGCAGTTGTATTCGGTCTCATACGGATCGACAAGCAAAATGCGCATGCTGTCCAGCTCTCGTGCGACTCTCTCTAGATCCCATAGAGCACCGATTGTGTTTCCCTCGCGCGGCACATTGTGCTCTGCCAGGTATTGCGCCATATCCTCCAGGACCATTTTCTTAAGTAATTGGAGCTCTGCTTCTGTGGCCATGATTTCGGCGGTCGTGGGGCACTGCAACTGTAATGCTTCGTTCGGTTGCACCAATAATGCGACCGGCTTCATTGAAGCGAGCCTAGCAGAAGCCGTTCAGCAGCAATGTACTGTGTAGTGGGGTGTTGGGCGTTGGAGACGATAGCAGCGTCTGGCGCAGGTGTCGGTTTAAGTGACGCAACGGGCACTTATAGCGAGCGACTCCTAATGGCCGGGAAGGGACTTTGGATTTCCCTACGCCGGCGCCGTAGCTTGACCTGAGCGCTTCCTGCTTGGAGATGCCGCAATCCCTGCGGCTGCTAGCGTCAACTTCCAACGCTCCGTTCCCTCGCCCCGCCGTGTACCCACTTACTGTGAGACGGATCGCGCCTTCTACCCACTTACTCTGAGATTTTGAGACAAGGCTCGGTAAGTCCTTGATTTTTCAATGTCGGATCTCCCGCTAACTGTGAGACGGGACATCACGTCTCAAAGTTACTGAGTTTTGTCTCACAGTTAGTGGGTTAGATTCTCAAAGTTAGTGGGTAAAAGGGTTCAGGCAATGGCGTGCGGAGTGTGACTCTTAGGAGGGGAGGGCCTTCGCGATCGGGGTCGTCATTCGGAGTCTCAAGTCGGTCGTAACCGTAAGTCCGAATTCCTGATTGATGCATCAACGATGTGCGGGGTAGAAGCTTGAAACGAAGGCGGGCACTCGTCGTACAGCGCGGTAGCCAACACGTTGAGGCCCTAGGTTGTAGTTCGCTCTTGTCGGCGTGCGAAGGGATTTAGTCCGGTATGTCGGGCGACCAAAGCGGCAACGCCCTCCAACCTTTGCGCCAGGCAGAGGTGAGCTCAGGGTTTTGAAAGGGGCAATCGGAGATCGGGATGCCGTGCCTCGCCGCAGCACTCCCACGATCGTACGCTGACTCTGGCGTGGCGGCCTGTTCAAGTGCCCATCGCCACGCCTTATCACAAGTCGCCTCGTCGAAGAGGCCGAAATTGCATAGTTCAATATCAACGGCCAGATGAGCGGCGAGCGCTTGATATACCGCGGAGCGCTTCTTCGTGCTGGGCTTCCAAAGCAGATCAAACGGTGCCTTCGCTTTGTTCCGCGCGCTCCGGAGTGCTTTGTTGGCTAGAGTTCCCAGCGGCGTGGCGGTGAACGGATGCATGCCCACATAGGCATCGCAATGTGTGCATGCGTAGGACCACGGCCATTCCCCGTACGATGCGCCGTAGATCTCACTGTTATTGACGATGCGAACCGGGCTATCGCAGTAGGGGCATGCTTGGGGAGCCGGCATCTTGCTTCTGATGCGGGCGACATGTTGAGGGCTTGGATCCCACGGAGTCTTGTCTGCTAGTGCCATCATCAATTGTTCGGATCGTTTCTTGCCCAGATCGGCCGAGAGCTAGAAGTACGGGGAGTTTTCTGCATCGTCTGTATCGTCCTCGGAATCGTCCTCATCCTCATCGAAACCGTCGGTGTCGCCATCGAAGGAGAAAATGACACCTTCGTAGCCACCATCGCCTTCCTCGTAGTCAAGCCAGTGCTCCACATCGTCAAGATCGAATAGCGCTTCAATCCCCGCAAGATTCTTCCGTGTCAGCGCATCTTGCTTTGCCGTGAACAAGGGCTTTAGAGTTGCGGCTTGATCGTAGAAGTGTACGTTCAGCGCTAGGAGGCAATTGAAGACTGGATCCGTAGCGATATGGGTGTTGGCGAATCCACCCCAGCCTCTGATTCCTGCCTCGTAGGCGAGCAGCCACAAGTCATCGCGGAGGGCACTAGATTTTTCCTGTGCTTTCCAGAATGTATTTTTCGGTACCTTAATCAGCCTCCCGGCGCTATGGAGGTCCATCAGAATCAGCGCGCATACGGAACTGTGCATTTCTGCAACGAGATCGATATTTGCCTCAGAAAGCTGAAGGCCGAGATCCTTTGCCATCCACAGGCACCAGGTCACTTCGCTGTGGTGACCCAAGGGAGCATGATCTTCGATCAAAGCGTTGATGAAGCGACTAAGCCTCGTCTTGCCTAGCGGATATCCCACGCCGTTATAGGTCGAGAAGATCCTCGCAACGGTTTGAAGGGTATTTGGATATCCCATCGCTACTTGGCAAACATGGGCCTCGAACCGATCCCAGTTGTTCTTTCGGACAATGACAGAAGATGCTTTCTTAAGAGCGTAGATCATGACGCTCTCATCAGCATTCAAACGTGCAAGTTCTTTTGCCAACTCGAAGAAATGACTGAAGTCTGCGACCTGCTTGGGGCCGGTTTTTGCGATCGAAAAGCTGCGAAGCCTGTGGCTCCAGAAATCATCCGTTATCTCAAGAACTGGTGATGTCTTGGTTTTCTCAAAATTGACTTGCAGCTCAAATTCTTTCAGCGAGCGAATGAGCGCCGCGAGTGCCGATTCCGCTTCGCGAGCTGTGGCAAAGAACATGAAATAGTCATCGACATACCGGAAACCCGCAGGAAGTCCTTTCAAACGCTTCTTCAATTCCAAATCAACTGCTGTGGCGATGGCTTCAGCAATGATGTGTGACGTGTCCGGTCCAATCGGTAGGCCGAATGTCTGTTCGTCCTGCGCCTGACGAAGTGCCAGATCCAACAGATTGCCGAAGAATTTTGGCGTCGGCTTTCGATTCTTCTTTGCCGCGGCCTTACCGTGAAGTGCCCACGGAACGGAATGTGTGTAGATCGTCGGAAAAAATCTCGATATGTCGGTGCGAAGCATATATCGATACCCCGCAGATTCCAGCACCTTGCGATTGTAGAGGAACTGCATCGAAGGTATGTTCGCGGCTCGAGATCCATTGTGCAGAAACCTAGGGCGGCTTGCCGATAGCCTGGTTTGCCGGTAGTGCTTCAGCAACTCACCCCAGTTCTCTGCAATATGCTTCGACAGATATGTCTGTGCAACGGGATTCGTGAGGCTCGTGACGCGCCGCTGGTGACCGGCCCGCGCGACGCTGAAGAGCTCCGCCCTCGCGCCTGGTGCTTTGGGAGTCTTTGGGCCCGTTTTGGGAGTCGCCTGAAGAGCGAACCATTGCGCATATAGAGCGGCATGATTTCTTGCCAAATCCTCCGTTGTGAATGATGGGGGTAATTGAGAGGGAAAATAGCCACGCTCAAGAAGTCGTTCGGTGCGGTCCACTGTTTTTCCTTTAAGCTGCAGCTTTTCACTCTGGATTCGCCGCAGCGTCTCAAGTTGTTCGCCCGGAAACGTCTCACGATACCGCGGTGCCATGGCCCTTACACTCCCCTCGCTAGCGGGGCAGTTGCCGAATGTGTCGATAGGGCGCCCGGGTAATTGCGAGTCGCTGAGCGGGGAGTTATGGCATCCAGCACGGCAAAGTGGAGGTGCCCGCGTTGTCAATAACGATGGCCACACTTTGTTCAGCACGGGTCACTGCCACATAGAAGCTTGCTGCGGGCACGGGCTCGAGATTTGATCCTTTACGCAGGAAGTCGGAGATTCCCGCCGTAGGAACGATAAGCACACGTGCGAATGTGGATCCCTTCGCAACCTTGAAGTTCAGGTATTCAAGATTGAACTCTTTGCCAGAGGCCGCCATGCTTCGCAGGCATTGAGGGGCAAATCGTTCCACGTAATCGCCTACGTGCTTCTTCATAAGTAGAAAAACGCCGTCGTGGTTCGTCGTGACATCGTTGCGGGAAATTGTGGACGGAAATACCCAGCTCGGATCGAAGATCGTGTCTGAAAATTCCGCGATCTTCGGGTGGCACCGCCAAGTCTCCACACTCTCGGTGATGGTTAACTTCCCGATTTGTTCTCTCTCCCGGAACCACTTCACCGCTTCGGCATAGGCGTACCGCTTATTTTTGGTGCCGCGGGGGTTCGTGGCCAGAACGGATTGCCGGATATCGCCGACCATCCGGATCTGAATTGACGAATGCAATAGGGCGTCGACGATCTCCCAATCATGGGCGCTCAGGTCTTGCACCTCGTCAATCAGTATCTCATCGTACAAGCTCTCCAATCGATGTAATAAGGCGCCTTTGCTGGCGCCTAGCAGTTCGTTGGCAAGCCGTCCGAGCTCGCAGGCGTAGGCAGCACCGTTGCGATCGAGAAATCGCGATAGGCCTTTCGCGTACCTGTCCGGTCGCCCCTCAAAACTGAACCCCAGAACTCGCGCCCCGGGAAACTTGAAGGGGAGAAAGGGCTTTGCAAAGTGTCGTAACAGGAAGGTGAACCATCCCATGACTTCGATGCCCAGATGATCGCCCGCTCGCTGCCCGAGCCGGCGTCGGAGTTCTTCCTGATTTGCCTGGGTAAAGGTCAGGACGAGGGCGCGGCGCTCCGGAAGAAGCCTTGCGCAATGCTCCACGATACCTTGGGTCTTGCGCGAGCCGGCAACGGCCAACGTGAGCTGGTTAGCCATGGATGAACGCCGCGGCTTCTCGCATGTATTCCGGAGGCGTAAGCTTGCACGTTGCGCCGGCGATGCGGAACGCCGTCTCGGTCTTCTCCCGGCTCATCCATTTGTGGAGATCTGCGGTCGCCGTGATGCCAAGCAAGCTACGCAGTGTCGCCTCGCCATTGTGGTGGACGATTTGTGGTTCCAGGGTGTGGCCGTGGGCGACTTTTCCAATGAACAGCTCACGCTTTCCGGGACTAAGCCACGCTTCCACGCTTGTGGAAAGCTCGGCCGGGTCCGTGCCATCGTTGTCGCGCATGGCGGCCACTGGTTTGTCCAGCGCGGCGCAGAATTCAAGGCAGCGCGCCAGCGACAATCCCCGCATGCTGATCACGTCGATACCCAGTTCCATCGGGCGCCTCCCGAACAGGTCTTTGAAGAATCGCTCAAAAACGATCTCGTCGGAGGGCCCTTCCACGAGGACGATCTTCTTGGCCAGGGCCATGCGCAGCGTGTCATAGCCGGGAAGACGCTGAAAATACGAGACGGTTTCGGGATCTAGCGTCGTAATCTTCGACGTCTTGCCGTGTGCCAGGAGCAGGATGGCATCGAGACCAAGGCGGTTCAGCACGAAGGTGCTGTGCGTGGTGATGAAGAGCTGCTGATGGTCGCCAGTGAGCGCCTCGATCCGCGAGAGGAGCGTGGTCAGGCTGGTATGGGAAAGGTGATTCTCTGGCTCCTCGATCATGACGAACGCCGCGTGGCCGGCATTGCGGTTCAGGGCCAGCGAGATCTTGATCGCGGCCTGTTGGCCCTGTCCGGACATCGAGAACGGTACATCGTTGACATGGGGGGTCACCACGCCGTCCCAGGCGGTCCGCGCGCTTTGATCCATGGCCAGCGAGATCGGCTGATCGTGCAAGGAGGCGTGGATCGTACCGATGCGCTTGTTGATCGCGTCCAGCGCCGTGGTCGACATAGTCGCCTTCAGCTCGCGGTAGGCCAGGGACACGGCGGCACGCTCCGGCGGGTCGAGATGGTCGCCAAGGATCTGTCGCAGGTGATAGTCAACGCCGCTTGAGGAGCGAACGGTCCGCGAGTCGATAATGGCCGCCGCCAATTGCCGGGGGCGATTGGTGATGCGCTCGTCGGCGAAGGAGCGCCAGTCAACAAGGTAGAACTCGACCGGCAGCAGGGATGAAGGCTTGGCCATCCATCGGGTCAGCTCGTCCGCATAGTCGGGATTCGGCATGATCCGCAGCGACAGGCCTGGGCAGGCCAGGGTCGGCACCTCGGTATTGATGGCGCCGCAAAGCCGTTGCAACTCGGGCTTGTCCGCGAAGTACAGCTCGATGTGGATCTCGGGAAACCGAGGCCGTTCACCGCGCTCGATCTTGGCGACGAATTCGGCCACCACTCCGGCGTTGAACCAGTGCGGGTTTAGCTCTTCGCTTGCGCTGCGGCCACCGATGCGCCCGGTAAGGGCGAGCGCGATGGCTTCCATCAGTGTCGACTTGCCGGCTTCGTTGCCCCCCACGATCAGGTTGAGTTTCGCGTTAGGCGACAGCGTGAAGTCCGTGTAGATACGGTATCCGCGGATCTTGATCTTGGTAATCAACCGACACCCCGCCTCGAAATTTGTCTGGGGAGGATTATAGGGCACATACCCACGCGGTGATTGCCCGGTTGCATAGCCACCTGAGGCAGGCGTGGGCAAGCTGAACCATTGGCGAACCGACATCAGGCGCAGTGGGCTTGGAGATGCCGCAATCCTTCGGCGGCTAGCCTCAACTTACAAAGCCCCGTTCCCTCGCCACACATGTACCCACTTACTGTGAGACGGGTTGCGCCTTTTACCCACTTACTGTGAGATTTTGACCCAGGTAGTTTGAGACAGGGCTCCGCAACTCTTTGATTTTTCTACGTTGCACATCCCACTAACTATGAGACGTGACAGTCAAAAAGTCACAGAAGCTGGTTCACACGTCCAGTTCAGCGCTGCAATGCATGGAGTTGTGCGGTCGTGAGGGCGACATCACCTGTACACGCGCTCCCGCAACGGATGGTCTAGGATCACTTAGGACGACCGCACGCGACTAGCGACACCTGGTGAGGGGATACCATCGGTCGCGGCCCAAAGAGGAGCTTAGGGATGGAGCAATTGCTGGCTGGCTCGGCAATATTCCTGGCGGCGGTATTGATCGCGGTGCCACTGTCGGTTCGTGACGGGCCCGCACAAGAGCCCCGGGGGTACCCAAGGCAAGATCGCTAGCTAGCCCCTATCGTTCTGTCCGATCATCGAAGGAGTCCATCATGCCTGATGCCCCCAAGACTGCGATCTATGCAGGCGCGGCCCTGCAGTCAGTAGATGCGGAAACTCGGGAGCCCGTGCTGGACGTGGTGGATCGCGTCGCCGAGATGTGCTTTGGCCTCTTTATGGCGCTCACCTTTGTCGGCGCGGTGTCGAGCGGCGCCGGCGGGCCGGATGCCGACCCTCGCACCATGCTCCATGCCGCGTTGGGGTGCAATCTGGCGTGGGGGCTGGTCGACGCTGTCATGTTCCTGATTCGCACGCTGGCGAGTCGCGGTCAGCGCCTCTCCCTCGCCATTTCCGTCAGGAATGCGGGTGACCGGACGGCGGCACTCGGATTCATACATGATGCACTGCCCCGGAAAATGAGGTCGCTGGTTACCGACACAGAACTTGAGGCCATGCGGGTGCGGCTCGTCGGGGCCCCAACGCTGCCCGCCCGTCCCCGTCTGAACCTGGCCGACCTGCTTGCCTCTTTGCGAATCTTCTGCATTGTCGTGCTCACCACTTTTCCCGTAGCGCTGCCGTTCGTGCTGCTGGGGGACGTCCGCCAGGCGCTACTCATCTCGCGCATGCTGACGCTCGCCATGTTGTTCGTCGCCGGATGGGCGCTGGGCCGCTTCGCTGGCATCGGCGCCTGGGCCACCGGCGCGGGCATGACGGTGTTGGGGGTCGCGCTGACCGCAGCCGTCATTGCGCTGGGTGGCTGAGATGCGGGCCGCGTTCATGCTGCTGGCTGGCATGCTTTCCGTTGGCAGTGTCCGCGCACAAGAGCCGCCACCGCCGGCGCCGAATGCCGCCGCGCAGCCTGCCGCCGTACCGTGGACTTTTTCGGCAACTGGCTACTGGAACATGCCACGCGAGAGCGGCGACTATCTCAGCGGTATCTTCATTGCGGAAAAATCGCAGCTCCACCTCGAGGCAAGAGCCAACTACGAGGCGAAGCACTCGCAGTCGGCATTCGTCGGCTGGTCATTTTCGGGAGGCGAAACCGTCCAGTTCAAAGCGACGCCTATCCTCGGATTCGTCTGGGGCTCGACACACGGTGTGATCGGCGGACTCGAGGCCAGCTTGGCCGTGAAGAAATTTGACTACTACATTGAAGCCGAATATCTGAATCCGCACGGACCAGAATCGGGATATTTCTATGCCTGGAGCGAGCTTGGCTACCGCCCGATCGAATGGCTGAGATTGGGCCTCGTCGTGCAACGTACGCGGATTTACGGTGGGGACCGTGATCTCCAGCGAGGCGGTTTTTTCCAGGTCACGGTGCGCAAGGTCACCGGAAGTTTCTACTGGTTCAACCCTGGCTCACATGAACAGGTCGCGATCCTTTCACTGGGTGTCAGCTTCTAGGCCCTGTTCGCGCTTGGGGCGCTCGTCGTGCACCGCATCGCGGATGCGATTCATGCCCCGGCTTCTGACAGTCCGAGGAGAAGCGTATGCGCAGCACTCAGCACCCAACAGCCAAGGACGCGGCGGCGCAAAGCTTCATCCAACCGTTGCTTTCTTGGCTCTGTTTCACTGTGCTTATGTTTCCCGGTGTTGCGCTAGGGATGGACTTCAAGATTTACTACCAACCCCAACTTAAGTTGAAAATGCTTATCGGGGAGGGCAGGATTCAGGAACGTGATGCAGAGAAGTTTCTGGCGTTCGCCAAAATGGCTGACCGTGATGACGAAGGACTCGTTACCCTTGTTTTAAATAGTCCAGGAGGAAATGTTGAGGCTGCTTCCCGGGTCGTCGATGCAATGGATAAAGTTCGCGTCTATACAACAGTTCCAGATAATGCCAGGTGCTCGTCCGCTTGCGCTTCCATCTTGTTCGCTTCAGGGGAACGCCGAAGTGTTGTTGGTACTGGGATGCTCGGTTTTCACAGTTGCTACCGGCGCGATGGGCGAGCCTACGCCGAGGACTCGCTTTGCAACGAAATAATCGCGGCAAACGCATTGCAAAGGGGGGTCAGCCACGCGGGCATCAATCGTTTTGTTAAGCAATATGGTGCGCGAGACATGGCATGGGTCGGGCGCCACGTCGCTTGCAAGTCGCTGCAAGGTCTCTGTAAGCCAGGGCTACTGGAAACTCGATACGAGACGAAGACTGCGTTGATTCAAAGTTTTGATTGCAGCAAGCTCATATCTGTTCAAGCGCAGCTTATCTGTGGGGACGTGGAACTTTCCCGTGTCGATAAAACATTGGCAGAAGTCTACAATCAAATGATAAAAACATCGGCAAACAAGACACGGTTACGAGCGGATCAACGAGCATGGCTTCGCGATTCTCGCAACGCGTGTGGCGATAAAGCTTGTCTACTACGAATCTATCATATCCGCATCGATGAACTAAAGCGGATGCGGTCGTAATGACGTGTCGATTGACGTTGGCCATGCCAGGCATGGTTGGGTACCGCGCTGATTTACCACATCTCCCGGCACGAGTTCCGTCTCCGAGATTTCAAGGATCGCCCGGCCTTTGAGCCGAGGACGATCTTGGATCCCCGCATGGCATACCGCCGTCGTGCCTGGATAATCGAATTGGCCAGCGAAAGTCCGTTAGCTTGGCTGAAACCGACGTTCGAGCGGCCGAGTGATCGCGTGGATCAACGACGCTTCATGGCCGATGACCGCCGGCCGGTGCCGCCTCAGGTGGCAGCCTCTGTTAAGGATTGTTAGATGTCTGCCCTCGACTTCAGACTGTGAGAAGCGCTGGCGCCTGTGGGCAGGCGTCAAACAATCCTCGAGGGAGGAAACCGCGGGATATTGCGATGTGGTGCGCCGTGCTATGGCGATTCAAGCGTCTGCTGGATCAGCACGGGCCGGGGACGTTGGACATACGTGTGGCGTAAAGCGGTCCCTGGGATCGCGGAAGGTGTCGACAGCTCGGGACTACGAGGACGCTGCGCGTGTGTAATAGAGCTTCCCGAGATTGCGAGCGCGACTGTCCGCTTGCGGCTCCGCTCTCCGAAGAGCCGCCGGTTGCATTGGACGCGTCCGATGGGTGGTCTCATCTTGAGGCTCGCAGTGGTGGCGGCCCGCGGATGCAGGCACTGCGCGGGATCACCTCGATGATCAGCATGGGTGCGCCACAGTGTCGGCAGCGCAAGGGCGTCGGGGCAGCGCGATCGGTGTCGTCGGGTGAAGGGACGACATCGGGTACGACGCTCAATAGCTCGCGCGCTCTGGCCAGGTTTGCGCGACGCACCGGGTTGGCAAGCAGACCGTAGTGCCGGATGCGGTGAAAACCGCTGGGCAGCACGTGCAGCAGGAAGCGTCGCATGAACTCACCGACGTCCAAGGTCATGGTTTTGTAGCGGGTGCGGCCTCGGGCACGGTAATCCTTCCAGCGGAAGGTCACGCCCCGCTCGTCCATCGCCAGCAGGCGCTGGTTGGAGATCGCCACGCGATGGGTATAGCGCGATAGATAAGCCAGCACCGCCTCGGGTCCGGCGAACGGCCGCTTGGCATACACGACCCATTCGGAAGTGCGTAGTAGCGCGATCCACTGTGCAAAGGCGGTCGGATCGGCGAGCGCAGCGTAGTCGCCAAAGAACCGCAACTGACCCTGCCCATGCGCGGCTTGGAGGGCCTCGAGGAAGCGGTGTCGGAACAGGCGGGAGAGCACGCGCACTGGCAGGAAGAAGCCAGGGCGGCAGGCCACCCATCGTTCGCCGTCCAGTGACAGGCCGCCGCCGGGGACGATGCCGTGCACGTGCGGATGATGCGTGAGTGCCGATCCCCAGGTGTGCAGCACCAGGGTCGCCCCAATTTGCGCGCCGAGGTGCTTCGGGTCGGCGGCAATGGTGCGCAGGGTGTCGGCGGCGACATCGAACAAGAGGCCATAGATCACGGTCTTGTTGTACCAGGCGATGGCGCTGATGGGCGCGGGCAGTGTGAAGACGACGTGGTAGTACTCCACGGGGAGCAGGTCCTCACTGCGCGCTTCGAGCCAGCGATGCGCAGCGCTGGCCTGACACTTGGGGCAATGCCGGTTACGGCAGGAGTTATAGGACACCTCGAGGTTGGCGCAGCCGGAACAGCGCAGCACATGCCCTCCCAGCGCTCCGGTACGGCACTGTTCGATGGCGGACATGACCTGCAACTGCCCAAGGCTCAAGCGGGCAGTCTGGCGCCAGGCCGGTCCGTGGAGGCGGAAGATGTCTGCGACCTCGAGCACAACGAGCTCGGCGGCAGGACGTCCTAGTCGGAACGCAGGTTCTCGAGTGGGCTGATGACCTGCGCAGCAGATCGGTGGCGACCTGGGCATAGAGCGCTGTCGTCTCCAGCTTCTTATGCCCAAGCAGTACTTGAATGACTCGGATATCGACCTTCTGTTCGAGCAGGTGTGTGGCGAAGCTGTGTCGCAGCGTATGCATGGACACGTGCTTCTCAATCTGTGCCTCCTGGGCAGCGGCATGGATGGCGCGATTGAGTTGCCGGGTGCTGAGTGACTCGATGGGATTGAGGCCAGGGAACAGCCAGCCTCCGTCGAGCATCTTGCCTTGGGCATGGGCGACGCGCCACCAGACGCGCAGGCGTTCGAGCAGCACGGGCGAGAGCATCGCGTAGCGGTCCTTGCAACCCTTGCCCTGTTCGATGCGCAGGGTCATGCGTTCACTGTCGATATCGGTCACCTTCAATGCCACCACTTCGCTGGCGCGCAAGCCGGCGCCATAGGCGACCGCGAGCGCGGTCTGGTGCTTCAGGTTCCCAGCGGCCGCCAGCAGCCGGCCGACTTCGTCGGGACTGAGTACCACGGGCAGGGTGCGGGGTACTCGTACCGGACGCATCTTGGCCATGCGTTGGGCATCGCCGAGGGTCACTTCGAAGAAGAACTTCAGTCCCGTGATCGCCGCATTGAGCGATACCGGGGAAATACCGTGGTCGACCAGATGGAGTTGATAGCGCCGCAGGTCCTCGGTGCTGGCTGTGTCGGGCGCGTGGCCCAGGAAGGCCGTGAACTGGCACCCGGCGTGGATGTATTGGCTCTGGGTCTTGTCCGCAAGCTTGCGCATGCGCATGTCCTCGATCATGCGCTGGCGTAGCGGGCTGACGGTAGGTGTCGCGACTGACATGGCTGTGCTCCTGTCGAGAATCGAGGCGAGTTACCTCGGTTCTCAACTTAGGAAACAGCGCAGGCGCTTCAGTCACTTCGCACGTTTGCCGAAGGGTTACCGCGCGAGCGGTTTAGTCCGCTGACCCATCTCGGTCTTTTGACGCTACAACTCGAATGACCGCAATCTGAGCGACAGCAGACGCATTCTTCTCTCGTTCGGCACAGGGTTTCTGTCCTCGACCATCCGGCTAGGACTCACAGTTTCCAGAAGCAACTGCTGACCCCGTCTGTGTCGTTCGTCCACCTCACGACCGATGGCCGTATTAAGGCGCCATGCTGAGGGCGCGGGGCCTCTTCCCTGGCGCTAACGGACCATTTCTCAGCCTATCTGCGGCACAAACGAGACATAAGTGAGCACACGCTTATTAAAATTCGATAATTTTACCGAAAATATCGAAATTAAACATATCAGTTATAAAAAAATTTCACTACAACTTTGGCCGGCTGCGTTAATCGTCCGATGCGGACGGTCTGCTACATTGCGCCCACCTGTACGCCGTGTGGAAAGTCGCGCGGTTGTATTGGCGGAAATACATTAGGGCGCCGGGGAGGAATGCCGGCCAACATGACGGGTACTGTCGCTGCGCAGTGCGTGCGGCGTCCAACAACAAAAAGAACATGGCTGAACGGCATCTTCCGCTGACGCTCGTCGGCGGCGAGGACAAGCACGCGCATGCGGAGGACGCGGCTAAGGATACGCTCCTGATGTGCCTCGCGCTTGTGGCCCGGTTTCATGGTATCGCGGCGGACCCCGCCCAGATTGCGCATATACATCGCGCTGCGGATGTGATGACGCTCACCGAGCTATTGCTGGCGGCCCGTGAACTGGGGCTGAGCGCAAAAGCGGTGAAGCCCGATCCCTCGCGCCTGTCACGGCAATCGCTGCCGGCGATTGCACTGGACCATGACGGCACGGCTTTTGTCCTTGCGCGCCATGATGCAGGAAAGGTTCTTATCCAGGCGCCCGCAGCAGGCCGGCCCGAAACGCTGACCGAAGCCGCCTTCCTGGCGCGCTGGACTGGCGAGCTGATTCTCTTCCAGAGCCGCGCCTCCATTGCCGGCGACCTGGCCAAGTTCGATTTCAGCTGGTTCATTCCTTCGATCGTCAAGTATCGGAAGCTGCTTGGCGAGGTGCTGCTGGTGTCGTTCGTGCTGCAATTGCTTGCGCTTGTCACCCCGATGTTTTTCCAGGTTGTCATGGACAAGGTGCTCGTGCATCGCGGATTCACCACGCTCGATGTCATTGCCATTGGCCTGGTTGCTGTCACGCTCTTCGAGATCGCACTGACCGTACTGCGCACCTACGTCTTCGCGCATACGACATCCCGGGTGGACGTGGAGCTTGGCGCAAAGCTGTTCCGGCATCTGCTGGCGTTGCCGCTTGCCTACTTCCAGGCGCGCCGGGTCGGCGATTCGGTTGCCCGCATTCGCGAACTGGAGAGTATCCGTGGCTTTCTGACGGGAAACGCGATCACCGTGGTGCTGGACCTCGTGTTCTCCGCAGTGTTCGTGGCCGCGATGCTCTACTACAGCGTCTGGTTGACAGTCGTCGTCCTGATCTCGCTGCCCTGTTACTTCCTGATCTCGCTTGTCTCCACGCCAATCCTGCGTGGTCGCCTGCACGAGAAATTCAATCGCAGCGCCGAAATGCAGGCGTTCCTGGTGGAGAGCGTCAGCGGCATTCAGACCGTCAAGGCGATGGCCGTGGAACCGCAGTGGACCAGAAAATGGGACGGGCAGTTGGCGCAGTACGTTGGAGCCGGCTTCAAGGCCGCCACGGTAGGGTCGGTGGCCGGCAACGGCGTGACCCTGGTCAGCAAGATCACGACGGTCGCGACCATGTACTTTGGCGCGAAATTCGTGATTGCCGGCGATCTCACCGTGGGCCAGTTGATCGCTTTCAACATGCTGTCCGGGCATGTGGCCACGCCGATTATGCGGCTGGCGCAACTCTGGACCGATTTCCAGCAAACCGGCATATCGGTGCAGCGTCTGGGAGACATCCTCAATACCCGTACGGAGGCGCACGGCAGCCGGCCTGCGCTGCCGCCGATGAACGGGGCTGTTTCCCTTTGACAACGTCGTCTTCCGCTATCGGCCGGACATGCCCGAGGTGCTGCGGGGGCTGAGTCTAGACATCGCGCCCGGGGAGGTAGTTGGCATCGTGGGGCGGTCGGGGTCCGGGAAAAGCACACTGACTCGGCTGGTGCAACGTCTTTACACCCCAGAGCGCGGACGAGTCACTGTCGATGGTGTCGACGTGGCGCTTGTGGATGCCTCGTCGTTGCGTCGTCAGATCGGCGTGGTGCTGCAGGAAAACGTGCTGTTCAGTCGCAGCATACGAGAAAACATTGCGCTGGCCGATCCGGGCGCGCCCCTGGAGTTGGTCATCCATGCGGCGACGCTGGCTGGCGCGCATGAGTTCATCTCCGAACTGCCTGAAGGCTATGACACGCCGGTTGGAGAGCATGGTTCGTCGTTGTCGGGGGGGCAACGGCAACGCGTCGCCATTGCACGCGCATTGATGGGCAATCCCCGCATCCTGATCTTCGACGAAGCCACGAGTGCGCTCGACTATGAGTCCGAGCGAATCATCCAGGAAAACATGAAGGCTATCTGCCGCGGTCGAACGGTGCTGATTATCGCGCACCGGTTGTCAGCCGTCCGTGATGCCAACAGGATCGTTGTACTCGATCGCGGCGAGATCGTCGAGGTGGGTAGTCACGGTGATCTGCTCTCGCGCCAGGGTGGGCACTACGCGCGGCTTCACGCGATGCAGGCGGGCTGACATGGCAAGCCTGCACTCCAAGGCACTCGGCGATCTGCTGGGCCGTCACGTCAGGGTCTGGAGAGCCGCATGGGCCGACCGGAAGCGGCTGGACGGGCCTGGCTATTCCATCGACGAGGCGGCATTTCTGCCGGCGGCACTGGCGCTGACCGAAGCGCCGCCATCACCGGCACCGCGCGTCGCCATCTGGGTTCTGCTCGCCCTGGTGACAGTGGCCCTTCTGTGGGCGGTCGTCGGCAAGGTGGACGTCGTAGCCAGTGCGCTCGGCAAGGTCGTGCCCAATGATCGCACCAAGGTCATTCAGCCACTGGAGGTGGCGACCGTGACAGCAATACGCGTCACCGACGGCCAGTCGGTGAAGGCTGGCGAAACGCTGATCGAGTTGGACCCCACCGCTAGCGGCGCGGACCGCTCCCGTATCGCCAGCGAACTGTTGCTGGCGCGCCTGCAGACCGCACGTGCAAGGGCTTTGCTCGAGGCCGTCGAAAGGCATCGCGACCCGGTACTGCAACGCCCAGATGCCACGCCGGAGAGTGCATACCAGGAGGCGCAAGGCTGGCTGCTAGGCCAGTACAACGAGTACCGTGCCAAGGCGGCCCGGATCGATGCTGATGCGGCGCGACGCGACGCAGAGCGGCAGTCCACCCTTGAGATGGTCCGCAAGCTCGAACAGACGTTGCCGCTTGCGCAGCAACGCGCACGAGATTTCAAGGACCTGATGGACCGGAACTTCGTGTCGAAGCATGGCTATCTGGAGAAAGAACAGGCCCGTATCGAACAGGAGGCCGACCTCGCCACGCTGCGCAGCCGCCAAAAGGAACAGGACGCAATCCTACGCGAGGTTCGCGCCCAGCGCGATGCGCTGGCTGCGGAGACCCGGCGCGTGAACCTGGACCTGCTCAACGACGGCTTGCAGAAGGAAGAGACGCTGGTCCAGGAGTTGCGCAAGGCCACGGCGCGATTCAATCAGACGCGCTTGACCGCGCCCGTGGACGGTACGGTACAGCAACTGGCGGTACATACCGTCGGTGGCGTGGTGACCGAGGCGCAGCCGCTGATGGTGGTGGTGCCGCGCGACAACCCCGTCGAGATCGAGGCATTCCTGGAGAACAAGGACATTGGCTTCGTGCAGCCGGGCCAGCCCGCCACGGTCAAGGTGGAGACCTTCCAGTACACGCGCTACGGGACCATCGACGGCGTGGTGTCTTCCATCTCCGATGATGCCATCCAGGACGAGAAGCGTGGCCTGATCTATTCCACGCGCATCCGGTTGCTGCGTTCCGCACTCGACGTCGACGGTCGCCGGGTCAACCTGACCCCAGGCATGGCCACCACCGTGGAAATCAAGACCGGCAAGCGCCGAGTCATCGAATACATCATGACCCCGCTGCTACAGCATGCGCAGGAAAGTTTGCGCGAACGATAAGCTCAGGACACAGACCAACATGCAACTACACATGCAAACGACCTCATCCAACCTTTTCGGGTGGTTCCGTCATCGAACTCATGCGTACGGCATGGCCTGCGTGGTGGCGCTGCTTGCGTGCGCAGCACTTCCCGCCAGTGCCGCGCCGCAGCCCGACAGCTACGTCGGCCACCTCGGGGGCGTGCCAGTCAGCATCCCGCGCACGTATGGCCGCTTTCTCGAATACGACGGTGACCCAAATTTCATGGAGAAGCGCAAAGGCGAAGCACCGCCACGGGACTACAAGTCCGGCATTCGCGGCTTTGCATTCGAAGTGCACTTTCCCGACATGGCCGTGCTTGATGTCCGAAATCCCGACGCGACGCCAAAGGAAACACTTTCCACCAGAAGATGGATGCGCGTGCTGGTCTGGGCGAACAGCGACTTCAGGGTCGACAGCGAGACATACATGGTACGTATGACGAAAGAGGTCCGATTGACTGGCCCCGATCCCTATCGCGAAGAGCCCGGGCTTGTACACGGTCTGCGCGCATATTCGAATATTAAGGACGATGAGCGGCATGTAGGGGGTAGCGGCGAGAGACGATACCTGGAGGTCGGCAAAGACGGGAAGACGCTGACCCATATCGCGTGCAAGGTCAGCGTGTATGCGTCGAGCAGTTGCGCCATGACCTTTGTACTGGATCCAGCCATGCACGCGAAGATCCAGGTGACCTTTCGCAAGGGACTGCTGGAAGACTGGCGCGAGATCAAGACGTCGGTATCGAAAATCATGCTCGGATTCGCAGTCTCCGACAAGTCTGGCAAGTAACTCTGAAATTGGGTGGCTCTCGGAGCGGGGCCCATGCAGGTAACGGCAGTCAATCTCAAACAAAGAAAACAAATGCAGACGCTAAACAGTACCGATCTGGCCCGTCTTGAGACAGTTCTTAGGAGCGGCGACGTCAATGGGTTCTACACCGAGATGCTGGATCGTGGATACATGTATGCAGGCTGGGGGCGCGGCGTTGCGAATGGGGACACAATTGCCGGCGTGGCGGCACTGGATTATCTGCAGGGTTCGGCGTTGATGGGGGCGAGCGGAGAAGCTTGTCGAAACCTGAGTGACGAGCAGGTGCAGTCTATTAAGACTGGGATGGCCGAAGCCTATCTCACGGCTCTGCAGGCGATCTCCCGGGAGTCGCCTGGAGGGGAGGTCCTGCGTGATGTTAATGCACGAGAGGTATGGGACTTTCACAAGCAGGTCTTTGAAGCCAACAAACTCGGTATTGAAAACTGGACGCTCAACTCCGTCTTCGAGTTACTGGTAAAGAACGGCGGAGAGGGCGCACTGGAACGGAACTGGGAGGCGATCCGCGATACCGGGGGTGAAGGCTATGCGGCTACGCGGATCAACCTCGACGTGCTGGGCTTCATGCTGTTGAATGCCGCGTCCTCCGATCCCTCTACCCGAGCCATGGCCGAGGAGTGGATCAAGATGGTGCCTGGCATTTTCCAGGGCCAGTGGGAAAACACGCTCCGCGTGCTGGAGCGTTTCGTCGACGCGCAACTGAAGCTGATCGATGCGACGATCAACGGGCTGACCAATTCGTTGTTCAATCAAGCCCGCAATTTCGTCATGGTCTACGATCCGCTGGTGCTTGACCTCGATGGGGATGGCCTGGAACTGTCGGGTGCCACGGGCAATGTACTGTTCGATTTCAACGAGGATGGCATCAAGACCGGTACGGGGTGGGCCCGACCGGACGACGGCTTCCTGGTGCGCGATTTGAACGGCAATGGCGTCATCGACTCGGGTCGTGAACTGTTCGGCGTGGATACCCTGAAGCGCAACGGACAGTTGGCCTCCAATGGTTTCGATGCGCTGGCGGACCTGGACTCCAATGGCGACGGCGTAATCAGCGCCGCGGATGATGCCTTTGGACAACTGCGCATCTGGCAGGACACCAATCAAGATGGCATCACGCAGGCCAGCGAACTGAAATCGCTACTCGATCTCAACATCACCTCGATCAATATCGGTGGGACCTCCGTGGGGCCGCAGGCCGGACAAAACATCAACGGCAATAGCGTCGCGCTTTCGGCAACCTTCACACGCGATGGTCAGACACGTACGGTGGGCGCTATCGATCTGGCGTCAAATCCGTTTTTTTCCGAGCATCCGACGGAGGTGCTGGACCCGAACGGCAATACCGTGGAACCCAGCGAGCAGGCCCGTCAGTTGCCGCAGATGCGTGGCTCGGGCATGGCGCGCGACCTGCGCAGCGCGGCGAGCCTGAGTGGTGCGCTTGCTGCCTCGGTGACGGCATTCGCGGGGCTCGACACGCGTGCCGCACAATTGGCGGCGCTCGACGATGTCATCGGCAAATGGGCGAAAAGCTCGTCGTACTGGAGCAGCCTGGATGGGTATCTCAAGGGCATGGTTACGATCAAGCTCCCAGCCGATGCCGGCATGACCGAGGCCGAGTTCCGCACGATGATGGCCGTGCTCGAAGTGTTCAATGGCTCGAGGTTCTATGACATCGGTACGGGCCGGACGACGCCGGCAGGCTTCGTGCAGGCTACCGAACAGTCCGTCGATCCCGTTACGGGCGGACTGGTCTTCTCGCGAAAATTCACGCTCAGCCCGCCGGCGGACCAGCTCAGGCTGATCAAGGAAGCCTACGCGGCGCTCAAGGAAAGCGTCTATGGCGGCCTGGTTACGCAGACGCGCCTGGCGGGGTATCTGGATGCCGTACGTATGACCGAGGACGCTACCGGCGTGCATCTCGATGGCACCGGATTGCTTTCCAGGCTGGCCACTCGCCACGGCAGTGACCAGGTCAATGCGTTGATCGACCTGGTGGAACTGAATCGATTTTCCGGTGTGGCGGTCCGTGCAGCAGGTATCGACGGTACTGGCCTGCTGCGCGACTGGCTGGCCGCGCTGCCAGCCGATGCGCCGGTACGCAGCCAGTTTGCGGACCTCCACCTGTTTACCGGCTCGGCAACGACGGGCACCACGCTCTCCGATGTTTACATCGGCAACGCTTCGGCAAACACCTTCTGGGGCCAGGCCGGAAGCGACACCATCAGCGGCGGTGATGGCAATGACATGCTTTATGGCGGAGATGGCGACGACTACGTCGAAGGAAATGCGGGCACGGACACGTTAAGCGGCGATGCCGGTAACGATGACCTGTTCGGCCAGGCGGGCAACGACACGCTTGAAGGTGGCGCCGGCAACGACGTGCTCGATGGCGGCGAGGGCGACGACCAGCTCACTGGCGGATTCGGGTCCGACACCTACATCTTTGGCCGTGGATATGGGCGCGACAGCATCGGCAACCAGGCCGAAGGCGACGCCGCCACGGGCAAGCAAGACATCGTCAGGATGAAGGACATCGCGGCTGGCGATGTCACCATGCGTCGCGAGAATGACGACCTCGTGCTCTACGTGAACGGCACCTACGACAGCCTGCGCATTCGCTCGTACTTCTACCAGGACGGTACGGGATCTTCGGGCTACGCGGTCGATCGCATCGCGTTTTCGGATGGCGTCGTCTGGAGTGTGGACACCGTACGCGGCATGACGATTACGCCGACGGCGGGCAACGATACGCTGGTCGGATTCTCGATTGCGGACAACATGCATGGCCTCGATGGCGCTGACGTTCTCTATGGACGAGGCGGCGACGACAGACTGGACGGCGGTGCCGGGTCCGATACCTTGTATGGCGAAGCCGGGGCAGACACGCTGCTAGGCGGCGACGCCAATGACACCCTGTATGGAGGCGACGGCGGCGACGTACTGTATGGCGACAACGGCAACGATGCGCTCGAAGGCGGCGCAGGCAACGATCAGCTCGATGGCGGAGCCGGCGACGATACGCTGACTGGCGGCGTGGGATCGGACGTCTATGTTTTTGGCATCGGCTCGGGCAGCGACACGATCAACAACTACGCTTCGGGCGCAGAGTTAGTCGGCAAGGTTGATGCCGTGGCGCTGCAGCGGCTCAATCTGGCTGATGTGATCGTGCGCCGCGAGAGCGACGACCTCGTGATCTATGTGGGCGGTACCGCCGATTCACTGCGTATCACTAACTACTTCTATCAGGATGGCATATATCCCTATGGCTACGCGGTGGATCAATTGCGTTTTGCCGACGGGACCACGCTGGATATCGGAGCGGTCAAGGCGCTGGCGATCACCGGCGGTACGGGCAACAACACGCTGATAGGTTATGCCGGCGACGACACAATGGCCGGAGAAGATGGTGACGACACGTTGTACGGTCGTGCCGGAAACGACGTGTTGGATGGTGGTACAGGCGCCGACGTGCTGTACGGGGAAGCGGGCAACGACACGCTTTTCGGCGGGTTGGGCGATGATCGCCTATACGGTAACGACGGCGCCGATATGCTGCTAGGTCAGGGTGGCAACGACACCCTGGATGGCGGAAATGGCAACGACCGTCTCGATGGCGGGGCGGGCAATGATTCGCTGAGTGGTGGCTATGGGTCCGACGTGTATGTGTTCGGTATCGGATCAGGTTACGACACCATCAATAACTACGCGTCTGGCGACAGCGCCAGCAAGGTCGACGCGATCGAGCTGCAAGCGCTCAACCAGTCCGACGTGATCCTGCGGCGTGACGGGGATGACCTGCTCGTCTATATCCGTAATCAGCCGGATGTGCTGCGCGTGAACTACTACTTCCAGAGCGACGGCATCAATAACTCGGGCTATGCCGTCGACCAGATCCGTTTCGCCGATGGCGTCATCTTCGACGTGGCCGCAGTGAAATCGTTGGTTATGGTCAGCACCACAGGTAATGACGTGCTCACTGGTTATGCCACCGATGACATCATCCGCGGCGATGCCGGGAGCGACACGCTGTACGGCCGTGCCGGCAATGACACGCTGGAAGGGGGTGCTGGCGCCGATACGCTCCATGGCGAATCCGGCAACGATACGTTGGACGGTGGCGACGGCAATGACGTGCTCAACGGTAATGACGGCGCCGATACGCTAATGGGAGGCGATGGCAACGACACGCTCGATGGTAACGGAAGCAATGACCGGCTGGATGGCGGCGCCGGCAACGATACCCTGATGGGCGGACAGGGATCGGATACTTACGTATTTGGCGTGGGATCGGGTAAGGACACCATCGGCAACGCCGTGTACAACGACATTGGCAAGGTGGACACGCTTGAGCTCGCAGGGCTCAACGCCGCTGACATTACGATGCGCCGCGAATCGGACGATCTCGTTATCACTATCAATGGCACGACGGATTCCATACGTATCAGTGCGCATTTTAGCGGCGACAACAAGAGCCTGTATGGCTACGCCATCGACCGGATTGTCTTTGCCGACGGCACGGTCATGCAGTACAACGACATCGCCGCGGCGGTGTCTGCCTCCACGCCTGGCGTGCGCCTGACGGGAAGCGAAGGCGCTGACGTGCTGACCGGCACGATAGGCACCGACACCATCCTGGGCAACGGCGGCAACGATGTCATCGATGGCGGCGCGGGCAATGACCTGCTGACCGGCGGGGCCGGCAACGATACCTACCTGTTCGGACGCGGATCGGGCAAGGACACGATCTCCGGCCAGGATAGCGGCGTGGGCAAGCGCGATATCGTGCAGATGGGGCCGGGTATCGCTGCATCGGATATCAGGGTGACCCGCGAGTCCGACAAGCTGATCCTGACGATAGCAGGCACTGCGGATTCATTGATCGTCAACGATTACTTCTATGGCGATGCCACCTCCGGCTATCAGGTCGAGGAAATCGTCTTCGCCGACGGCACGCGGTGGGATATCGCGGCAATCAAAGCGATGGTTCAGATCGCTACTGCCGGGAACGACACGTTGCAGGGCTACGCCAACGCAGACACGCTGCAAGGCGGTGATGGCGAGGACACGCTGTACGGCTACGCAGGCGACGATACGCTGGATGGCGGGGCGGGGCTCGACGTCGTCTACGGCGGCGCTGGTCGAGACAAGCTGAGCGGTGGGTCGCAGAACGATACGCTCTATGGCGAAGCCGGTGACGATGTGCTGCTGGGCGACAGCGGCAACGACACGCTGGACGGCGGCGACGGCAACGATATCCTCGATGGCGGCACCGGACACGACACGCTGATCGGCGGCGCGGGCAACGATACCTATCTTTTCGGCCTTGGCTCTGGCAGCGACACGATCTCGGGCTACGACACGCAGGCGGGCAAGCGCGATGTGGTGCAGTTTGGGGTGGGCATCGGGCGAAATGATATCGACGTACGTCGCGTGGGCAGCAACCTCGTGATGGCGATTCGTGGCACCGCGGATTCGCTGACCGTCAGCGGCTATTTCTACGGGGACGCCACCTCGGGTTATCAGGTGGAGGAGATCCGCTTCGAAGATGGAACCATCTGGGATGTGGCTACCATCAAGGCGATGGCGCTGGCGGCCACCGACGGTAATGACGTGTTGCAGGGCTATGCTGGCAACGACGTGATCGCGGGTGGCATTGGCGAGGACACGATCAACGGCAACGCCGGCAATGACCAGATTGACGGTGGTGGCGGTGCCGATACGATCACTGGCGGGACGGGTAACGACATCATTCTCGGCGGCTCGCAGAACGACTCGTTGTACGGGGAGGCCGGCAACGATACGCTGTTGGGCGATAGCGGCAACGATACGCTCAGCGGTGGTGATGGCGACGATGTGCTGGATGGCGGCGCTAACAACGACACGCTTGATGGCGGCGCTGGCAACGATACCTATCTGTTCGGACGCGGATTCGGCTGGGATACCATTTCCCAGAGCGACAGTGGGGTGGGCAAGCGTGATGTCGTACTGATCGGCCCCGGCATTGGAGCCGGGGATATGCGGGTGCGCCGCGAGGCAACCCACCTTGTTCTGACCATCGAGGGCACCAGCGATACGCTGGTAGTCGGCAACTACTTTTCGAGCGACGGCACGTCGGGGGCACAGGTGGAGGAGATCCGCTTCGCCGACGGCACCGTTTGGACCGTTGCGGCAATCAAGGCGATGGTGCAGGGCAGTTCCAGCGGCAACGATATGGTCTACGGCTACGCAGGCAATGACGTGCTGGCAGGGCAGGCCGGCGACGACACGCTGTACGGCTATGGCGGCGACGACACGCTCGACGGTGGCGACGGGGCGGACACGCTATACGGAGGTGTCGGCAACGATGCGCTGAACGGCGGCGCGCACAGCGACACGCTTTATGGCGGCGATGGCGATGACACCGTCGTCGGCGACAGTGGCAACGACACGCTGTATGGCGAGGCAGGCAATGACGTGTTGCGCGGCGGCGACGGCAACGACTCGCTCGATGGAGGAGCGGGGGCCGACATGCTCGATGGCGGAAAGGGCGACGATACGCTGACCGGAAACGTTGGCAACGACATCTTCCGATTCGACCGCGGATACGGCAAGGACACCATCAGCGGCGTCGACAGTACGGTGGGCAAGCGCGATGTGCTGGAACTCGGTGCGGGCATTGCGGTGGCGGACATCACGGTGCGACGCGTGGGCGATAGCCTCGTGCTGGCCGTGGCCGATACGACCGATACCCTGACGGTCGTCGACTACTTCTATGCCGACGCAACGTATGGCGCCCAGCTTGAGGAGATCCGGTTTGCGGACGGCACTGTCTGGAGCGTTGCCGATGTCAAGTCGCTGGTGCAGTTGCCCACGGCTGGCAACGATATTCTCAAGGGCTATGCCGGCGCCGATGCATTGTCCGGCGATGCTGGCGACGATACGCTCTATGGCTATGCAGGCAATGATGTGCTGGACGGTGGCGCGGGTGCTGACACGCTCTATGGCGGCACTGGCAACGATACGATGGCGGGCGGCGCGCAGGCCGACATCATGTATGGAGAGGCTGGGAACGACACTCTGGCTGGCGGCGCGGGTGACGACACGCTCGATGGAGGCGTGGGCGACGATGTGTTGGACGGTGGCGCCGGTAACGACGGCATGTGGGGGGGGACGGGGAACGACACGTTCCTGTTTGGGCGAGGTGGCGGCAAGGACTTCATCCGTATCGAAGACAGCACAGCGGGCAAGGTCGACACGCTGAAGCTCGGCGAGGGCATCACCGCGGACGATGTCGTGTTGAACTACCTCGACGGCAACCTGATCCTGTCACTGCGTGACACCGCAGACCAGATCCGGGTGATCGGGCATGGCACGTCGCCGCTCGACCGTATTGTGTTTGCCGACGGCACGGTGTGGGATGCCGCGGGAATCCGGGCACGGATGACCGGACCTACCGCCGGCGCGGACACCATTGTCTGGGGCGGTGGCGACGATGTCGTGGATGGCCTGGCAGGCAACGATGTACTTGATGGTGGCGCTGGCGCCGATACGTTGCGCGGTGGCGCGGGGGACGATACCTACGTGTTCCACGTGGGTAGCGGCAACGATATCGTCTCGCAATACGATTCCACGGCGGGACGCGTGGACACGATCCGCTTCGAGGGTATTCCGGCCACTGGCCTGCAAAGCGTGACCCGCGTCGGCTATGACCTGATCATCGCCTATGGGAACGACGACCGCATCACGCTGCAGAACTTCTACTATGACCCCGCCTATCTGGTGGATCGCTTCGCCTTTGCCGATGGCACAACGTGGACGCGTGCCGAACTGTTTTCCGCTTATGGCATCCGCCTCAGTGCAGGCAATGACGCCTACGCATTCACCTCCGATGCGGAAGTGGTTTTCGCTGGGAGCGGAGACGACTATGTAACGGCCGGGGCTGGGGACGACGTGCTGTATGGGGAATCCGGCAATGACGCCTTGCATGGCGAAGTGGGCAATGATGTCCTTGACGGTGGCGCAGGTATCGACTCGCTGAGCGGCGGGAGTGGCAACGACGTGCTGATTGGCGGCACCGGCAACGATACGCTGAACGGCGGAGCGGGCAACGATGTGTATCGCTTCTCGCGTGGCGATGGGGCGGACATGGTTGTGGATGGTGATAGCGTGCTCGGCAATGTTGATGCCATCGAGTTCACCGACGTGAAGTCCACTGACATTCGTGGGTTCGAGAAGAGCGGCAATGACCTGGTGCTGCGCTACGGAGAGGGTGCTGGCGACATCGTCACGATCCAGTACTTCTTCTACGATACGGCCTACATCATCGAGGAATTCCGCTTTGCCGATGGCGTGACCTTCGGCCGGGCGGATGTCGCGCAACGCCTGATTGGTACGAGCGGTGCCGACTCGATTAGTGCCTGGAGCAACTATGCGAGCCACATCCAGGGTCTGGCGGGCAACGACTCGATCGGCGGCAGTTCGCTTGACGATGTGCTCGACGGTGGCGCCGGCAACGACACGCTGAGTGGCGGCAACGGGAACGACACGCTGCTGGGAGGAGACGGCGTCGATTCGCTCAGTGGTGGCGCAGGCAACGACGTGCTGGTGAGCGGCACTGGCAACGACACGCTGAGCGACGGTGCGGGCAACGATACCTATCGGTTCTCGCGCGGAGACGGTGCCGACACGGTCATCGATTATGACAACACGGTCGGCAATTTCGACGTGATCGAATTCACGGACATCAAGTCCACCGACATCCTTGGGTTCGAGCAGCGGGGCAACGACATGGTGCTGCGCTACGGTGATGGACAAGCCGATTCGGTGACGGTGTCGTACTACTTCTACGACTCGGGTTACACCATCGAGCAGTTCCGCTTTGCCGATGGCGTGACGTTCGACAGGGTAGCGTTGTCGTTGCGGCTGCTTGGTACGTCGGGCAACGATTCGCTGTATGCCGGCGCCAATTACGCAAGCTACATCCAGGGCCTGGCGGGCAATGACTCGATATCAGGCGGAACGCTGGGCGACACGCTCGACGGCGGCGTTGGCAATGACACGCTGAGCGGCGGCAACGGGAACGACACGCTGCTGGGTGGCTCAGGCATCGATTCGCTCAGCGGTGGTGCAGGCAACGACGTGCTGGTGGGCGGCATCGGCAACGACACACTGAGTGACGGTGCGGGCAATGACACCTATCGGTTCTCGCGCGGAGACGGTGCCGACACAATCAGCGATTATGACAACACGGCTGGCAATGTCGACGTGATCGAATTCACGGATATCAAGTCCACCGACATCGTCGGGTTCGAGAAGATCGGTAACGACCTGGTGCTGCGCTACGGTGATGGACAAGCCGATTCGGTGACGGTGTCGTACTACTTCTACGACTCGGGCTACACCATCGAGCAGTTCCGCTTTGCTGACGGGGTGACCTACGACAAGGCCGCCGTGGCACAGCACTTCGTGGGGACGTCGGGTAACGACTCCCTGTCGGGCTGGAGTACGCTGGCCAACGGCATCCAGGGGCTTGATGGCAACGACACGATCAGCGGGGGCAGCCTCGACGACGTTCTCGACGGTGGCGCAGATATTGACTCGTTGAGCGGCGGGAGTGGTAACGACGTGCTGATTGGCGGCATCGGCAACGATGCGCTGAACGGCGGAGCGGGCAATGACGTGTATCGTTTCTCGCGTGGCGATGGGGCGGACATGGTCGTGGACGGTGATAGCGTGCTCGGCAATGTCGATGCCATCGAGTTCACCGACGTGAAGTCCACTGACATTCGTGGGTTCGAGAAGAGTGGCAATGACCTGGTGCTCCGCTACGGAGAGGGCGCTGGCGACATCGTCACGATCCAGTACTTCTTCTACGACACAGCCTACATCATCGAGGAATTCCGCTTTGCCGATGGCGTGACCTTCGGCCGGGCGGATGTCGCGCAACGCCTGATTGGTACGAGCGGGGCGGATTCGTTCAGCGCCTGGAGCAACTATGCGAGCCACATCCAGGGGCTGGCGGGTAACGACTCGATCAGCGGAAGCGCGCTGAACGATGTGCTAGACGGTGGCACTGGCAACGACACGCTGAGTGGCGGCAACGGGAACGACACGCTGCTGGGAGGAGACGGCGTCGATTCGCTCAGCGGTGGTGCAGGCAACGACGTGTTGGTGGGCGGCACTGGCAACGACACACTGAGTGACGGTGCGGGCAATGACACCTATCGGTTCTCGCGCGGAGACGGTGCCGACACGGTCAGCGATTATGACAACACGGCGGGCAATACCGATGTGATCGAATTCACGGACCTCAAGTCCACCGACATCCTTGGGTTCGAGAAGAACGGTCACGACCTGGTGCTGCGCTACGGCGAAGGACAGGCCGATTCGGTGACGGTGTCGTACTACTTCTACGACACGGGCTACACCATCGAGCAGTTCCGCTTTGCCGATGGGGTGACGTTCGACAGGGCGGATGTCGCGCAACGCCTGATTGGTACGAGCGGGGCGGATTCGTTCAGCGCCTGGAGCAACTATGCGAGTCACATTCAGGGTCTGGCAGGCAACGACTCGATCAGCGGTAGTGTGCTTGACGATGTGCTCGATGGTGGCACCGGTAGTGACACGCTGAGCGGCGGCACAGGGAACGACACGCTGCTGGGAGGAGAGGGCGTCGATTCGCTCAACGGTGGTGCAGGCAACGACGTGCTGGTGGGCGGCATCGGCAACGACACACTGAGCGACGGTGCGGGCAATGACACCTATCGGTTCTCGCGCGGAGACGGTGCCGACACGGTCAGCGATTATGACAACACGGCCAGCAATGTTGACGTGATCGAATTCACAGACCTCAAGTCCACCGACATCGTCGGGTTCGAGAAGATCGGTTACGACCTGGTGCTGCGCTACGGTGATGGACAAGCCGATTCGGTGACGGTGTCGTACTACTTCTACGACTCGGGCTACACCATCGAGCAGTTCCGCTTTGCTGACGGGGTGACCTATGACAAGGCTGCCGTGGCACAGCACTTCGTGGGGACGTCGGGTAACGACTCGCTGTCGGGCTGGAGTACGCTGGCCAACGGCATCCGGGGGCTCGATGGCAACGACACGATCAGCGGGGGCAGCCTCGACGACGTTCTAGACGGCGGCGCAGGTATTGATTCGCTGAGCGGTGGCAATGGCAACGACGTGCTGATTGGGGGAACCGGCAACGATACGCTGAACGGCGGAGCGGGCAATGATGTGTATCGTTTCTCGCGTGGCGATGGGGCGGACATTGTCAATGACTACGATAACGCCGCGGGGAATCTCGATACCCTGCACTTTGGAGCGGGCATCGAATCGGACCAACTCTGGTTCCGTCGCGCTGGCACGGATCTCGATATCAGTGTGATTGGCACCGGCGATAGTCTACGCATCTCAAATTGGTATTCGGACAAGGGCTACCACGTGGAGTCGATCGAGGTCGATGGCGGCTTGCGTCTGCTTGACAGCCAGGTCGACAACCTTGTTAGCGCGATGGCTGCCTTCAGCCCTCCGTCCGCGGGAACAACAACGTTGCCGGACAACTATCGAGAAGCATTGAACAATACGCTCGCTGCCAACTGGAAGTAGCCCACGGGATGTCGCACTCTTGGTCGAGTCGATCAGGGGTGCGATTGCGCACGCTGCATCACAATAGACTCAATTGCGCCTGACGGGCGTTCACCTGCGTGCATCATGGCTGGTTACTCGTCCGAACAAATAGGACGCCGCGGCCGAAGTGTTCAGCATTCGATAGACGGCGCCGATGTTCACTTAGAACATGGCGCCTTGCATCTCTCTACGTCAACTTTGAGTACGACTGCCGTCGTTCGATTTTACGAATTCAACGACTGGTTATGGCCGGTAAGGGACCGATTGACTGTAAGAACGCTTACCGCGCAGTCGGCAGCTGTGCATGGACGTGGAGTGATCGGGAAAGCGGGGCGGCTCCCCCTGCGACCGTAGGGTGCAATTGGCGTCCGGCGTGCCGTTATAAGCAGCGTACGCCGAGCCGGCGTCCATTCCAATCGCCCAACGATCCATGCAGCTGTCTTTACGAGTCCCGATTTTCGCCACGACGCTGTTGCTTGCCGGTTGCGCGCGCCCGCCATTGATTCCCGTTGCCCCCGCTGCGTCAAGGGTCTGCTGCCAGTCGCTGCAGCAATTGCCGGTGGATACCCTGACGTTCGAGGACACCAAATCGGTGTCGTTCGATGCCGAGCGTTCGCCGGTGTTTACGTTCCCCGAAGGCAATGGCGTTTTTGCGGCCTACACGCTGCCGACGGCATCGGAAGGCGCCGTGCTTGAGCTGCGCGCCTTCGTAAAGGGTGGCCCGACGATACCGTCAATGTCGATTTTTAGGCCAAATGCGCTGTTTCTCGATACGGCGCGCAATCCGCTACCCGGCCCGCGCGAAGCGCCATTGCGCACCCGCAAGGGAATTCTCGCGCGGTCCATGTCGAAAATCGCGACATACGAGGTGCCGGCGCAGGCGCGATTTGTCGTCGTGTATTCCGGAAGCCCGCACGCTGAGCGCAGCACCATCAGCTCGGAAAACGGCACCATGTACGGCATTCCCTATTCGTACACCGGGAGCGTGGATATTTCGTTGAAAAAGGCCCACGCCAAATGACGATATTGCATCCGCGACAGATCAGAATCTTGGCAACGGCTGCCCTGGTCACGATGGCGACGCTCCTGACCGGCTGCGCCACGATCATCGAAATGACGACAAACGCCGATCCCGGCCCGGATGCCGCGCGCGTTCGCTTCCGGCTGGAAGCGCCCGGAAACGTATTCATCCGGGAAGCATCCGCGACCCAGTGCTTCTACTCGACCGACGCCACGAATGGCCGAATTGCAGCTCTGAGCTACAACACACAGGCTATCCGGTGGATCGTCGAAAGTCGGCTCGACCGTATCGGCATGCCAGGCGGCGAACAATACTCGTCGATTTCCTACACCGAAGCACGGGTGCGTGCTGGCACGCCGGTCGCCTTGCGCTTTATCGAGTTAAAGGGAGGCATCAACTCGCCTCCGCGCTATGCGCAATGGGTCGTCACGTTGGAGCCGGGCAAGGACTACGAAGTGCTGCTGGGCAATGCGCTTGGCTCGGTGACGGTATCCGAGATCGTGACGAGCGACGGCTTGAGCCAGCTTGTGCCGGCGAACATCGCCGTACGCACGCCATATTGCACAGGTCAGTAAGACCGAGACGCCGAAAAAGGGGGGCGCCGCCTGGCCCCTGCACGGCTCACCTACGCCCCGGCATCCTCCTGCCGTGCCGGCGCGGGAGGGCACAAGGTCCGGCAATACGATGGAGGGCAGGTAACCACGCAGGTCAGCATAACAATTGTCCACCCCCAACTTGATCATCAACCGATCAAGAAGCGATCATGGTTTTTGCCCAGCCACGGTGGCGCGCGGCCGCGACCCGACCGCCATCGCAACACACTAAACTTCGATACACCGGCTGAACGACTCCATCAAGCTGTTGCGTTGACCGGTTGAATCCGCCGAATTCACAGCCGCTCGCTGCCATAGACGCTCCTTAGCAAGGGCTTGGCAGGCGCCAAGCAAGTACCGCCCATCAGCGTCGTTCGACGCATCCGCGAGGTCGAGGCAGCGCAAGGACATCGTCCCGACTTATAGCGTGCCTGTCCTCCGGTTCGGTCAACGCACTTCCGTGCATCCCATTCTTGGTACACACGAAAGCGAAAATCTTGGTTCTTCAATTCGCGCGGTCGAGCGTACAGAATGCGGACATCAAGACGGTCTCCCAGTCACTCAGCCAGCGCCAAGTGAGACGGTCTCAAAGCCCTACGCCTTTGGAGAGCTGTCATCATGGATCGTCTCGTCTCGATGCAGGCATTCACGCGAGTGGTGGATGTCGGCAGCTTTGCAGGCGCCGCGGAATCTCTGAATCTTCCCAAGGCCACGCTTACCCGACTGATCCAAAAGCTGGAGACGCATCTTGCGGTCAAGCTGCTGCACCGGACCACGCGCCGCATCAGCGTGACCACCGAGGGCGCCGCCTACTACGAACGCTGCGTACGCATCCTGGCCGACATCGACGAAGCGGAGTACCTGCTGACAAGCCATAACAACTCGCCGCGCGGCACGCTGAACGTGGACACCACGAGCGGGATCGCGAAAATGGTCCTTATGCCGCAACTGCATGACTTCTGCAATGCGTATCCGGAGATCAGGCTCGAACTGACCAGCAACGGCAAGCCGATTGACCTGCTAAAAGAAGGCGTGGACGTGGTGCTGCGCGTGGGCGCGCTGGAAGAAGCCATGGTGGCGCGCCGCATCGGCTGGCTACGGCTGGCGCTCTACGCGTCGCCGATCTATTTGCGCCGCTTCGGCACGCCCCAGGATCTTACGGAGCTGGCGCAGCACAAGGCGGTGAGTCTTCTGTCTAACCGCACCGGACGCGCGACGCCGTGGTCGCTCGCTCGTGGCGGCGAACGCGGCGAAGTGCTGCTGCCCTCCGTAATTGCCACGAACGATACCGATGTCCATCTGGGCTGCGCGTTGGACGGCCACGGCATTGCATGCATGTCACGGGCGACAGCCGCGCCCTATGTCGACAGTGGCCGGCTGGTGGAAATCATGTCCGGCTGGCAGAGCGACCCAATACCGATCTCCGCGATGTATCCGCAGAACCGGCACCTGTCGGCAAAGGTGCGGGTGTTCGTGAACTGGGCTGCCGACATTTTTTCCCGGCATCCGCATTTCGGTGCCGAGGCGCCGAAGCTCGCGGCCTGATCCGGGCACATACCAACACGTTACCCAACCTCGCATGTCACGCGCGACGCACACCCGAGGCGCCGTGACCTTCTGTCGCAAGTGCAGCATTCAACCTATTTCAAACTGATCCTTTCGGGCACTGATTTGAGCAAAAACAGCCTCGAAATCGTTATCTGACACCTCTAAAGTGGAGGCTCACAACCAACCGATGAAACGTCCGCGCCAGAAGTGCGCGCCGCCTTGCCGAGTGCCCTTCGGCGTATGGCTTCAACCTCGAAGATCAATATGACTACCGCAATCAACATGACCAACGCCGTTATCGAATGCATCCTGAGTCGCAGCGCGGCCAAGTACTACGATCCGGCCGCCACCTTGAGCGACGACCAGATCCGCGAGCTGGTCCGCATCGGCACGTCCGCGCCGACGTCGTTCCACATGCAGAACTGGCGATTTATCGCCGTGCGCACGGCGGCCGCCAAGGCCAAGCTTAGCCCGATTGCCTGGAGCCAGCCGGCAATCACCGATGCCGCCGTGACCTTCATCATCATCGGCCAACTGGCCGACGCCAGCGTGATTCCGGAACGCCTGGCGCCGCTGGTGGCGGCTGGCGTCATGCCGGCGGCGATGGTGCCCGAGTGGGAAAACCCCGCACGCAATCTGTACCAGGACTATCCGCAACGCCAGCGGGATGAAGCCGTGCGCTCCGGCACGTTTGGCGCGGCGGCAATGATTTACGCGGCCCGTTCGCTGGGCATGGGGTCGACCCCGATGATCGGCTTCGATGCCGAGGCGGTGCACGGTGAATTTGGACTGGCGGCCAACGAGGTGCCGGTCATGCTGCTTTCCGTGGGCCCCGAGCGTCCGGGAAACTGGGCGCAGAAGCCACGCGTGCCCGTGGCCGATGTGCTGGATCTCGTTTAACCGTCAATCCCAGTCTATTTATCCAAGGAGTCCACAATGGCAAGAACCGCAGTGCTGAACCAGGAACAGGTACCCGCCGAATCGAAGGCGACGCTCGATGCATTCACGAAGAACATCGGCTTCACGCCGAACATGATGGCAAGCTTCGCGCAGAGCCCGATTGCGTTCAACGCATGGGCCACGCTGCTGGGCGGCCTGAGCAAGGCGCTCGATGTGAAGACGCGCGACGGGATCGGCCTGGCTGTGTCCGAAGTGAATGGCTGCAACTACTGCCTGACCGTTCACAGCTTTACGGCCGAGCATCTGGCCAAACTGCCGGCCGATGAGATTATCCTTGCCCGAAAGGGCCACGCCAGCGATCCGAAGCGCGACGCGGCGCTGCAGTTTGCGCGCAAGGTAATCGAGACGCGCGGCCAGGTGAGCGACGCAGACCTGAAAGCAGTGCGCGATGCGGGCTACACCGAACCAAACGTCATCGAGATTGTTGCGCTCGTGGCCATGTACTCGCTGACCAACTTCTTCAACAACGTGTTCGATCCGGACAAGGACTTCCCGGCGGTGGCGCCGGCCGGCTCGATCTGAAGCCAGCAGGGACGTAGCCTGTGCTGTGTAGTGGCTGCGTCCCGTGTGCGATAGCGATGAGGCGTTCAAGTGGATCAATATTCCGACGGTAAAGTGCCCCGGATTGACTGGCTGAGCCAGCTCCTGCAGATGATCGACATCACCGGGCAACTGCAGGTGCGCTGCGTGTACGGCGCGCCATGGCGCGTGGCCTGGGACGAGTCCGCCGCGCACGAGATTCCCTATCACATGGTGCTGAAGGGACGGGCCGTCCTTGAAGATCCGCAGACGCGCGCGCTCACGGAGCTGTTGGCTGGCGATATCCTGTTGCTGCCTCACGGCGCGGCGCATGTGCTCCACGATGGTAGCGGGCATGTGCCCGGGGCCACCTCCAATCGCCAGGGCTCCGCAGGCTGGACGCTTAGCGAGAATGACGGCAATGGCGAGCCCCTGGACATGCTCTGCGGACGGTTTTTCATCGGTCCCCCGCACGACCGGATGATTCGTGATTACCTGCCCGCAACGTTCGTGGTGCGGGCAACCGACGGCGGGGGTGCAGACAATGTCTTGTCCGCCACCAAGGATCTGGCAAGGCTGATGGGGCTCATGCGCATGGAATGCGCCACCGACAAGCCGGGCGGATACGCCATGCTCAACGCGTTGAGTTTTGCACTGTTCACACTGGTGCTGCGCGCGGCGAGTGAATCGCAACAGTCCCCGGCAGGCTTGCTGGCGCTTGCCGGCCATCCACGACTGGCCCCGGCGATTTCGGCCATGTTCGCGGATCCGGCCCGACCCTGGAACCTGGCGGAGCTCGCCGAGCTGTGCAGCATGTCTCGCGCTACATTCATGCGGCATTTCCAGTCAAGTCTTGGGCGGTCGGCCAATGACCTGCTGACCGATATCCGGATGAGCCTGGCGGCCAACGCGCTGAGAAAGCCCGGAGCGACCACCGAAGCAGTGGCTGACTCGGTCGGCTACCGGTCCGTGGCGGCATTCCGGCGTGTGTTCACCGAGAAAATGAGCATGACCCCAGGGCAATGGCGCCGCCTGGCACGCCAGGGAACATGATGCGCGCTGTGTTGATCCTTTTGCGCAGCTTATTGCGCCGATGCAGTCTCGAAATCGGTATCGCGTAGAGCTAGATTGAAAGCTCTAGCACCCGAGCAATCCGAATGGAAAACCAAATGAGAACTCTTGCACACCAGCTTCGGCTGCAGATCGCCGAAAAGGGCGTTGAATCGCTGTCTATTCTGGCCCCCCTTAGATGGACGCTCGTCATCGTGTTCCTCTGGTTCGGCGGCATGAAGTTCACTGCCTACGAAGCCAATGGCATCGCGCCGTTTATCGCCAACAGCCCGATCATGAGCTGGATGCACATGCTGCTAGGCGTGCAAGGGGCGAGTTACGCAATTGGGATACTTGAACTGTCGACCGCGGTGGCGCTGATTCTTGGCGCGTTCCGGCCCATTTTCTCGGCATTGGGCGCTGCCATGTCGGCGGCAACCTACCTGATCACGCTTACCTTCTTCTTGAGCACTCCCGGTGTGGCGGAAGTGACGGCGGGGGGATTTCCAGCCATCTCAGCGATGCCGGGTCAGTTCCTGCTCAAGGATCTTGTCTTGCTCGGTGCCTCGGTTTCCCTGCTTCTGGCGTCGGTCGAGGGCCAAGGGCGACTGGCAAGACCGGTCGATGATCTCGAACAGACGACGGCATGATGCGCCGACCTCCGCTTCGGGCGCGGTTGCAACCCCTAGCAGGAGGCCCGACGCCGCAGGGGATGGCGTGGCGAACCACTTCGATAGCGGCGACGGCGCCATGCCGAAATCCATCGCCTCCCGGGCGATCCGGGTATCGGGCGCGCCGTCCGGCAGCCTGAGCAGTATCGCCAGGCCCGCGGCGGTCCACGCAGCATCGCGGAGACGCAACTGCTCGCACAGCGCGTCACGTTGCGTGGAGTAAAGCCGCTTGAGACGGCGGATGCGACGGATGTAGTGGCCATCGCGCATGAACTGAGCCGTGGCGAGTTGGATGATCGGTGTGGGCGCAGGCGCAAGCGTTGCGGTGACCTCTGAGAACGGGGTGATCAGTTCCGCCGGCGCCACGACGAATCCAAGCCGCAGAGCCGGGCTGATGGTCTTGCTAAATGTGCCGATATGAATGACCCGGCCGGCTCCGCTCAGCGATGCCAAGGCGGGAGCCGCCCGGCCATCGAGCTGCAGTTCGCTGAGGTAGTCGTCTTCGATAATCCAGGCGTCGCTGGCAGCCGCCCATTCAAGTAGCTGCAGCCGTCGCGTCAACGACAGCGTCGAGCCCAACGGCGCTTGCTGCCCGGGCGTCACGACGGCCAACGCGGCATCCGGCGCACGCTCGATGCCATATTCGACGTTGATGCCCTCGGCGTCCACGGGTACCGGAACGGCGGTCAGGCGTGCAAGCTCGAGGGCCTTGCGGGTGACCATGAAGCCGGGTTCTTCCATCCAGGCCTTTTTGCCGTCCAGCCCCAGCACCCGCAGTGCGAGACCCAGGCCAGAGATGTAGCCAGAAGTGATGAAGACCTGATCAGGCAGGCAGTGCAGGTTTCTGGAAATGGCGAGATAGCTTGCAATCTCCCGACGCAGTGCGAGCTCGCCACGGGGATCGGGATATATCAATGACGAGAACGTGCCCGTTTTCAGTAGATTCGAAGAACGCGCGCGTGCGAAAAGCCGGTCAGGCAGCCCTTCCAGCGCCGGTATGCCGACCTGAAAGACAGCCGGTCCCGTGTTCATCTGGAGATAGGTACTCATGAATGACCCGGGCCGCGGCGCTTTTGGCTGGGCCACCGGTACGCGTGGCCTAGACGCGACGCGGGTGCCCCGTGCACCGAAGGTTTCGATGATCTGCGCGTCGGACAAACGTTCGTACGCCGCTTGTACCGTGCCGCGCGCTACACCGAGGCGCGCGGCCAGGTCTTGCCATGAGGGCAGCCGGGTGCCAGGGGTGAGCACGCCCGAGTCTATCGCCCTGGCAATGCTCAGGCGAATCTGCTCCGACAGCGGAAGCTTGGCATTCCGGTCGAGACGAATTTGCAGCCTCGAATCCATATTGTCAGTACACAAGGTAGTTGAAAGTTGGCAGGAGACGGAAAGTGGTACGTATCGTCACGGACGTGCATCAGAGCCGAATCACCAGTACTTGGGCGAACACCGAGGTGGAAGTCTTCGAATACGGCGAGCTGCAGGACGTTGCCCGCCCGATCGGATCGCGGCGCGTGAGCCTGCGCGCAGCCTTGCGTGAGACCGGCGGTCGTATCGAGGCGCGCTACAAGCCATCGCAGTCGCTTGCCGACTGCTATCGCGGCAGCGACCACCTCAGCCTCATCGAGCAGGGCGGCGAGGCGTACGGCTATACCCGGTTCATTCGCGGCTTTCGCTGTGTGGCGATCCATTTCGACGATGCGCTGCTGGGCGAGGCTTGCGGCGTCGCCAGCGCGGCGGCCAATTTCCCGTCGCGCCTGATGTTCGAGAACAAGCCGATCTGGGCCATGGCCGACCGTCTGGCACTGGCGTGCGTCACGCCACGCAACGGGCAACAGCTCTACTGCGAAAGCCTCGTCGGCATGCTTGCCGTGGAAATTGCAGGACTGGGGACCACCGCGCCGCTGCTGAGCTGCAAGGGCGGACTCGCGCCGTTCAGGTTGCGCCGCATCCTCGACTACATCGAAGACCATCTTGGCGACAGTATCGCCATCACGGAACTGGCGGCGATGGCGGAAGTCAGCCTCCCGCATTTTATGCGGGCCTTCCGCGCCTCCACAGGCGAAGCGCCGTTGCGCTTCATCATGCGGCGACGGGTAGTCCATGCCACGCGGCTGCTGTTAGAAACTAGTAGGCCGCTGGCCACTATTGCGAATGTCTGCGGCTTCGCGGACCGCTCGCACATGACTACGTGCTTCCGGCGCATCGCCGGCAATACGCCAGCGCGCATTCGTCGCGAACGCTCGTGAGTAACATGGCAAGGCCACGCGTAGGTTCGATATGGAGAAAGGGGCGGCGGCTTCATGGCAGGAAGTTGTGTTGTGCATGATGGCGTGGTAGCCGATGGTATGCGAAGACGTTGGCGGGCTGTAGGCCCCATCGTCATTTAGCAGCACACTCGTGAACAACGTGATCAAGGAAGAAAACGCCAGCCAGGCCCGCCAGTCAATCGATAGTGGCAAAGAGTGGAAAGTGTGCTGTGGGAGCCACCAGCGTCTGACGGGCAATCGGGCGTCGACGGGGCCAGAAGCTGCCACCGGCGCAGAACGACCCTAAGGCGACCTTCGGTGTTGCCAACAGCGGTCATTCAAATGCTAGATTAACGATACTTGGCACTAGGCCCACAACAAATGGACATTCTCGACATCAAATCCTGCGATTCTCGGACGACACTGAGCTTCGCGGTGCATAGCCGCAATGCAGATGAAATCCGGTTTTTTGCGAGAATTTCTGATGCACCCTTCACAGGCGAAGTCCTCGCTTCCACGTACCACAACGGACCTCCGACCGAGTTTTTTGATGACCTGGCGAAAAATTGGACCGGATGGGAAGGACAAAAAAGATGGGAGGCGATCGATGGCGAGTTGTCTTTGACCGCGACAACAACGTCGTTGGGGAACGTGACATTGGTCGTAATAATGAGCGCTGACTCTGGCGATTACACCGCCTCAGCAATATTAAAATTCGAAGCCGGCAGCCTCGATTGCATCGCCGATGATGTTCGTTACTTGTTTCTGGTTTGACTGAAAAAACATCCGGTATCCCGACATAGCATCCCGTATCGAACGACGGTTCCTGGCTGCGGATTCAACATCTACTCATAACCACGGCCAGCGTAGAGGAAGTCAGCAAACTCGCTCCCGGCCGTTTGTCCCGCCTTGAGGGCGCTTCATGTCCCTTCCGCGCTGCGTTGCCCACAGGGCAACGATCTTGTGTAAGGATTGCTGTTCCTCGAACATAATTTCCAGCCAACAATCCCCCTCACAACCGGTTCTCGTATCGATGCGAGAACGTCTAAAGTGGAGGATGACATGCAGGACCGAGGACTACCCCCCGCCAAACGCTGGATGGCGCTCAGTGCCGTCATCCTGGGGATGATGCTGACCGGCGCACCGGCGTCCGCCGCCGACGCGTTTCCCACCAAGCCAATATCGATGCTGGTCGCATTCCCTCCGGGGGGGCCCGCTGATGTTCTGGCGCGGGCCATGCAGCCGGCGATGGCCAAGGCGCTCGGCCAGCCCGTGGTCATCGAGAATCTGCCCGGCGCCGGCGGCGCGCTGGCAGTGCAGCGGCTGCTGAGCCGCCCGGCCGACGGCTACACGCTGATCATGGGCTCGCCCAACGAGGCCATCCTGACGCCGCTGGCGCTTGCCAGCGCCAGGTACAAGTCGGAGGACCTGGCCCTGCTGGCGCCGGTCTCGAACCACCCGCTCGTCGTGATGACGCGCAGCGATCTGCCGTACAACTCGCTTGAACAGATCATCGCGGCCGGCAAGTCGGCAGGTAGCACGAGCCTGACCTTCGGCAATCCGGGCTACGGGACCATGTACCACATCGTCGCCGAATACATGGCGCAGCTGACCGGCGCCAAGCTGCTGCAGGTGCCGTACAAGGGCGCCACCCCAATGCTGGCAGACCTGACCGGTCGCCAGATTGACATGACGATTCTGCCAAACCTCGGCGCCTCCACGCAGTTGCTGGAGACGCACAAGATCAAGGCGGTCGCGGTGCTGGACACGCAGCGCATGCGAACCCTGCCCGACGTGCCTGCCATCTCCGAAACCAGCGTCGCGCGCAAGTCCGAGTTCGTGTATTCGATCTGGCTGGGTGTCATGAGCAGGGCCGGTGTCCCGGCGGAGCGTGCCCGCGTATTGGCGGACGCCTCGCAGCAGGCGCTGCGGTCGCCCGAACTGATCAAGGCGCTCGAGCTCTCCGGCGTGCAGCCGATGAAGCCCCAGACGCTCGAGACCTCCGCAAAGTTCTACGTCGACGAGACCGAGAGGCTCAGGAAGATGGCCGCCTCGATCAAGCTGGCGCCCCAGTAATTCCACCCTTCACGGCCGTTCGCATGGCGGCGCCGGCGCTCGCGTCGCTGGCCTCGCCGCGTTCCGGTATCCCGCTCCAGGAAGGTGCTCCTTGAATATCCTAGTAGCCGGTTTTCAGCACGAAACCAATACGTTCGCCCCCACCATGGCCACCTACGAGAGCTTCGTCCGTGGCGAGGACTTTCCCGCGATGGTGCGCGGCGAGGCGATCTACGACCTGCTGGGCGTGAACGTGCCGGTCAGCGGCTTCATCCACCACGTTCGCGGGCACGGTCACACCGTCACGCCGGTGATCTGGGCGGCTGCGGGCGCTTCGGCGCATGTCACGACCGATGCCTACGAGCGCATCGCCGGCGAGATCGTGGAGGCGGTGATGACGGCCTCGTACGACGCGATCTATCTCGACCTGCATGGCGCCATGGTGGCCCAGCACCTCGACGACGGCGAGGGCGAGCTGCTGGCGCGCATCCGTGCCGCGGCCGGTCCGGACATGAAGATCGTGGTCTCGCTGGATCTGCATGCCAACGTCACCGAACGCATGCTCGCGCTGGCGGATGGGGGGGTGGCGTATCGCACCTATCCGCACGTGGACATGGCCGCCACCGGCAAACGGGCCGCCGAGATGCTGCTGGAGTTGTGCAGGCGGGAGACGCGTGCGCACCTGGTGGCGCGACGCGTGCCGTTCCTGATACCGGTCAACAGCATGTCCACGATGATGCAGCCTGCTCAAGGCGTCTACGGGCTGCTTGAAGCGCTGGAGCAACAAGGCGTGCTGTCGCTGTCGTTCACACCGGGCTTTCCCGCTGCCGACTTCGCTGAATGCGGTCCCGTCGTTTGGGGGTACGGCTTCGACAAAGCCGGCGTCGAGCGGGCCGTCGAGGCACTGTTCGCGCGCATCTGCGAACCCGAGAGCCAGTGGGCCGTGCAGTTCGAGGAGCCGGATGCAGCGGTGCAGCGTGCCGTGCGGATCGCGCAAAAGGCCGCGCGGCCGGTCATCCTCGCGGACACGCAGGACAACCCGGGCGTCGGCGGCGACGGCAACACCATGGGCATGCTGCGTGCGCTGCTCAAGGCCGGCGTGCAGGACGCCGCGATCGGGATCATCTGCGATCCCGCCGCTGCCGCGGCTGCGCACCAGGCTGGCGTTGGGGCGAGGATCGATATTGCCCTTGGCGGCTGCCCGCAGGTGAGCGAGGATGCCCCGCTGCGCGCGACTTTCGAGGTGGAGGCGCTGTCCGACGGCAAGTTTGTCTACGGCGGGCCAATGATGCACGGCAAGGCTGCCAACATGGGACCCATGGCGCGACTGCGGCTCGACGGCGTGCGCGTTGCCGTCAGCTCCACCAAGGCGCAACTGCTCGACCGCAACATGTACCGCGCGGTCGGCATCGAACCGGCGGGGATGAAGATTCTCGTGAACAAAAGCTCCGTGCATTTCCGAGCCGATTTCGCCGCGATCGCGGAAGACATTTTCGTGGTGCGAGCGCCCGGTCCGTTCATCGCCGATCCGGCGGAGCTGCCATGGCAGCATCTCAAGCCCGGCATGCGCCTGAAACCGGACGGCCCGGCGTTCGCGCCGGTGCCGCGAATCTACGACAAGCTTGCGCAACTCGGCATCGAACTGCCCACGGCTTCGGCCCCGGCGGCGGCTTATGTGCCGAGCGTGCGGTCCGGCAAGCTGATCCACGTGTCCGGCCATCTCTCTCGCGTTGGCGGGCAGGTGCGGACCGGCCGCCTTGGCGACGATCTGCGCACCGCCGACGGTGTCGCGGCGGCCCGCCAGGTGGCCATCGACTTGCTCGCGACGCTGCACGCCGCCACCGGCGACCTCGATTCGATCGTGCGGGTCGTCAAGCTCACCAGCCTCGTCCATTCGACAGCAGACTTCACCGAGCAGCACCTCGTCACCAATGGCGCCAGTGATCTGCTCGCCGAGGTGTTCGGCACGCGCGGCCAGCACGCGCGCAGTGCGTTCGGCGTGCCGCAGTTGCCGCTCGGCGCCTGCCTGGAAATCGAACTGATCGTCGAGGTTGCCTGAGTTCGACCACCTCCAGTCATTCGACACCGACCCGCGGCTCGCCGAGGAGTGCGGAAGCCTGATGTTCTCGGTGGTTCGTGATGGCCAAGACGCTCACGTCACCCTGGGGACGCTCGCCGATGCGCCCTCCATTCGCCCCGGCACTTCCCCTCCCGCCGCATCCCATTCCTTCCTGTGCCTGGCCGCAATCCGGTGGGTGAGCGCCACGAGCGCCGCCACGGCGGGGTCGGCGTCTTTGGCGCGGTAGCCGAGGGTGAGCGGGGCGCGCAGGCGGTCGGTCTCGACCATGCGGCAGTAGGCCACGCCGTGGCGGTTGAGGCCGGCCATCGACGCCGGCACCACGCTCACGCCGGCGCCGGCGGCCACCAGGTTGAGGTTGGTCAGCATGCGCTCCACTTCGGCGCCGATGCGGGGCGTGAAACCCAGCGCCTCGCATTCGCGCAGCAGGTCGCCGTACATGCCCGGCGCGCCGGGCCGGCGCACCAGGATGAACGGATCGCCCTTCAGCTCGCGTAGCGATACCGGCGTGCCGCCGGCCACGCCTTCCTCCGCCCGGCGCCGCAGCAGCGCGTGGTCCAGCGGCAGGGCGATCACCATTTCTTCCTCGAGCAGGAGGTCGAAGCGCACGCCTTCCGGGTGCTGCACCGGCGCGCGGAGCAGGGCGGCGCTGAGCGTGCCATCGGCCAGTTGCTCGATGGCTTCGGCCGCGTTGCGCTCGGTCAAGGAGAGCGTCACGCGCGGAAACTGCCGCCGGCATGCGCGCAGCACCTCCGGGGTGAGCTTGTGCGCCGCCGCCGAACTGGTGAAGCCGATGGCCAGCGCGCCTTCATCGCCACGCGCCATGCGCTGCATGCGCGCGCGCATCTGCTCGATGCGGGCGAACAGCTCCACGGCGTCGCCATGGAGCGCGGTGCCGGCGGCGGTCAGCGCCACGCCGCGTGGTTGGCGGTCGAACAGGGACACGCCCAGCTCGGTCTCCAGCGCCTTCAGCTGCTGGGAGAGCGGGGGCTGCTGGATGCCCAGTTGCTCGGCGGCGCGGGTCACGGAGCCGGTTTCGGCCACGGCCAGGAAGTAACGCAGGTGTCTCAATTCCATCGGTAGGTCCGATATGTTGTGAATATGGCAGATGCAGAAAGCATATATTTTACGAGCAGCCCCCGCCGGCCTAGTATTGGCGTTTTGCCTGATACGGCAGACATAAGACCAAGGAGACACCCATGCCCGGCGCGCCACGCTTCGCCCGATTCACCTTGCTGATGGCCGCCACGGCGGCGCTTGCCGCTGGCTGCGCCAGCCAGCCCCCGGCGCCTTCGGTTTCTGCGCCGTCCGCCGCGCCAGCCGCCCCCTCCGCCGCCGCCAAGCCCCAGTGGCAGCGCGTGCACCTGGGCAGCGGTGCCGGCTATGATTTCCCGGTCTACGCCAACCATCTGCTGACGGCGGACCTGCGCGGCATCCGCGAGGTGGTGTTCGTGCAGCACGGCCTCCAGCGCAATGGCGACGATTACTACGCGGCCGGCGCCGCGCTGCTCCAGGCCAGCGGCCGCAAGCCGGAAGAGGTGTTGCTGATTGCCCCGAACTTCCCCGGCACGCCCGATGCCGCCAAGCATTTCGACAACATGCCGGTCTGGACCGTGCAAGGCTGGATCGGCGGCGAAGACGCGGTGTCCGGCCCCGGCGCCGGCGTCAGCTCGCTCCAGGTGCTGGACGACCTGCTGGCCTTCGTCACCGACAAGTCGCGCTTCCCCGGTGTGAGCAAGGTCACGGTGGCGGGCCATTCCGGCGGCGCCCAGATCGTCCACCGCTACGCGGTGCTCAACAACGTGGACGAGCGCGTGCGCGCGCGCGGCATCGACCTGCGCTACGTGGTGGCCAATCCCTCGTCCTATCTCTATTTCACGCCGGACCGGCCGGTGGCGCCGGACCTGAAGCGCTTCGCGCCCTACAGCACCGCCGCCTGCGCCGATTACAACAAGTACCGCTACGGCATGCAGGACATCGTGGCCTACGCCAAGGGCGCCGATGGCATGACGCTCTACCAGCGCTACATGCAGCGTCAGGTTACCTATATGGTGGGTAGCGAGGACAACGATCCGAACCATCGTGTGCTCGATAAGGCATGTGGGGCCGAGGCCGAAGGCCCCACGCGCCTCCAGCGCGGGCGTGCCTACCAGCGCTACGAGCAATTCCTCGCCAAGCCGGGCCAGACCAGTCGCCATCGCGCCTTTGAAGTGGTGGGGGTGGGCCACGATCAGGCGCGCATGTTCGGCTCGCAGTGTGGCGCGCAGGCAGTGTTCGGCATGGACCCGGCCGCCAATGCGGCGGGCGCCGCGTGCCGCGCGCCGCAGCTGTAAGGGCCTGGGCAAGACGGGGTTTGCCCCCACGGCAGGCGGGGCGGGGTGGTGCTAGGATGCCGCGAGCTATTCGACTCGCGCCCCTGCATCCATGCCGTTCCCTCCGGTTCCGCCTGACTGGGCCCGCCGCCGCCTGACCCATGGTCTGGCCGGACTGGCCGGACTCGCGGTACTCCCGCTGTTCCCCCGCGCCGCATGTGGCGCAGACACCACGCACTTGCTGGTCGGCTATGCCGCCGGCGGGGGTGCCGACCATATCGCCCGTCTCGTTGCCGACAGCCTGACCACGGACGGCGTGCCCACCATCGTCGAGAACCGCCCCGGCGCTGCCGGCCAGATCGCCCTGCACGAGGTGGCGCGCGCCACGTCCGGCCCGCGCACCTTGCTGCTTGGCACAGTGGGCTCGGTCAGCATCGGCCCCTTGCTGGCCGCTGCGCCCGAGCCGCCGGCCACGCCGTTGCAGCCAGTGGCCATCGTCGCCAGCACGCCGCACGTGCTGCTGGCCTCCGCCGGGGCGCCTGCCGCCGCGCAAACGCTCCAGGCCCGGCTGGCGGAAGCCCGCCGGCGCCCCGGCGAACTGGCCTACGGCTCGCTCGGCACCCATTCCAGCGCCCATCTGGTGGGCGAACTGATCTGCCAGCAGGCGGGGGTGTCGATGAACCACGTGCCGTATCCGGGCAGTGCCCGTGCGCTGGTCGATCTGCAGGGTGGTCACGTGGCGCTGCTGGTCAGCACGCTGCAGGCCGCGCTGCCGCTGATGCGGCAGGGCAAGGTGCGCGCGCTGGCGGTGACCGGCGCCGCGCGCAGCCCGCTTGCGCCGGGTGTGCCGACCTTCGAGGAGGCCGGCGTGCCCGGCATGCGGCAGGACGCCTGGTACGGCGTGCTGGCGGCGCCCAGCATGCCGGCGCGCGCCTGCGCGGCGCTGGCGGACCGCTTCACGCGGCTGCTGCGCACGCCGGCACTGCAGCAACGCCTCGGGCAGGATGGCGCCGAGCCGCTGGCGCTCACTGGCGCGCAGGCGGCCGACTACCTGGCGCGCGACCGCGAGGTATGGCGGCAGGCCATCGGGCGCGTGGCCAGCCGGCTCGCCTGACGCTTGGTCCAGGCTTGGTCCGGGCAAGCTGCCTATATATAGAGGATGGTAAGAAAGACGCCGGGGCACCCTTGCGAGTGCCCCGGCGGTGGACCCCGTTCATCTGCCGCGCCTTGATTTCAGCGCGCTGCGGCAACCGTGGAAATGCCGCGCGGGGTCCGGAAAAACGAAGAAAAAACGAAGAGGGCGCCGACTTACGGCTGGCGGCTCTTGTCCTGGTCCTTCTGGCCACCTTGCTGGCCTTGTTGTCCTTGCTGGCCGCCCTGTTGTCCGCCCTGCTGGCCTTGACGGCCGGACTCCTGTTGCTGCTGACCACCGCGTTGGTCCTGGTTGCCCATCTGGCCCCCGCCTTCGCGTTGTTGGTCCTGGCTGCCACCTTGCTGGTTACCGCGCTGGCCGGGTTGCTGCTGCTCTTGCTGCTTCTGGCCCGGTTGGGATTGGTTCCCCTGTTGCTGCTGTCCCATTGCTAGTCTCCATGTCGCGCGGCGAGGCTGCCGCAGGCCCAGAGTTGCAATGGCCGTGCCATCCCCGCCGGGGCCGCGAATGTCGGGGGTATGGCATCTGTCAGACATACAGGTAACGCATGCGTGGCTCCCCATGTGCGCCGATTTACAACGCGTGCCGTGTTTTTACCGGTCGGGCGATGCGCCCACGCCGTCCCGGGGCTCGAAATCGCCGCCAGGCCCCGTCCACGCGTCATTTGGCCGATCTGGCACGCGATGTGCGGAACAGTGGCTGTCACTTCCACGAAAAGGAGATCGAGCATGAAGACAGCACAGACCCTGCGTATTGCATTGATGACCGCCGCGCTCGCCGCTGCGGGTGGCGCGCATGCCCTGGAGATGGGGGGCGGCGGCTTTATCAAGGTGGCCGACACCGGCGTCCGCAGCGACAACAGCGCGGCCCCGCCGGCCAACAATGCGCCGGGCATGCCTGGCCATACCGAGGGTGACAAGGAAAAGCGTCCCGCCGCTACCACTGACGCCAAGCTGGATGCCAGTGTGGACAAGGGCGTGGACAACACCAAGCAGGCCGTCACGGACAGCGCGCTGACCACCAAGGTCAAGACCAAGCTGCTGGCCACCAAGGATCTCAAGTCCACCGGCATCCACGTGAAGACCAAGGACCGCGTGGTGGCCCTGACCGGCACGGTGCCGACGAAGGACCAGCACGAGATGGCGCTGGAGACCGTGCGGTCGGTGGAGGGTGTGAGTTCGGTGCGCGACAACCTGAAGGTGTCGTCGCGTTAATGCACACGCCGTTTATGTACACGCGCTAGTTTTTGCGTGGCGACCTCGTCGTCGCCCTCTGCGCGGAGCCGCGGTCATCCCACGTACCGCGGCTCTTTTTGGGGCTCTTGCGGCGTTGACCCAGGTCAAGCCGCTTTGCGCTTTTTGGCGGGAGCGGCCTTTCTGGCTGCGGCTTTCTTCGGCGCCGCTTTCTTTGTCGCCGTTTTCTTGGCCGATGCCTTCTTCGCCGCCGTCTTCTTCCGCGCCGGCTTGTTGTCGCCTTCCTCTTCCTCGTCGTCCTGAAGATCCGCGTTGCGGGTAGCCGGCCGTACGCCCGCGTGCCCACGGTGGCCGATGCTCTGCTTGAGCAGCGCCATCATGTCGATAACCTTGGCGCCCTTGCCGCTCGGCGCCGCCTCCTCGGATGCCGGCGTCAGCAGGTGCGTCTTGCCGGCCTTGATCTTGGCGTGGATGCGGGCCATCAAATCGTCGCGATAGGTGTCGCGGTATTGCTCGGGCTTCCAGTCCTCGCTCATGTCCTCCACCAGCTTGGTGGCCATGGTCACCTCGCGCGGGCTCGCCGCCTTGCCTTTGCCCCCCTTGGGGAGACTCAGATCCTCGATTGGCACCACCTCGTCCGCAAAGCGCATCGTGTTCAGCACCAGCGCCTTGCCCACCACCAGCAGCGCCGCCAGGTGCTGGCGGTTGCGCAGCACCACCAGCGCCAGCGCGGCGCGGCCGGTCTTGCGCAGGGTCTCGTGCAAGAGCGCGTAGCCGCGCTCGCCGCGCTTGTCCGGCTCCAGGTAGTAGGGGGTGTCGAAGTAGTAGGGCGGAATGCTGTCCGCCTCCACGAAGCTGACGATATCCACCGTCTGCGTGGCCTCGACATTGGCCTGCCGGAAATCCTCGTCGCTCAGCAGCACGTACTCGTCCTTCTCGTACTGGTAGCCCTTGACGATGTGCTCGTTGTCGATGACCTTGCCGGTGTGCTTGTTGATGCGCTGGTAGCCCACCGGCGCCATGTCGCGCTGGTCCAGCAGGTCGAGGTCAAGCGTGTGGCTGCGCGAGGCAGCCTTCAGCGCGACCGGGATATTGACGAGGCCAAAGCTGATGGCCCCCTTCCAGATGATGCGGGACATGCCCCGGTGGCCCTAGGCGCGCTGCGGCGGTGGGGGCGGGAGATCGCCCGGGGGCGGATCGCTGACCGGCTCGGGCGGACCCGGCGGCGGCTCCGGCGGCGGGGCCTCGGGTTTCGGGGGCACGATATCGGGCTCGGGCGTGATGTGCAGGTGCAGGGGCAGGGGCAGGGGCAGATCCAGCATGAGGCTCCTTGGTCAGGCGTCTAGTTCATCGAGCATGCGGGTCAGGGCACCGAGGTCGGCGGGTTTGACCAGATGCAGGTCGAACCCCGCCGCGCGGGTGCGCCGGCGGTCGTCGGGCTGGCCGAAGCCGGTCAGCGCCACGATGCGCGCGTGGCGCAGTTCGGGAATCTCGCGCAGCCGGCGCGCGGTCTCGAAGCCGTCCATGGTCGGCATGCCCAGGTCCAGCAGCACCACGTCCGGCCGCACGCTGGCCGCGCACGCCACGGCGCTCTGGCCGTCGGGCGCCGTCACCACGGTGTGGCCGAGCGTCTCCAGCGTCATGGTCATGGCCTCCAGCGCATCGGCGTTGTCATCAACCAGCATGATGGTGTGCGCGGCGCCCGGCTGCGGGCGCGCTTTCCCGGTCGGCGGGTGCCAGTTCTGCCACGGTTCCACGGGCAGTTCCACGACGAAGGTGCTGCCCAGGTTGCGGCCCGGGCTCTCGGCGCTGACCCGGCCGCCATGCAGCGTGACCAGCTTCTGCACCAGCGTCAGGCCGATGCCGGCGCCCTCGCGCGTGGCAAAGGCTTCGTTGTCCGAGGCAGGCTCGCACGGCCGGGGCGCGTCGCCGTGCCGGTCATCGTGCTCGGCGTGCAGCGCGTTCAGGCCCGGGGCCGGGCTGGCCGCGAGATTGGCTGCGCCGATCGAGGTGGCGTCCGGGGTCGGCATCTCCTCCAGCGGGTTGCCGGACTCCGGCGCCAGTGGATCGAACAGTTGCCGTTGCAGCGACGGGGAGAGCCCGGCGCCGTTGTCGCTCACGCGCACGATCACCTTGCCATCGGCCGCGGCGGCCTCCACGGCCAGCGTGCCGCCCTCGGGCGTGTACTTGGCGGCGTTATGCAGCAGGTTGGCGAAGATCTGGGTCAGGCGCACCATGTCGCCGCGAATCGGCAGCGGCTGCTCGGGCAGCGACAGCCGCAGCGCGTGCTGGCGTTCCTCCAGCAGCGGGCGCACAGTCTCCACGGCCGTGTTCAGCGCGCCGCGCAACTCCACCAGATCCCGCCGCAGCGTGATCTTGCCCTGGTTGAAGCGGGACACGTCGAGCAGTTCGTCCACCAGCCGGGTGAGGTGATGCAGCTGCCGGCCGATGATGTCGCGCGCGCGGAACATGTCCTCGCGGCTCGGGGAGAACTGCTGGAGCATGTCTACCGCGCTGCGCATCGGCGCCAGCGGGTTGCGCAGTTCGTGGGCCAGCATGGCGAGGAATTCGTCCTTGCGGCGTTCCTCGTTATGCAGCGTGCGCTCGGCGCGCTTGTGGCGCGTTACATCCTGGCAGATGCCCGCCACGCGCAGGCAGCGGCCATCCGCGCCGCGCACCGGGAAGGCGCGCATATGGACTTCGCGGATCTCGCCGTTAGGGCGTTCGAGCTGGAATTCGGTGTCCAGCCGGCCGTCGCGCAGCATGCTCTGCCATTCGGCTTCCATGCGCGAGCGTTCCTCGGGCAGTACCCATTCGAGCCAGCGGTGCGGGTCTTGCAGCACCGATTGCGCCGGACGGCCCCAGAGCGATTCGAACGAGGGGCTGACGAACAGGAAGCGCCCGGTGGTGGGGTCGAGAATCCAGACCACATCGGCCAGCGCCTCCGCCAACTGGCGGAACAGGTCCTCGTTCTCGTGCAGCGCCTGTGAGGTGCGACGGAAGGCATCCTCGGCCCCGCGCATGCGCAACAGGGCGTTGATGCTGGAAACCAGTTCCTCGGACTCCACTGGCTCGATCAGGAAGCTGTCGGCACCGCCGTTAAGGGCTTGCACGCGCCGGTGGGAATCCGAGACGCCGGGTGACGTCAGCAGCACCAGCGTACGCGCGCTTTGCGGGTCGTTCTTGATCAGGCGGCAGACTTCCAGCCCGTCCACGTCGGGCAACTGGGTGCCCAGCAGCACGAGGTCCGGGGTGTGCTGGCGGACCAGCGACAGCGCGGCCTGGCCGGTCGACGCTTCCAGCACGGAGAAGTCGGCCCGGTGCAGGATCCGGCTCTTGACGTAGCGCGGTCCCTCACGATCCTCCACGTTGAGAATCAGCGGGCGCCGGCTGGTGTGGGCGGTCGAGGCGTTCATGGCTGGCAGGCGGCAGGATCGGCCGCGATAGTGAAGACGGATGCCCGGAGTGCGCCACGCGTGGCAAGGCCGGCCGGACGTGCCGGAGACGCGGCGTCAGGTGTCGGGAATAAGGATCGTATTGTAATAATTACCTGCATACAGCCCGGTTCCGTTGTAGTTTCGACATGCGCCGTTCAGGCTTGAAAAGTGGCGATAAATTCACGTGTGATTGGCAGTTCGAGTGGCCGTCATTTGCGCTGCGCCTCGCCGCTATGCGCTTCCGCGCTGGGCGAGGTGCCGCCTTGCGGGCCTGCCGAGCCGGGTGCCTCGACCGCCTTTTGCGGCAACTTGCTCTCCGGGGTCTGCCCGCCCGCGCTGGGGCCCTTGCCGAAGCGGGCGGCCAGTTTGTCCTGCACCTGGGCCAGTTGAGCCGCCTGCACCTTGGCTTCCTCGGCTTCCTTGGCCTTCTTGGCCTCGGCTGCCTGCTGTTGTTCAGCGGTGGGGGGAGGGAGCTTGGCCTCGGCGGTGGAGACCAGCAGGAAGGCCAGTGCCAACGTCAGCCCGCCCAGCACGGCGCGTTGCCAGAAGTCGTTGGAGAACCATGGATCAGGAAGATGTCTCATCGGATTTGCCTCGTCTTGTGTGCCGGCGTCGGCGGGGGTTTTCCGATGGGACTGGCAAGAAGCGTGCCGCACATGCCGAGACGCTGACAGACGGAGCCGGACATACGGAGCCGGACATACGGAGCCGGACATACGGAGCCGGACAGCTGACCGGAGCGGGCGAGTGGGGTTCGGGGTGGTCCGGCCGGCGCTCAGGACCCGGCCAGCCGCCTGCTGGCCTGGGTCAGCGTCTGGCGCACGGCGTCGTGCCCGGCCCACGGGTCATGCCGGGCCATTTCCTCAAGGCGCGGGCCCACGTTGGCGATGGTCCAGTGCGCCGCCGAGGTCAGGTCGCCCAGCTCCTCCCAGGCCACCGGCACGGACACGCCCAGCCCGGGCCGCGCACGTGCCGAGAACGCGGCAGCCGTGGTAGCCCCGACACCGTTGCGCAGGTAATCGATGAAAATCTTGCCAACCCGGTTGCGCGGCCCGCTCTTGGCCACGAAACGGTCCGGAATAGTGGCCGCCATGTGCTGCACCACGGCCTGGGCGAAGTCCCGCACCGGCTCCCAGCCCCAGTTCGCCCGCGGCGCCAGCGGCACCACCACGTGCAGGCCCTTGCCGCCGCTGGTTTTCAGGAAGCTTTGCAGCCCCAGTTCGTCCAGCAGCCCCTTGGTCAGCGCGGCGGCCTCCTGGATGGCCGGCCATTTCACGCCCTCGCCGGGGTCGATGTCGAAAATGATCCGGTTCGGCTTGTCGAGGCTGCGCGCCACCGCGTTCCAGGTGTGAAACTCCACCACATTGAGCTGCGCCACCGCCACGATGGCGGCCTCCGTGGCGATCTCCAGCAGCGGCGGATGGCCGGGCCAGAGCTTGGGGTCGAGCGGGCGCACGCCATCGATCTTGAGGGTGTCGCCATGGCGCTGGAAGAACTGCTCGCCCTCCACGCCGGACGGCGCGCGCACCAGTGCAATCGGCCGGCCCTTGAGGTAGGGCAGCATCAGCCCGGCCGCGCTGGCGTAGTAGCGCACGAGGTCGCCCTTGGTCAGCCCGGTGGAGGTGTCGATGACCCGGTCCGCATGGCTGACGACGATCTTGCCGATGGTCTCCTTGGCCGGGGCTTTCCTGGCCGGGGCTTTCTTTGCTGCCGACTTGGCCGATTTCGCCGCCGCCGCCGGCTTCTCTACCGAGACCGCGCCGGCCGGCTTGTCCGTGCGCAGGCCGTGGAACACCGCATGCCGCACGCGGCCCTCCCTGGTCCAGGCGCCGAAGGACACCTCCGCTACCAGCTTTGGCTTGACCCAGTGGCCGCGAATGCCGCGCGGCAGGTCGTCGAACGGCGGGGCGTCCGTCACCAGCGGGTCGAGCTGCTTGCGCAGCGTGCCGAGCATCGCGGTGTCGAAGCCGGTGCCGACGTTGCCGGCGTAGCGCAGCTTGCCCTGCGCGTCGTGCACGCCCAGCAGCAGGGCGCCGAGCCCGCTGCGGCTGCCCTTCGGGTCGGTAAAGCCGCCGATCACGAACTCCTGCCGCAGCGTGCATTTGAGCTTGATCCACGTGTTGGCGCGCGTGCTGACGTAGGGCGCGTCGTTGCGCTTGCCGATCACGCCTTCCAGCTTCATGCGGCAGGCGGCAGCGAGCATCTCGTCCGGGCTGGCCTCGAAGCTCTCGCTGAAATGGAGCCGGGGCGCGGTGTTGGCCTCGAACAGCCGGCGCAGCAGCAGCCGGCGCTGGTCCAGCGGCACGGCGCGCAGGTCGTGGCCGGCGTAGTAGGGGAGGTCGAAGGCGTAGAACTGGATGGCGTCCGCGCGCGAGGTCTCGAACGCGTTCTGCAGCGCCTGGAAGTCGGTGATGCCCTGCGCGTCCACCACCACGATCTCGCCGTCCAGCCAGCCGTCGGGCAGGCCCAGCGTGCGGATCTCCGCCGCCAGGGCGCGCAGCTTCGACGTCCAGTCGTTGCCCTGCCGCGTGAACAGGCGCACGTCGTCGCCATCGATCCGGGCCAGCACGCGGTAGCCGTCGAACTTGATCTCGTACTGCCACTGGCTGCTGTCGGCCGGTGCCTTCTCCACCAGCGTGGCGAGCTGGGGTGCCAGCGCCAGTGGCAGCTTGGCTTTCTTGGCGCCCTCGGGCAGGGCGGGGAGGTCGCGGGCCTTGGCCTTCTTGGCGGCTGCTGACTTGGCCGATTTGGCCGGTGCCTTCTTTGCAGCCTTCTTCGCCGCCCTGGCCGTGCCGGCCAGCACGCTGTCCGGCATGGCGTCCACCACATTGAAGGCCGACGCGGCCTGCGCGTACTCGTCGCGCTCCTTGATCAGCAGCCAGCCGTTGTTGTCGCGCTGGTCGTCGCGTTGGTCGTCACGTTGGCGCTTGCCGCGCATGCGTACGAGGGTCCAGTGGCCCTTGAGCTTCTCCCCGCGCAGTTCGAACTTGAGCTTGCCGTCCCGATAGGCGCGATGGGCGGCGGCCGGGTCGCCGTCGGGCACCCAGGTGCCCCGGTCCCACACGATCACCGTGCCGGCGCCGTAGTGTCCGGCCGGAATCACGCCCTCGAAGTTGGCGTAATCGAGCGGGTGGTCCTCCACGTGCACGGCCATGCGCTTGTCGGCCGGGTCGTAGCTCGGCCCCTTGGGCACCGCCCAGCTCTTCAGCGTGCCGTCCAGTTCGAGCCGGAAGTCGTAGTGGAGCCGCCGCGCGGCGTGTTTCTGGACCACGAAGGACAGCGCCGGCGCCGCGCGCTTGCGGGCGGTCTTGGTTCCCTTGGCTGCCTTGCCCCCGCTGGGCTCCGGCGTGGCCGCGAAGTCGCGCTTGCGCCGGTATTTGCCGAGCGGTTCGGCGGCGTCCGGAGCGGGGTCGGCGGCACGGGTGGCACGGGTAGGTTGAGCCATGGTGTGTCCTTCGGAGGCGGCGGGGCTGCGGCTTTCAGCTTATGCAGCACACGCCGCTTGCGAAAGCGGGAGCCGTCCTACACGGCGCCGCTTACCCGTTGTTGTAATTCCTGACCCCCGATGCTGCGCCGCACATCGGCGTGTCGCCGCCGCCAGCCGGGAACGGGACTTGCGGACTCGACAGGGGAGACACGCCACAGTGTCGTCAGCGTCAACAGTGCGCCCGCAGCAGCCCGGATGCCCGCGCGCCGCATCCCATCCGAACCGGGCGCAGAGGACGACACGGAAATGAGACCCCTGAAACCAATTGGCTCGCAGGTCATCGTGCTGACGGGTGCCACCAGCGGCGTGGGCCTGATCACCGCGCGCAAGGCGGCTGCCGCCGGCGCCCGGCTCGTGCTGGCGGCGCGCAGCGAGGACGTGCTGCACAAACTGGCCGAGGAGTTGCGCGAACACGGGACCGAGGTCATTACCGTCAAGACCGACGTGGGCAACCAGGACGACGTGGCCCAGCTGGCGGAGGCGGCCATCGCGCGGTTCGGCGGCTTCGACACCTGGGTCAACAATGCCGGCGTGACCATCTTCGGCCGCCATGACGACGTGCCGCTGGAAGACCAGCGCCGCCTGTTCGACACCAACTACTGGGGCGTGGTGCACGGCTCGCTGGCCGCGGCCGCGCACCTGCGCCAGCATGGCGGGGCGATCATCAACATGGGCAGCGAGGCGTCCGACTGCGCCATGCCGCTGCAGGGTGCCTATGCGGCCTCCCAGCACGCCATCAAGGGTTTCACGGACACGCTGCGGCTGGAACTGGAGCAGGAAAAGGCGCCCATCTCGGTGACGCTGATCAAGCCCGCCGGGCTGGAGACGCCGATGGTCAGCCACGCCAAGAACTTCCTGCACGTGGAGCCGAAACTGGCGGCGCCGCTCTATGACCCCGCGATGGCCGCCGACGCGATCCTGTTCGCCGCCGCGCACCCGCGCCGGGACATGTTCGTGGGCGCCTCCGCCAAGGCATTCTCCGCCGCCGCCTACCATGCGCCGCACGCGTTCGACCGCTTCATGAGCCGCTTCATGAGCCGCGCCCAGCAGACGCGCGACCCGGCCGGCCCGCGCGAGGACAACACGCTCTACGAGGCTGGCAACTGCCTGCGGGAGCGCACTGGCAACCGCAAGGCGATCCAGTCCTGCCCGTACACGACGTCGGCCCGGCATCCGCTGCTGACGACGGCGCTGATGGTGGGCGCGGCGGCGACGATGGCGGGGCTGGTGCAACTGAGGCGGCGCTAGGGTGAGAGGGTGCGGGCCGGTTGTCGATTCAAGCCCGCACCAGCAGCGCCACCGGCAGGCTGGCCAGCGCGTCCTTCACGCGCACATAGCCCGCGTGGGACGGCACCGCGTGGCCGGTCAGCACATCGACCCAATCCCCCTCGGCATGCAGCGCGGTGTCGCCCCAGCAATGGGGCGGAATGCGGGGTAGCGCCGGGTCCACATGGGCGGCGGCCAGCCGCGTCACGATGACCATCGCTTCCACCGGCCCGCAGCGGCGCGAGAACGCCAGCACCTGCGGCGCCAGCTTGCCGGTGGCCGCGTGCGCGGTGTACTCGCCCCGGCTGAACAGCGCCGGCTGTTCGGCCCGGTACGCCAGCACCGACCGGATCAACTGCTGCTTGATGCGGCCATCGCGCCAGCGCGCCAGCCACTGCGCCCAGCCGGCCCGGCATTCCAGGCGCGCCTGAAGCAGCGCGTAGTCCGGCGGGCGCCGGTTGTCGGGATCGACAAGGCTGAAGTCCCAGCCCTCGTTGCCCTGATAGCAGTCCGGCACGCCGGGCGCCGTCAGCGCGAGCAGCGTCTGGGCAAGGCTGTTGAGCGCGGCGGCCGGGCCGATGCGGTCCGCGAAGCGGCCGATATGCTCCAGCACGCTGTCTTCCCCACTGTCTTTCGCACCCATGCCAAGCGCCGCCAGGAAGGCTTCGCAGGCGGCCTCGTAGGCCTCGTCGGGATGGGTCCAGCTCCCGTGGCGCTTGGCTTCGCGGATGGCCTTGCGCTGCCACGCCAGAATGCGGGCGATGAACTCGCGCTGGGCGTCCTCGCTCGCCAGCGCGCCGGGCTCCGCCGGCCAGGCGCCCAGCAGCGTCTGGTAGAGCATCGCGCGGTCGGTGCCGTCCGGCCCCTTGGGGGAGGCCACCAGCAGCGGGCCGATCTGCGCTTCCCAGCCGGCCACGGCCTCGGCCCACGTCCCGGCCATCTCGCTCAGTACCGCCAGCCGCATGCGCGCGTCCTCGCCGCGCTTGTGGTCGTGCGTGGCCACGGTCAGCATCGCGTGCGGCCAGTGCGCCTGGCGGTGCGCCATGCGCGCGTGGAACCGTTCCGGCGCCAGCGCCAGCGTGCCGGGAAAACTGCCCACTTCGTTACGGGACAGCAGCCGGCCGTAGCGATAGAAGGCGGTGTCTTCCGTGGACTTGGCCGCCAGCGCTGGCATGACCTGTTGCAGCCGGGTGCGGATGGCGCTGGCCGGGGTGTCCGCTGGGGTGTCGGCTGGGGTGTCCGCCCCGGCATCGCCTTGCAGGCAGCCGAGCAGGAAGTCGAGCGCCGCCGCCTCGTCCGGGGCGAGGTGGGTGCGCGCCTGCGCGGCGGCAGAGGCGACCATGGCGTCGTCGAAGGCCCGCGCATCTGGGTCCGCGCCATGTGGCGAGGCGGTGTAGTAGCTGCGATAAACCGGCACTGCGGCGAGGAAGGCGGTCAGCGCGTGGCGCAGTGCGTGAGCGCTGAGGTCGCGCGTGGCCGGTGCCGAGCGCGCCAGCGCGTGCAGGCGCGTGCAGATCGCGTCGATCTCGGCCACGAGGTGCCGGGCGATCACGCGGTGGCGGGCCGACTTCACATAGTCCGGGTAGGGCCGGCTGTCGCCGCTGATGCGCATCCACAGCATGTTCAGCGCGCCTTCGCCGCTGGCGTCGTGGAGCACGGCAGCCACCTCGTCCATGAAGTCGTAGCCGGTGGTGCCGTCCACGCCCCAGTCGGCGGGCAGCGGTTCGTCCTCGCCCAGGATCTTTTCCACCACGATCCACGGGTGCGCGCGGGCGCCCTCGGCGGGGCGGCCGGGGCGCAGCAGGTCCAGCCGGGCGCGCAGGCGCCGGCAGTAGCCCGCCGGGTCGGCCAGCCCATCGACATGATCCACGCGCAGCCCGTCCACCCAGCCTTCGGCATAGAGGCGGAAGGCCAGCGCGTGGACGGCCTCGAACACGTCCGCGTTTTCCTCCCTCACGCCAACCAGCTCGGTGATCTCGAAAAAGCGCCGCCAGTTCAGCTCGGCGGCGCCGGTGCGCCACCACGCCAGCCGGTAGTGCTGGCGCTCCAGCAGCGCGTGCAGGCCCTCGGGAGTGCTCGGGTCGCCCGGCGCAGCCATGTCGGGCATCGGCTCGGGCATCGGCTCGGCCAGCGGCAGGCTGTGGTCGCCATAACGCAGCGTGGCCGGCCCGCCCGGGGGCCGCTCCAGCCGGAGCGCGCCCGAGGCCAGCGTGTCCCAGTAGGGGTCGCCGAGGATCGGCAGCAGCACCTTGCCGTGCAGCGCGGGGTCGGCCGGCTGCCAGTCGATGTCGAAATATTGCGCATGGGCGCTGCGCTGGCCGTGCGCGAGCACGTCGCGCCACCAGCCGTTGTGCGTGGCATCGGCAGCCATATGGTTCGGCACGATGTCCACCACCAGACCCAGCCCCGCCGCGCGGGCGCGCGTGGCCAGCGCCAGCAGGCCAGCTTCGCCGCCCAGTTCCGGGTTGACCTGCGTGAAATCGGTGACGTCGTAGCCGTGGGTGGAGCCGGGGCGCGCCGTGGTGACCGGCGATAGATACAGGTGGCTGACGCCCAGCCCGGCGTAATAGGGCACCAGCGCCTCGGCATCGGCGAAGGTGAACCCCGCGTGCAGCTGGAGGCGCGCGGTGGCGCGCGGCACGCCGGCGTGGTCGAGGTCGGTCATGGGCGTTGCAGGCAGGTCACGCAGCAGTGTTCCGGCAGCGTGCCGGCAGCCAGCGTGGCGATGGCGCCGGGCTGGCTGGCGTGGATCATCGCGCCGCCGCCACCGCCTTCGCAGTCCACCACCACGGGCTCCTCGCCCAGATTCAGCCAGATCGACAGCCGGCTGCCGTCGCCCAGCCGCCAGCGCGCCACAAGGGCTTTGTCGCCCAGCACGGTCACGCCATCGGCGCGGGCGTTGCGCAGGCGCGGCATCAGCTCGTTGCGGCGGATGGACAGCAGCTCGCCGTAGTAGTGGTTCCACGCGCGGCAATAGCCGTCGGTGTCGTCGCAGATCGGGCGGGAGGCTTCGAAGGTCTCCGGCGCGTTGGGATCGGCGATCTGTGCCGAGCGGGTGTCGTCGCGGAAGGCTTCGGACGCCGCAAATTCGCGCCGGCGGCCGTCGCGCACGGCCCGGGCCAGTTCGGGCGGGTGATCGGTGAAGTACAGGAATGGCGTGCGTGCGCCGTGCTCCTCGCCCATGAAAACGAGCGGGATCTGCGGGCAGAGCAGTTGCAGCGCCACGGCGGCGCGCAGCGCGTCCGGCTCGGCCAGGCTGGCCAGCCGCTCGCCGAAGGCGCGGTTGCCGGTCTGGTCGTGGTTCTGGAGGAAGGTGACGAAGGCCGTGGGCGGCAGATGCGCGCTGGGCTGGCCGCGCCGCACCTCGCGGCCCTGCAGCGGGCCGTTTTCGTCGCCGGAGCGGTGGGGCGACACCTCGCCCTGCCACGCGAAGCCTTCGGCCAGTACCCGGGCGAGGTGGCGGATCGGCGGCGTGCTGGCCGCCTTGTCGTCGCCCACCTTTACCGCCACGCTCTCGGGCAGGCTGGCGTGGTACTCCTTGTAGTAGCCGTCGTGCTCGCCGGTCAGCAGCACGTGCAGCGCGTGGTGGGCGTCGTCGTTCCACTGGGCGTCGTAGCCGGCAGCCAGCAGCGCCGCGTCGTTGTGGTCGTTCTCCAGCACCAGGTGCAGATGGCGGCCCGGCAGGCACTGGCGCAGGTCGTGCGCCAGCTGCGGCAGCCAGCCTTCGTCCTCGATGGCATGCACGGCGTCCAGCCGCAGGCCGTCGAAGCGGAACGATTCGAGCCAGTAGCGCGCGCTCTCGCCAAAGAAGCGCCGCACCTCCGGGCGCCGGAAGTCGATGGCCGGCCCCCAGGGGGTCTGGCGGTCGGTGCGGAAGAACGGGCTGGCGTAGCGGTGCAGGTAGTTGCCCTCGGGGCCGAAGTGGTTGTAGACCACATCGAGCAGCACCATCATGCCCAGGCCGTGCGCGGTGTCGACCAGCGTGCGGAGTTCGTCCGGCGTGCCATAGCTGCGCTCGGGCGCAAACGGCAGCACGCCGTCATAGCCCCAGTTGCGCGCGCCGGGAAACTCGGCCAGCGGCATCAGTTCGATGGTGGTGAAGCCCAGCGCGGCCAGCCGGTGCAACTGCGCGGTGGCCCCGGCGTAGCCGCCGGCCAGCCCCACGTGCATTTCATAGATGACGGCCTCGTGCCAGGGGCGCCCGCGCCACTCGGTGTGCTGCCACGGGAACGGCTCGGCCGGCTGGCACAGCACGCTGGCGCCGTGCACGTCGTCGGCCTGGAGCCGGGAGGCAGGGTCCGGCACGATGGTGCCGTCGTCGAGCCGGAACCAGTAGCGCGCGCCGTCGCAGCAGGCGGTCACGGCTTCGAACCAGCCGTGTTCGGTGGGCGCCATCATCACTGGCGTCATGCCGGCCACTTCGAGCCGCACGGGCTGGTCCTGCGCGGCGGCGTCCGGCGCCCAGAGGCGGAAGCGCACGCGGCCATCGGCCAGCCGCACGGGGCCGAAGCGGTATGCCTCGGCGCCTTCATCGTCACACGGCAGCAGGCGCGTGTCCGCGCCAAGCGTCTGCCATTGCGGAACCGGGGAGACGGGCCGGGCGCCGGAGCCGGGCGCGGGCATGGCATACATCATGGTGCGCTACCTTCAGGCCGGCAGGCCCGATGTGACCGGTTCCACGGCAGGCGTGGTCGGGGAGGGACGGCGGACGCGCGACGGGCGCGCGGCGGGAGCCGCCATGGCTTCCGGCTGCAGGGCGGGCACGGCGGCAGGCACGGGGGCAGGCATGTTGGCGAGGGCCGGCGCCAGCGCGCGGTACATCGCCAGATACTGCTGTGCCGGGCTCCCCCAGCCGAACTCCGTCTGCATGCCGGCGCGCTGCATCGCGCGCCAGTGGCGGGGGCGGTGGAACCAGTCTAGTGCGCGCGCGATGGCGGCGCCCATCGTTTCGACCGATTCGCCATCGAACACGATACCGGTGGCGCGTGGGGCGGGCGCGGTGTCCTCGCCGACTTCGCCAACGTCGCGCACGGTGTCGGCCATGCCGCCCACGCGCGAGACGATGGGCACCGTGCCGTAGCGCATGGCGTAGACCGGCGTGAGACCGAACGGCTCGAAGCGGCTGCCGTGCAGCAGGGCGTCCGCGCCGGCGTGGAGCAGGTGGGCGTCTTCTTCGCGATAGCCGATGGAGATGCCCACGCGGTCCGGGTGGCGGGCGCCGAGCGCGCGGTACGCCGCCTCCAGCGCCGGGTCGCCGCAGCCCAGCACCACGAACTGCACATCGTCATGGCGGCGCAGCGCGGCCTCCATCGCCAGCACCGCCACATCGGCCATTTTCTGGTGCGTGAGCCGGCTGCCCATGGCGATCAGGGGCCGGTCCGGCGCCTGCGGCAGGCCATGGCGGGCCTGGAGCGCGGCCTTGCAGGCGCGCTTGCCGGCGAGGTCGCGGGCGTCGTAGCGCTGCGGCAGCAGGCGGTCGGCGTGGGGCGACCACGCGTCCGTGTCCACGCCGTTGGGAATGGCGCCGAGCACGTCGGCGCGGTGGCGCAGCAAGCCGTCCAGCCCATGGCCGAAGGGTTCGGTGAGGATCTCGCGCGCGTAGGTGTGGCTCACCGTGGTCACGCGGTCCGCGTAGCGGATGCCGGCCTTCAGGAAATTGAGCTTGCCCCAGAACTCGATGCCGTCCGGCGTCAGGCAGGCCGGCGGCAGGCCCAGCGCGGGGGCGCATTCCATCGGGAACACACCCTGGAAGGCGAGGTTGTGGATGGTGGCCACCGTGGGCACCGGCAGGCCGCGCGCGCGCATCAGCAGTGGCGTGAGCGCCGCATGCCAGTCGTGCGCGTGGACCAGTTGGGGCGCGGGCAGCGGCGTCTCGCCGGCGGCGACCAGTGTGGCGGCGTGGGCCAGCGCGGCGAAGCGCTGGGCGTTGTCGCAGAAGTCTCGCCCGGTGGCGTCCACATAGAGCGAGCCGGGGCGGTCGTAGAGCGATGGGCAGTCCAGCAGCACCACGCGCACGCCGCTGTCCGGCGCCTGGCCCTCCAGCAGCCGCGCCGGGCTGTGGCCGGGCGGCAGCGCCATCGGCAGCCGGATCGCGCCGAGGCTGCGCAGGTGCTTTGCCGCCGCCATGGCCCGGGGATAACCGGGCATCAGGATCGTGACATCGGCGCCGCGCTGATGCAGCGCCTGCGCCAGTCCGCCCACCACATCTGCCAGCCCGCCGGTCTTTGCCAGGGGATGCGCCTCTGCCGCCACAAACAGGATGTTCGCGTTCAAGATGAGACTCCGCTTCCAGGTCGGTTGGAAACGAACGCGCGGGCGGGCTTGCCTGCCGCCATGCGCCGGGTTCGTTCTTCTTGTCTTGCCTGCGCAGGGCGCCGTCGCAAATGAGACCACCGGGACCACCGGGACCACCGGGACCACCGACCCGCGCAGTCAGAAGCCGGCGGATGGCGAGCGAACAACCCGGGATGCGAAGGGCGCCAGAAAATCGCGCGGCTTCAGCAATGCGAACTCCGTGCCAGCATGCTGCACTGCGTGACGGGCGCGCCGCGTCGTGGCCGGCGGGGGCTGGCGGCGGGGCGGGCGGCCCGGCGGGGCCGGGTTGTGTATAAGGTGCCCGCCCGCTTGTAGAAACTACCGCGCCCGCCGCCGTTGAGAGCATTTACGATCCGCTGCCCCCGCAGCGCTCGCTGAAGGTGCCGATGCCGTCGGCCTCCGCGCGGCGGGCGCCCTGCACCTGCCCGCTCGACCGGTGCAGCAGGCACACCGGCACCGCCTGCGCGTGCCAGACGCGCTTGCAGTACTGCTCGATCGCCCGGTCGGACGAGAACTGCCCGGAGCGCGCGCTGGAGAGCACGGACATGCGCTGCCAGCGCTCGGGGTCGCCGTAGGCGGCCGAGACCTGCTGCTGGCAGTGCAGGTAGGAGGCGAAGTCGGCCATCAGCAGGTAGGGGTCGTGCTGGAGCAGGCCGTCGAACAGGGGGCGGAACACGGCGGCGTCGCCCTTCGAGAAGAAGCCGTGCTGGATCAGGTCCACCACGGCGCGCAGTTCGGGGCTGCTGTCGTAATAGGTGGAGGGGTGGTAGCCCGCGGCCTTGAGCGCGTAGACCTCGGACGCGTTGAGGCCGAACGGGAAGAAGTTGTCGGCGCCGATGGCGTCGCGCAGCTCGATATTGGCGCCATCCATGGTGCCGATGGTGATGGCGCCGTTCATCGCGAACTTCATGTTGCCGGTGCCGGAAGCCTCCTTGCCGGCCAGCGAGATCTGCTCGGAGAGGTCGGCGGCGGGGTAGATCTTCTGGCCGTGGGTGACGTTGAAGTTGGGCAGGAACACCACCTTCAGGCGGTCACGCACCTGGGGGTCGCGGTTGACCACGCCCGCTACCGAGGTGACGAAGCGGATCATCAGCTTGGCGTAGTGGTAGCCGGGCGCGGCCTTGCCGGCGAACAGGAAGGTGCGCGGCTGCACGTCCGCGTGCGGATCGGACTTGATGCGGTGGTAGAGCGCGATGATATGGAGCACGGCCAGGTGCTGGCGCTTGTACTCGTGGATGCGCTTGACCATCACGTCGAACATCGAGTTGGGGTCCACCACCACGCCGGTGGCGTCGCGCACCAGCCGGGCCAGGTCCTGCTTGTTCTCGCGCCGCACGGCCTGCCAGCGCTCCCTGAAAGAGGGGTCGTCGGCATAGGGCTCCAGCGCCCGGATCTGCCCGAGATCCTTGATCCAGCCGTCGCCGATGGCCTCGCTGACCAGCCGCGTCAGCCGGGGGTTGGCCAGCGCCAGCCAGCGGCGCGGGGTGACGCCGTTGGTGATGCTGGTGAACTTCTCGGGCCACATCTCGTAGAGATCCTTGAGCACGTCCTCGCGCATCAGCCGGGAATGCAGCTCCGCCACGCCGTTGATGGTGTGACTGCCAACGCACGCCAGATGGGCCATGCGCACGTGGCGCTCACCATGCTCGCTGATCAGCGAGAGCCGCGCCAGCCGCGATTCGTCGCCATAGAAACGGATGCGCACCTCGTCCAGGAAGCGCGCGTTGATCTCGTAGATGATTTCCAGATGGCGCGGCAGGATGCGCTGGAACAGCGGCAGCGGCCATTGCTCCAGCGCCTCCGGCAGCAGGGTGTGGTTGGTGTAGGCGAAGGCGCGGCGGGTGATGTGCCAGGCTTCGTCCCAGGCCAGGCCATGGTCGTCGATCAGCAGCCGCATCAGCTCGGCAATGCCCACCGCCGGGTGGGTGTCGTTCAGCTGTACCGTGAACTTCTCGTGGAAGCGCGTGACCGGCAGGCCCTGGGTGGCGAGCAGGCGCAGCATGTCCTGCAGCGAGCAGGCCACGAAGAAGTATTGCTGCTCCAGCCGCAGCTCCTTGCCCTGCTGGGTTTCGTCATTGGGGTAGAGCACCTTGGTAAGGTTCTCCGACGTCACTTTCTTGTTCACCGCGCCCAGGTAATCGCCCCGGTTGAAGGTGTGGAAGTCGAACGCCTCGGTGGCCTCCGCGCGCCACAGCCGCAGCGTGTTGACCGTGTTGACCCGGTAGCCGAGGATCGGCGAGTCGAACGGCACCCCCACCACCGTCTTGGCCGGCACCCAGCGCACGCGGTAGCGGCCCCGGTCGTCGGTGTAGTGCTCGGTATGCCCGCCGAGGCGCACCTCCACCGCCCATTCGGAGCGCTGAATCTCCCACGGATTGCCGTTGCGCAGCCAGGTGTCGGTGCTCTCCACCTGCATGCCGTCGATGATGCTCTGGTGAAAGATGCCGTACTCGTAGCGGATGCCGTAGCCCAGCGCCGGAATCTCCAGCGTGGCCAGCGAATCCATGAAGCAGGCCGCCAGCCGGCCCAGGCCGCCGTTGCCGAGGCCGGGTTCCTCCTCCTGCGCGAGGATGTGGTCGAGGTCCAGGTTGAGCGTGGCCATGGCGCCGCGCACCGCCTCCACGATGCCGAGGTTGACGAGGTTGTTGCCCAGGTGCGGCCCCATCAGGAATTCGGCGGACAGGTAGGCCACCGTGCGCGATGGCTGGCTCTGGTAGGCCTCGGCCGTGCTGATCCAGCGCTGCACCAGGCGGTCGCGCACGGTGTGGGCCAGCGCCTGGTAGAGGTCGTTGCCGCTGGCGTGGCCGGGCAGCTTGCCCTGGGTGTAGAACACGTGATCGAGAAAGGCGCGCCGGATGGTGGCGCTGGACATCGACGTCCGGGTGTCGTCCGCCGGCTCGGCGGCCGCGGAGGGACCAGAGGGTGCTGGCCGCAGCCGGGATGCTTCGTTCATCACTTGGCTCCTGAAAGGCTGAAAAAGCAGGCTGGTATGGAAACTGCTGCCTTGTCATGGGTGTCTACCCGTGGGTGTCCTACCCTTGGGTGTTCTACCCATTTCCTGCGACGACGAGGCCCCCAGCATGTCGAACCATATTCCGCATGATCCCGCGCGCCGGCCAGACCGCCGGCCCGACCAGTGTCCCGACCACAACAAGGAAAAAGGGGATCAACCCGCGCGCAACCTGCCTGACAAGCATCCCGTGCCGCCGTCTGTGAAGCGGCACAACAGCGAATCGGACGAGCCGCCGGTCGAGAACTACTGATTGCCATTGCCGAGAGACCGCGGTCACCGCCGCCCGGTTCACCGCCGCCTGGTTCACCGCCGACGGCGGTTTTGCATGGATTGCCGGCAAAGATAAAGATAAAGGTAAAGGTGCCCGTGGGCGCCCGTCCATGGCGCGGGCGGGCGCACCGTCTATGATGGAAGCGCCAGTTGCCGGCTCCGGCGCACCCCTGGCCTTCAGCCTGTTCAGCCTGGCTTCCAAGAATAATCACGACAACGCCATCAGAGAGGGAATTCCTATGCCGGATCGGCAGACGCCGGATCTCGCATCCATCGGGGAGGGGGGCCTTGCCGCTGCGGGGGCCATGCGTGGCACGGCACCCCAGACCGCGCGCGCGGGTGCCTGGCTCGCCGCGCTGGATGACGTCGCCATCTTCGATCTCACTCCCGAGGGGCGCGTCCGTACATGGAGCGATGCCGCCGAACGTGCCTTGCTCTACACCGCAGAAGAGGTGACCGGCTGCCAGCTCGCCCGCTTTCATACCCCCGAATCGGTGCAGTCCGGCGAGCCCGCGCGCCTGCTGGACACCGCCCGCACGCTGGGCCGGGCCGAGGAACGCGGCTGGCGCGTGCGCCGCGACGGCACCGCGTTCTATGCCAGCGTGGTCATCCAGGCGATGACCGATGCCGATGGGGGCCAGGACGGCTTCACGGTGGTCTACCGCGATATCACCATCCGCTATGCCGCCGAGGAGCGCACCCGGGAGGTGGAGGCGCGCCACCAGCAACTGCTCGATACGCTGCACGAGCAGGCGGTGTGCGAACTCGGCCTCGATGGCGAGATCCGCGTCTGGAACAGCGGCGCGGCCGCGCTGTTCGGCTACAGCGCGGAGGAGGCCGTGGGCCGGCCGGTCTCGCTGCTGTATTCGCGCCAGGACGTGGCCAGCGGCCATGATCTCGCCACGCTGGGCGAGGTGCGCGCCAACGGCCAGTGGACCGGCGAGGCGCGCCTGCAGCGGCAGGACGGCGCGCTGGTGCGCTGCCACATCCGCCAGGCGCTGCTGCGCGATGCCGGCGGTTGCCCGGTGGGCATCCTGTGGACCGCGCGCGATATGTCGGACATGGCCCGGCTTGAGGAACTGGAGGGCGCCGGCCGGCGCGTGCAGGCCTTCCTGGCCATCCTGGCCCACGAGCTGCGCAATCCGCTGGCGCCCATCCGCAACGCCGTGGACGTGATCCGCCTGATGCCCGCGACGGATGCGCGCACCCGCCACTGCGCCGAGATCATCGGCCGCCAGTTGCAACTGCTGACGCGGCTGGTCACCGACCTGATGGACGTGGGCCGCGTCACCACGGGCAAGCTCAAGGTGCAGCCGGTGCCGACCATGGTCAACGACATCGTCACGTCGGCGGTGGAAGCCATCCGGCCCGCGCTGGAGGCGGCAGGGCAGAGCTTCTCGCTCACGCTGCCCGCCGGCCCGGTCTTCGTCAATGCCGATGCGGGCCGGCTGGGGCAGGTGCTGTTGAACCTGCTGAGCAACGCCACCAAGTACACGCCACGCGGCGGCGCGGTCTCGCTCCACGTGGCCACCGAGGGCGGCAACGTGATCACGGCCATCAGCGACTCGGGGCAGGGCATCGCGCCGGAGGCGCTGGACCGCATCTTCAACCTGTTCGCGCAGGAGGGCGACGATGGCGAGCGCGGCGGGCTCGGCATCGGCCTGGCGCTGGCGCGTGCCGTGGTGGAGGCGCATGGCGGCGCCATCCAGGCCAGCAGCGGCGGGCTGGGGCGCGGCAGCACCTTCACCGTGATCCTGCCGGAGGTGGAAATGGACGGCGCCACCGTGCCGCGCGCGGCGCCCACCGATTGCACCGGGCTGCGCATCCTGATCGTGGATGACAGCGCGGACTCCGCCGACAGCATGGCCGAACTGCTGACCGTGCTCGGCCACGAGGCCCGCCCGGCCTATAGCGGCACGCAGGCGCTGGAGCTGGTGCGCGGCTTTGCCCCGGACGTGGTGCTGCTCGACCTGGAGATGCCGGACATGAACGGCTTCGAGGTGCTGGCGGTGCTGCGGCCCGATCCGGCCAACACAGCCCGCGTCGATGGCACCGATGGCACCGGCACGCGCATATTCGCCCTGACCGGACACGGTACCTCGGACGACCGCAAGCGCACGCTGGCGGCGGGCTTCGACGCGCACCTCGTCAAGCCGCTGTCTATCGACGCGCTGTGCCGCGCGCTGGCGGGGGATGGGGCGGAGTGATGTCACGAGGCCGTCCCTGCCAACCACGCCCATCTCAGCCATCCCCCCGCACCGCCGCCACGCGCACGCGCACCTCCGCATGATCGAAGAGCTCGCGCACATCGGCGTCCAGCCGGCGCTGCCAGTTGGGATGCCCGTTCACCGTGCCGGGCAGGTTGGGCTGCTCGGCGGCGCCTAGCAGGTCTTCCACGGGCACCAGCCGTAGCGGGGTCCGGGCGCGGGCCAGCCAGCGCAGCACCGCTTCCACGGGGGCGGATGCCGCGTCGGGCTCGGCACCATAGGCACCATAGGCACCATAGGCACCATAGGCACCATAGGCACCATAGGCACCATCGACCACATCGACATCATCGACCACGCCGCCCGCGCACATGGCCTGCCACAGCGCCGTGCGCTCGGCGGCGCGCATCGCCATCAGGCCGGCTTCGGTCTCCCCCTCGCCCAGTTGATGCAGCCGCGCGCGCCAGGCGATGTCGTTTCCGGCCCACCAGCCGACGATGGTCGGCAGGTCGTGCGTGGTGGTGGTGGCCACCGCCTGGGCGGGCCATTGCCCGGGCGGCAGGAAGGGGGCGGGGATTTCCGTGTCTTCGCCATCCTCGTCCGCCGGCTGGCGTTCGAACCACAGCACGTCGATGCCCATCACGCCGCGCGCGGCCAGTGCCGTGTTGAGCGTCTCCGGCACCGTGCCGAGGTTCTCGCCGATGATGATGGCGCGCTGCCGCCACGATTCGATCGCCACCAGCCGCAGCAGGTCATCCAGCGGATAGGTCAGGTAGGCGCCCGCCGTGGCCGGCGCGCCGGCTGGCACCAGCCACATCCGCGCCAGCCCCAGCACGTGGTCGATGCGCAGCCCGCCGGCATGGGCGAGGTTGGCGCGCAGCATCTCGACAAAGGCGGCGTAGCCGTTGCGGCGCAGCCCGCGCGGCGAGAACACCGCCACGCCCCAGTCCTGCCCGAGCGGGTTGTAGACGTCTGGCGGCGCGCCGGCGTGGAAGCCGTTGAGGATCTCGGTCTGGCGCATCCACGCGTGGCTGCCGCCGGGGTCGGTGCCCACGGCGAGATCGGCGATCAGCCCCACGGCCATGCCGGCGGCGCGCGCGCGCTGCTGGGCGGTCTCCAGCCCGTGGGCGGCCAGCCATTGCAGGAAGGCGTGATAGCCGATCTCCTGCGGATATTGGGTCTCGAAGGCGGCCACGGCCGGGCTGTCTGGCGAGCGCAGGGTGACCGGCCATTGGCGCCAGTCGGATGCCGCTTGTCGTTGATCGTCATTGCTCGCCTGCGCCAGCAGGCTGGCCTGGATGGCCTCGAAGCAGGCATGGGCCAGCAGCCCGCTGCCGCCCCGCGCGCGGAAGGCGGCGAAGGCCTGCTGGGCGTCTGCGCCAAGCAGCGTGTCGTGGCGGTCCCACAGCCAGCGCAGCAGCGCATGGCGCGCCACGGACAGCGTGGGCCAGTCGATTTCATCGCGCGCCTCGGCGGCGGCGAGCCGGTGGCCGATGTTCAGCGCCGCGATGCCCTGATCCACCGCGTCCTGCCCGAACACGGCGGCGGGGTCGGCGTAGAGCGCATTGTGGAAGATCCGGCTCGACGGCGCATAGGGGCTGTAGCGCGCCGGCAGTCCGGCAAAGCCCGCGTGGAGCGGGTTGATGGCGACCGCGTCGGCGCCTTCACGCGCGGCCGCCTCGCAGGTCAGCGCCAGCGTGGTGAGGTCGCCCAGCCCGGTGGGCGCGCCCCGGCGCAGGCTGTATAGCTGCACGGAGAGCCCCCACGGCTTGATCGCCTGCACGGCGCCTGGATTGGCGGCCAGCGCATCAGCCACGCCGTAGCAGCGCGGCGGCGCCACGGCCAGCGTGGTGGCCACATCGCCCAGCAGCAGGCGGTGGTAGCCCCAGTCCGCGACCGGGGGGATTTCCATCAACCCGTCCGCATTGCGCCGGGCGATGCCCTCGATCACGCGGCCATCCTCCAGTTCCAGCCGATAAGGGCGCTGCGCCAGCGTGTGCGGCCACGGCACGGCCACGGGCTGGCCCTGGTCGGCGGTGAGCAGCGGCGGCAGCGGATGGGCGGCGTCGTCGGCGGCCAGCCGCGCGAGCGAGGATTCACAGGCGCCGGGCGTGTCGCAGGGCAGGTCGAGCGCGGCCAGCACCGCGTGCAGGGCATCTTCGGTGAGGGCCTGGGGCCGGCCCCAGGCATCGCGCCACTGGGCCTGCAGGCCGGCACGCTCGGCCAGCCGCAGCAGGGCGTCGGCGTCGTGGCTCATCGCGGGGGTTCCTCCTTGCGGGCCTTCGGCACGCTGGCCAGCAGCAGGGCCACGCCGTGGGCCACCACGGTGTAGCTGGGCTGGCCGGCGCCACCCTCGCCACCCTCTCCACCCTCTCCACCCTCTCCGTTCGGCAGCGGGCTTTCGCCGGCGTCCGGCGCGGCGCTGTCGAACAGCACGCGCCAGTCCTCGCCGGGGGCCGGCGCGCGGAAGGTCACGTCGTCATTGCTGGCGTTCAGGCACAGCAGCATCACGGCCACCTCGTCCTCGCCGTTGCCGTGCGTGGCGCGGCGCAGCGCCAGCGTGCGGTCCTCGCCATTGGCCCACTGCTCGGGCGACAGCTCGTTGCCATCGGGGCCGAACCACGCGATGTCCGGCACGCCGGGCGCCGGGCGCGAGCGGCCGTGCACGAAGCGGTTCTCGGTCAGCATCGGCACCTGCCGGCGCAGCGCCAGCAACTGGCTCACGCAGGCCATCATCGGCGCGTTGGCGGGGTTGGCGGCGTCCTCCCAGTTCAGCCACGAGAGCGGGCTGTCCTGGCAGTAGGCGTTGTTGTTGCCCTGCTGGCTGCGGCCCCATTCGTCGCCGGCGGTGAGCATGGGCGTGCCCTGGGAGAGCAGCAGCGTGGCCATCATCGCCCGGGCCACGCGGCCACGGGTCTCCAGGATCTGCTCGTCGTCGGTGGGGCCTTCCACGCTGCCGTCCGGGCTCCAGTTGGCGCTGGCGTTGTCGTCGTTGCCGTCGCGGTTGTCCTCGCCGTTGGCCTCGTTGTGCTTGCTGTGGTAGCTGACCAGGTCGGCCAGCGTGAAGCCGTCGTGCGCGGTGATGAAGTTGACGCTGGCCCACGGCTTGCGATGGCGGCGGTCGAACAGGTCCGCCGAGCCGGTGAGCCGCGCGGCCAGTTCGCCCCGCTGGCCGGCGTCGCCGCGCCAGAAGCGGCGCACGTTGTCGCGGAACTTGTCGTTCCATTCGGCAAAGCCGGGCGGATGGTTGCCCACCTGATAGCCGCCGGGGCCGAGGTCCCACGGCTCCGAGATCAGCTTCACGCGCGACAGCACCGGGTCCTGGAGCAGGGCGTCGAAGAAGCCCGCGCCGGGGTCGAAGCCGGTGGCCTCGCGGCCCAGCGTACTACCCAGGTCGAAGCGGAAGCCATCCACGTGAAAGGCCTCCACCCAGTAGCGCAGCGAGTCCATCACCATCTGGAGCACGCGCGGGTGCGACAGGTTGAGCGTGTTGCCGCAGCCGGTGTCGTTGATGTAGTAGCGCTCGTCGCCCGGAATCAGGCGGTAGTAGCTGGCGTTGTCCAGCCCGCGCCAGGACATGGTCGGCCCCAGTTCGTTGCCTTCGCAGGTGTGGTTGTAGACCACGTCGAGGATGACCTCGATGCCCGCCGCGTGGAGCCGGCGGATGGCCACCTTGGCCTCGTGCAGCTCGTTGGCGGACAGGTAGAGCGGCTCCGGCGCGAAGAAGGCCAGCGTGTTGTAGCCCCAGTAGTTGCGCAGGCCGCGCTCCACCAGGAAGCGGTCCTGCAGGAAGGCGTGGATCGGCAGCAACTCCACCGCCGTCACGCCGAGCCGGTGCAGGTGATCGACGAAACGCGGATCGGCCAGCGCGGCGAAGGTGCCGCGATGGTGCGGCAGCAGGTCTTCGCGCAGCATGGACGCGCCGCGCACATGCACCTCGTAGATCGAGGTTTCCGGCCATGGCCGGTCCAGCGGGCGGTCATCGCCCCAGTAGAAGCTCTCGTCGACAACCACGGCCTTCGGCATCATCGGCGCGCTGTCGCGGCGGTCGGGCGTCAGGTCCGCGCGCGGGCTGTTGAGCCGGTAGCCGAACAGCGCGTCCGACCAGCGCACCGGCCCGCTCAGCAGCCGGGCGTACGGGTCCAGCAGCAGCTTGTGGGGATTGAAGCGCTGGCCCCGGGTCGGCTCGTAGGGGCCGTAGGCGCGGTAACCGTACAGCACGCCGGGCTGGGCCAGCGGCAGGTAGCCGTGCCAGACCTCGTCGGTGCATTCGGGCAGCGACAGGCGCTGGATCTCCTTGCGGCCATTGGGCGAAAACAGGCACAGCTCGATGCGTGTGGCGTTGGCGGAGAAGACCGCGAAGTTGACGCCCAGGCCGTCCCAATGCGCGCCAAGGGGGTAGGGCTTGCCGGGCAGCAGACGGTCGATGGTGGCAATCGCCATGTGCATGGCTCCTTTGTTCTGGTTTTTCTGGGTGGCTCGTGATGATGGGGTCTCGTGCGCGCAGGGGTCAGCCGGGTGGCCCATCCGGCTTGTAGCGGAGAACCAGCGTCGCCAGCGGCGGCAGGGTCAGCGTGACCGAGGCCGGCTGGCCGTGCGACGCCGCGTTGGCCGCCTCCACGCGGCCGCCGTTGCCGAGGTTGCTGCCGCCGTAGTAGCCGGCATCGGTATTCAGGCATTCCTCCCAGTCGCCGGCGAACGGCACGCCGAGGCGATACCCCTCGCGCGGCACGGGGGTCATGTTGACCACCACCAGCACCACCTCCTGGCTGTCTGGCGCGGCGCGGCGCAGGTAGGCGAAGACGCTGTTCTGGTGGTCATCGCCGACAATCCACTGGAAGCCCTCGGGCCGGTGATCCAGAGCGTGGAGGGCCGGCAGCTCGCGGTACAGCCGGTTCAGGTCGCGCACCAGCGAGTGCACGCCACGGTGCAGCGGCTGGTCCAGCAGCGGCCAGTCGAGTTCCTCGTCGTGGTTCCACTCGCGCCATTGGGCAAACTCGCCGCCCATGAACAGCAGCTTCTTGCCGGGGTGCGTCCACATGAAGCCGTAGTAGGCGCGCAGGTTGGCAAAGCGCTGCCAGTCGTCGCCGGGTGCCTTGCCGATCATCGACCCCTTGCCGTGCACCACTTCATCGTGCGAAAGCGGCAGCACGAAGGCTTCGGACCACGCGTAGACCAGGCCGAAGGTCAGCTCGTTGTGATGCCAGGGACGGTGGATGGGGTTCTGGCTCAGGTAGCGCAGCGAGTCGTGCATCCAGCCCATGTTCCACTTGAAGTCGAAGCCGAGCCCGCCGGACGCCACGCTGGCCGTTACGCCGGGCCATGCGGTGGATTCCTCGGCGATGGTCAGCGCGCCGGGGCAACGTTCGTGGACGATGGTGTTGAGGTCGCGCAGGAAGGCCACGGCCTCCAGGTTCTCGCGCCCGCCGAAGCGGTTGGGTACCCACTGGCCCGGCTCGCGGCTGTAGTCGCGGTAGAGCATGGACGCCACGGCGTCCACGCGCAGCGCATCGGCATGGAACTGCTCGAGCCAGTGCACCGCCCCCGCCAGCAGGAAGCCGCGCACCTCGTTGCGGCCGAGGTTGTAGATCAGCGTGTTCCAGTCCTGATGGAAGCCTTCGCGCGGGTCCTGGTGCTCGTAGAGCGCCGTGCCGTCGAATTCGGCCAGCCCGTGCGGGTCGGTGGGGAAGTGCGCGGGCACCCAGTCGAGGATCACGCCGATATCGGCCTGATGGCAGCGGTCGACAAAGGCAGCAAACTGTTCCGGCGGGCCGAGCCGCGAGGTGGGCGCGAACAGCGACAGCGGCTGGTAGCCCCAGGAGCCGCCGAACGGGTGCTCGGTGATCGGCAGCAGCTCGATATGCGTGAAGCCGAGATCGCGGATATAGGGCACCAGCCGGTCGGCCAGGATCTCCCAGCCTTGCGCGGTGTCATTGGCGGCGCGCTGCCAGGACATCGCGTGGAGTTCGTAGACGGACATCGGCGCGGCGTAGGGATCGGTGCGGGCGCGCTTGTCCATCCACGCCTGATCGTTCCACTGGAACGGCGGGGCGCCGTGGCCGCGGCAGGCCACCACGGACGCCGTGGCGGGCGGCGGCTCGGTGGCCAGCGCCACCGGGTCGGCCTTGTCCGGCAGGGCATGGCCGTGCGCGCCGATGATGTCGTACTTGTAGCGGCTGCCGCCGTGGGCGCCGAGCGCCTCCGGGATGAACAGCTCCCAGATGCCGGCGCCGTGGCGCAGGCGCATGGGGTGGCGCACCGGGTTCCAGCCATTGAAATCGGCGATGACCGACACGCGCTGGGCGTTGGGCGCCCACACCGCGAAGCGCACGCCGGCTTCGCCATCGACGGTCAGGCATTGCGCGCCGAGGCAGTTGCCGAGTTCGAGGTGGCGGCCTTCGTTGAGCAGGTGCAGGTCCAGATCGCCCAGCAAGAGGCCGAAGGCGTAGGGGTCGGCGCTGCATTGCTCGTTGCCGTCCGGCCAGCGGATCAGCAGGCGGTAGTCGCCCGGCTTTGGCGGCTCCGCGTCGGGCAGGCGGCCGGCGAACACGCCGCCGGGGTGCAGGGCAGTCATCGCGGTCATCGGTGAAGCCGCGGTGATCGGCTTGCCCGCCCGGTCGGCCAGCGAGACCGATTCGGCGCCGGGGGCGATGGCGCGCACCACCACGCCGTGCTCGTCCCGGTGGGGGCCGAGCACGCCGAACGGATCGGCCAGCCGGCCTTGCAGCAGGGCGTCGATCACGGCGTCGGGCAGCGTCGGGGCCGGTTCCATCGTGGCGCTATCAGTTCGTGCCATCGTTGGCTCCCAGCAGCTTGCGGACCAGCCGGGCCAGCCCGCTGGTGGGCAGGTCGATCCATGCCACGCGGTTGGCGGCTTCGTAGCCCACTTCATAGGCGGCGCGCTCAAGCAGGAACAGGTCGAGCAACTGTCCCATCTGCCCAGCTTCTCCAGCTTGGGCCCAGTGCCGCGGCGCGGCCTGCATCGACAGCTGGTAGCAGTGCAGGAACGCCTGGCTGGCAGCGCTGCGGAAGCGCTCCAGCAGCGCCGCGCGGCGCTCCGCCAGCGCGGGCGGCAGCGTGGCGTGGGTGCGCTCGTGGCGGTCCGTGCCCACCGTGGCCGCCGCGTAGTCCAGCGAGCGCAGCAGGCCGGCCACGTCGCGCAGCGGCGAGGTCTTGCGCCGGCGGAAGGCCAGCGGCTGGCGCGGCTCGCCTTCGAAATCGACGATATAGGTGTCGCTCTGGGCGATCAGCACCTGCCCGAAGTGGAAATCGCCGTGGATGCGGGTCTGGAGGCTGCCCGGGGCGGCCTGCGCCAGCCGCGCCACCAGCTTGGGCAGCTTGCCGCGCGCGGCGAGCAGCGTTTCGATATCCGTGGCGAAGGCGCCGGTGGCGTTCTCGCGGCGCGCCTCGAGCAAATCGAGCGCCTCGTTGAGGGACTGCAGCGCGCCCTCGGCCCATTCCTCGGCCTGGGCCTCGGTGGCGGGTTCAGGCGAGAAGGCGGCCTCGTCGGTGGGCTGGGCCAGCACGGCGTGCAGCTCGGCCAGGCGGCGGCCCAGCGTGCCGACCATGGTCGAATAGCCGGCCATGGCCTCGACGAACTCGCCATCGGCGTCTTCGGAGGGCATCGCGTCGTCGATCAGGCGGCTCAGGTAGTCGAGCGTCCAGTCCCAGCCATCGCCCTGATTGAGGATGTAGCCCTGCAGCAGCATCAGCGTATGCGGCGTGCCGTCGGCGCCGGTGCGCACCACCTCGCCCAGCAGCGGCGCGGAGTGCGTGTAGCCGTGGCTGGTCAGGTAGCGCGTCATCTCGGCTTCGGGGTGGATGCCACCCGCCACGCGGCGCACCAGCTTGAGCACGCTGTTGTTGCCGTAGGCCAGCGAGCTGTTCGACTGCTCGGCGGACATCCATTGCACGGGCTGGTCCTCCAGCGTGACGTCGGCCAGCCCGGGCTCGGGCAGGAAGCGGATCACGCCGTGCGGGGTCGGCGCCTCGGTGCCGTCGCGCATGGCCTTGACCACGGCGCGCGCGTAGGCTTCCACCACAAAGCCGTCGGTGGCCACGCCCACGCGGCTGCCCCGGCGCACGCGCGCCATGGACAGGCCGTGCATCAGTTGCGGCATGCCTTCGGTGTTCTCGCGGTCCCACAGCAGCGCCACCGGCAGCTGGTAGCACTCGACGCGGCCCGGCAGGGTCACCTCGACCTCGCAGTGGAACACCTCCTCGTTGTTGCCGACCCGGGCGATCGGCCACGCATAGGCCACGCTCACGCGCTCGATGCGGTCGCCTTTCGAGGCGAACCAGCGCCGGCGCGCGAGGTAGATCGGCAGGACTTCGGTGGTCAGCGCGCGGCGGGCGGACTCGGTGAGTTCCGAGCGGCCAGCGTTGTTCTGGAGCACCAGGGTGATTTGATCGGCCATTTGCTCGGGAGCATCCACGTGCCAGGAAGGCGGCTGGGCGTCCTCGCTCAACACAAACCAGTAGAAACCATACGGCGGCAGCGTGAGCAGGTAGGTCAGCTGGCCGATGGCGGGGAAGGGCGTGGCGCCGAGCATCTCCACCGGCACGCGGCCCTGGAACTGCGAGAGGTCCAGCTCCACCGCCTGCGGCGCGCGCGACAGGTTGGCCACGCACAGCACGTGCTCGCCGTCGAACTCGCGCAGGTAGGCCAGCACCTTGCGGTTGCCGGGGAAGAGGAAGCGCAGCGTGCCGCGCCCGAAGGCGTGATGCTGCCGGCGCAGGGCCAGCATGCGGCGCATCCAGTTCAGCAGCGAGTGCGGGTCGCGGTTCTGGGCCTCCACGTTGACCGCTTCATAGCCGTACAGCGGCCCCTGCAGCGGCGGCAGCACCAGCCGCTCGGGGTCGGCGTGGGAGAAGCCGCCGTTGCGGTCCGGCGACCACTGCATCGGCGTGCGCACGCCGTCGCGGTCGCCGAGGTGGATGTTGTCGCCCATGCCGATCTCGTCGCCG